>Ga0209000_1000009_pt1 | contig 351236 bp, 309 predicted proteins | sample RifGroD2_FD_183998 | JGI IMG/M metagenome (GOLD analysis project Ga0209000, IMG submission 183998) | Groundwater microbial communities from Rifle, Colorado, USA - Groundwater D2 (SPAdes) (version 2) | ecosystem: Environmental > Aquatic > Deep subsurface > Groundwater | place: Rifle, Colorado...
CTTCATGTATTCCCATCTGGCCTGTGGGCTCATCATAAATGTCTCCCGGAAGGGGGAAGCCCCTTCGGTAACATCTTAGGTGATTTAACGATACCCGCTTCGGTAACATTTTAGTTGATTGAATACGGCCCATTGACACGCGCCGGCGCGTCCATTAGACTATAGGCGTATGAAGATCCCACGGCTTTTCTCATTGCTGTTTTTCTGCCTGCTGGCCCTGCCGGCCTGGCAGTTCGCCCCGGCCCAGACCCTGGAGGAGCAGTCGGCCGAGGCCGGCGTATTATTCGACGGCGAGGGCCGCTACACCGGCACCGCCGCCGAAGCCGGCTCTTCGGCCGAGGGCAAGGCCAAGCTGTTGGCGGCCCTCAAGACGCGGGTAAAAATAAAGGACCGCGGCAACCCGGCCGAGGGCGAAAGGCTCAACGCCATCCTCTCGAGGATACTGGACGCCCCCACCGGCCGCCAGCTGGCGACGGAGTTCCTGGCCGAGGGCGCCCGGGCGGAGATCTCCTTCGAGACCATACCGGATACGAAGGTGTTCGAGCTGAACGGCAAGAAAACTTTCTGGACCAGCGGCGGCCACGCGCATACCGCCGCCAATCCCCCCGAGGTGCACCTGAACGAGGCCTATATGCAGGCCAGGCAGGACGAGGCCCCGATCACGATGGCGCACGAGCTGTTCGGCCACACGCTGGAGCGCAAGCGCGCCGAGCGCTACGGCGTGCAGGACACCTACATCTTCCACCAGAACGAGGAGGCCAACGCCGGCCTGGTGGGCTGGACCGTGGGCGCCGAGCTGGGCCAGAAGATAGACAACGCCTGGGCCTGGATCTACATGGCCAACGCCGAGGATTACCACCGCCGGCTGAAGACCAACATGGCCTATTACGCCGGCACGCTCAGCAGCGACGAGATGAAGGACCCGCTGCCCGCCTACCAGGCGCGCCTCGCCGACACGGACAAGACGCTGCTGCGCCTGCCCCTGAGGCGGGAAAAGAGCGAGCTGTGGCTCAGGATCATAGACCATTTGATAAAGATCCACCAGATGGCGGAGGCGGCCTTCAAGACGCTGCTCGAGGAGACCAGGGCGGTCCTGGACTCCATAGCCGGCAACGAGAACCGCCTCAAGGACATCCGCGGCTATCTCACCGCCCTCATAGAAAAGTGCGGCGCCAAGGACGGGCAGTCCTGGCTGGCCAGCCTGCGCGAGAAAGCCGATAACGAGTATTTCAGGGAAAGGGCGCGCGTGATGGACGAAAGGGCCGACGCGCTGGGCAAGATGATGCTGGGCAGGACCTGGGAGGGCGAACAGCCGCCGGCCAGGCCGGGCCAGGTAACCTGGCCGCAGCTCGAGCAGATCTGGAAAACGGAGCAGGCCTCGGCCTGCGGGTGGAAACCATGAAAAGACTATTGATACTGCCGCTGCTGCTGCTGGCGGCCGCCGCGCCGGCCGGCAAGGAGGCCCCGGCGGGCAAACCTATGGAAAAGATACTGGACTTCGCCTCTATCCCGGCGGGAGAAGGCTGGACAAAATCGGAGAAGGCGGAGCAGGGCGACCCCCAGCTGCGCCAGGAGAAAGGGCTGCACGTCATAACCGCGCGGCTGGCCGGCGGCCCGGCTTCGCGCTATAAAAAGCCGGCGGAATTCCTGGGCGGCTTCGAGGCCCGCTCCATAGGCGGCAAGCCGGCCGAAAAGACCGGCACCGCCGTGGTTTCCGGCGCGAGGGTGGTGCTCTACAAGAGGAAGGTGCCCGGGGCGCTGCCGCCGCCGGACGAGAGCGGCCCCTACGAGACGATCCTGGAGCATTTCTGCGTGGTGCCCGCGGGCAAAAGGTTCTTCATCCTGTCCTACTCCTACGGTGACACCACCCCGGACCCGTCCTTCGACGGAGAAAGGGCCTGGCGCGACTTCCTGAAGGCCTTCAGCGTGAAGAAGCGCTGAGCGGGCGCGATAAAAAAACGGCGCGGTCCCGGAAAGGGACCGCGCCGTTTTTTATACGCCGAAGTTTTACTTCAGCTCGGCGCTGATATGGGACCAGGCCTTCTTCATCTCGGCGGTCAGGCGCTTCAGCTCGGCGGCGCTGACCTTCTCGAGCTTGGCGTAGCGCTCGGCCACGTCGTCGACGATCTTCTCGTAATCTTCGCGGTCGAGTTTCTTTACTTTCTCGACTTTCTCCAGGACCTCGCCCTTCATCTTCAGGGTCCAGCCCTTTATGGCCTCGCGGTTCTTGGCGCCGCGCTTGCCGGTAAGGAAGTACGCCCCTATCGCCGCCAGCGCCGCTATGCCTATGCCGGTTCCTAACGCTTTGTTCTTATCCATGGTATATAGCCCCCTTTGAATTCAGCCTTAATACTATCAAATTCACCCGCGGCAACTCCAATGCGGAGCGCTAGCCCGGCTGGCCGTCCCCGGGCAGGCGCGCGCCCAGCTCTTTCACCAGCGCCTCCAGCGCCTCCACGCGCTTCTCGAGCGCTGCCAGGGCGTCGGGGCGGGCGGGCGCCGCGGACGCTTCGGCGGGCGCGGGGGCGGCGGCCGGCGCGGCGGCGCCGGAGAAAAGGTGATAGTAGCGCTGTTCTTTCTGGCCGTGCTGCCGCGGCAGGCGCGCCACTATGGGGTCCTCCGCTTTGGCGCAGAGTTCCTGCAGCAGGCCCTCCACCTCGGCCGTGCCGGTAAATTCGCAGAGCCGGTCGGTGCGGGTCTTTATCTCGCCCGGAGTCTGCGGTCCGCGCAGCAGCAGCACGGTCATTATCCCTATCAGCCTGGCGTCGTCGGAGCCGAGCAGCTTGCCGATGTCGTGGCGGAACTTGGGCACCCTTTCGCCCGGGGCCTGCAGGCGCTCCACCAGCCCGTTGCCTATCAGCGACTGCACGGCGCGGCCCAGGGAATCCGTATCCAGCGCCATCACCGGGTCGCGGCTGCTCTTCTGGTTGCAGGCCAGCAGCAGCGAATTGAAGGTAAGCGGGTACTGCTCCCGCGTGGTCAGCGATTTTTCCACCAGGGCCCCCAGCACCCTGGCCTCCGCGGCGTCCAATTGAATTATCATGCGGATATTTTACCTAAATTTCGGTAAAGATTAGCGAGGCTCCCGGGCCGGCGCTTTTTGTATCATAGCGTTATCTGGAGAAGCCGATGAAGAAAGAAAGGTTGAGCGTCATAGTCCCGGTCTACAGCTGCGACCGCTACCTGCTGGAAATGTTCGAGAAACTTTTTCTCGACGGCCTGCGCCGCCACGGCGGCCCGGAACTGCAGCTGGTGGTAGTGGACGACGCCTCGCCGCTCGGGGCGGAAACGGAGGCCCTGGTGCGCGGCGCCTCGGCCTGGGCCGAAACCGTCTACATACGCAATCCCGCCAACCTCGGCTATGTGAAGTCCGTCAACTCCGGCCTGGCGGCGGCTTCCGGGGAGCTGCTGCTGCTCTGCAACAGCGACACCCGTATCACCCCCGGCTCCATAGAACGGCTGCGGTCCGCGCTGGACAGCGGCCCCCGCGCCGGACTGGCCGGGCCCGTGAGCAACGGCGGCTTCAGCTCGGCCCTGCAGCAGTACCGCGGCGGGCCTGCGCCGCTGGCCTCTTTCGCCCCGGAGGAGCTGGCCAGGTTCGACGCTTTCGGGAGCGCCCTGGCCTCGGCCCCGGCCGCGCCGCTGGAAGCCGGCTGGCTGCTCGGCTTCTGCCTGCTCATCCGGCGGGCCGTCTACCGGGAGATCGGCCCTTTCGACGAGGCTTTCGGCTTCGGCTACCTGGAGGAGATGGATTACGCGATACGCGCCCGGCGCGCCGGCTGGAAACTCCTGGCCGCGCCGGATTCCTTCGTCTACCACGGCGGGCTCAGGACCAGCGCCCAGTTCGCCGCCCCGCACGCCGGCTCCCAGACGGCGCGGCTTTTTCCTTTCAAAAGTTTTTTCAGGATCATGCGCGGGCAGCGCGCGCTGATAAAGAAGTACGGCTGGAAAGTGGTGGGCGTGCCGCAGGACGCCGCCGGCGCGGCGGCCAGGGGTTTTTAACCCTGCCCGGGGTCGGGCACGGTAGAGGGCGGGGAGAAGGCCACCAGCCAGAACTTGGACAGGTTTATCCGCCAGGCCGCCCGGCGGGTCAGCCTGGAAGCCTCGGCGAAATCCATCCCGTCGTGTTTCCAGCCCCGCACGGGTTTCCCCGACAGGTGGTGATATTTTTCCGGGTCCGCCGCGGCGATGGCCCGCATCTCCTCCGACAGCATGAAGACGCACAGGTAGACCGTGGCGAAGGGCCGCGCCGAGATGAACTTGGCCGTCTCCCTGACGGTCTCGGCCGTTTCGCCGGGAAAGCCGATAATGAAGTTGCCGTGCACTTTTATCCCGGCCTTGAAGACGCTGTTCAAGCCCCGCTCCAGGCAGGCCCTGTCCATCCCCCGGCGCATCAGCGCCATGATGTGGTCGTGCACTGATTCTATCCCCATGAAGATCTTGGTGCAGCCCGCCGCGGCCATTTCGGCCGCCAGCCCCGGGGCCCGGTCGAACGCGTCCGGCCGCGCGAAGCATTTCCAGTTAAAGCGCAGCCCCGTCTGGCGGATGCCGGCGCAAAGTTTGAACATGAAGTCCGGGTCCGCCGTGAGCGAGGAATCCATGAATTCGAAGCGGCTTATCCCCCGCTCCCGGTAAACGGTCGTCATTTCCCCTACGACCTCGGAAGCGTCCCGGTACGACTGCCCGGCCTTGCCGGGGAAGCCGCAATAGGCGCAGTTGAACCTGCAGCCCCGCGACGCCTCTATCGGGTAGCGCAGGGCCATGGTGGAAGTGGCGCTCCAGTCGGGCAGGAGAACGCGGGGGAACCGCTCGTAGCGGCAGCTGCCCTCTATTACCGTGCGCCCGTCCGCGGCAACCGCGCCCGGGAATTTTTCCGGGGGCACGCCCGCCTTGAGGGCCGTAACCAGTTCGGCCAGGGCCTGCTCGCCGTGGCCGGAGATATAAACGTCCCCCAGGGCCCTTACCTCCTGCGAATCCTGCGCGCCGTGCCCGCCCAGCACTATCAGGGAGGACGGGCTCAGCTTGCGCACCAGCTTGGTGATGAGGGAAAGGTAACGGATGGAAAAGATGCCTACCGTGGTTATGGCCACCACCCTGGGCCTGGCCGAGAGAAGTTCCAGGAACTCTTTTTTGCGCCACGGCAGGAAAGGGAAACAGATGGTGCGGACCGAATGCCCGGCGGCTTTTGAATAGGCTGAAAGCAGGGGGACCGCCAGCTTCGGGGGCTCGAACATCCAGCGGGCGACGCGGTAGATGAATTCCGTGCCGTCGGCGCCGCCCGGCGGCTCTTCGTCGTCGATCAGCATCAGGTCGATGATTTCTTCTTTGTCCGCCGGTAGATCCGTCATTTCATGCTCTTCCACCGCCCGAAGACCGCGGCCGCCTTATAAGAGAATATATTACCAAAAAAACCTGCAGGGGGCCTTTAAGCGCGGGCCGTAAGACCTAGCAGTTAAGAGTGCTAAAGGCCCGTGCCTTCCCGGGGCCCGGTGATTACAATATAGAAGCGTCATTCCGTTTCAGGAGGACAGCGTCTTAATGAAAATACTGATTTCTTTAATTATCCCTTTCGCTTTCTGCCCCGGCCTCTCGGCCTTTGAACTGCAGGTCCTCCGGGCCTCACAACTTACCAGCCAGCCCCGTTTCGAGATCCCCCTCCCGTCCCCGGAGAGGGTCGAAGCGCCGCGCGCGGCCGCCTCTTACGCCGCCTACCAGGTCAGCGGCGTCGAAGTGGTGGTGCCGCATATCGGCAATGGCTACAATTTGCTGGCCGCCTTGCGCGCCGGCGAAAATGTGGACTCAAAGCTCCGCGCCGCCTTCGGCGCGCCCGCCGGGGCTAAGGCCGTCCCCGTGCAGCCCCAGTCCAAGGCCGAACTGGAATTGGCCGCCGCCAATCCCGGCGCGGCCATAGTTTCGCTCAACGCTTTCCTGCCGGCCAACGCGGCGGCGCTGTTCAACCGCGAGCCCAACTTCGGCGGGCCCAACTGCTTCAACGCGGCGCTGACGGCCGCCGGGCTGATGGAGCCGCGCAAGCTGCGCCACGTGGGCAACCCTGAAGCCGACCAGCTGCTGTCGATGTATTACAAGAAAGTTCCCTCCTCTTCCCTCAAGCCCGGCGACGTGCTGGTGCTCAACGGCGGCGACCACGGCGTGTATTATCTCGGAGGCGGCCTCATCTTCCACAAGAAGAGCTACCTCAAGCACCACCTCTACCGCATAGCCCGCCTGGAGAAAGCCTATTACCCCGAGCCCAATGAATGGAAACCCGGGCCCTTCGACGGCGGCAGCCCTTTCAATAACGCCGAAGAGATACGGCAGACCGAAGCCTGGCGGCCCACCGGCGCCACCTACGGCTACGGCCAGGCCTCGCCCGCCGAGACGGCGAAGGTGAACACCATCCTGTTCCTGACCGAGCACATCGAGAAGCAGGCCCCCAACTGGGCGCTGGCCAAGAACCTGGGCTATTTCACCGAGCGGCTGATGGAGAATTTGTTGTCCGACTGGAGCGCGCTGGCCAAGAGCCCCAATCCCGTGCTGCGCGCCTATTACACCCGCCTCGCCAGCTTCCGCGACCAGGCCAACCAGAGCATAGAGACCGAGCTGCTCTCGTCGCCGCACGCGCAGGGCAACGCCTACGAGATCCTCAAGGGCGTCTGGCTGCCGCGCAACGACTATTCGCGCGGCCTGGTGGGCCAGCTGCTGGCCATCTACGGCAAGGATCCCGCCGGCCTGGAAAGAACGCTGGACGCCATAGGCGCCAAATTCGAAGGCTCGCCGCTGGAGCAGATAAAAGCCGCCAACTAACGGAGACACCATGAAAAAACTCGCGAACCAGCTCCTTGCGCTTTTCCTCATCTTCCCCCCGGCGGCCTACGCCGCCACCGCCTATGAAACGCTGGCCGGCGCCGCCCCGGCTCCCGCCCTCTCCCTTGAACTTCCCGAAGTCGCCCCGGCTGAAGGCCGGGCCTACGGCGAGAGCGCCGTCAGCTACACCGCGCGCAACGCAAAAAAGCTGGCCGCCCTGGCGGGCAAACTGACGCAGATAAATTTTGTGGATGGCGGCATGGACGGGCAGGACAAGTATTTTTACTGGGGCGCGCCGTCGATAGTGCGGCAGGTGTCTCCGGCGCAGACCGGCCTCATCCGCCACTGGACCTCCAACGCGGTTGTAAACGGCACACCGGTGGTGGACCTGATAGTGAAGAGCGGGACGCTGAAGGCCGGGCCGCGGCCTTACATCATCCCCGAGTCCCACCGCGCCGATTATTACCAGGATCTGCACGGCGTCTTCTTCACCACGCCGGACTTCCGCCCCGGTGACCTCTGGATGGGCCTGCAGCCCGACTCCGACTACGTGGATTTCGTCGTGGACCCGCGCATGGGCGCGCTGTACCTGGCGCCGGGCAATTACCTGTTCCCCTGCCCGCTCAAGCTGCCGGAATGGCTGGCCGCGGAGTACAGGAAGTGGAAGGCCTCCGGCGGGCCGATGCCTTCGGATATGAAGTTCACTTTCGACCAGATAGAGCGCGAGGGCGGTTTGCAGGACGCCCTGGACATACCGGTGACCGTGGTGCGCTACCAGAAAGGCGGCAAAGTTACTGTGCTGCGCCCCGACCTTTTAGCCAAGCCCTATTAAGCCAACTCCTTATAAAGCAAAAACCGCCGGGCTGCCCCGGCGGTTTTGTTTGCGGCCCGTCGGTTTATTCTACCCCGAGGAGCTCCACTTCGAAATGCAGCACGGAATCCGGGGGTATCACGCTGCCGGCGCCCCTTTTGCCGTAGCCCAATTCGGAAGGGATGATAAGTTTGCGCTTGCCGCCTATGCGCATGCCGGCCACGCCTTCGTCCCAGCCCTTTATCACGTGCCCCGCGCCCAGCTGGAAGGTGAAAGGCTCGTTCCGGTCCACCGAGCTGTCGAATTTCTTGCCGTCGGGGAAGGTGCCGGTATAGTGCACGGTCACTTCCTTGCCGCTGACGGCGGCGGGGCCCTCGCCCACCTCTACATCCACATACTTTAAACCTGATTTCAGCGTTATTTCTTCTGACATATTAAATCTCCTTGGTTTAGCGCTGCCACAATAATATCAAAACTCGGGCCCGGATTTCAGCGCACCGGTTTAACCGCGAGTTTCGGGTCGTAGGCGTCCACGCTGTAGATGTTCTCCAGCGCCAGCCGCGGCGGCCGGGCGGCCTCGCCGGCGGCTTGCTGCGGGGTCAGCGCCGACAGGTCTTCTGTCTTCTTGCCGACTATTATGAGCGTGAGCACCTGGTTGCCTTCCGGTATGCCGAGGGCCGTGCGCGCGGCTTCGTTGTCGAAACCCGCTATGGGGTGGGCCACCAGGCCCAGCTCGGTGGCCCGCAGCAGCAGGGCCGATACCGCCATGCCCAGGTCGAACAGGTAATACTCCCGCTCCTTGATCACGCAGTCGTAGTCCTTGCGCGCGAAAGCGGCTATGATCAGCGGGGCGGTTTTGGGCCAGTCATTGGCCTTGGCCAGGCAGGCGTGCAATTTGGCCAGCGCCTCCGGAGACTTCGCGAAGACGAATTTCCACGGCTGGTTGTTGAAGCAGGAGGGCATCAGCCGCGCGGCCCCGGCCAGCTCGTCCATCAGCGCGCCGTCTATCTGAGCAGGGCCCAGCGCCCGGTACGCCCGCCTCTTCTCTATAGCTTGTTTCACGTCCATGTTAAACCTCCGTGCTCACCGTCTCCAGCGCCCGGCGGCGCGCCATCAAATATGCCCACATCAGCCCGTTCGTGAAGAACAGCACCAGCGGGTAAAGCCAGGTGGACGGCGTGTACTGCTTTATCGCCAGCAGCGAGAAACCGGCCCCCAGGCAGGAGAAGACATAGCTGACGGCCTGCTCCTCGCGCGGCTTCAGCCACGACTTGCGCACCGTCGGGATATAGCCGATGGTGTCGATGAAGCAGACTATCAGCACCGACCAGAACGGGGTTTTCGTGATCATCCACAGCGGGATGGTGAACAGCGCGGCCGCCAGGGTGGCCCAGTCGGCCAGCCTGATGTCCTTCTCGCCCTTGAAAAGACTTATGAGGACCAGCAGGAAACAGGTAGCCGAACCGAAGCCGCGCGCCCAGGCGCCGGGGCCAGCGCCCTCCGCCACCTGAGCCGCGAAGCCGATGGCGGAGATGGTACCCCAGATGAGCCAGGAGAAGACGTGCGGGTGCGTCCGGCCGCGGGCGATACCGGCGAAGTAGCCTGCGCGCGAACAGACCATCATCACGATGGACAGCGCGCCGAAGACAATATGCGGTTCGGTGCTCATTCGATGTTTACCCCGCCGCCGAGCACGCCCAGCGCGGAGAGCAGGGCGCCCGCCCCGGCGAGCAGCAGCGCGGCGCCTCCGGCGAGCGGCAGCCAGGCGGAAGAAGCGGAGCTTGAAGCATAATCGGAGTAAGGCTGGTCGGCCACCCGCTCCAGGCCGTCCCCGAAAAAGCAGGGCAGGCCGGCGTTGGCCGGGTCCCGCTCCATCTTTATCAGCTCCGCCACCAGCCCGGGGGGCACGCCCGCCGCGTACACCCCGCGCAGGTATTCCACCAGTTCGCGCAGGGGGCGCGGGGTTCCCAGGGCCGTCACTATTTCGTCCGGGAAAAGGGCCCGCTCCGATTTGCGGGTGTCGGCGATATCGTCCAGCGTCAGTTTCCCCCTGAGCAGGTCCAGGCTGCCGGCCCTGGGCAGCACCAGCGCCTGGCCGGTGGGGTCAGCGATAAAAAAAGCCCCGTAATAAATTTCCGACACGTGCTCCCAGTGCCCTACGCCCCTGCCGCTCCGCCGGTGGTATTGCTCTATCTGCTCGTGGTAAAAAACGCAGGGCTTCTTTGAGACCGGCGAGTCGGCGAGAGCCGGCGACTGCGCCTTGCCGGTGATGAACTGCCGTTCGCCCGGGACCAGCTCCGAGATGTGCCGGCAGGGCAAGCCTTCCATGTCCCTGGCCTGCGAGCGCTTTGCCAGGCCAGCCAGCAGCACCAGCACCCCGGCCCCTATGAGCAGCAGCGGTATAATGAGATTTTCCTGCATGATTTTATCTTTCCGCGGGGGAGGCGCGTTAACGGAGGCTTTCCCGGAGCTCCAGGTAGATTTTTTTGGCGCGCCAGCGCAGCCTGGCGGCCAGCGGCAGCTTGGCCACCTTGACCTCCACCATCTCGCGCGGCTTGTCGTCTTTCTTATCGCACAGCCCCAGCTGGAACTCCACTATGTCGGCGAAGAAATTATCCTGGAAGCCTTTCTCCGAGCGGAGTCCGGCCAGGTGGGCCCTGGCCTCGTCGAAACGGCCGAGGCGGCGCAGCAGCTCGCCGATTAGCAGCTGGGAATTTTCTTTCTCCACGCCCGTGCAGGCCGCGGCGCAGGCGGTGAAATGCCTGAGGCTGAGCTCCAGGTCCTCTTTCAGCCGGGCGGGATCGTTCTCTTCCTGCCAGGAGGCCTTCAGGTAGGTATTGGCCAGCAGGAAATCCGGCTTGCCCAGCAGGCCGAAGAGCACGCCGGCTTTGTAATAGGTGCTGCGGGCGGCGCTTGCCCTGTAGTCGGGAGAGGCGGCGGCGGCCATGGCTTTAGCCAGCTCTTCTTTAGACAGCCGCGAAGAGTAAATGACGAAGCCGCACTTTTCACAGTCAGGCAGCCGCCAGGGGCCGGGGATGGCGCCCAGCGGCTTCAGGTCCAGGCGCATTTCATAATCCGCGTCGGGCGCGTCCAGCTTGGCGTAGAATTGGTGGCCGCAGACAGGGCAGCGCATTTCCCGCTCGATGATCTGCGCGGCGGGTGCATAAGCGGGGAGCAGGCAGGCGCACAATAGCGCGAACAGGATTTTCCTCATCGGTAATTTTTATGATAGCAAAAAGGCCCCTTTCGGGCTAAACAGAACAGAACCGCCGGGACTGCCCGGCGGCCCTGCAGCCCGGCGCGGCCCGCTAGGGATTCTTGGGGTTATCCTCGTCGCCGTTGATGTGTGAGAGGGCGGAATTTTCGCCTTCGGCCGCGCGCACGCGGTCCATGATGGTCTGCCACGAGGGCCGCTCGCCCATCGTCACGCTCCGGAGAAAAGCCACGTCCACCCTGGCGCCCACGTCGAAAGCCGCGCCTATCCCGGTGGTCATGATGTCCAGGTTCTTCGTGCCCTTCGGGTCCGAGCCGGAGCGCTTCAGCCTGAAGAAGGCGCTGTTGTAGTAGGCGTAGGTAGAACAGCCCTGGAAGACGAAGATCTGGTACTTGTTCTGCGGCAGGGCCAGCGCCTGCCCGCTGTCGGCCGCCAGGCGCTCCGGGTTTAAATAGCCGCCCAGGCCGGAATGCCCGTCGTAGAGGAAGATGTCCGCCGTCTTCATGGCGCGCACGGCCTCGGCGGCGAACTCGGCGCTGTCCGGGTCCGTCAGCAGCATCTGTATATGCGCCTTCTTCGGGCCCGAGCCATAGACCAGCTGCTTGCGGCGCGGCTCGTCCACCGTGGCGCGGAAGCCGGCCGACTTCAGCCCGGCGAAAGCGTCGTTGAAAGTCTTGCGGCCCAGGTCGCCGTTCTGGAAGCTTTCGTCAACACCTACGAGGTACGAGACCTGCAGCACGTCACCGTTGCCGTTCTGGCCGTAAAGCCTGGCGTACTCCGGGTAGGTGTTGCGCGTCATCTGCATGGGGGCCAGGTCGGTCTGCACTCCCACCAGGTCGCCGCCGTCCATGGGGCAGCCCTCCTGGTACGGGTTCCAGAAATACCAGAAGTCCCCCTCGCTGTTGTAGTGCTCGTCGGTGCAGAGGTTCTTGCGGGAAGAGGGCGCGGGGAAACCCTTCCTGTAAATGGTCACCGGGTCGCGCGGCAGGACGAAGTTGATGCGGGTGGTCCCGCCGCCCCGGAACAGGCTGGAGGCGAAGACGACGACGTCGTCGTAGGAATAGGAAATTTTCGCGTAGGGCTCGTTCGGCACTTTCTCCGCGCCCAGCAGGGTCACCTTGTAGTCGCCGGAAGGGATACCGGGGTTCTCCACGAAGCCGGGGTGCGTGGTAAAGGCGCCGTACATGTGCTGCAGCTGCAGGTCTATCAATTCGGAGATCCTCTCCTTCTGCCCGGAGGCAAGTATCTGGGAGACCGGGCCGGTATAGGAGGCGGGCACTTTGTAGAGCAGGTAGGCGTTGAAGCGCATCCGGGCCTGGCGCGAATCGTTGCCGTACCAGCGGCCGTCCTTGTCGGCCGGCGCGGCTTCAACGGCGTAAGGGACGGGAAAACGGTCGGAGGGAAAAAGTTTAAGGGCGGAGGCTTTAACGGAAAGGCTGCTGAAATCGGCGGCGGCGGCGCCTGAAGCGGCTAACATAATGGCGGCAAAAAATAGTTCCTTCATGCTTTCTCCTTTACGCTGTTTATATTATGCCGGAAAAAGCCCCTCCCCCGTATGGGCCCAAAGCCCCCCTTTCCCGTCTTTTTTGCCGGCCCGCCCTGGGCCCTTGGTCCCGGGCCGGCCGCCCTTTCCCCGCGCGCCGGCAAGTTTGTATGATAGTTCTTTGGAAAAAGGAACAGGCGCCGCATGAAATTCCCTGGCAAGAGAAAGAGCGAACATTATTTCCCCGTCACCGAGAAAGGCCGCGAGAGCGCGGACCCGCATTACCTGCAGTCCGAGCCGTTCTACCTGGTCGGCATAGACCAGCTGCTGGTGGACATAGAATGCGCGGTGGACCAGGATTTCCCCGAGAAGAACGGCCTCAAGCGCGGCGAATCCCAGATCATAGACGACGCGCTGGCGGAGCGCATCTACAGGGACCTCAAGGCCCTCGGCAAAGTGCGCGGCGAATACGCCGGCGGCTCGGTGGGCAACACGCTGCACAACTACTCGGTGCTGTCCGAAGAGCGCTCGGTGGCGCTGGGCGCCATCACCAGGAACATCACCCTGGGCGACTACGCCTTCAAGTACATCCGCAATACCAGCTCCAAGGTGGACCTCTCCTGGCTGCAGCCCTCCGAGAACGCCATGGGCCGGGCCATCTGCTTCGTCACGCCGGACGGCGAGCGCACCTTCGGCATCAGCAAGGGCTGCATGAACGACCTCTCCCCGGACTACATCCCGACCGAGGTGATAGAGAAGGCCTCCGCGCTGCTGGTCTCCGCCTACCTGCTGCGCAACGAGGGCGACCTGATCTTCAGCGCCACCATCAAGGCCTGCGAGATCGCCCTGAAGGCGCGCGTGCCGGTGGTGCTGACGCTCGGCACGGCCAGCCTGATAGAGTCCAAAAAAGATTTTTTCAGGGACTTCATAAAGAAGAACGTCACCTGCGTGGCGATGAACGACCTGGAGGCCCTGGCGCTGACCGGCATCAAAGACCCGCTGATGGCCGCCGACGACGCGCTGGGGCTGGCCGACCTGGTGCTGCTGACCGTGGGCGAGCACGGCCTGTACCTGGCCGGCTGGGTGGACGAGGAATACGCCCGCAAGACCACCAACAAGCTGCACACCAAGTCCCTGGTGGACTACAACCTCTACGAGTTCAGCCGCCCGATGCGCAGGGAGGACTGCAAGGCCCCCCTGAAGATCTACACGCACATCAACCCTTTCCTCGGCGGGCCCAAGATCATAAAGAACACCAACGGCGCCGGCGACGGCGCGCTGGCCGCGCTGCTGCACGACCTGGGCGCGCGCAAGTACCACCAGACCAAGGTGCCGAAATCGCCCAAGAACCTGGTGCACTCGCTGACCTATTCCTCGATGTCCCAGATCTCAAAATACGCCAACCGCGTCAGCTTCGAAGTGCTGGCGCAGAATTCGCCGCGCCTGATGCGCGGCCTTCCCGAGCGGGAGGACAGCCTGCAGGAAGCCTACTGGGACGCGTAGGCGGAAGAGCGATCCAAAAACGAAAACCGCGGCGGAGGCCAGATCATGTTCTGCAAATACATCATAAAATTCGAAGACGGCCAGGAGACGGTCATAGACATAGAGCTGGACCCCTCCACGATGACGGTGCAGCCTAAAAAGAACGAGGAGCCGCCTCAGTGGGCCCTCCTCGACACCTGCAAATGCCGCATGTGCCCGCTCGACAGCGCCACCAGCAAGTACTGCCCGATAGCGCTGAACCTCGCCGAGGTCACCAGGACTTTCTCCGACAAGGCCTCCACGATGATCGTGGAGACGCGCGTGGTCACGCAGGAGCGGGAATATTTCAAGAAGACCAGCCTGCAGTCGGCGCTGAGCTCGCTCATCGGCATCTACATGGTGACCAGCGGCTGCCCGGTGATGAGCATCCTGACGCCGATGGCCAGGTTCCACCTGCCTTTCGCCACGCTGACCGAAACCGTTTACCGGTCCATCTCCTCCTACCTGCTGCGGCAGTACCTGCGCAAGAAAAAAGGCCTCGAGCCCGACTGGGAGCTGAAGAAGCTCAACGAAGCCTACAAGTCGATAGAAATTTTGAACGCGGCCATCACGGACCGCGTCAGGAGCGCCTCCAGCAAGGACGCCAACTACAACGCCGTGATTATCCTGGACGCCTTCGCCAAGATGGTGCCGTGGAATATAGACCGCGGCCTCACGTCGAAAGAGCTGATGCTGCCCGCCCAGGACGAGAAGCCTTAAGCTAGCCTTTTACCAGCTTCACCCACACCTCGCGGCTGCGGGGCCCGTCGTACTCGCAGAGGTATATACCCTGCCAGGTGCCAAGCTGCAGCGCGCCTCCTTCCACGAAAACCGTCAGCGAAGGCCCCACCAGCACCGCTTTGATATGCGCCGGAGAATTCCCCTCCGCGTGCCTGTAGGGGAAATCCTCCGAAATGGTCTTGTCGAGGTTCGCGATGATATCCCTCTTCACGTCCGGGTCGGCGTTCTCGTTTATCGCCAGCCCGCAGGTGGTGTGCGGCACGAACACGTGGCAGACCCCGCTCTCCAGCCCGTGCTCGCCCACCAGCGCGTGCACCTCGCGCGTGATGTCCGCCATCTCCGCCTTGGCCGAAGTTTTCACCTTGAATTTATGCACCATGTCCCCTCCCTGGCGTCCTGCGCCCGCTAAATAATACAAATTCTCCCGGGTTACAACCCCGCTTCCGGCATCAAAAAACGGCCAAGTCCTTGACAAAACGGCGCGTGAGTAATATCCTATGCCTTGTCCGCGGGCGCAGGGCGCCCGGCAGAGCGGCAAATGGCCGCCGCGGCCTTTAAGTTTTTCCCGGCATTTTTACGGGGGTATAATGAAAGTTCTCATAGTAGACGACAACGCCAGCACCAGGGAGATGGTGAAGATCATCCTGCAGAGGACCGGCCACGAGGTTATAGGCGAGGCCGGCGACGGCGACAGCGCCATCAAGGCCTTCGCCGATCTGCGGCCCGAACTGGTGCTGCTCGACATCATCATGCCCGGCAAGTCCGGGATAGAAGTGCTCTCCGAGATCCGCGGGCTGGACCCGGCGGCCAAGGTGATCATGCTTACCGCCGTGGACCAGGACGCGGTGAACAGCGACCTGCTCAGCAATGGCGCCGCCGCCATCATCTACAAACCGTTCTCTTTCGACGATTTCGAGAAAGCGTTCAGCAAGCTGAAGTAACGCCGATGAACAGCGCCAACGAAGAAAAAATAAGGAAGCTGCTGGAGGCCGGCCTGGAGGCCTGCCTCAAGAAGCTCTCGTCCGTTTCACCCGGAGAGTGGACGCTGGAAAGCGTCCGCGTTTTTGACGGCGAACCCGCGGAGGCGGCGCAGGCCGGCGGCGCAGGCCAGACCGCCATCGTCCGCGTGACCGTGCAGGGCGGCCCGGCCTTCAACACCGCGCTGCTGCTCGCCCGCGGGGACATGACCCATCTCTCCGGCTGCTTCATAGACGACCAGGTGCCCTGGGACGGGGACTCCGGGCGCCATGTGGTCGCCATGCTGGAACTCGGCAATATAGTGCTGAACGTCCTGATAAATTCCCTGCTGAAGGCCCTGAAAAAAAGCTCCATCCCCTCGGTGCCCGCCTACCTGGTGGCCGAACCGGACGCCCTGGCCGAGGGCCTGGCCGGGCCCGCGCCTTTCACGCTGATAGCCGCCGTTTTCACGGCCAGCCGGGACGGCCGCGCCGCCAAGGCGCAGGCGCTGGCCATACTCCCGCGAACCCTCTCCGAAGAACTCTGACCAAAACAAAACCGCCGGGCTCCTGCCCGGCGGTCTGCTTTTACATCCCCGCGGGACTCAGGTCTCGTCGTGGAAAGCGGCGTCGCCCACCACTTCGCAGCGTATCGTATTGGTCGGCAGACGCTTGCCCAGCGGGCTCGACGCCATGTAGACCAGGCGGTCGCCGTTGGAGACCATCCCGGACGAGCGCAGGTCGTCCATGGTCTTGCGGGCCACCTCGCTGAACAGCTGGTCGTCGGGGTTGCCGATCAGGAAGGGGACCACGCCCCAGTTCAGCGACAGCTGGTGGCACAGCGCCTCGTGGTGCGTGAAGGCGTAGATCGGCACTCCGGGGCGGAACTTGGACAGCGCCTGCGCGCCTATGCCGCTGGCGGTGATCACGGCCACGGCCTTGGCGTTCCAGTCGTGCGCGGTCTCCACCACGCTGTAGGCCATGATGTTGGTAATATTATCGCGGTCCACGTAGTCGTGCGTGACGCGCGCCATAGAGTGGTAGTCTATGGAGGACTCGGTCTTGTCAATGATGCGGGCCATCATGTTCACCACGCGGCCCGGGTGCACGCCATTGGCCGTCTCTCCGGAGAGCATGACCGCCGAGGTCAGGTCCATCACGGCGTTGGCCGTATCGGTCACCTCGGCGCGGGTGGGGTAGGGCCGGTCCGTCATGGATTCCAGCATCTGCGTGGCCACTATCACCGGCTTGCCCGCCAGGTAGCAGCGCTTTATGATGTCCTTCTGCAGGCCCGGCAGTTCCTCTATCGGCACCTCGATCCCCAGGTCGCCGCGCGCGACCATGATGCCGTCGGAGTCGCGGATGATGTCGTAGATGTTGGCGAGCGCCTTCTTGTCCTCGATCTTCGCGATCAGGCGGATCTGTGAATCGGGGCGCACGCTGCGCACCAGCTCGCGCACGTCGGCAATGTCCCGCGCGGTGCGCACGAACGAGAGCGCGATGTACTCGAAGCGGTTCTCCACCGCGAAAGCGATGTCATTGCGGTCCTTCTCCGACATGAAGGGGATGGGATAGTCGGCGCCGGGTACGGCCAGGTGGGCCTTGTCCTTGAGCCGGCCCTCGTTGAGGACGCGCACGGTCACGGCGCCCTGGTGCAGCTCCGTCACCTCTGTCTCGATGAAGCCGTCCTGCAGCAGCACGCGGGTGCCGACCTGCACCAGCTTGTCGATGCGGGGGAGGTTGGTATAGAAATGCCGCTTCTCCGGAGGAAACTCGGCGGCCGCCTCGGGGGCGCCGTCGAAACTCTCCACCAGCAGCCGCTCGCCGGCGGCCAGCGTGACGGGCTTGCTGTAGCCGAACATGCGCACCTCGGGCCCCTTGGTGTCGAGCATGATGGCCAGCGGCACGCGCAGCTCGGCGCGGGCCTCGCGCAGCATCTGCACGCGCTTGAGGGCCTCGTCGTACTTGCAGTGGGAGAAATTGATGCGGGCCACGTTCATGCCCTCCCGGATGAGCTCCCGGATGCAGTCCGGGTTCTCGGAGGCGGGGCCTATGGTGCAGATGATCTTGGTCCTGCGGTGGGTCTGCTGCTTGACTGGCGACGGTGAGAGTATCATGTAGTTCCTTATGTCTGGCGCGGGGGCGCGGCGCTTTTATGTGTGGATTAAAGTCGGGGGGATGAATACATCATTTCTTGAGGATATTATACCTTTTCAGGAGGGGCTAAAGCCTGGCGCACTCCCGGTGGCGGAAGCAGGAAACCAGGTGGTCGTTGACCAGCCCGGCCGCCTGCATATGCGCGTAGACTATGGTGGTGCCGGTGAACTTGAAGCCCCGCTTCTTAAGGTCCGCGCTCAGCGCGTCCGATTCTTTGGAGGACGCCGGCAGCTGGCGCAGCTCCTCCCAGCGGTTGACCTTCGGCCTGCCGCCCACGAAAGACCAGATATATTTGCAGAAAGTGCCGAATTCCCCCTGCACCTCCAGGAAGCGCCGGGCGTTGTTGACCGCGGCGTTCACCTTGAGGCGGTTGCGGATTATGCCCGGGTCCAGGAGCAGCGCCTCTATCTTTTTCCCGTCGAAACGCGCCACCTTCTCCGGGTCGAAGCCGGCGAATGCTTTGCGGTAGCCCTCGCGCCTGTTGAGTATGGTGGCCCAGCTCAGGCCGGCCTGCGCGCTCTCCAGCGTCAAAAATTCGAACTGCCCTCGGTCGTCGCGCACCGGGACGCCCCACTCACGGTCATGGTAGGGGATATAGAGCGGGCTGGCGCCGTAGGCCCAGGGACAGCGCTGTTTTTCTTTCATATTTCAACAAATGATACCAATTTGCCCGGCCCGGGCCGGGAAAGGCGGGCGCGCCGGCCCTCCAAAAGCCAAAAAAATATCCCCGGCTTTTTGGTATTATAGATATATGCGGGAGCGCTGTTATGGCAGACATTAAAGGCCGTGTGCTGGTAGTCACTTCCGGGAAGGAACTCCTTACCGAGATGACCCCGTCCATGTCCGGCAGGGGCATGGAGCTGGTCTGCGTGCCCACGCTGAAATACGCGGCCGAGCGGCTGGCCGCCGGCGACTGCACCGCGATGGCGGCCGATTTCGGCTGGCTGCCCCCCTCTGAAAGAGAAGCCCTGCACTCGCTGCACAAGCAATATCCGAAGATCCCCCTTTTCACCCTTGAATCCGTAGCCAGCATGGCCCCGGCCGTCAGCGCGCCTCTGCGCCGCCTGAGCTGGCCGCTGCCCATGGGGTTCGCGGACCAGGTCAGGGTCATCGCCCGCCCCGTTTTCATCCTCGCCGACCAGGTGCTGTTCTCGACCGGGGCCGTGCACAACGCTTTCCAGCAGGCCGGCGTAAAGGCCGCGTCCATAGAAGCGGCGAAGGACCTGCCCGAGTTCCTGCGCATCCAGTCCGACGCGCGGGCCGCCGCGGCCCAGCCGAAGAAAGCCAAGAAGGGCTGGTCGCTGCTGGGCGGGGAAGAGGAAGCGGCGCCCGAGGCCCCGGAGGCGCCGGCCATCGGCAATTTGGCCGTGGTGCAGTTCACCGGCACCGAGGCGGAAGCCTACGCGCTGGACTCCAGGGTACGCGCCGCGGCCCCCGAAGCCGTCTGTTACCTGGTTTCCGGCATGGACCTGGCGCGCTACGCCGTCGGGGCCATCAAAGAAGGCAATCCGGTCGCCCTGCCGCGCGAACAGTCCGGCCGCGTGGCCGGCCTGCTGGCTGAAAGCAGCGAAAGCGGCGACGTCCGCCTTAAAGAACGGGAGCGGGAGCGCATCCTGCTGCTGGACAATTTCAAGCCCGCCCTGACCTCGCTGGGGCAGGCCCTGGCCGGCGCCGGCTACCAGGTCACCGCCTCCATGGACGGCGCGGAAGCCCTGGCGCTCTGCCGGCAGGGGGCCTTCCACCTGGCCGTCATCGGCACGGCCATCACTTTCGCCGAACATACCGGGGCGGAGCTCGCCCAGAAGATGCGCGAGCGCGACCCCGACATGCGCATCATCTTCATGGTGGACCAGTACCCGCTGAAAGCCGCGCTCCAGGGCGTCAGCCAGGTGGTGGAGCTCGGCCTCGACGACGCGCTGCTCAAGCCGGTCGAGGCTTCGCGCCTCATCTTCTCCGTGCAGAAGGCCCTGGAGGCGCGCTTCCTGAAGCTGGAGAACGCCCGCCTGCTCAAGGAGACGCAGGAGCAGAAGAGCCAGCTGGAGCTGGTCAACGGCTTCCAGAAGAAATTTTTCGCGACCGTCGCGCACGACGTAAAGAGCCCGCTGACGGCCATCCTCGGCTACGCGGAAGTGCTGACCAACAAGCTCAAGGCCATGCCCAGCGAGGGCCGCTACGCCGCCAATATCCAGACCTCGGCCAAGACCCTCAACGTGCTCATCAGCGACCTGGTGGACCTGGCCGCGATGGAGAGCGGCAAACTGCGCGTGGAGATAACCAATCTGAACCTGCTGGCCGTCATGAACGACGTGTACGAACGCGTCAAGATAGCCGCGACCACCCGCAAGCTCAATATGACCCTGGAAGTGCCGCCCGTCCTGCCGCCGCTGGCCGGCGACGACGCCCGGGTGGGCCAGGTGGTGCAGAACCTCTGCACCAACGCCATCCAGTACACCAAGGAAGGCGGCAAGATCACCATCAAGGCGGAGCTCAAGCCCGACCGGGTAGAGGTCAGCGTCATCGACACCGGTATCGGTATTTCCAAAGAGGACCTGCCCCGCGTGTGGGAGCGGTTCTTCCAGACCAAGGAAGCCATGGGCATGCGCAAGGCCGGCTTCGGTCTGGGCCTCAAGATCGCCCGCGAGATCGTGCAGCGCCACGGCGGCGAGATGGGCATAGAGTCGGAACTCGGCGTTGGCTCGCGCTTCTTCTTCCACATCCCCCTTAACTTCGTACCGCCCCCCGCAAAATAAAAGCGCCGGGGCTGTCCCCGGCGGCCGCATCCGCTTTTTTTCCTCAGCTCTTAAGCCTGGAGAGAAAGGCGTTTATCACCCACAGCACGGCGGCGAACACCAGCGCCCACCAGAAACTGGTCACGTGGAAGCCCGGCACCAGCCAGCTGACCAGCTTCACGAGCCCGCCGATGATCACGAAGGTGAACAGGCCCAGCGTCAGCACGTTGACCGGCAGCGTGAGCAGCAGCAGCAAAGGACGCAGCAGCGCGTTCACCACCCCCAGCACCACGGCCACCACCACCGCCGTCATGAAACCGTCCAGCTTGACCCCGGGCAGCAGCTGCGCCGTCACAAAGACCGCCAGCGCGCTCAGGAAAAGGTTCAGTATTATTTTCATAGTTCAATGATACCACTCTCCGCCGTCCCGGGCAACCGGGGCTAATCCCGCGCCTTCAGGGCCAGCCAGACGGTGTGCCCTCCGCAGGCCGGGTCCTCCAGCCTGTGCAGCAGGAGCTCGAAGCCCTGTTCGTCCAGCAGCTCCCGGTATTCTTCCGGCGAGAGGCTGGAATAATGAAACTCGTCCCCCTGCATGCGGCCCGAGGTTTCCCCCTCGGCGGGGCCGGAGGTAAAGAGCAGCTGGCCGCCGCGGCCCAGGTGAGCGCCGAAGACCGGGAACATGGCGCGCTGCTCGTCTTTGGACAGGTGGAAGAAGCTGTCCCAGGCCAGGACGGCGTCGAACTTGCGGCCGAGCGCCAGCCCGCGCATGTCGGCCGCCAGCCAGTCCATGGCCGGGAAGCGCCTCCGGCACAGTTCTATCATTTCCACGGAGCCGTCCACGCCGGTGACCGAGAAACCCTTGCGGATAAAATAGCCGGCCAGCGGCTCGCCGGAGCCGCAGCCCAGGTCCAGCACGCTGCCCCGCGGCGGCAGCCTGGCCAGGGCGGCCTCCAGGTATTCCCGCTCCATCAGGCCCCGGCCCCTTTCGGAGTCGAACCACGCGGCTATCCTGCCGTATTTAGCGCAGACATCGTCCTGCATGCCGGAAATTTTACCACATAACCGGAAACCCCCGTTTCGTTTAAGATAAAATATCCGGACGGTTTAGAAAAGGGGGCGGCATGCTGGCAAAACTGCATCAGCAACTTTTAGAACACGGCAAAGACCTGGGCCTGCTGGCCATACGGCTGGGCATAGGCGGCTTTTTCTTCTACGTGCATGGCCTGCCCAAGGTCCAGGCGGGGACCGAGCTCTGGCTGAAACTGGGTGGGGCCATGGGCAATTTGGGCATCACCTTCGCGCCGGCCGCCTGGGGCTTCCTGGCCGCGGCGGCCGAATGCGGCGGCGGCCTGCTGATCCTGCTGGGCCTGCTGACCCGGCCGGCGGCCGCGGCGCTGACCTTCAACATGCTCGTCGCGACGGTAATGCATCTGGCCATGGGGGACGGCCTGAAGGGCGCCTCGCACGCGGCCGAGGCCATGTTCGTTTTCATAGGCCTGGCCGCCGCCGGCGCCGGGAGATACAGCCTGGACCACCTCCTCTTCAAAGGAAAATTTTAAGTTTGGGGGGTTCGCGGAGAAAAAACCGGACGCCGCGGCGCAGGCGCCGCCAGCCAGGCCCGATTATCCTGCATTCCCCCCTCCGTATTTCCTAAAATATAAGGGCCGCAGGCGCCGCTTTTACAGGCAGCCGCGGCGCGCCGGTCCGAGGATAACACTATGGATAAGAAAAAAGTCCTTTTAATAATACGCGACGGTTGGGGCATGTACCGGCCCGACAAGTTCAACGCCGTGAGGAACGCCAAAACCCCCGTTATGAAGCGCCTGCTCAAGCAGTACCCCAACACGGTGCTGGAACCCGCCGGCGAAGCCGTGGGCCTGCCCAAGGGCTACCAGGGCTCCTCCGAAGTGGGCCACCTCAATATCGGCGCAGGCCGAATAGTCATCCAGGAGCTCAAGCGCATAAAGGACATGATAGAGGACGGCACCTTCTTCGGCCGCCCCGCCCTTAAGGCCGCGCTCGACAATTGCGTGGCCAAGGGCTCCGCGCTGCACCTGATGGGCCTGGTGCAGGACGAAGGCGTACACGCCCACCAGGACCACCTGTACTCCATCATGCGCGAGGCGAAAAAACGCGGTATAAAGAAAGTTTGGATACATTTCTTTTCCGACGGCCGCGACACGCCCCCCCGCTCCGCCCTCGCTTTCGTCAAAATGCTCGACGAGGTCATAAAAGAAGTCGGCAACGCCGCCGTGGGCACCATCATGGGCCGCTACTACGCCATGGACCGCGGCGAAAAATGGTCTTTGGTCGACCAGACTTATAACGCCATCACCCGGGCCGAGGGCGCCAAAGCCGTATCGGCGGAAGCCGCGCTGAACGACGCTTACGCGGCGCTCAAGAATCCCAACGGCCAGCCCATAGTCGACGAGTACATCCCCCCCACGATCATAGGCGATTATCCCGGCGTGGCCGACGGCGATTCCGTCATCCACTTCAACTTCCGCCAGGACCGCGCCATAGAGCTCACCAGGGCCTTCGTGGAGGACAACTACCCCGGCAGCCGCTGGAAGAAGCTGGATATCGTGTACTGCGGCCTCACCCGCTACTACGACGAGTTCAAGTTCAGCGCCCTGCCCCCCATGGACGAGGGCGGCGGCATGGACAATTTGCTGGGGCAGGTCATCTCCGCCGCCGGCCTCAAGCAGCTGCGCCTCGCCGAGACGCAGAAGTTCAAGCACGTCACCTCCTTCTTCAACGGCAAGCGCACCGAGCCCTACGCCAACGAGGACCAGGTGGAGATAAAGGGCACCTGGGACCCGGCCACCTTCGGCGAGCACCCGGAGATGGACGCCCCGAAAGTGCGCGAGCGCGCCCTCAAGGAAATAGCTTCCGAAAAATACGACTTCATAGTGGTTAACTTCGCCAACTGCGACATGGTGGGCCATACCGGCATCTACGAGGCCACCGAGCGGGCCGTGGAAATAACCGACGCCAGCGTGGGCATGCTCGCCGACGAGGCCCTGAGGCGCGGCTACACCGTGATGATCAGCTCCGACCACGGCAACGCCGAGGAGATGTGGGACTACAAGATCGACATGCCCAAGACCTCGCACACCGTGAACCCGGTGGAGTTCATCTACGTCGCCGCGGACGCGGACCAGGTGAAGCTGCGCCCGCACGGCATCCTGTCGGACATCGCCCCCACCGTCATGCAGGTGCTGGGCCTGCCGCAGCCGGCGGACATGACGTCCAAGTCCCTGATAGCCTGATGTTCATAAAGCTCAAGGTGCACCCCGGCGAGCGGCGCGACAAGATCGTCAAGAAAGCCCCCGACGCCTACGAGGTCTGGACCAAGGCCCCGCCCGAGAGGGGCCTGGCCAACGCCTCGGCCATACGCCTGCTCTCGCTGCAGCTGGGCGTGGACGCCAAAAGGATACTACTGATAAAGGGCGCCACCTCTCCGGCCAAAATAGTAAAAGTGATATAATTTCGCCTATGATAGACCAGAAAAAAGCCCGCCTGCTGGCCCTGGCCGGCATGATAATCTTCGTGTCCACCATCGCCGTGCTGCTGGCGCGCCAGTTCAACTTCGTCCCGGAGCGCCCCTCGCCGGAATTCCGCACCTTCGGCCCGGCCGGCGCGCCGGTGCAGATCTACGAATACACCGATTTCGCCTGCCCCGCCTGCCGCCACGCCGCCGGCAAGCTTGACGAGATGGTGAAGGTTTTCGGCCAGGGCCTGCGCGTCTCCTTCAAGCATTACCCGCTGCTCAATATCCACCCCTGGTCGCTGCATGCGGCGGCCTACGCCGACTGCGCCGGCGCGCAGGGGAAATTCAAGGAGTACGCCGCGCTGCTGTTCGAGGGCCAGGAGAGCTGGGGCGCCGCCAGGGCCGAGGGCGGGGAGCCGAAGGACTTCGCCGCGTACGCCGGGAAACTGGGCCTCGACTGGGGCAAGATGCAGGCCTGTTCCAACGACCCGGAAACGCTCAAGATCCTTAAGCTCGACATCGCCGAAGCGGAACTGAAGGGCGTCAACGCCACTCCCACCTTCTTCGTCAACGGCAAGCGGGCCGTGGGCTCGGGCCAGCTGATAGACCAGGCGCAGAAATTCGATAATTTACTCAGGAAGGCGGCAAAACCATGAGCGCCAAACCCGAAACCAAAGAACTGATAGGCCTGCTGTCGCGCCTGGCCGTGGCCGGCGTCTTCGCCTACGCGGGGCTGATGAAAGCCCTGGCCCCCGCCGAGGAATTCGCCTACGCGATAGAGAGCTACAAAGTGCTCAACGCGCAGCTCTCGCTTTACGCCGCCTACGTCACGCCGTGGATAGAGCTCTGGGCCGGCCTGCTGCTGGCCGCCGGAGTGTTCACCCGCGCTAACGCGCTGTTCGCGGGGGCCATGCTGCTGTTCTTCGAAGTCATGCTGGGCCAGGCCTGGCTGCGCGGCCTGCCCATAACCTCCTGCGGCTGCTTCGGCAGCGGCGGTTCCAACTCCATAGGCGTCGAGTTCGCTCAAAACCTGGTCTTCCTGGCGCTGGCCTGGGCGGCCTATAAATTTAAAAGCCGCTGGTCGGCCGACAGCTACGCGGAGACCCTGTGAAGCGCCTGGCCCTCATAGCGGCCCTGCTGCTTGGCGCCGGGACGCTGGCCGCCTACCGGCCCTACTCCCAGGGCGCGCGCTCCAAGGCGGCGTGGATGACGGTCTCGGCCATCAAGACCGGCCAGGAATATTACCTGGAGGTGGCGCAGGACGGGCGCGCCGTCATGCGCACGGAAACGCCCCTGAGCCTGGTCACCCGGCGCGGGACCATAAAGTCCGTCCTCGTAAAAGATTTCTTCCGCGAGATCGAGAACTCCGAGATCGTCAATTCGCAGAACGTGAAACAGAGCAAGATGGTGTTCTACCGCGGCGACATGATGAAGATCTCGGCCTACATCAGCGGCGAGCTGACGCGCACCGTGGCGCCCCTCAACAATTTCGGCGAGGCTTTCGCCTACGCCTTCGGCGAGGTCAAGAAAGCCGTGGCCGCGCTGCCGGAAGAGACCGCGGTGCGCGCCTTCCTGCGCGCTGAGCCGGTGGAGGGCGAAGAACTGGACTCCTTCCGGGGCAAGGCCGCCGTGGACGGCGAGGTCAAGCCTATAGAGACCACTGACCTGCAGAAGATCAAGCCCCTGATGGCGGCGATCAAAGAGCCGCACCGCCTCATCCCCATCGAGAACGAGGCCTCGATGAAAGAGCTGCAGGACTTCATCTCGGCCCGCCAGCTCTACGGCCTGCGCACCCTTTTTTACGTGCCAAGCACGCGCGGCACCTACAAGTGCCAGGTGCTGGAAATAACCCGTAAGCAGGCGGCCCCGGCCCCCAAAAAACCCGTTCCCGCCAGGAAGCCCGCTCCGAAAAAGAAACGGTAAAAGCCGGATTTTTTTGTTAGAATAAGCCTATGGCAGACGAACCCAGGATAAAAGTAGCCGCGGTCGATGACGACGAGACCATCCTCGAGATCTACGAGACGGGGCTGGCCGCCGCCGGCTTCGAGGTGCGCTCTTTCTCCGACCCCAAGAAGGCCCGCGAGTTCTTTGCCAGCGCCAAGGCCGGCGAGGTCCCCGACGTAATCCTGATGGACATCATGATGCCCGGCGTGGACGGCATCAGCCTGATGGGAGACATCCGCTCCAAAGAAGCCGCCGCGCACATACCGATAATCGCCGTCAGCGGCCTCAACGACGCGGCCACCCTCAACGACGCGCTGCTCTTCGGCGCCATGGACTACATGGTCAAGCCCTTCGAGATGGACTCGTTGGTGGCCAAGGTGAAGAAAGCCGCCGAGCTGTCCCGCAAGCGCGCGCCCAAGCCTTAAACAGCCCTGCCCCGGAAAACCCGGCCCCCGCAAGCGGCCGGGTTTTTTCATATATTTGCAGGCGACCCCGTATATTTACAATAATGTTGAATACTCTGCTATCTATAGGGGAAAATAATGTTAAAGACTTTACATACCGTCTTCACGCAGAAAACGCATGAAGGCACCACCGAAAGGCTGCTGCAGTATTCTTTCGCCTACTTCGGCCTTTACGTCATCACCGGCTTCCTGGCCAAGTACTTCGCCAAGACCCTGGGCATGGGCGGCAATACCTACACCGTCTACAACACCATAGGCGGCATGCTGATCTGCAACCTGGTGGTCATCATCTGGGGCTGGTACAAATTCAAGTCCACCGATTACACCACCGTAATGGGCATCCGCATGCCCCGGGAGTTCCTCTACATCATCCCCTCCGGCGTCTGCACGGCGGTCATAATACCTACCACCACCCTGATGTACGTGCTGCCCATTTCCGTGATGGTGGCCATGATCATCATGCGCGCCAGCGTCATCATCATCAGCCGCATCATCGACGCCATCCAGATAAAGCAGGGCGTGCTGCACAAGACCGTCTACTGGGAGGAGAACGTGGCCGTGGTCTTCGCGCTGATAGCCGTCAGCATCAAGATGATCTACGTGAAGCCCGGCGACTTCGACTTCATACACAACGTCGCGGCGATGACGATCCTGGGTGCATACCTGACGGCCTACTCCATCCGCATCTATATCTTCAACTACTACAAGAACACCCGCAAGAAGGACGCCATTTACGACACCAAGGGCTTCTTCGCGGTGGAGCAGATAGCCTCCACGGTGGCCATCCTGATAGCCGCCACCCTGCTGTTCTACTCCGTAGACCTGGGCGTCGCCGACCCCAAGACCTTCGGCTTCCAGTTCAAAGACTCGCTGGTCAATACCCCGGCCCTGTGGAAGGAAGGCATCATGTCGGGCCTGCCGTTCGGCGCCGCGGCTTTCTTCTCGGTCTTCCTGTTCATGTTCAAGGGCCGCACCGCTACCTTCGCCGGCCTGGTGAACCGCGTGACCTCCCTGGTCGCCGGCACGGTGGCCACGCTGGTGGTCTGGTGGCTGATAGCCAACCAGAAGCCGCCGGCCATGGAAGACTGGTTCGGCCTGGCCGCCATCTTCGTGGCGATCTACTTCATGGGCAAGGCGGAGCAGAAGCGCGCCTGCGAGCTGGCCAAGGCCCACGAGATAGTGCCCGAAGCCGACGACGAGATCTGCCATACGGACAACGGCGCGGCAGCAGCGCCGGCCAACGAGCAGAAGTAAAAAGCTTCAGTCAGAATAGAACCGGCCGGGTCTCCCCGGCCGGTTTTCTTTTGCAGGCAACGCTGATTCCTATTTCAGGTGTTTCTCGAAGAACTGGTCCTGCTCCCACAGCAGGTGCAGGACGTTCTCCCGGGCGGCGTAGCCGTGCGATTCCTTGGGCAGCAGGACCAGCCTGGCCGGCGCCCCCAGCCCCTTCAGGGCCTGGAAGTAACGCTCGGTCTGGAAGGTGAACGTGCCGGAATTATTATCCGCCTCGCCGTGCACCAGCAGCAGCGGCGTCTTCATCCTGTCGGCCGTCATGAACGGCGACATGGCCGAGTAGGTCCCGGGCGCGTCCCAGTAGCTGCGCTGCTCGCCCTGGAAGCCGAACGGCGTCAGCGTCCTGTTGTAGGCCCCGCTCCTGGCTATGCCGCAGGCGAAAAGCTCGCAGTGGGTCAGCAGGTTCGCCACCATGAACGCCCCGTAAGAATGCCCCCCGACCCCTACCCGCTTGCGGTCTATGACCCCGAGCTTGTCCGCCGCCGCGATGGCCGCCCGGGCGTTCTCAACCAGCTGCGCCACGAAGGTATCGTTCGGCTCCCGCTTGCCCTCGCCCACTATCGGGAACGAGGCGTCGTCCAATACGGCGTAGCCCCTGGCGGCCCAGTAGACGAAAGAGCCGTAGTGCGGGTAGGTGAATTCGTTCGGGTTCTTTGAATTCTGGCCCGCGCTGTTCTTGTCTTTGAATTCCTCGGGGTAGGCCCAGATCAGGAGCGGCAGCTTCCCGTCCCTGGCGGCGTCATAGCCGGCCGGCAGGTACAGCGTACCGGACAACCCCACCCCGTCCTTTCTTTTATATTTGATCACTTGCTTGCGCACATCCTTCAGGCTTGCGAAGGGATTGGGAAAACTGGTCAGCCGGGTCAGCCAGCCGGTCTTCAGGTCCCTAAAATAATAGTCCGGGAACTCGCTCTTTGACTGTATCCTGGCCAGCACCCGCCCCCGCGCTGCGTCCAGCGCTAGCAGGTCTTCTTTTTTATCCGTCAGCGAAGAGCGGTACAGCCGCCTGGCCCGGAGAGAAGCCAGGCCGAACTCGTCGGCGAACGGGAACTGCCCCGCCCTGGTATGCCCCTCGCCCAGCAGGAAAAGGCTGCCGCGCTCTATCAGCAGCACCTCTTTGCCGGCCTTGTTCCTGGTGGTTTCGAACCGGCCGGGGTCGGAATAAATGTCCTGGTAGTCCCGGTCATGGATGACCCGCGCCGCCGCGCCAGGCTTCGACGGGTTCACCAGGTAGGTCTTTACGTTGCGCGTATCGTACCAGAAATCGTGAGCGACCGCGGCCTTGTCATTGCCCCAGGTTATCCCGTTGAAGCGGTTGCGCGTCCTGAACAGCGGCGCCGGGGGTTTGGAAAAAGGCGCGTCCCAGGTGAAGACCTCGTCCCTGTATCCGGCCTTGACCGCCGGGTCTCCGCCGTCGAGGGCTTCGGCGAAGTAAAGGGTGCAGGGCTTGTCGGCGCGCCAATCCATTTCCCTGCGGCCCTTGCGGACAGCGCAAAATCCCCTGGGCAGGGCCTCGTTCAAAGGCGCCTCATTCACCACTTTTATCTGCCTGCCGTTCTGGGCGTAAACCACGGACTTCGTCGGGAAGCGGTGGTACGGCACCACGTACGAGAACGGCTTGCGCAGGGTGCTCACCAGCACGCAAGTTCCGTCCGGGGACACCTTTTCTTCGCAATACATGCCGGCCGGCTTGAAAAGTCCGAGTTTGCCGTCGAGGCTCACCTTGTACAGCTCTGAAGTCGCCAGGAGCTCGAAGTTCTTTTCGTCCGCGGGCGTCTTCAGCAGGTCCTGGTAGGTCCTGTTATTGGACTTCACCCCGTCACTGACCGCCACCGTGGGCCCCGCAGGCAGCTCTTTTTTAGGGTCCGTCAGCCGCGCCCTGCCGCGGGGCAGCAGCCGCACCAGCAGGGTTTGGCTGTCGCCCAGCCAGGTGTACGGGGCGCCCAGGTTGGCGTTGACCACGGGCCCGGTCAGCCGGCGCGCCCGCGCCGAAGCCACATCTATCACCCACAGCCCGACCCCCGTACCGGCCGTATGGGTGAAGGCAATTTTTTTCTCATCCGGGGACCAGGTGACATTGGCAATTTTAGGCTCCGGGGGCAACCCGGCAACCTGCTTCTCGGCCGCGCCGGGCAGCCGCCGCAATTTCATATTTTTCACGTAGGTGACAGAGCTGGAAATATTGGTGACCGGGTTTATCCGCAGGCCGCCGAGGCGCAGCTCTTCCTGGTTCAGGTCTGAGAGGGCTTTATAGGTGCTGTAATAGCTCAGCAGCATGTATTCCTGCCCGGAATCCAGCGTGACCACGGGAGCTTTATTGTAATCAGCCAGCGCCAGTATTGCCGGAGGCGGCTGCTGGAAAGACAGGCTGTCGCCGGCGGCGGCCGGCGGCTTGGAGGTCGGGATCTTTTTTTTCATAGTTCGGTCTCTCTCCCCGGAAAGTTCAACCCATATACTATCTAATATCCTTCCCGCCTGAAATGAAAAACCGCCCGCTTGCGGCGGGCGGTTCTCATGGCGGCGATTACTTCTTAAGGCTGCGCCAGCCAGGCTATGAACTCGTCCCAGTTGGAGTACTTGGCCCAGGCCAGGTCGGCGTAATGCGCCGGGGCGGCGCCGCCGGGCAGGTACACCGCTATGCCGTGGGCGTTGTCGTAGATCTCCGGGCCCCACCAGCCGCCGTCGCTGTTGTTGGTGCGGTTGTGCATCACCAGGTCTTTCTTAATGTAAGCGTTCAGGGCCGCGCCGGTCTTCTTGACCTCGGCATTGGCGGTCTTGGCCAGCACCAGCTCGGTGAAGTGGTAGAAGTCCTTGTTCTCGGGGTAGGCGAAGCTCTGCGCGCCGTTCATGGCCTCTTTGGCCAGTTCCTTCTCGCCCGCGACCGTTATGGCGTAGGCGAAGGCGTTGGACAGGTCCAGCAGGCCGTTTATCGCCGAGGACTTTATATAGCTCTGCGTGGAGGCCTGGTCCAGCTGCTGATAATGGTCGCTGTAGGCGTCCACAGTGACCTTGGCCACCTCTTCGGCGGTCATGTTGCCCTTGGCCACTATGGGGCCCAGGAAGGTGTCGTAGGTGTAGCCGTCGCCGGGCTCGGTCTCTTCGGAACCCACGATATACTTGGTGTAATCTTTTATTTCGTAGACCACTTCGGCCATCTGCATCAGGCAGGCGTCCGAGCCGTACACGTCCACGCCGCCCATCTCCTTGAGCGCCAGGCCCAGCTGCGGGGTGGTGATGTGGTTGCCGGTCTCGTCGTCGTAAGAGATGCCCTTGGTCTCGCCCGGGGCGCTCTTGATCCAGCCGGCGCCGTGGTTCCAGACTATGATCATGTACTTCTTGGCGGGGTATTTAGCCTTGGCCCAGTTGGAGAAGTCGACCAGGTGCTTGTAGTCGCCCATGTCCACCTTGGGCAGTTCTTCCACTATGGGGGAGGTCAGCTTGGAGACGTCGCTGTCCTTCTGCACCAGGTAGCGGCGGGAGGTCTTCCAGTCGCCGTCGGAGGTGTCGAAGCCGTTGATGCGGGCCAGCTCCACCACTATGTTGACCTTGTCGGAGGAGCCTATCTTCTCCATCTCGTTCATGTCCTTGAGGCCGTATTTTTCAAGGTTGTTCTTGGCGTTGATGAAAACCATGATGGTCCATTCTTTTTCCGTTCCGGCCTTTTCCGGGGCGGGCGCGGGCAGGGAGAGCTCCAGTTTGCCGATCTCCTCCCGCAGGTTAAAGGCTTTGCCACCGTCAAAATCCACCCCGGCCAGCGCGAGCTGGGCGGAGCAGGACAGCGCCAGGATAGCTATAGCGAACTTTTTCATTCTGCCTCCATTGCCCCCTCCATATCCAATTTAGGGAGCAATTTTAGATTAACTACCCAAAGATTACTAAATCCGCCCCCTGGGCCCTTTGACCTAAATCAATATAGCCCAAGTGCCCTTTTCCCGGCCTCCGCGGCGCGCTACACTATTTACATGATACGGAAGACCCCCATTTATGAGTTGAAAATATTCAACGCGATGGCCGTAGCTTTTTTTGCCATTTTCCTCTCCTGCCTCGCGGACCTCAGTTATGGGCAGACCGCCTTAAGCCAACTGGCCGGCTACGAGGCAGCCGCCGGCCCGGAGGCCCCCGCCCCGGAGCGCGCCGCTTTTTCCGGGCGGCTCTCCTTCAGCCAGGCTGCTGACCTCATCCTTTCCGCGGACAAAAGCGTCTACCTGACCGCCCTGGCCCTGCCCGGGGACGAGGACGGGCGCCGCATGGGCGCCCTGCTGCTGGCCAAAAAACGCGACGGCCTGGATGTCCGCCTTTCGGTGGACGGCGCGGAGGCCGAAGCCTTCCGCCCGCTGCTTAAAGAGCTCTCCGCCAAGGGGATACAGGTGCGCGTGTTCCGGCTTTCCTACTGCTCGTCGCTGGTGCCTTACGCCAGGCTGCTGCTGACCGACGGCAAGTACACCGACCTGGACGGGGCCGCGGACTCCGGCAGCGCCTTCATCCTTCCCAACCAGCAGGCCTCCGGCCTCGACGACGCCATCGTGTTCTTCTTCACGGCCAACGACGACGGCTCCAAGCCGAAGTCCTCCAAGATCATGTCCTCCTGCCAGGTCGCGGCGCAGGGCTCCGCGCTGGACGATTCCATAGTCTTCTTCTTCACGGCCAACGACGGCGGCACCAAGCCCAACTGACCTTCCTAATCGGCGGCGAAAAAGCTCGCACCGCCGGAATCGGATCTTGAAGAGATCTCACAAGTGAACATCTCGTCCATGACTATCAGGTAGTCCTGCTGGGAGAGCTTTTTAGACACCAGCGTTTCCCTGCCGTCCTCCCTGCGCAGCAGCAGCGGGGTCTCTTCCGTTATGGCGGGATCGGGCCTGGCTTCGAAGGCCGGCTTCAGGTAGTTTATCTTCACGGCCACGGAATTGTCGTCGTACACCTTGACGCTGCCGTAGTTGAGCACGAAGCCGCGGATGGAGATGAGCTGGGCGGCGGACGCGCTGAGATATCCCCTCGGGCCGAGAAAACCGGGGGCGAAATATTCCCAGGTATCCAGCTTCATGCCGCTGACGGCTTTGAGCTTGTTGTCCGAAGAGTAGTAGCAGCCGGGCGGCTTGCCGTGCATGCTCAGGCGGCAGCGCGGGTCGGCCGTCTCGTCCGGCCTGGCCGGGGTTTCGCTGAAGGTCTTGAGGGACTGCAGGCGGCAGACGCCCCAGTCCAGCACGGCGCGCACTTCACCCCCGGCCCGCAGGTGTTCCAGCATGGACTCCAGGTCCTTGAGCCGCCCGGGGGAGCCGGCCGAGGCCTGGCCCGCGCAGAGGAAGACTACCGCAAGAATAAGCGCTTTTGACATCGTTAGATCCCCTTTTTAACGCCTCGCATCCCTTACCGCCGCTGCCCGGTCGAAACGGCCGGGGAAATAGCTGTCTATCCAGTGGGCGTAGCCGCGGCTGAAGTCGAACAGCCAGGCCGTGCCGTGATAGCGTTCCACCGACCACAGGCTGTAGCCGGAGTCGCGCTTGAAGGCCGGGTCCAGGCAGAGCGGGTCGCCGTAGACGCCCTTGCGCTCCGAGTCCGGCAGGTAGATGCCCGCCAGCTCCGCCAGCGTTGGAGTGCGCCAACCGCCGCCCAGGCCGCTGATCCATTCCTGCGCCATCTCCCAGCTCGAGGGTTCGTCCGGGCCTTCCAGCCATTCAAGGCCGGTCTCGTTGTCCTTTATCACGCCGTCAGCGTCCCGGACGAACCTGGCCTCCCGCCCGGGAGCCGCGGGTTCGGCGCCGTGCGTAAGGCCCGGCAGCGCAAGCGCCAGCGCCAGCATAAGTGTTTTCATTTTCATTTCCTTTTAAGCAGCACAAGCTTGTTCTTCTCGTAGCTCGAGACCACTATCTCCGGCAGGCCGTCGCGTTCGGCGTCGCAGAAGACCGCGGCCCCCTGCGCCATATCTTCGGCAACCACCGCCGTGCGGAACTTGCCGCGCGAGACCTGCTCCAGCAGGTAGACGCGCGGGTCGCCGTCGCCGTGGACCACTATGTCGGTGTCCCCGTCGCCGTCCGCGTCGCCCGTGCCGAACACGCCCGGCGCGCCCTGCGGCCCGCCCAGGGGCGACTTGCGCGATTTAATTCCTTCCGAGATCTTGGTTTTCGGCCACGCGTCGGAGCCCGACTTAATGTCGAACACAAAGACCGCCGACTCGGGTGCGGCCGCGTCGTCGGCGGTGTTGGTGTGGTTGGCGCCCACGGCCCGGGTTACGCCGTCGCCGTAAAGATCGGGGACAAGCGCCAGGTGTATGCCGCCGCCGCTGGAGTTGTCTATCGTATGCCGCCGCCAGTCTCCCCCGCCGGCGTTCTCCAGCCAGGCGAAGGAGGCCTGCCTGCCGAAGTATTCCGGCGAGACCAGATCCGTATCGCCGTCACCGTCTATGTCGCCCGCGTCGAAGACGCCGCCCAGGCCCTTGGCCAGGAAGGTGGGTTCTCCTGAGAAAGACCCTCCGACATCCCCTTTAAATAAATACACCTCCGACGAGCCGCCGTCAAATAGTCCCTTCTTCTCCCCCACGGCCACCATGTCCTTCACCCCGTCGCCGTCGGCGTCCAGCAGGACGGCGCGGTGGAAGAAGCGCTCGTAATTGTGTATCACCGTATGTCGTTTCCAGCCGCCGCCGGTATTTTCCAGCCATTCTATGCCGCCGCACTTGCCCGGCATGCAGGCCAGGAAGCCGTAAGGCAGCAGGATATCAGCGCGCCCGTCGCCGTTGACGTCGGCCAGCGAAGGCATATTGGGGAACTTGATCCTGTCGGCCAGGGTGGTCCGCCGCCAGCGCCGTGCGTCGCCGGGCTTCTCCATGGCGTAGAGGTCCAGCCGGCCGCTGCCGGCAGGGCCGGAGCCGGCGAACTTGCTGACCAGCAGTTCAGGGTAGCCGTCGCCGGTGACGTCGGCCGACAGGATGAAGGCCGGGCGGCCCGGGTCGCCGTCTAGCTCTATGGCCTCGTAGGCGGCCTCGGCCGACAGCCGCGGCTCCGGGGGAAGCGGCGCCGGGCCCGCCTTTTCCCAGGCGGCGGCCGGCGCGACAAGCGCGAACAGCAGATTCATAAAGCGGCTCATTTCCCCTCCACTACCAGGAAGTTGCCCACCGGCCGGTAGCAGCGCGCGTCCCTGTTGTCGCCGCGCAGGTGGCATTCGGGTACGGTTTCCCCCTTGCGCTCCCAGCCCAGGTTCCAGTAGCTTCCCCCGCTCCAGAAAGACAGCTGCGTGGACCCGCCCCCGTCGAGGCTGGCGGTCTTCTGCGGTATGCAGCCCTCGCTCTCCATGTAGCGCAGCATTGCCTCCACCGTGCGCACGGGGTAGACCGCGGCCAGCAGCACCTTGCCGCCGCGGGTCAGGCAAAGCGCGGTGCGGTTGGTGGCCGTGTCGCTGTCGGGCCAGGCCGATTTGCCGGTCACGGCCGAGGCGGCGCGCGCTAGCTGCTCGTCGGAAAGCGTCTCTCTGCCGGCGAGCACATCCACGCCGCCGTCGTCCCAGGCCGTAAAGATGCGGTCGAGGTGCCGGCCGGGTGAATATAGGACCCGTTCGGGCCGGCGGCCGGCCTCCACGTACTCGCCTATGGGCGCTCCGTCCTTGAGGCTGAAGAAGCCGGCGTTGATTATCAGCGCGGCGTCCGGCAGGCGGCGCCGGACCTCGAGCGCGGTGGCTTTCCGGCCGCCTGTCGCCCGGGGCGCGCCGAGCGTCCTGAAGCTGAAATCCGCCGGGTCGGCCTCGACCACGCAGGCGTGCGTTATGCCGAACGCCGGCACCGGCTCGAAGTAGCGCCGCACTCTCAGCGTGCCGCGCCTGTCTTCGGGCGGCAGGCCGGCGGCCGCGGCGCAGGCCAGCAACAGTAATAATATTTTCATCCTACTCTGCCCCCCCGGCGGCCGCGTAGCCGGCGACCGCCGCCAGGTCCGCCGCGTAAGCCGGCGCGACGGCGATCTCCGCGTGGAGCGCGTACCCCAGTTCGCGGCCGGCCTCTATGTCGGCAGGGTGATGCACGCCGCCTAAAGCCCGCCCCAGGGACACGCCCCTGGCGCGCTCCAGCAGCGGGGCGCGCAGGTCGGGCCTCAGGTCGGCCAGCACCAGCGCCCAGGTCATGGCCAGCGCCGAATGCCCGCTCGGATAGGCGTAGCCGGCCTCCGGCTTGAGGCACGGCTTCACCGCGCCGTCGCGCAGGTAGGGCCTTTTGCGGGCGAACCGCTTTTTGAAGACATAGACGGCCCGCGCCACGTCGGCGCGCACCCGCCTGAGCAAGGCCGCGGGCGCAGGTTCCAGCGGCAGTCTGAAAGGGCCGATATCACCGAAGAAATTCTCATAGCCGGAGGCGGCCTCTTTCAGGGCCCGCTCGCAGCCGGCCGGGGTCCGCTCCTCCTGCAGGCGGATGAGCTCCGCCAGGTCCCGCCTGTCGGCCTCGGAGCCGTCGGCAGGCGGCGGCGTCAGCGGCAGGGCCTGTATGGCCGCCTCCCGCGCGTAGTACAGTGTTGTCGGCGGCTGGTAGGCCTGAACCCCCTGGCGGCCGGCGGCACACCCGGCCGTGGCGGCCAGCAGAAGCAAAAAGAGCTGCATTCCCGGCTTCATCTTAACGGCTCCAGCCCGTTTGCAGCGTCAGCGCGCTTTCGGCGGACTGCGCTACGGGCGGGCCGTCCAGCTGCATCGCGGCGGCCACGCCCTGCAGCCAGGCGGCGTAGCGGCGCACGTCGGTGAGTATCGTAACGCCGGCCTCGCAGCCGCCGTTCTCTGAGCCGGGGCCGCGGGCCACCACGCCGGCCACGCGGTAGCCGCCGGCGGCGGGCAGATAGGCCGGCGCGCCGGAATCACCGTGACAGCCGCCCTTGGGGGCGGCCACCTGCCCTGGCGAGGTCAGGTCGCCGCTGCCGGCAAAAAAGTCGGCGCCGTTGCGCAGCGCGGCCCGGTAGGGCACCGTCACCTTGCGCAGTTCGGGGATCTCCACGCTGGCGGCGTTGGAGGTTCTGCCGTAGCCGGCCAGCACCAGTTCCTGCCCGGCGCCAAACTGGTCCGACGGGACGGCCAGGGGCGCCGGCGCCTTGAACTGTGGCGCCGGGTTTTGCAGTAAGACCACGGCTATGTCGTTAACCGGCTTTTCCGGGTTCCAGGGGTCATTCACGCTCAGGTACCAGCGGTCGGAGTAGCCGGGGTGCCGGACAAAGCCCTGGTGCGGCTCGCCATTGGGCGAATCTTCTTTGGGGTTCAGTTTAAAATAGGCGGCCACTGCCTTCACGGTTACCGGGAGCCAGCCCCCGTCATCCTTGAGGTAGATCTCGGCAGGAAGGCAATGCGCCGCGGTCAGCACCGCCTTCTCAGAGATCAGGCTGCCGCTGCAGCGGGAGCTGAAGGAGCGGCCCTGGAGATTGGCCGGTACCGGAGCCGTTTTTGGAAATTCCATCGTTATCAGCAGACGCGCCGTGTGCCGGAATTCCGGCGAGTTACGGTCCAGCACTTTCTCGCCGCCGACTATGCGCTCCCCGGCCGCGGCCGGGCAGGCCAGGCAGGCTGTAAATATCAGTAGCAAGATCCGCTTCATATATGTGTAGTCCTCCCGGGCCGGCGCGCCGGCCCTGAGGATATGTTACCAGCCTTGCTCTGTCGGGACATGAGGCTTTAGGCCCCCGGGCGGGGACATCCGGCTTACGTCGGGTCATTTCATGCAAAGCGCCGATTGGGTGAAACGGCGCATCACCACCGGCGTCTCCGGTGGCGCTATTGCGGTTTGGGGCCGTCGTCGTCAGCGGTGAAGAAGAAGACTATAGAATCGTCGATATGAGCTCGGACACCCGGTCGAAGCCGGGCGCTTCAGCGGCCGCCCCGGCCGGGCGCGACGCCACGGGCTCGGGCATGGCTTCAAAGCCGTCCAGCAGGCTCAAGGCCGTCTGGGCATAGCCGGCCCCGGCGAAGCCGCAGAGGAAAAGGGAGCCCAGCGCCGGGAGCAGCGCGTTAAGGGGCTTTCTTTGGTTGCGGGCGGAAGCCATCCTGATCATACAATTAGTGTAGTCTGCAGACCCCGGAATATCGAGGGCACTTGGGCCCTCGCGCGGATTATTTTCTGGGGCTTACTTTTGATTGTTTTCTTTGTGACAATGCGCTTCGTGGCGCTTACAGACGGCCCGCGGCGGACAGGTTGGCCAGCCGCAGCCGGACCGGAGGATGGTCGTCGCGGCGGAGGTCCGCGGCAGTGCCTCCGGGCAGACCCGCGAGCACGGCCTTAAGGCCGGCCGGGTCGAACCCTGCTTTCCTCATCATTTCCGCGGCCGCCGAGTCGGCCTGGTACTCGCAGAGCCACTTGTAGTAGTTCTCCGCCAGTTTCGCGGCGCCTTCCGAAGCGCCGCCGGTCTCCAGGGCCAGCATTTTATTGACGGCCGTTATTATCTGGTACTGCATGTAGTGGCGGTGCTCGTTGTGCTGCAATTCGTGCGCCAGCACGGCCGCGGCCTCGTCGCGGGGTCGCTGGGCGTATTCTCCGGCCAGGATGAGCAGCTCGCCCCCCTTGGCCATGGCCTCGTCACCGCCGTCCGTTATGGTGCCGACCGTGTAGTTGTAGTCAGCGCGCACGCGGTGGGAGGCCAGCGCGGAGAGATAGCCCGACAGCACGGAGAGGTGCTCGGGCCTGTTGTCCTCCGGCAGGAAGAAATCGGCGAAGAAGCCCGAGGCGTAGTCGCTCTCGTCCCGCGGCGAGATCCGCGGCAGGGCGGACTCCGCGGCGCGGATGTAGAGGCTGACGAAAGGGGCTACCAGGTTCCTGACCGCCGGGTATTCAGGGTCGGAGCCGGCCGGGAGGCCAGCGGCTAGTGCCGCCTTTACCGCGGCCGCCTCCGCCTCCAGGGCGGGGCGCGCGGCCCGGACGGCCGCTTCGGCCGAGCGCTTTATTCTGGCGAGGGCCTCGGAGCCGTCGGCGCGTTCACGCGCCGGCACGGCCTGCGGGGCGGGTACTTCTATGGCGTTCAGGGGTTCCAGGGAGGGCGCCCAGGCCCGGGACTGCTCCGCCGCGCCGGGCTGCACCGCCAGCGCTATGGCAATTATCATTTTTTTCATTTCTTCTCCTGTGTTACCGGGCCGGCAGCAGCAACTCGATGTTGCTGCGCAGTCCGGAGTTGAATTCGAAGCTGTAGATCAGAGACGCGGCGGAGGCCGGGTCGTAACTACCGTCCGGCAGGTCAGGCACGCCGGCAGAGTAAAGCCGCACGCGCTCAGGGAACGCGGAGTAAAAGGCCTTTATTTCCGCGCGCGTCCCCATCAGCACCCGCGGCAGGCCGCGCAGGACCTCCGCCCCGGCGCAGCCCTCGGTTTCGCCGTAAAGGCATTCGCCCTGCTCTAGGAACTGCATATAAGTAGGGTCTATAATGATTTCCGCGTCGCAGGGTTCGGCGGCGCCGCACAGGGTCCTGTCGACGAGGAAGTAATGGGTCTTGTCGCGCCGCGCGGTTGCGCCGGCGGCAAGGGCCACGGTCCCCATGCCGGCGGTCTCGGCGTATATAAGCTTGTAGCCGAAAGAGCCGTTCAGTATTTCCAGCCAGATCTGCGAGAAGGCCGCGCAGTCCGAGGCCGCGCTCAGCTGCCCGGCCTCGGCTGCCAGCACCGTCTCTACCGCCCGGCGCAGGGCCGCGGCCCTGGCGGCAGGCTCGGCAGGGAGCGACTCCCAGGCCGGGACCGCGGGGACGGCGCCTCGGAAATTCCCATCCGCGCCGGCACGAACCGGGCCGGCTAGGAAACAGAGCAGTACAAGAGTCAGGGCCAGGACTATTTTCATATACGCCTCAGGGCAGATCCGCAAATCTGGAAAGGTGTTCGTAGTCCAGCACGTGATAGCGCGGCTTCTGGTGCGACTGGTCCAGGCGGAAGATCTCGTCGAGCATGACCCGCAGGCTCTCCTGCGCCGGGCCGGCCAGCCGCCCCCAGGGGTCCGCCACTACCGCGTCCGCTCCCCACTGCCCGGGGACGGCGGGGTTGGCCCCTTCAGGCAGATTGAAGACGGCGAAGACATGGTTTTTATCCGGGTCCAGCTTCATCGTCCACCAGTCGAAAGTTTCAAACACTACGAGGTGGGCCTTTATCCCCCTCGACCGCAGGTGCGCCTGCGCCAGGAAGGCCTGCTCGGTGCAGTTGCCTGCTTTATGTTTCAGGGCCAGTTCCCGCAGCTTGCCGGCCAGATAGTCGAAGCCCGGATTGTGGCCCCAGGAAAATTCCTTGTCAAACTCCGCCCGCAGCGCCAGCAGGTCCCTGAGCGAGTCGGCGTACTGCGTCTTAAGGCCGGGCAGCAGGTGGGCCTGCGGCGAGTCAGGCGCGATGCCGGCCATCACCATCTTGATCTCCGACGGAGAGCGCAGGCCCTGCAGGCGCACTTCCCTCACGGCCCCCGCTGCCAGGTCCAGATCCGCCTGCGAGGGAGAGGCCACCGCCGGTCCGAACAGGCCCGCCAGTCCTAACGCCAGCAGCAGCGCTTTCATGTGTGCGCTCATTTGCCCGACACCGGCACGTAGACGCTGATGCCGGCGCGCGCGGCGGGGCTGCCGAAGCATTCCTGGTAGGCCGGCTGGCAGCCGTCGGAGCAGAGCAGGTTGGGCGCCACCTTCACCTCAATGTGGCCCGAGCGGCCGCTGAAGCCGCAGACGCCGCGGTTGTACACTACTATGGCGCCCAGCGGCAGGTCCGCGGCCTTGGCCGGGGTTTCCATCTTGGCCAGCTTAAGTTGGGAGCGCAGTGTGCCGGGGTTGCGGTTGGCCCAGGCGGCGAAGTCGGCCGCGGCGTTAACGCCTATGCCCAGCGAGTACCACTGGTCGCGGCGGATTACGCCGGTCAGTTCCATGGCGTCGGCCACGTAGGAGTAGCACCAGCCGGCGAAGGAGCCCATGCTATGCTTCTTGGCGTTGCGGGCGAGCCGCAGGGCGGTGGCCTCGTCATAGTCGGAAGGGGTGACTTTATCCTCCTCGGGGGCGGCGGTGAACGCCTGCTGGGGCGGCAGGGTCAGCTCTGAGCCCGGCTGGGCGGAGGTGTTCTGGCCCGCCGGCTCAACGGCCGGATCCTGTATTACCGGCTCCGGCCCGGACGCGGCCGGTATCGTTTCGGCGGCCGCCGTAAGTCTGGGGGCAAACCCGATTACAAACCCGTTCTCGTCGTAATTCGAGGAGCGGGCGTAGGCGGCGGAGCAGTTTATAATAAGCGACAACAGGGTCAGCGTCAGTATCCGGTTTTTCATATGTTTTCTCCATGTCTTGTTATCGTTCCGAGGCTATCAGAAGCTGTTGGGGAAGCCGTAGAGCGTGTAAGGGTTCACCACGTAGTCCATAGCTTTGGAGGGCTTGCACTTCTCGAAGGAGCGGCTCTTCATGGTGCCCACTTCGAAGTGCAGGTGCGGCACGTTCGACGAGCCGGAGTTGCCCATGCGGCCCAGGCGGGTCCCGGCCTTCACCTTGGCGCCGATGCTGACCGTGATGCCGCCGGCGGCCATGTGGGCGTAGCGGGAGTACAGGGTGGTCTCTTCGGCTACGCCGTTCTTCACCATCTTCACTTTGCCGTGGCGCACTATCACGTGGTTGCCCCAGCCGTCGGAGCACATGCGCTTGGTGCCGTTATTGCCGTAGTTATTGGTCTGCGGGCAGCCTATGCGGGCGTAAACCACCTCGCCGTCGGCCGCCGCCAGTATGAAACCCTTGCTCTTGTCGTTCCAGGCGGCCTGGCTGGGCACATAATCTATGCCCTCGTGCTTACCGGCGCCGAACTCGTCGCATTCCACGCCGGGGCCGCAGACATAGCGCACGCCCCACATGCTGGCGCGGGGATAATCCACCGGCATCACCCATTTCCACTGGTTGGAACCGGTTATGGGATAGGCGCCGGTCTGCCACAGCAGCGGGTTGTTGTCCTGACTGGTGGACTTATAGGCGCCGTCCTTGCTGCAGGAGGAGTTCTGGTCCGCGATGACGGCCTTGGGGACCTCGGGCACCGCCAGCTCGAAAGCGGGGATATCCCGCCCCAGCACAGAGTCCAGGTCGAAACCGGCCGCGCCGGCCGTACCGCAGGTTCCCGCTATCAGCGCCGCTATCAGTATTTTTATCATGATCGTTTTCTCCTTTTTCTGCAGCGGCCCGCGGCCGCCTTCCTATGGATATATCCTACCGGATACCGCCGCTCTCCGCCTGAGGCGCAAGCCCCAGCATAAAAGTATTTGGACTTACGAGGGCCTATAGCACCAAAATCGGTTTTTAGTGAAACGCCGTATCACTACCCCCTCAGGCCGGGGCGGCGCTTGAGAAACTCATACGCCTGACATAATGGCCCGCGAAGGCCATGTCGGGCGTAGAATATGCCGCGCCCATGCGGCCGGCCTTGTCTACGGCGATGAGCCCGCCGAAGCCGCCCAGGCGGGTATGCAGGACCCGGACCGCGGCCTCGACCGCCTCCTGCACCGGCGTCCCCAGTTTGACCCGCTCGTTGACCAGCATCGCCGCGCTGATGCGCAGCAGGCCTTCCCCCCAGCCGGTGGCGCTTACCGCGGCGCCTTCATCGTCTGCTATGATGCCGGCGCCTACTATCGGCACGTCGCCGACTCGCCCCTTCCTCTTGCCCGGCACGCCGCCGGTGGAAGTGCCGGCGTAGAGCGCGTACCCTCCCTGCCGCACCGGGACTCCGAGGACGCAGCCGACGGTGCCGCGCCGCTCGGGCGCGGCGCCGGCCTCGCACGGCGGCTTGGAGAAATAGACTTTTGAATCAGGCTTGCCCGCCTTTATCCAGGCCTTGTGGGCCTCTGCCTCGCGCGGGTGCACCAGGTCGCAGGCCGGTACCGGGCTGAAGCCTTTGGAGCGGGCGAAGCGCTCCGCCCCGGAGCCGGCCAGCAGGACGTTCTGCCCCTCCAGCAGCAGGGCGAGGGCTATGCGCGACGGGTTCGGGAAGTTGCGGATGGCGGCCACGCAGCCGGCCTGCAGGTCGCTGCCCCGCATGACGGACGCGTCCAGCTCCACCTCGCCGTCCTCGTTGAGGAAGCTGCCCCTGCCGGCGTCGAAGACCGGGTCGTCCTCCATGCAGGCCAGGGTCCGGGCGACGGCCTCCAGCGGGGCGGCGCCCGACTCCAGCGCGTGCGCCGCGACCTGCCAGGCCTTGCGTACGCCGGCCCTGTGCGCCTCCATGAGGCGCCCGGGTATATCCCACGCGCCGCCGTGGACCAGTATCCTGAATTTATCGTGGCTCAAATTTACGTTAACGCTTGACATTCTGTCTCCCAAAAAGCCGCGGGGCCGCGGCTCAGAACCCGCAGGCGCGGAGGTTCTCGTAATTGCGCTGCACCTTGCGGGCGTATTCCGCGGCGTGCGGCGAGCCGTTGTAGAACCGCGCCAGGGCGGCGATATCCCGGGGCTCGCGCTCGGCTATCTTCATCGCCAACACGCGGATGCCGTACTTCATGTTGGTCAGCACATTGTGGGTGATGCCCGCCCATTCCGGCCTGTTCCCCGAGTTGGTGGCGTGTCCGGAGTCGGTTACGATCGTGATGACCTGGTTCATGCCCACGCCGTTGCAGGAGCCGCCGGAGCAGGAATCCTTCAGGCCGCCGAGGTTGGTCTCCTGCATGGCTATGGCCATGCGCAGCAGCACTGGGTCGACTTTCCTTTCCTTGGCCCAGTAGAGGTAGCCGGCGCCCATAGGGTCGTACTCGGCGCGGGCGTTGGCCTTGGCGAAGCAGCCCTTGAGGAGGCGCGCGTTGTGGCACAGGGTTTCCACTGTGTCGCCGGATTTCAGGACCTTCGAGCCCTGCAGGCTGTCGGCCTGCTTGCGGTCGGGCCGCGGATAATTCCTTTTCAGATAGGAATCCCAGAGGGTGTAATCGGTGGTGCCGGGGCGCTCTTCCCAGGAGTATTCGCAGGCGGTCTCGCCGCCCAGGGCTATCGTGCTGCCGCCGCCGGAGGCGCCCCGGTCCCCTTCGGGCAGGGCCATAGGCTCCGGAACGGCGGGGGCTTGATGCCCGCCGCCCACGTCGGCCGCGCCGAGGCGCTGAAGGGCGGAGAACTCCTGCGCCGCTGCCCCTCCGGCCGTACCGCAGATCACCGCTATCAGCGCCGCTATAAGTATTTTTTTTATGGTATTTTCTCCTAATTCCGATTCCGGCCCTCAGGGCAGCGGCAGGTAGAGGTTGATCAGCGTGACCTCACGCAGTTCCGGCCCGAGCAGTCCCTTGCCCTGCAGGTAGCCCGGCACGAAAAGGGGCATCGTCGCGCTGATGTTGTAGACCGAGTACGGGACGTCCCACATCGGTATCCTGCGGGTCTCGGGCAGGGCCCGGTTCATCAGGATCAGCAGGTTGTTGGTACAGTTGTTGGTGACGGTGTGGTAGAACTCGCCGTCGCGGTTCACGCCGGCCTGGCGCAGGGTCTCGCGGACCAGCCAGCTCTTCTGCGGCATGGAGAAGCCGGCCAGCTTGTAGGGGATGAGCCGCTTGTTCATCACCTTGACCGAGCGGCGGGCATAATCCTCCCAGGTGGAGAGCGTCCAGATTATGTTGTAGGTGTTCTTCATGCCGGCCAGCGGGTTATAGGCTTGGCCAACCTTCTGGCGGGCCTCTATGGACAGCACCAGGCCGTAGGCCTCGTTGCCGCCCGCGTCGGTCAGGCCGCCGGGGTCGAAGGTGAACAGCAGCAGCGAATGGGCCGCCAGCGCCTCCGGCGGGAAAGGCTGCTTGATAAGGTAGATGTCTTTTATGAATGAAGGCCTGACGGCGGCGGTGGCCCAGTCGAACTCGCCGGCCCTGGCCTTGTGCCAGCGCACGTTCTGCACCCGCATGGCCGCGTCCTCGTCGGACAGGACGCTGATCCTGCGCTGCAGCGGGTCGTACGCGGTTACCTCCGGTTTTACAGGCGGGGTATAAGGAGCTATGCTTTCCACCTTCAGCGTCTCGCGGTCGTCGGCCTGCATTACCTTGCCCTCTACGGCTACTACGGAGCCGTCGTATTTCCGGGCCAGGGCGGGGTCCAGCTCCAGCGTGAAAAGCCGTCCGTCCGGCGTGTTTAGTATTATCCGGCCCTCCCTTATGTTCAGCATGCCGTCGAGCTGGTAGCTTACGGCCCACTTCTCCGCCGCAGGCGCCGCGGGGGCCCCGGCCTCACTGACCTGCCTGGCGTCCAGGCGCTGCAGGTCTGCGAAGTCCGCAGCCGGGGCCGTCCCCGACAATCCGGTCATCAGCAGCGCTATTAAGAATGTTCTCATATGCTTTTCTCCTTAACTCTCCCCCCGCCAGGCCCCTTGCTTCTGGAAGTCGCGGCCCCTATATTGATATGCTATCTCACGGTCGGGCGAAGCGCCTGAGGCGCAAGCCCCAACGCGGAAGTTTTTGGGCTTACGAGGCCGGATGACACCAAAACCGGTTTTTAGTGAAGTGTCCTATCACCAGGGGGAAATCATGCCTACACTTTTTTCCGAGCTGCTCTGCAAAATACGCAAGGACGCTGGCTTTCCCACCGCCTACCGTTTCTACCACGACAACGGCGGGGCGCCGGTACTGAAGCTCTCCTACCGCAACTACCTGCTGATAGAGCAGGGCAAGGTGCTGCCCGAGGCCCCGCGCCTGGGCAAGCTGATAGTGGCGCTGCGCCTGACGCCCAGGAGCGACGCCGCCAGCGAACTGGCCGTAGCCTGGCTCAAGACCATGGCCGGCGAGGAGACCTTCGAGAACGTGTTCAAGCCGGCGCTGGCCCAGCTCAAGGCCCAGCCGGCCATGTCGCCCATGGACAAGGTGGCAGAGCGCGCGCTGGCCGACAAGAAGTTCTTCCTGAAGCCGGAGCATTACCAGGCCATAGTGGCCACGCTCGAGACTTACCTCTGCTTCCTGGCCACTTCCAACGATACCGGCGCGTGGACGGCCGCCGACCTTGCGCAGCGGCTGTCGCTGGAGAAGGCCGCGACCGCCAAAGCCCTGGCCGTCCTGGCCGAAGCCGGCCTGCTGAAGAAGGCGGGTAAGGACCGCTGGAAGAGCCCGCTGGCCGGCGCGCTGGTGGAGGCACCCCCGCTGCACACGCTGGACAATTCGCTGAAGAAGATAGCCGAGTACAACGCCAAGCTGCTGGCGACGGCGCAGGTGACGTGGCACCGCGGCGGCATAGTGCGCATGAACGAGAAGGACCTGCGCAACCTCACGCCGCTGATGGCCAACAACATCTCGGCCGCCAAGCTCTACGCCGTGACCGGCGCCACCGACGACTCCGGCATCTTCTTCATCGAGGGCAAGATCATCAAACTGCGGAAGTTCTGAGCGGGGGCAGAAAGAAAGCAGCCGGCCAGGGGGCCGGCTGTTTTCATTTCCGGGTCTTTTCTTCAGAACTGGATGACGAAGGCCGGGCAGGGAACAACGGGTTCGTCACCGAAGGGGCTCGGCCGGTTCATCGGCCTGACATAATTCTTCCCCCCCTCGCATTTGTAGACGCAGGTATCGCCCTGCGCCTCGTTGAACAGGCAGCCCTTCAGCCGCCGCTCCGCTTTACGCTCATCGTCGGCCCAGGCAGGCTTGCCCGGCATCTTGAAACTGAATACGCCCATTCCGGACCCGGTATGCAGGTTCGCGCCGTCCACCGTGGCCTTCAGCGACTGCCGGAAGTCGTTCTGCCAGGAATGGAAAGCCTCGAAAAGGCTCATGTCCGGGAATTTAGCCTGGAAGCTCCAGCCGTTGAACGGCAGCTCCAGCTCTTTGGACTCCTTGAGGGCTTCGGGTGAACCAGGCTTAGCCTCGTAATAGTTGGACAGCCTGACCGATACCTTCTCTGAGCCGCTGAACCCGGGGTTTCGCACGCTTACCCATACATGTGTAGCGTTCACCTTGCCGCCTAGGTCGGCCGGCACATAATCCACGCTGATCTGCGTGCCGTCCGCGGCCAGCAGGTCAACGCTCCTCCAGTCCTCCATGGTCCTGCCGCCCTTCCGGCCGGCTGGCAAGGGGAGGAACACATGCGTGGCACAGGTGTCCGACATGGCCCCGTCCGGGCCGGTCTTCAGCGGGGGTTCTGCTATGGTATTCCCGCTGCCGCACTTCAACCAGCACTTGCCGCCGCTGAATTCGGTGAAGACGCAGGTATCGATGCCGCCCTGTTGGGGCTGCGGGAACGTCCCCGGCCAGTTATTGTTCCACGGGGCCGCCGGGAAGACCGGCGGGACCTGCGGCACCTGGCCCGCAGCCACCCGGGCCGCAGCCTCTGCAGCGCCAACACGGTGAAGGTCGAAGATATCCGCCGCGTCGGCCGCGCCGGTCATCATGCCGATCAATAATGTCATAGCTATCAATTTCATACTTTCTCCTTTGCCTGCCGGAACGCCCCGGCCAGGTCATGCATATATGTTACAGAACCGCAGCCGCCAGCGCATGAGGCGGCGGGCCCAGTGAATAAGTTTTTCGGCTTACGTCGGAGGACTTCGCTAAAAACAGATTTTTGGTGAAATGCGGCATCACCGCCGGGGAACTGCGCGGCAGGCTATTCAGGCGATCTTGTTTGAGTATCAGGCTGCGCGGCCGTCAGGCTTCCCGGACAGGCCGGCGCTTCCGAATCCGGCCGGCATTTTCGTTGTGTATTACAGCCTTATCTGCAGAGCGGCAGGGACAGTATGACCCTGGCGCCGCCGCCGGGGGCGTTCTCCGCCCTGGCGTCGCCGCCGTGCGCCCGCATGAATTTGCGGGCTATGGGAAGCCCCAGCCCCAGGCCGCGCGGCCGCGTGGTGAAGAAAGGCTCGAATACCTTCTCGCCGTCGCCCCCCGGGAAGCCCGGGCCGCTGTCTGTAAAGGTTACGGAGGCCATCTTATCGTCCTGGGAGAAGGCCACGGCCAGCGTGCCGCCTTCGGGCATGGCCTGCGCCGCGTTAGACAGCACGCAGCGCACCGCGTTGCAAATCGCATCTTTATCAACGTTCACGCGCGGGTTGTCGGGATCGGCGGCCGACTTCAGCGTGATGCCGGTCGGGAACGGGTAGCCGCCGGCCACCTCCTCCACGATAGCGTCCAGCGAAAGCGGCACCAGCTGCAGCTCCAGCTTGCGGGTAAAAGACAGCATCTGCTCTATGACCTCATTGCTGTGCTTCACCTCGCCCTCAATGATGCCCATGTGCTTGGTCAGTTTGGGGTCCAGAGCCGCCCCGCCCGCGGCCAGCTTTGTCTTTATGAAGTACAGCGAGTTGGAGATGATAGCCAGCGGGTTGCGCAGCTCGTGGCTGACCACGCTGGCCATCTGCTTGAGCAAGTCGGGTTTGTCTTTTGGATCAGTATTGGTCATAGCAACAATATTTTATCTTTTTAAGGGGACGCTGATGACTAAATGACTATTTATAGATAAATAGTCATTTAGTCATCAGCGTCCCCTGACAAAGAAAGGGCCGGCGGTTAAGCCGGCCCTTTCTTTTAATTAAGTTCCTTATTAAGGCTGGTTGATCCACTGCACGAACTCGTCCCAGTTGGAGGCCTTGGCCCACGCCAGGTCGGCGTAGCCGTCGCCCAGGCCGTAGCTCGGGAAGTAGGCCGCCATGCCCTTGGCCAGGGTGTATTCCTTCGGGCCGCTCCAGTAGCCGCCCTTGTCGTCGCGGGTGCGGTTAAGCAGCATCAGGTCGCCGGTGATGAAGTTCATCAGGGCCTGGCCCTTGGCCTTCACCGCGGCGTTCTGCGAGCCTTCCACCATGCGGCGGGCGAAGTCGTACATGTCGCGGTTCTCGTCCATCGCGAAGTTGATCGTGGCGTCGCGGGAGGTCTTGGCCAGCGCTTTCTCGCCCGAGGCCATCACGGCGGCGGCGAACTCGTTGGACACGGTCAGCAGCTTATTGACCGAGGAAGCCTTCGCGAGGCTCTGGGTGTGGCCCTGGTCGATCTTGTCGTAGTGGTCGGCGTAGGCGTTGACGGCCTGCTTGCCCAGCTCGATGGGGGTCATGGTGGGGCGGGCTATCACCGGGCCCAGGAAGTCGTTGTAGGTGTAGCCGTCGCCGGGCTCGGTCTCTTCGGAGCCGACGATATAATCCACGGAATCCTTGATCTCGTAGACCACTTCAGCCATCTGCATCAGGCAGGCGTCGGTGCCGAACACGTCCACCTTGCCGATCTCTTTGAGCGCCAGGCCCAGCTCGGGGGTGTTGATGTGGTTGCCGCTCTGCTCGTCGTAAGAGATGCCCTTGTTCTGGGTGATGGTCTGCACGCCCTTCTCCCAGCCGGAGCCGTGGTTGGAAACGATCAGCATATACTTCTTGGCCGGGTAGGCGGCCTTGGCCCATTTGCCGAAGGCGGCCAGGTTGCGGTAGTCGCCCTGGTCTATCATGCCCAGGTCCTGCAGCATCTTGGAGCCCATCTTGGTCTTGTCGCTGTCCTTGGTGATCAGGTAGCGGCGCACGCCGGTCCAGTTGCCGTCCGAAGAATCGTAGCCGTCAATGCGGCCCACCTCGGCCACAATGTTGACCTTGGCGGTGGAGCCTACCAGCTCCATCTCGTTGAGGTCCATCAGCAGGTATTTTTCCAGGTCGTTCTTGGCGCTGGAGAAGACCATGATGGTCCACTCGGCCTGGGCCTTGGGCTCGGGCTTGGGCTTGCCGAAGATCCAGTCCAGTATGCCTTTGTCCTGGGGGGCGTCAGGCAGGGCCACGTTGGAGATCTCTTCCTTAATATTGAAACCGCCCTTGTCGAAGTTGACCTCGGCGGCCGCTATCGAAGCGAACAGGGAAATGGCCACGGCTGACAGCGATATTTTGCGTATCATCGATTCCTCCAGGCTGCTGGTTACATTGCGTTTCACACTTATAGTTTAGCCTGTTGCGCTCTCCCCGCCAAGGGGCAATGGGCCCAGAAGCGCGGGCCAATGTGCCCAGGCCCAAAAAAAGAGGCCGGCGGTTAAGCCGGCCCCTCTTCATGGAATACTATCCTTATTAAGGCTGGTTGATCCAGAGGACGAATTCGTCCCACTTGGAGGCCTTGGCCCAGGCCAGGTCGCTGTAGCCGGCGGCCAGGGTGGAGTTCGGGAAGTAGGCCGCTATGCCCTTGGCCAGGGTGTAAGCCTTGGGGCCGCTCCAGTAGCCGCCCTTGTCGTCACGGGTGCGGTTGTGGATGACCAGTTCGCCGGTGATGAAGTTCATCAGGGCCTGGCCGGCCTTCTTAACTTCGGCGTTCTGGGAGCCCTCAACCACGAGGCGGGTGAAGTCGTACAGGTCGCGGTTCTCGGCCACGGCGAAGTTGATGGCGTTGCCGCGGGCGGTTTTGGCCAGCGCCTTCTCCCCGGAGGCCATCACCGCGGCGGTGAAGGCGTCGGACAGGGTCAGCAGTTTGGACACGGAGCCGGCCCGCACCAGGCTCTGGGTGTAGCCCTGGTCTATGCCGTCGTAGTGGTTGGCGTAGCCGTCAACCGCGGACTTGCCCACTTCCAGGGCGCTCATGGTCGGCCTGGCCACCACGGGGCCCAGGAACAGGTCGTAGGTGTAGCCGTCGCCGGGCTCGGTTTCCTCGGAGCCCACTATGAAGTCCACGTTATCCTTGATCTCGTAGTCTACTTCGGCCATCTGCATCAGGCAGGCGTCGGAGCCGACCACGTCTATCTTGCCCAGAGACTTGAGGATGAGGCCCATCTGGGGGGTGTTGATGTGGTTGCCGCTCTGCTCGTCATAGGAAATGCCCTTGGTGATGATGCGCTCGCCGCTCTTGGTCCAGCCGGAGCCGTGGTTCCAGAAGATCAGCATGTATTTCTTGGCGGGATAGGCGGTCTTGGCCCAGTTCACGAAAGAGACCACTGTCCTGTAGTCGCCCATGTCGGACTGGCCCAGGTCCTGCAGCACCTTGGAGCTCACCTTGCGGGTGTCGCTGTCCTTGGTCATGCGGAAGCGGCGCACGCCTTTCCAGTCGCCGTCGCTGGCGTCATAGCCCTCTATGCGGCCGGCTTCCACTATAATGTTGACCTTGTCGGTGGAGCCGATCTTCTCCATCTCGTTGAGGTCCTTCATAAGGAAGGGCTCCAGGTCGTTCTTGCCATTGCCGAAAACCATGATGGTCCACTCGGCCGGGGCCTTGGGGGCCGGCTTGCCGAACAGCCAGTCGGTGATAATGCCCTTGTCGGCGGCCTCGGGAGCCATTTCGGGGGCGGGAACGGCCATGTCCGAATTGGCGATCTGCGCCCTGATGTCGGCCGAGTTCAGCGTGAACTCACCCTGGGCGTAGGAGAGAGAAGAGAACATAGAAAGGACGAGGGCTGACAGCGAGATCTTGCGTATCATGGCTTCCTCCAGGCTAAGCACGTTGAGTTTCATGGTTATAGTCTACGCCGCGACTTGATTTTAATCAAGGGGCGACAGGCCCAGGAGTATCATAGGCCCTTTGGGCAAAAATAGGGACAGCCCCTATTTATCCCACGGTTATGCCATATAGACGCACCGTTTCCGGAAAATAGGGGGCTGTCCCCATTTAAAAAAGAAAAGGCCGGCGGTTAAGCCGGCCTTTCCGTTGGCTAAGGACTTCTTATTTAGCCTGGTACCACTTTATGAACTCGTCCCACTGGCTGTCCTTGGCCCAGGCCAGCTCATTGTAGTCGGAGTTGAAGGAATAGCCGGGCATATAGGCGGCTATGCCGTGGCTGTTGCCGTTGGCAAATTCCTCGTTCACGCGGTTGTGCACGATGAGGCTGCCGTCGATGTAGCTCTTCAGGGCCAGGGCCTTCATCTTCACGTCCGCATTGGCGGTGGTGGCCGCGTAGCGGTCGAAGAAATGGCCCATGTCCTTGTTGTCGTACACGGCGTAGCTCTGGGAGCCGCCGGCGGCGGTCTTGACCAGCGCCTTCTCGCCGGTGTCCATGGCGGAGGAGACGAAGTCGTTGACCAGCACGGTGAAGTCGTTCAGCGCGGAGCTCTTCAGCAGGCTCTGGGTAGAGCCCTGGCGGATGCTCTGGTAATGGTCGCTATAACCGTCCACGGCGGCCTTGCCCATTTCATAGGCGCTCATGTTGCCCTTGGCAACCACGGGGCCCAGCCACAGGTCGTAGGTATAGCCGTCGCCGGGCTCGGTCTCTTCGGAACCCACTATATATTCAGTGTAGTTCTTTATCTCGTAGGTCACTTCCGGCATCTGCATCAGGCAGGCGTCGGAGCCGTACACGTTCACGCCGCCCATTTCCTTGAGCGCGAGGCCCAACTGGGGGGTGGTGATGTGGTTGCCGGTCTCGTCATCGTAGGAGATGCCCTTGGTGACGTCCATACCGCGGCTCTTGTCCCAGCCGGAACCGTGGTTCCAGACTATCAGGGCGTATTTCTTGGCCGGGTAGGCGGTCTTGGCCCACTTTACGAAGTTGACAAGGCTCTTGTAGTCGCCCATGTCGGTTTTGCCGAGGTCGGCCAGAATGGGGGAGGTTATCTTGGAGAAGTCGTTGTCCTTCTTTATAAGGAAGCGGCGGGTGGTCTTCCAGTCGCCGTCAAGCGTGGAATAGCCGTTGATGCGGCCCATCTCTACCACTACGTTCACTTTGTCGGAGGAGCCGATCTTTTCCATCTCGTTGACATCCAGGAGGCCGTACTTCTCCAGGTTGTTCTTGGAGTTAAGGAATACTAATATAGTCCATTCCTTTTCAGCCTTAACGGCAACTTCCCCATCAAGGGCGGGCGCGGGCACGCTCAGGTCGAGGTTGGCAATTTCCTGCTGCAGGCTGGTATTATTGCGGGTGTCGAAGCTGATCTCAGCGGACACCAGGGTGGAAGCGACTGCGATTATGGAGAACACTGCGGCTGCTTTCTTAAACATTACTCCTCCGGAACTGCGGTTTGGGTGTGTGTGTGCTGTCTATGGTTATAGTTTAAGCACTGCTTTGATTATAATCAAGACCAAAGGGCCTAGTCAAGTTTTGGTCTTTGGGCCTATTGCTTTTTGGGCCTTAAGGCCTATGGACTTGTCAATGCTTCATTGGTAAAGGGCCCAGGTCGGAGCGGTCATATTTAGAATAGTCATTTTTGCCGCCTCCCGGCCTCAGTCTAAAGGACCTATGACGCCCGTCACCTTATGACCTGCGTCATAGGTCCTTTATCCCTATTTTTCGGGGCCCTTTGACTCTAATCGGACCGGTCGGATTTTTAATATCCTACCCTTGTAGGAAATCACGGAGGATAAATGAAACTAATCTCAGCCCTTATATTAACCCTCAGCATAGCCGCCCCGGCTGCCGCCGCCGACTTCGCCGATCTGCAGAATTTCAAGGCCTCGGCCATTTCCAAGGTAAACCCCTTCCCCACCCCCAATCCCGACAGCTGCTACCTTACGGGTATGCAGGACGGCCTGTGCTCCTTCAAGTGCCGCAGCGGCGAAACCTTCCAGGCCAAGCCGGTCAACCCGGGCGCGGCCAGCGTCTACGAGAAATGCGGCGGCGGCGACTACAGGGGCGCGGCGGAGAACAAGGCAGCCCAGCTGCCCGATGCCGGTTCCATCTGGAACCAGATTAACAACCAGCATAACCCCTTCCCCCAGCAGCCCACCACGCTGGACTACTGCCTGTTCACCGAGTTCAAGAACAATAAGTGCCTCTTCAAGTGCGAGAGCGGCGCTATCCTGGTAGAGCCGGCCCAGAAGCCCGACTTCTCCACCGGCGAACCGGCCGGCGCCTGCGCGACCCACATCATCCGCCCCATAAAGCCGCCCTTCGCCAACAAGGCCGTCTCTACGGAGCAGGTCTACGACAGCTACGGCAAGTACCCCAGCGCCGCCAAGGCCTCCGAGGTTATGACCTGGGCCGTCAACGGCTTCAAGTTCGCCAAGACCGCGGTGACCAACCAGACCATAGTGGTCAACGGCCTCGGCGATTACCGCTTCCGCATAGCCTACAAGGCTCCCGCCCCGCTGGCCATAGAGTCCAGCCCGGTCTTCAAGGTGGAACTTGACGCCTTCGAGCGCATGTTCGACATGGCCGACCGCCTGGAGAACGACGGTGCCACCGTGGTCACCCACGAGGTGGCCTCCTACGAGGGCGGCTACTACTACGTCATCGGCTACTTCCAGGGCTCCCGCGCGGACCGCTCGGCCGACAAGAAAGTCAGGGCCTGCGTGTTCAACAGCTACGCCAACAATGTCTGCAACTACAAGTGCAATGACGGCAAGCCCTACACCCAGCCCCTGGCCACCCCCGGCCCGTGGAACAACAACCCGGTGCAGCTCTGCCCCCAGCTGGTCTTCCCGTTGTAAAAGCGGACCACGCAAAGTAAAACAGCCGGCCCCCAGGCCGGCTGTTTCTTTTCTATCGAGGCTTCGCCTCGATAGACTTATTCAAAGGCCTCCGGCGGCGCCAAACCCCAGGCGCTCCATGGCACAGTTTTTATCCCGCAAGCAGAAAGCGGCCGCTTTAGCGGCGGGCAGGGGGTCCTCTTCCGCGATCCAGAAATCCGGAAGATAGCCCCGCCCCTCAGTAAACCCCGGCCCATTCTTATATTGGGTAGTGCTCAACATGACACGTATGCGGCTGTGAGGCAGCACATAAGTGCCGAGCTCGCCATAATCCCCGGTCCCGGAAGTGTTCTGGCCGACCAGGAGCACCCGGGCCTTCAGGCGCCCGCGCAATTTCACCACCAGGTCCTCGCAGGAGGAGGCACAAACGGAGTCGGCCAGGATCACGACGCTCCCGCGGTAAGCCGCGGCCGCTTTATCCGCCGGAACATTTATCTCCCCCACGATCTTCCCCCAGAATTTATCGGCATTTACAAAGACAGGCTTTTGTGAGGCGCCGACGCCCTTCTGTTTTCCGCGGACGAATTCGGAAAGCTTTTGCACCTGCGGGCTATCGCCCAGGCCGGCAATGGAATTCAGCAACCCCTGGAGCGTGACCGGCCCCAGCAGGAACCTGGACGCGCCTTTCTCCTCCGGCTTAAGCCCGTCCGGGCCGGACAGGGTTTCAAGCCAGGCGTCTACGGAAAGGTCCGAACCGCCGTGATTCCCCCTGACATCAAGCACGAATGACTGGCTCGAACGCAATTTCACTGCGGAGCGCACGAAAGCGTCCATATCCCCGGTGCGGCCCAGGTCCAGGCTGCCCAGGCGCAGCACCGGGACGTCTCCGTCCTGCATGAAAAAAACCGGGTCCCGCTCATCCGGGTCGAACCTGTGCCTGCGCAGCTTGGCAGCAGCCTCTACGAGCCGCCCGCCCCGCCTTACCGCACAATCTATCTTCCCCTCCTGCCTGGGGGAAAAGAATACCATAGCGGAAGATACGGCCACTCCCTCGCCATCCTTACGCAGGAACGGGTACCTCAACCGGGCGCCCTCCATTCCCCCGCAGGAGACGAGTTCCTCGTAAGGTTCGGGCGGGGCCAGCAGGTAAGCCCTCTGCCTGGGGGTAGGACTTCTCGCGCTGTATGAACCGTCCGCGCGGCGATAGGACAAAGAAAGGTGCGTGTCCCGGAACACGCCCAGCGGCCCTGCCAGCGTATCGAGCAGGGCTTCCACGCTGACAGGCTCCGGCAGAGTGCGGGCTTTTTCGGCGAGCCCTGAAAGGAAACTCCCGGCACCGCGGTCTTTCTCGCGCAGCGTGGCGAGGGCGGCATACCCGCCCCGCATGATCTCCGCGAAGAATTCCGTGTCCTCCGCGGCCTGCCGCCGGGTTATTGTTTCCGGGGCGTTGCCGGAGAGTTCGTTCTTGCCGGCCAGGTACCTGCCGGCCGGCTCTGCCGCCGCGCCTGCAGCCGGCAGGGTCAGCCACAGGCTGACCGCGAATAGGCGAACAGTTTTCATATCGATAAATTTACACCGGCCGGCGTCATTCCAGGAGCCCCAGCACCAGGATTACCCGCAGGGCCGAATTGTGCATGCCGTGCAGCAGGCAGGGTACGGCCAGGCTGCGGGTCTTCTCATAAGCCAGGGCGTATATAACCCCGCTAAAGAAGATCATAAGCAGGGACAGCCAGAGGCGGCCGCCGTGCATCAGCGAGAAAATAAGGGAGCTCACCAGCAGCGCCTTTAAAAAGCCGGCGTGCTTTTTTATGTAGGTGAACACGATGCCGCGCAGGAAGATCTCCTCGCAGGCGGCGTAGAGGGCGGTGCTGGCGAAGACGAAGAACCACTTATCATTGCCCAGCCACATCTTCGCTATCCCGGTGCCGCCCTCATAGTCGCGGTAATATTTCAGGGCCAGCACCAGGTAGACGGCAATAACAACCGCCTCGGCGGCGGCGCCGGCCAGGAAGACCAGCGCGGTCCGCCTGAAGGGGCGCACCGGGAACAGGTTCTTTATATCCAGCCCAAGGGCTTCCCTGTCGTTAAGCACCTTCAGCGTCAGCAGGGAAAGGAACAGCGCGGCGGACGCGCCCAGAAACTCGGCCAGATACTTGGGCATGCCGTAGTAAGGGCTGGAAAGTATTTCAAAGAGGCCCATGTAGGCTACGGAAGGCACCATGAGGGTAATGGCGGCCAGCACCACGGCGCGCCACAGCCAGTTCACCGGAGGTTTTACCGCCGCTTCGGGGATTGTCTCCTCCATAATTTTTGAACCCTCCTTGCCTAAACGAACAAGACCGCCAGCAGGAAGGCGGCCACTATCATCAGCGCGGCCCAGGCGAACCAGTGGCCGTAAAGCGGGAAGAAGGCCTGCAGGGCGCAGACCGGCACCTCCGCCTCCAGCACGGTCCTGTCGTTGAGCGCGGTCCGGGCCGTCACGCGCCCCCACGGGTCTATCACCCCGGAGATGCCGTTGTTGGCGGCGCGCGCCACCGCCCGGCGGTTCTCCGCCGCGCGAAAAATATTGACGATGAAATGCTGCTGCGGGGCCGCTGTGTCCAGGTACCAGCCGTCATTGGTGATGTTCACGAACAGTTCCGCCCCGTCGCGAGAGTCGCCGGCGAAAAGATAGGGAAAGATGGCCTCGTAGCAGACCGACGGGGCGATCTTCACGCCGTCAAAATCCAGCAGCCGCTGCTCGGGCGCGCCCGGCTCGAATTCCCCCAGCGCCGCCACCGGCTCTATGAACCTGCCCAGGAACTTCCGCAGCGGCACATATTCGCCGAAGGGCACCAGCTGCCGCTTGTCGTAGGAGGCGGCTATGTCCCCGTCCCCCTTCAGCAGGAAGGCCGATACGTGTTTGCCCCCGCCCCTGGAGACCGAGCCGACCACGCTCCCCGTTGCGCCGGACCCCGCGGCCGCCGCCTTCAGCCAGGCCGCGCAGTCCGCTTCGTCTATCCAGCAGGGCAGGGCGTTCTCCGGCCAGACCGCCAGGCCGTCTTTAACTCCGCCCAGCAGGCCGGTGATATTGCTCTTTATGTTGTCCGCCTCGGACGCTTCCCACTTGGCGTAAAAATCTATGGAGGGCTGCAGCAGCGAGACCTTTACGGTCTTGGCCGGCTTGAAATTTTCCGCGAGCGCCAGTTCCGCCCTGCCGAAATACCAGAGCCCGGCCATGATCAGCAGCCCCGGCGCCACCCGCAGGATCTTTTTAACCGGGCCGCAGTCTGCCGCCAGCACGGCCCCGGCCAAGGCCCCGGTAAAACAGACGGCCGCGCTCAGCCCGTAAATGCCGGTCACCGAAACCAGCTGTACCAGCGCCAGGTTCTCCCACTGCGTATACCCCAGCATGAACCACGGGAACCACACCGCCTTCTGACTGAGATACACCTTGCCGTATTCCAGCGCGAACCAAGCCGCCGCGAAGACGTACGGCCAGGCCTTTACCCCGGCCTTCTTCAGCCAGTAGCCATAGAGCGAGACCAGCAAAAACTCCGTCGACAGCACCAGGGCCAGCAGCCCCAGCCCCAGCGCCGAAACCGCCGGCCCCACCCCCCCCGCGCGCATGGTGGGATAGATCCAGTAAAGGATCCCCAGATATGTAAGAAAACCGCAAGCCGCCCCGCCAGCCGCGGCATGGGAGGCCTTCTTGGCTTTTAGCAGGTAATACGAAAGCGGCGCCAGCGCCACCCACGCCAGCCACCCCATATTAAACTTAGGATAAGCGAGGACGAGAAGTACCGAACTAAGGACGGGAAAAATAATCAGCGGAATTTTTTTCGACATTTCAAGCGAAAGACAGGCGCCGTCATGCTCCCTGTGAGCGATTTTAGGGCGTAGGGCCAAGGTCCGGAGCGGACCGCCTATCATTAGGGCGGCGGCCGAGATTGTTTGAGCGACGCACTGTGTGCGGAGCGAGTTCGAGGCCGGCGGAGGACCGCAGGCCCTCTTCGGCCACGCCCGCTTATGAGCGAACAGGGAGCATGACGGCGCCCCCCCACCTATAACCCTATACCCTCAGGCTGACTTAGCCCGCCCCGTGGCACTTCTTGTACTTCTTGCCCGAGCCGCAGGGGCAGGGATCATTGCGCCCCGTCTTGGAATCCACGAACTTGTTGGCCGGCTTCTGCGGCGCCTGGCGCTGGGCGGGGGCAGCCGCCTGCGGCTCCCCCTCCTGAACCACCGGCCGCGCCACCGGGCGCGGCGGCAGCTGAATGCGGAAAACGTATTCCACCATCTGGTCGCGCACGCGCCCCAGCATCGCCTCGAACAGCGAGTAGGACTCCTTCTGGTACTCTATCAGCGGGTCCTTCTGGCCGTAGGCGCGCAGGCCCACGCCCTTCTTCAGGTGGTCCAGCTCAAAGAGGTGGTTCTTCCAGATATGGTCCATGATCTGCAGCAGCAGCACCCGCTGCAGCTCGGCGAAATCCACATTGCGCTCGGCGAAGTCGTTGAAGCGGGCCTCGTAGGCCGCGTCCACGCGCTTCATAACCTCGTCCTGCAGCACGGCGCGGGTGAGGCCGTGCACCTCGTCCTTGGTATAAGCCAGCTCGAAGCCGATCGTTTTCTTGAGGTAAATATTCAGGGCTTCCAGGTTCCACAGCGTCGAGGCCTGGTCCATCGGGGCGTGCAGGTCCAGTTGCTCGTCCACGCCCTCGTGCACCATGCTCTTCACGCGGTCGGTCACGCCCACCCCGTCCAGCACGGCGTTGCGCAGCTCGTAGACGGCCAGGCGCTGCTTGTTCATCACATTGTCGTAGTCCAGCAGCTGCTTGCGGGCGTCGAAGTTCATGCCCTCCACGCGCTTCTGGGCGCCCTCTATCTGGCGGCTGACAAGGCCGGACTCTATGACCTCGCCCTCCTCCATGCCGAGCTTCTCCATGATGGCGGAAATGCGCTCGGAGCCGAACAGGCGCATCAGCTCGTCCTCGAGCGACACGTAGAAAACGGAAGAACCGGGGTCGCCCTGGCGCGCGCAGCGGCCGCGCAGCTGGTTGTCGATGCGGCGGCTCTCGTGGCGCTCGGTGCCCATCACGCACAGCCCGCCTATCTCGCTGACGTAGTCGTGCTCTTCCACCACCGGCGGGTTGCCGCCCAGGATAATGTCGGTGCCGCGGCCGGCCATGTTGGTGGCGATGGTCACCTGGCCCTTGCGGCCGGCCTGCGCTATGATCTGGGCTTCCATCTCGTGGTACTTGGCGTTGAGCACCTGGTGCGGGATGCCCTTCACGCGCAGCATCGTCGCCAACTTCTCGGATTTCTCGATGGAGCGGGTACCCACCAGCATCGGCTGGCCCTTGCGCCAGCGCTCGTCGATCTCGGCCACGATGGCGTTGTTCTTTTCGCGCTCGGTGCGGTAGATGCGGTCCGGGGAGTCCCGGCGCACCAGCGGGCGGTTCGGCGGGATCTCCACCACGTCGAGCTTGTAGATCTCCCAGAACTCGTCCGACTCGGTCATCGCGGTGCCGGTCATGCCGGAGAGCTTGTTGTAGAGCTTGAAATAGTTCTGGAAGGTGATCGTGGCCAGCGTCTGGTTCTCTTCCTTGATGCGCATGCTCTCTTTGGCCTCGATGGCCTGGTGCAGGCCGTCGGACCAGCGGCGGCCCGGCATCAGGCGGCCGGTGAACTCGTCGACGATTACGATCTCTCCGTCCTTCACCACGTACTCCACGTCCTTGCGGAACAAATGGTGCGCGCGCAGGCCCTGGTTCAGGTGGTGGGCCCACTCGGAGGAGACGTCGTCGTAGATATTGCCGACGCCCAGGATCTTCTCGGCCTTGTGCACGCCTTCCTCGGTCATCGTGGCGGTGTGGCCCTTCTCGTCGATGATGGCGTCGAAACCCTTGCCCAGGTCCGCGCCGTCGCGCTTGGCCTCTATCTCTTCCTTCTCGGTGATGAAGCGGACGTTGAGCAGCGGGATGACGCGGTTGACGATGTAATACTTGTCGGTGGATTCCTCGGCGGGGCCGGAGATGATCAGCGGCGTGCGGGCCTCGTCGATCAGGATCGAGTCCACCTCGTCGACCACGGCGTAGTTGCGGTTGCGCATCACGCGCTCTTCCTTGTCCATCACCATGTTGTCGCGCAGGTAGTCGAACCCGACTTCGTTGTTGGTGATGTAGGTGATGTCGCGGTTGTACATCTCGCGGCGCTCTTCGTTGCGCATGTCGTGCTGCACGGAGCCGACGGTGAGGCCCAGGAACTCGTGCACGGGGCCCATCCACAGGCTGTCGCGCTTGGCCAGGTAATCGTTGACGGTCACCACGTGCACGCCCTTGCCGGTGAGGGCGTTGAGGTAGGCGGGCAACGTGGACACCAGCGTCTTGCCTTCGCCGGTGCGCATCTCGGCTATCTTGCCGCGGTGCAGCACTATGCCGCCGATGAGCTGCACGTCGTAGTGGCGCATCTTCAGCACGCGCTTGGACGCCTCGCGCACGCAGGCGAAGGCCTCGGGCAGCAGGTCGTCGAGGGTCTCGCCCTTGGCGAGCCGCTCCCTGAATTCGGGGGTCTTGGCCTTGAGCTGTTCGTCGGAAAGCTTGGAAATTTCTTCTTCGAGCGCGTTGATCTGGTCGACCACCGGCTGCACGGTCTTCAGCGAGCGTTCGCTCTTGGAGCCGATGATGGATTCAAGGAGTTTTTTCAGCATATATCCATATTAAACAACTTTTAAGCGCGTTTATAAAAGGCCGGGGCGCGGCCGCGCGGTTCAGCGGCGGGTTTTTACGGCGGGGATGTAGAGGGTGGTGTTCCGGTCGGCGCGGCGCAGGGCGCGGCCCAGCGTGCCGATGGTGGCCCGCACCAGGCGCCCCTCCAGGTCCTCCATGAACGGCGCGTTCACCAGCCAGGCCGGGTGGCCGGCCGGGTAGGCCGCGGCGGCGCGGCTCAGAAATTTTTTCCGCGCGCCGGCGTGCTCCGGCCTTTCCGCCCTGTTGAGCTTGTCCGGCATGAAGACCAGCGTATCCATCCCGGGAAAGAACTCCACTTCGCCGCCGCTCAGCCCGGCGTGCAACAGCCTCAGCCCCGCCGGGGAAAACTCTCCGAGCGGCAGCATATTCACTATGGCGTCGAAAGAAGAAACGGCCGGCAGCACTTCCACCTCCGCCCCGGACCGTTCCAGCTCACGCTTGAGCAGCGAGGCCGCCTCGTTGAGGAAGAAAGGGTTGCCGTAGGTAAGAAAAGCGGCCGCTGGCCGGGTCTTCAGCGCGGCCTTTATCGCGCGCACTATTTCATCCGGGGACAGGTTCACCAGGGGCCGCAGGTCCGGGCAGAAACCGCGCACGATGGACGCCACCGGCCCGCCTGCCAGGCTGTGCGAAAAGACCACCGAACAAAGCTTCAGCGCCCGCGCGGTTTCCGGGGTGAGCTGCCCCGCGCGCAGGCCGCAGGAGCAGATAAAAAGTTTCTTTTTCTTCATAAACCCAGCCTATCTTCTACCAAATGCGGCGCGCGCCGGCAACTGGCGCGGCATTTATTACTATAATTTCTCCGTCATGGAAAACTCCCGGGACCTCCCGGACGGCCTGAAATGCCCCTACTGCGGCGCCCACAACTCACTGGAGAGCGAGTTCTGCGGCGCCTGCTACAAGAATTTGCGCGTGCCGAAAGAAGTGCGCGCCGAGGCGAAGGTCCGCAGGATTTTGGAGGGCGGCGCGGAAGCGGCCGCGCCCGGGCCCTCGGCGGCGCAGGAGCGCCCGGCCTCCAGGCTTTGGGGCAGGGTCGCCCTCATCTGCGGGCTCTTCGTATTCTACCTGCAGTGGTTCAAGGCGGGAAATTATTTTTCTTTCCTCGACTGGATCAACCTGGCCTTCCACGAGGCCGGCCACGTCTTCCTGAGTTTTTTCGGGCGCTTCATCCACATGCTGGCCGGCACCGTCTTCCAGCTGCTGATCCCGGCCCTCTGCCTGCTGCACTTCAGGCGCAAGGGCGCCAACCTCAGCTGGCAGCTCTGCCTTTTCTGGATAGGCCAGAGCCTGCTCAACGTCAGCATCTACGCCGGGGACGCCATCAAACAGGAGCTGGAACTGGTAGGCGGGGGCGAGCACGACTGGACCTATTTGCTGACGGAGCTCGGCCTGATAGGGCAGACCGCCGCGGTGGGCAAATTCATCTTCCTGCTCGGCTCCGCCGTGATCTTCTACAGCTTCTACCTGATAGCCCTGGACGGAAAGAACCGCGAGCCTTACGAGCTGGGCGACTTCAACCTGCACTAATGAAAACAACGACGCTGCTTGTCCTCCTCGCCCTTCCCCTCCCCGCCGCCGCGCAGGGGCGCGGCCGACCTCCCGCCGAGGACCACCTGGCCGTGACCTCGGTCTTCTCCGGCCGGAGCGGCTTCGATTCCAGGTCGGCGGGATTCAAATCCTCTTTCGCGCTGGGGCGGCTGGGCAGCTACAGTTTCGGCGGCTCCGCCGACGCGGCGCATCTCCGCACCTGGACCGGCGGCACTTTCCCCGGCGAGCTTTACGAAACCAGCCTCGGCCTGCGGGCCAGGGGCAAAAAATGGTCCTTCGGCGCCGGGCTGAAGTCCAACTCGGACAGGCCCTACAATTCCCCCTCCGAAACCGACTTCTCCCTGGACGTCAGCGCCACGCTGGCGCGCCGCGGGCCGCACACCGTGCTGTTCGGCCTCAACTATTCCACCCGGCGCAGTTTCCTGCGCGGCCTGCCCTTTCCTTACATTTCATACAGCTACACTTCGGAAAACCTGACCGTCTTCTTCCCTTTCGCCCTGCGGTGGAAAACCTCTGCGGCCGGCGAACTGACGGCCTCCTATTTTCCTCCCAAATACTTCTCCCTGGGCTACTCGCAGAAAATGTCGCCCGCCGTCACGCTGGCCCTTTCGGGCGGCCTGCTGCTCACCCAATACCTGCCCGCCGACAGGCCGGACAAGGATTACGCCCTCTTCCTCGAGCAGCCGCACGCCGGCCTGCGCACCACGGTCATCCCCGCCAAGGGCTATGAAGTTTCACTCTGGACCGCCTGGGGTTTCAAGGGCCGCTATTTCACCGGCAAGCAGTACGACGACCACCACGCCAAAACCTCCATCGGCGCCGGCCCCGCGGCCGGGCTGACCCTTAAAAAGACTTTTTAGCGCGGCCGCCGGCGCCGCCACAGTTTGTATAATTTCAAGGCCGGGACCCGGTGTTCCGGCCTTTAACATGTCCAAGAATCCCAGCCTTAGCGACCGCCTCTACAAAGCCCTGGTCGGCGAACACCCCGGCAGCGGGGCTAAAGAATTCATTAAGAACCTCGGCCTGATAGGCGTCAGTTTCGCCGCCGCCAAGGTGATCTCCGGCCTGGTCACCATACTGGCAGGGCGCCTGCTCGGACCCGAGGAATACGGCCGCATAAACGTGATGGCCTCCGCCGGCGCGGCCATCGCGCCCTTCATGCTGGCCGGGCTGCAATACTCGGTGATCAGGTACGGCGTGGCCCCCGCCGACCGGCCCCGCGTATTCGGCTCGGCGCTGGCGGCCTTCGCGGCGCTGCTGGTCCTGGTAACCGGCCTTTCGCTGATCTTCAGGGGCGCGCTCTCCTCCCTCTTCCATATAGACCGCGGCATGCTGTTATTCTCGCTGGCCTACGCGGCGGCCACGGCAGCCTTCCTGCTGACCTCGGGCATGCAGCAGGCGCTGGGCCGCTTCTCCCGGAGGGGCCTCGGGGAGATAGCCTTCAGCGTGATCATGGCCGCGGTCTTCGCCGGCGGCATCTTCTGGCTGGGCAGGGTGTACCAGGCCATGGCCTGGGCCTACGCCGCGGCTTTCGGCGGCACGGCCCTTTTCTGGCTGTACCGCGCCCGGCGGGAAGTAAAATTCGAAAGCTTCAGCGGCGCCGCCTTCGCGAAGATGTCCGAATACGGCTTCTATAATTTCGGCTCCAGCCTGGGCGGAGTGCTGCTGCTCAACGTGCAGGGGCTGGTGGTGAACGCGGCCCTCACGCCCAGGGAAACCGGCGTCTACGCGGCCTACTACACGGCCGCCATCAACATAGGCGGCTACCTGGCCTACGCGCTGACCACGGTGCTTTTTCCCAAGGCCTCCGCCACCGGCGACAGGCGGCGGCTGTGGAGCCTGGCCGTCAAGAGCTGGGCGCGCCTATTCCCGGCGGTGATGGTGTTCTTCGTGCTGGTAGAGCTGGCGGTGCTGTCGCTGATGGGCGGCAGCCAGTACGGCCTCAGCCCGCGGCTGACGCTGCTGTTCGCGGCCTGCGGCACGCTGATGCTGGCGCAGAGCTCGCTCTCGCAGATAATTTTGGCTGAAGGGGTGAAGGCTTCGCGGCTGGGGCTTTACATCGCGCTCGGCTCGGGGCTGCTGAATTTCCTGGCCTGCCTGGCGCTGGTGCCCCGGTTCGGCGTGGAGGGCGTCCCCATCGCCTTCATCATCACCTACTCGGTGATGATAGCCTGGCTGTGGGCGGTGAAGGATTCCTACCTGTCCCCCGAACTTAAATAATCACCTGGCGGCTACCGCCATGTTCCAGTCCGAAGCGGTTATCCTGCGGCCCGTCTCGAGGAACGGGTAAATGTCTATTTTTTTAAAGCCCGCCTCTTCCAGGAAATATTTTATCTCCTGGGGGAAGAAGAAGCGCGCCTCGTGAGTCTCCGCCGTCTTTGCGGCCGCGCCTTTCCTGACGCGCGTAAGGGTGATGCGGATGCGGACCGTGTGCTTGAAGGCGTCCAGTTCCGGCTCCGAGCGGCGTATTATTTTCTCGCCTTTCTCGCCGGGCATCGTCCTCACCCGCTTGGCGGGCGGGCAGGCCAGCACTCCGGGCCCGTACCAGCAGTCGAAAATAAAAATGCCTCCGGGCTTCAGGGATCTTTTGGCCAGGCGGCAGACGGCGGCCGCCTCCTTATTGGAAAGCTGGTAGCCCATTACGGCGAACATGCAGAGCACGGCGTCGAATTTGCCCGGGGAGGGCATCCTGACGATGTCGGCCTTTAAGAAGCGGGCTTTTACGCCGGCGGCCGCCGCCTTGCGCACGGCCGCGGCCAGCATTCCCGGCGAGCGGTCCACGCCGGTGACCTTGTAGCCCTTCGCGGCCAGCGGCACGGCGTGGCTGCCGGTGCCGCAGCCCAGGTCCAGGATGGTGGCGGGCTTGAGCCCGGCCTTCCTGAAGAGTTTCTCCACGTAGGCGCATTCACCGGCGTAATCCTTTGCGGCGTACATGCTGTCGTAGAGGGCTGAATATTCCTTGTCGAAAACCATGCGGCACCTCGCTGTGACTTGTCGCCGGGAGAGCGGCCCGGCAACCCAAGCATACGAATTTAGGCCGCTCCCAGTCAAAAAACCCGGCCGCCCTTAATAACCAGCGTTTAAAGTGATAAAATAAAAGCCGTAGAGGCGCGGGAAGCGGGGGCGCATTCGACGCCGCCGCCCGCCTTGGGAGAACAAATGCTGACTTGCCGAACCTGCCGTAGCAACAGGCTTTACAAATTCCTCGACCTGGGCTTCACGCCCCCGGCCGACCAGTTCCGCCGCAAGGACCAGATGCGCGAGCCGGAAATACATTACCCGCTCGAAGTCTGCCTCTGCGAGGACTGCGGCCTGGTCCAGCTCGCCCACACCGTTTCCCCCGAGATCCTGTACCGCAACGACTATCCCTACGAATCCTCCATCACCAAGACCGGCAAGGCCCACTGGGACGCTTTCGCCGGCCACGTGGTCTCCAAGTTCAAGCTCGGCAAAGACAGCCTGGTGGTGGACATCGGCAGCAATGTCGGCGTCCTGCTGGAAGCCTTCCGCAACAACGGCGCGGCCGTGCAGGGCGTGGACCCCGCGGCCAACATCGTGCTGCTGGCGCAGAAGCGCGGCATAGAGACCATCTGCGACTTCTTCAACGCGGAGTCGGTGGAGCAGATCATCGCTAAGCGCGGCCGGGCCTCCGTCATCACGGGCACGAACGTCTTCGCGCATATCGACGACCTGCACGCCCTGATGGCCAACGTGAAGCGCCTGCTCGTGGAAAAGAAGGGCGTCTTCATCTTCGAGGCGCCCTACTTCGTGAACCTGGTCAACAAGCTGGAATACGACACCATCTACCACGAGCACCTGTCCTACCTGTCGGTGAAGCCGCTGGTCTCCTTCTTCGCCGCGCACGGCATGGAGATCTTCGACGTGCAGCTGGTGGACATCCACGGCGGCTCCTTCCGCGTCTACATAGCGGACAAGGGCGCCTACCCGGTCGAGCCCATCGTCGGGGAACTGCTCGCCAAGGAAGAGGCGATGGGGCTCTATACGCGCCCGGTGCTCGTCAAGTTCGCGGCCGACGTGGCCAAAAACCGCGCCGAGCTCACCTGGCTGCTGCACTCGCTCAAGCGCGAGGGCAAGAGCATAGTGGGCGTCAGCGCGCCGGCCAAGGGCATGACGCTGCTGAACTACTGCCGCATCGGCGACGACCTCCTCGACGCGGTGTCCGAGAAATCCACGCTCAAGATCGGCCGCTACACCCCCGGCATGCACATCCCCGTGGTCTCCGACGAGTACCTGCTCGAGCACCAGCCAGACTACGCGCTGCTGCTGGCGTGGAACTTCGCCGACGAAATAATAAAGAACCTGGACGGCTACAGGAAGAAGGGCGGCAAGTTCATAGTGCCGATCCCGATGCCGAAGATCATCAGCTAGGAGCGAAACCATGAAAAAGATAAAGCTAAAGCCGGCCCACACCGACGCCAGGGGCAGGATCACCGACCTCCTGCAGCGCGAGGAGATCAACGCCATTACGGAGATCTCGTTCACGCGCGGCGCCGTGCGCGCCAACCATTTTCACAAGAAGACCTGGCAGTGGAACTACGTGCTGTCCGGCCGCATACAGATCGCCGCCAAGCTGCCCGGCAAGCCCGTGCGGCGGGCCGTCATGAAGAAAGGCGACCTGATCGTCACCGTGCCCAACGAAAGCCACGCCCTCAAGGCCCTGGCCCCGTCCGAGCTCATGGTGTTCACCAAGGGCCCCCGAGGCGGCAAGGAATACGAGAACGACACCTTCAGGCTTACGGAACCGCTGCTTAAATGAAAAAAATAACCGTCTCCCAGCCCTACCTCGACAGCGCCGAGACCGAGGCCGTGAACGCCGCGCTGCGCGGCGGCGAGCTGTCCGGCAACTTCGGCTCCTTCATAGGCGAGTTCGAGCGCAAGTTCGCGGACTACTGCGGCTGCCCCCACGCGGTGACCGTCTCCAACGGCACCACGGCCCTGCACCTGCCGCTGGCCGCCCTCGGCGTCAAGCAGGGCGACGAGGTGCTGGTCTCCACGCTGACCAACATGGCCACTTTCTTCGCCGTGCTGTACCAGGGCGCCGTGCCGGTGCCGGTGGACATAGAGCCCGACACCCTCAACATGGACCCGGCCCTGCTGGAGGCGCTGGTGACGCCGCGCACCAGGGCCATACTAGTGGTGCACCTGTTCGGCCACCCGGTCGACATGGACCCGGTGCTGGCCGTGGCCAGGAAGCACAACCTGCTGGTGCTCGAGGACTGCGCCGAGGCCCACGGTGCGCTCTACAAGGGCAGAAAGGTCGGGTCCCTCAGCGACGCCGGCTGCTTCAGCTTCTACGCCAACAAGATCATCACCACCGGCGAGGGCGGCATGGTGACCTGCGCCGACGCCGCGCTGGCCGCCAAAATGCGCTCGCTCAAGGCGCTGGCCTTCGGCGACACGCTGAAATTCATGCACAAGGATCTGGGCTACAATTACCGCCTCACCAACCTGCAGGCCGCCATCGGCTGCGCCCAGGCGGGCAAGATAGACGAGGTCATAGCCCACAAGCGCCGCATCGCCGCCTATTATACCTCCAAGCTCTCGGCCCTGCCGGAGCTGCAGCTGCCGGTGGAGAAGCCCTACGCCCGCAGCGTCTTCTGGATGTACCACATCGTGCTGAAGGGCAAAACCGTTGAGCAGCGCGCCGCGGCGATGAAGTTCATGGCCGGCAAGGGCATAGAGGTGCGCGAAGGGTTCATCCCCTACAACCTGCAGGAGATCTTCATAGCCAGGGGCCTGACCCAAAAAGACGCCTGCCCGGTGGCCAACTCCGTGGCCTATAACAGCTTCTACCTGCCCAGCGGCCCGGTCCTCTCCGAAGAGGACATGGACTACGTGGTGGCGTCGCTCAAGGAAGCGCTGGCTCAGCGCTAACATGAAAGTAAACATCGTCTGCTACGAGGACCCCGAGCTCTGGATCTTCGGCAAATTCGCCAAGAAGCTGGCCGCCGAAACGGCGCGGGCCGGCGTCAGCTGCGCGCTGTCGCGCGAGCCGGATCCCTCGGCGGACATCAACCACCACATCAGCTACATCAACTACCGCGGAGAAACCGCGGGCAACGACACGCTGATGGTCACCCACGTGGACACGCTGCACAAGTTCCAGATGCTCAAGGGCCAGCTGGAAAAAGCGCGCATGGCCGTCTGTTTCTCGCGCGAGACGCAGCGCACCCTGGTCTCGGCCGGCCTGCCGCACGACAGGCTCTGCTACATCAACCCCGCGCAGGACGGCGTGATAAAGCCCCGCCCGCTGGTCCTCGGCATCACTTCCAAGGTGCACGCCGACGGCCGCAAGGGCGAGGACGCCATAGCCGGCCTCTGCGAGAAGCTCTCCCCCGCGGATTTCCGCTTCGCGATCATGGGCGCGGGCTGGGAGCCCACGATCGAGAAAATGCGCGCCCGCGGCTTTACGGTGGAATACCATAACGCCTTCGATTACGCCAAATATGTGGAGCTGATGCCCTCGCTGGACTATTACCTCTACATCTCTCACGACGAGGGCTCGATGGGCTTTCCCGACGCGCTCAGCGCTGGCGTGAAGACCATAGTGACCCCCCAGGGCTACCATCTCGACGCGCCCGGGGGCATAACGCACCCGGTGAAGGACGCCGCTGAACTCGAGGCGGCCTGCCTGGCCATCGCGCGCGAGCGCCGCGCCCGCATAGATTCCGTGGCCGGCTGGACCTGGGCCAACTACGCCCGCAAGCACATAGACCTCTGGCGCTTCCTGCTCGAGGGACCCTCCTCCACGCGCCTGCCCGGGGAGCCGTACCCCGACGGGGCGGAGTCCATCTTCAAAGCCGGCGGCGCGCCGGCCTTCACCCCCGCGCAGAACGCGGCCTACAAGGCCTCCCTTCTCAGGAATTCCTCGCGGACTTTCTACAGCTACTTCCCGGAAGGGAAGGTCACCCTCCCCATCCTTTGGGACAAAGCCGTAAAACTCTTCAAAAAGATATTCGGAAATTAAACTTTGCGGGTCTGGCGCAGGCCCTCGTAGAGGGCCACGCCCGCCGAGGTGGACAGGTTCAAAGACCTGACCCTGTCCGACCACATGGGGATGCGGTACATCCTGTCGGCGTACTTCTCATAGATCTCGTCGGGGAAACCCGCCGTCTCCGCGCCGAAGACCAGGCAGGAGTCGGCCGTGTAGGGCGCGTGCCAGTAGTCGGCCGCCCCGCGCGTAGAAAAGAAAATCAGCGAAGGATTTTCGGGCAGCGTCTTCAGGAAAGATTCGAAGTCGGCGTGCACCGAGTGTTTCAGGAACTGCCAGTAGTCCAGCCCCGAGCGCCGTATCTCCTTGTCGCTCAGGTTGAACCCCATCTTCCCCACGAAAGCCAGCTCCGTGCCCGTAGCCACGCAGGTGCGCCCTATATTCCCCGCGTTCCACGGTATATCAGGATTAATCAAAACAATTTTCATCTTTACAATCTCAAGGTCCGGCCGGACCGGGCGTTAAAACTTAAAATCATCTAAATACTGGCGGTGCCACAGCTCCAGCATCAGCAGCGCCCACAGCTTGTAGCCATGGTCGCGCTTGCCCTGCTGGTGCTCGTCCCACAGCCGGAATAGCGCCTCCGGCCTGAAGTAACCGCGCCCCAGCGCCTTCTGCGACAGGCAGGCCCCCGCCCAGTAATCCTTCAGCTCCCCGCGGAACCAGATGCCCAGCGGCACGCCGAAGCCCATCTTGCCGCGGCTGTAAATATCGGGAGGCAGCATGTCCTTGAAAGTTTCCTTCAATATCCATTTCGTGCCGGTCAGCCCCTTCAGCTTCAAATTGCCCGGCAGCTGAAAAGCGAACTCCAGCACCTTGTGGTCCAGGAACGGCGAGCGCGTCTCCAGCGAATTAGCCATCGAAGCGATGTCCATCTTGGTCATCAGGCATTCCGGCAGGTAGGAGTGCATGTCGGCGTAGGTCATGCGGTTCAGCAGGTCGTCGTACGGGTTGCCGGCGAACGCCCCGGCTATATAGCGCTCGGCGTAGTCGCGGTCGGCGCCCAGGCTATTATAGAAGGCCTCGCTGTACAGACCCGCCGTCTCGCCCGGGCCGAAGAAAGAGACCGTGGACAGGTAGCGGCGCTCCAGCGTGTCCATCAGCGAAAACTTCAGGAATTTTTCCACCCGCCAGAAAACGTTGAAAGGCGCAGTCTTGGGGATAGGCCCCACGCCGGCCAGCGCAGCGCGCTTGGCCCAGCCCGGCACCCAGGAAATTAGCCGCTCGGCCTTCATGCCCACGTAGCGCAGGTAGCCGCCGAAGGCCTCGTCGCCGCCGTCGCCGTTGAGCGCCACGGTCACGTCCCGGCGCGTCTCGCGCGACACGAAATAGGAAGGCAGCGCGCTGGAATCCGCGTAAGGCTCGCCGTAATGCCAGGCCAGCTTCTCCAGCACGTCGGCCATCTTCGCCTCCACCGTGAACTCGGTGTGCTTGGTGCCGTACATCTTGGCCACCTGCCGCGCGTAGCCCAGCTCGGAATATTTCTCTTCCTTGAAACCTATCGCGAAGGTCTTCACCGGCTGGTCGGAATGCGCCGCCATCAGCGCGGTGATCACCGAGGAATCTATGCCGCCCGACAGGAAGGCGCCCAGCGGCACCTCGGACATCAGGCGGATGCGCACGGCCTCCGACAACTCGGCCTTAAGCCGCTCTTTCAGCTCGGGCAGCGGCACATGGCCCAGCTTTTCCTCCCCTACGGGCAGGTCCCAGTATTTCCCCGTAGTTACCTTGCCGCCCTCGAAGACCAGCACCGAAGCCGGCTCCAGCTTCTTCACGCCCTTGAAAACGGTCAGGGGGCTCGGGATATACTGAAGGGACAGGTAGGCGTCTATGGCGGCGGGGTTGATCTCGCGCTTCAGGTCCTTCACCGTCAGCAGCGAGCGCAGCTCAGAGCCGAAGACGAAAGCCGACGGGGTCTGCGCGTAGAAGAGCGGCTTCTTGCCTATGCGGTCGCGCGCCAGCACCAGCCGCTTACGCCGCTTGTCCCAGATAGCCACGGCGAACATGCCGCGCAGCTCTTTCGGGAAATCGGTGCCCTTCTCCTCGTAGAGGTGCAGGATCACCTCGGTGTCGCTCTTCGTCTTCAGGATATGGCCGCGGGCCAGCAGGCCCTCTCGCAGCTCCGGGAAATTGTAGATCTCGCCGTTGAAGACTATCCACGCCGAGCCGTCCTCGTTGGTGATGGGCTGGTGGCCAGTGGACAGGTCTATGATGGAAAGCCGGCGCATGGCCAGCCCCACGTCGCGGTCCTCGTAATAGCCCTCGTCATCCGGGCCGCGGTGGATGATCAGGTCGTTCATGGCCTTCAGGTCGCTGTGCTCCACAGCCAGGCCCGAGCCGTAATTATAAAGTCCGCAGATGCCGCACATCAGTTCTCCCCGTAGATGCCCATAAGTTCGTCCGTTACGCGGGCCATCGAATATTTTTCCACGGCCGTCTTGCGGGCCTGCTCGCCCATCTTCACGGCCAGCGAGCGGTCGGCTATGTGCCGCCGCAGGCAATCCTTCAGCTCTCCCCGGTTGAGCGGGTCAAAAAGGCTGCCGCTCACGCCGGGCGTCACGGCGTCCCTGGCCCCGCCCACCCGGCTGGCCAGCACGGCCACGCCGCAGGCCATGGCCTCCAGCATGGAGTTGGAGAGCCCCTCCGAGATGGACGGCAGGATAAAGACGTCGGCGGCCTGGTAATAAGGCAGCAAATCGTCCTTGCGGCCGGCCAGGGCCACGCTGCCCTCCAGGTTGAGGGCCGCCACGGCGCGCTTCAGCGCGGCCTCTTCGGGGCCGGCGCCCACCAGCAGCAGGCGGGCCTTCGGCGGGGCGTCAGCCTCGCGGAACAGCTCCGCCCAGGCCTCTATGAATTCCTTCATGCGCTTCTCGGGCGACAGCCGCCCGACGAAGAGGAAGAGCTGGGAGTTGTCGAGGCCCAGGGCCTCCTTGGCGTTTATCTTCTCGTTGTAGAGGCGCGGGGTGTAGCGCCCGGTGTCCACGCCGTTGCGGAACCGCCGCAGGCGCAGCCCGGAAAATTCTTTCGTGCCCTTCAGCCAGTCGAACACCTCGCCGTTCATCACCAGCAGCTCCGGGCGCGCCGCCCGGAAGAAGGCCAGCTTCAGCCGCCCGAGCAAGGTGCCCATGGAGAGAGTGATCTCGTCCACGCCGCGCCCGCCGCCCAGCTTCACCAGGGTTTTCTTGCCAGTGAGCCAGCCAGCCGCCACCGCGGCCACCGCCGGAGAGGAGGCCAGGTGCACGTGCACGGCGTCGTATTCACCCTTGTGCGCCAGCAGCCAGTAAAAACTTTTCAGCATGAACAGGGCGGAGTCCACCGCGCGCGGGCCGAAGACGGCAAGGCGCTTTACCAGCACGCCGCCCAGGTCTTCTTCCGCGGGCAGACCTCCGGGCTGGCGCGTCAGCACGGTCACCTTCACCCCGCGGCCGGCCAGCGCCCTCGAGAGTTCAAGCGCCTGCTTCTCCGAGCCGCCCAGGGCCGGGTAAAAAGTCTGGCTGAGCATCAGCACCGAGCGCACCTGGTTCACTTGGAGCCCCTGCTTACGCCCGCGGAAAATTCGCCCCAGACCTTGCCGAGCGACTGGCCCATCTGGTAGATGAAGAACACTCCGATCACCGTCACAAGGATATAGCCGGAAACATGCGCGAACGAGGCGTAAGCGAAGCCCACCGTCTCCTCCACGCCCCAGCCCTTCATCACCTTGGTGAGCATCAGCTCGAAGTTGCCGAAGAAGCCCGGCGCCGCCGGGATAGAGGCCGCGACCGCGCCGGAGAACAGCAGCGCTATGCCGCGGAAGAAAGTGACCACGGCGCCCAGCCCGAACGCTACGGCCATCAGCCACAGGGTCGTCGCGTTGGCCAGCCACTGCAGTGAAGCCAGGCCCAGGATGGCGGCGCCGCTGCGGAAACTATGGAAGCCCTTGACCCCCATGGCCACCTTCTCGAATAGCGAGCGCAGCCGCGGGAACCGGGCGAAGAACCCGGAAAACCACGCGTGCGAGACCAGCTCGTCGGCGAAGATCAGCGCCCCCAGGCCGGCGGCCAGCGCCGCGACCAGCGTCCACAGGAAATTCCGGTACTCCAGGAGCCCGCCGCTGAGCCCGCCGAACGCGGCGGCCGCGGCGAACATTATGACCAGCACCACCACGTCCAGCAGGCGCTCCACCAGGATGGTGGCCAGCACCGTCAGCAGCGGGACCTTGAACTCGCTGGCCGCGAAAGAGGCGCGCGCCAGTTCGCCCAGGCGCAGCGGCAGCACGTTGTTGAGCGCCAGGCCGGCCGCCTGCAGGCGGAAGGCGTCGAAGACCCGGACCCCGGGGTTCGCCGGCAGCAGCAGCAGGCGCCACTTGGCGCCGCGCAGGAACAGTTCTACCACTGTGACCAGCGCCACCGGCAGCAGGTACCAGGCGTTGACGCGCGCGTAGGCGCCGGCCAGGTTCTCCAGCGGCACATTGCGCAGCGCCAGCCACAGCAGCAGCCCGCTTACCGCGAAGCCCGCCGCGATCGATAGTTTGGTTTTCATAGCTTGGGGGCCCCAAAGAACGCGGCCCTTTTCCTCAATCCGCGCCGATGCTCTTGAGGAAAGCTTCCTCCGAGGCCGGCCGCCCCAGGAACTTCTCCACCTGCCCGGCCTCGTCGTAGCTGCGGCCCGGGGCCAGGATCAGCTCGCGGTATTTGGCGCCGACTTCCGGGTTCATCACTCCGGCCGCCTCGAAGGCGCCGAACAGGTCCGCGGCTATCACCTCGCTCCAGAGGTAGCTGTAGTAGCCGGCTTCGTAGCCGCCCATCAAATGGCCGAAGCTGGCCTGCGGGTGGGTGCCGGGGCTCATGGGGATCAGCGCGATCTTCTTCATCAGCTTCTCGTAGACCTTGGTGGTGTCCACCCTGCCGGAGGTGTGGTACTTCATGTCGAGCAGGCTGAAGAAGATCTGGCGCAGGTTGCCCATGCCGGAGTCCATGTTCTTGGCCTCTACCAGCTTCTTGATGGTGGCCTCGGGGAGTTTCTCCGAGGGGTTCTTGTAATGGCCGGAGATGCGGCGCAGCACTTCGGGCGCGTAGACCCAGTTCTCCAGCATCTTCGACGGCACTTCCACGAAGTCGCGCGACACGGAGGTGCCCGAGAAGGCCGAGTACTTGGCGCGGGTGAAGATGTTGTGCGTGACGTGGCCGAACTCGTGGAACAGCGTCACCACCTCGTCGAACTTGAGCAGCGGCGGCAGGTCGCCCGACGGCGGCGAGAAGTTGGACACGATGCCGGCGGCCGGGGTCTCGTAGGAGCCGTCCTCCAGCTCTTTTCCCTTGCGGATGCCGAAGCAGGCCGCGTGCTTGTACTTGCCCTCGCGCGGGAACAGGTCCAGGTAAAAATAGGCGGCCACCGTGCCGTCGGCGTTCTTTACCTCGTAGGCGCTCACGTCTTTGTGCCACACGGGCAGCTGCGCCGGCACGAAGCTGGCGCGGAAGACCTCGCCGAACACCTCGAACATGCCCTTCAGCACGGTCTCCACCGGGAAATATTCCTTTATCTTCTCGTGGTCGATGGAATACTTGGTTTTCTTGAGCAGGTTGTTGTAGTAGCCGGTCTCCCAGGCGTTCAAAGTCCTGCCGCCGTCCCCCTTCAGCTTGAGGCGCGCGCGCAGTTCCTTGCGTCCCTTCTTCTTGAGCTTCGCCTGGGTGCGCTCCAGGAAAGCGAAGACGGTGGCGCTGTTCTTGGCCATCCGGTCGTCCAGCACGTAGTCGGCGAAGGTGGCGAAGCCCAGCAGCTTGCCTATCTTGCGGCGCAGGGCCAGCGCGTCCTCCATCAGCTTTATGTTCACGGCGGAGCAGCGGTTATTGTACATCAGCTCCAGCTTGCGCCTGGCCTCGCCGTTCTCGGCGTTCAGCATGAACGGCACATAGTCCGGGTAATTCATCGTTACGAGGTAGCCGCCCTGCTCGGTGCGCTTGAGACGCGCCTTGAAATCCTCGGGGAGGCCCTTCATCTCGTCGGCGGTCAGCTCCAGCGCGTCGCTCACCTCGCGCAGGTTCTTGGCGAAGTCGAGCTCTATGGAGATCAGCTCTTTCATCAGCTTCTTGACCTTGTTCTTCTTGCGCGTCGGCAGGCCCAGGCCGTTGCGCTTGAACTCCAGCAGCGTCTTCTCCAGCAGGCGCGCGTCCACCGCGTCCAGCGCCTCGCCCTTGTCCGCGTATTCCTTCAGCGCGCCGAACACGTCCTCGCGCGTCATCAAATCCACCGAGTACTGGTTGACCTGCAGCTCCAACTCCTGGCTGGCCTTGCGCAGTTCAGCGTTGTCGGAAACATAGGCGAGGATAGAGGGGATATGCACCGCCTCGCCGAAATCGCTCATCGCCCGCGTGAAAGCCAGCATGGTATTCTTGAAATTCCGCTGCGGCCCGGGGATATTCACCAGGACCTTGAGCTGCTCTTCCTGTTCCTTTTTAGCGGCTTCGAAGAGCCCCCTGACCTGTTCCGGGGTATAAGAAAATTGCGGCGCGTTCGACATAGAGCCTCCAATATTATTTATTTACATTATATCAAAGCCCCCGCAGCTTTGCCTCCTGGCGGCAGCCGGGAGCGGCTGGCACAATAATTGTTCCGAACCTAATGCGGCCGCAAGAGTCGGCCCGATAGCCGGAACTCGACATTATGAAGAATACAGCGACCTACGCCCTCCTGGTTTCCCTGGTATTTTTAAGCCTGTCCTCGTCAGCCGACGAATTTAAACTGGAAGCCCTCCACGCCGAAGCTTTGCGCTCCGCGGAAGGCGTACAGCCGCCGGCGTCCGCGCCCGCAACGGCCGCCCACGCCCGCCGCGTGGAGGTAGGACCCTTCCGCTCTCGCGGCCTCTACGCTCCCGGCGGCGAAGGGCTGCGCCCGGCCATATTGCTGCTGCCAGGCTCCGGGGCCCAGGGCCCGGAGGAAATGGTCGGCAGTTCGGCCACCATGGATGGGGCGCCGGCCCCTATCCTGGTTCAGGCCGCGGAGCCTTTTATAGAAGCCGGCTTCCACACGCTCTCCCTTGGAAAGCCGGGCGTAGACTACTGGCCGGCCGGCGGCGAAGGCCCTGTTTTTTATGATACCGGCCTGCTGAAAAAGTCCTCCTGGGAGCAGCTGCTGGCGAACGCGGCCGAAGGCCTCAGGTTCCTGCGGGCCCAGCCCGGAGTGGACCCGGCCCGGGTCTGGATACTCGGGCACTCCGAGGGAACCCAGGTGGCCGCCGACATAGCCGCGCGCGAGGGCGCCGCCGGGCTCATCCTGCTGGGCTATTCGGGCGAAGACCTCTTGAGCACTTACAGCTGGCAGCTGTTCGAGCGGGACATCGACGCCTTTATCAAACCCGACGTGGACGCCGACAAGGACGGCGCCGTCTCCAAAACAGAAGCGGCGGTCTGGAAAGGAAGCTTCACCTGGACCTTTGCGGAAGGGCAGGAGCGGGTTTCCCTGGCAGAGATCTCGGCGTACCTGCGCGAGACAAGACAGCCTTTTATTGAAAATCTGAAGAAGAGCCCTTTCTGCCTGGACGGCCATTGCGAACGCGGCCCCTCTTACGCCGTCGCGGCTTCCTTCCCTGGGCCGGTCTACGCCTTTACCGGCGAGCTGGATTTGCAGACCAGGCCGCGCGAAGCCCTGGCCTTAAAAGCCGAGTGCGAGCGCCGCGGCAAGACCAATTGCCGGGTGGAAATAATCCCCGGAGTTCAGCACGGCTTCTCCCTGCCGAAGCCGGACCGGCGCCACCCGCTGCTGGATATAGCCCTGGGCCCCATCGGCCCGGATTTCCTGGCCCGCCTCGAGGGCCTGGCCGCTGAAATAAGCCGCCGCTAAAAACATAGCCGGATCCCATAGTTAACCCAAAGGCCCAGGCCGGGCTAGGTCCTAAAACATTCAGGTTTTAGGCCCTCCGCCTCTATTGGGAGGAAGTAATAAACAATAAACTATAAGCATGATAAACAAAACCTTGTTTTCCGCAGTACTCTCCGCGGTAGTCCTCGGGACCTCCGCGGCCGGCGCGCAGGACTTCAACCTCAATTCCCTCAACGCCGCCGACATCCGCGCCATGCAGGCCGACAAAGGCATCCTCGATTTCATCAAGCCCGACAAGCCCCAGCCGATGCCCACGAAAGAATGGACCATCATGGTGTTCATGAACGCCAAGAACGACCTGAGCGACAGCCAGCTGATGGGCCTGGTGGGCAAATGGGCCGAAAAAGATATTAAGGAAATGAAAGAGGTCGGCACCTCCGACAAGGTCAACATCGTGGTAGAGCACGGCATCAAGGGCAAAGGCTCCAAGCGCATGCTCATCACCAAGAAGGGCAATATCCTCTCCTCAGGCGAGAAAGTGTACGGGGAATATCCCGACGCCGACATGGGCGACTACAAGCGCGTAGTAGAGTTCGCCAAGTGGGCCAAGACCACCTTCCCCGCCAAGAAGACCATGCTGGTGCTGTGGAACCACGGCCTCGGCTGGATAGACCCCAAGATGGACCAGGCCCCCTCGGGCACCGGCACCGCCAACAAGGGCATCCTCTTCGACGACGAGACCAAGAACTATCTCCGCACCGCGCAGATGAAAGAGATGATGAGGCAGATCGGCTACACCGACATCGTCATGCAGAACGCCTGCCTGCAGCAGATGGCCGAAGTGCTCTACGAGATGAAAGACTACGCCGGCCTGTTCGTGGGCTCCGAGGAGACTATGCTGGCCCAGGGCTTCGACTATACCGGCCTGCTCAAGTTCATGAACGCCAACCCGGCCTTCACGCACGAGCAGCTGGGCGAACACCTGGTCGCCTGGTACAAGGCTTTCTACGCCGGCGGCATGAACATCGGCCCCATCTCCATGCCTCTCGACGACATGGGCGCCACCCTCTCGCTGGTCCGCCCCGCCGCCCTGGGCGAGCTGCCCGGCTACCTGGACGCCTTCGCCGCCGCCGCCATGCGCAATAACGAGACCGAGGCCGCCAAGGCCGCCGTCGACCGCGTCATCCGCTTCACCAGCCTGGACCCCGCCAACGACAAGAAGAAGCTGATCGCCGCCTACGCCGACCTCTACGACTTCGCTTCCATCCTGGGAGACAACGCCCGCAGCCAGGAGACCAAGCAGGCCGCGCAGAACCTGATGAGCTTCATCAAAACCGGCCTGGTGATCCGCAATGTCGGCATCAACGGCGACAAGGCCAACGGCTACGACTACACCAAGGTCGGCGGCATAGCGATCAACACCACCATGAAGATCAAGACCGTGCCCCCGCAGCTCGAAGCCATCTTCGAGACCAAGTACAACGAGCTCTCGCTCTCCAAGGCCTCGCAGTGGGACGAGTTCGTGACCTGGACCGACGCAGCCTGGCGCAACTAAATACTTAACAGCTCGCCAAAACACAACCCGGGGACCATATCCCCGGGTTGTTCTTTTCACAGGAAAATAAACATTTTCATTCGAAAATATATGGTCTGGCGGCTCAGGCAGCCTCCGCCCGGTATAGCCAAGCCCGGCATTGGCATATAAATTGTTCCATATTTTGTGTACCTCAAAACCAAAGGACAAAACATGAAAAGAATACTCTCCTTATCTTTAATACTCGCGGGCCTGGCCTCCACCGCTGGAGCCTCCGGCTTCAGCCTCGAACGCCTGTCGGCCAAAGATATCCGCTCCGCCGCCCCCGGCTTCGGCGCCCCCGTTCCCTCCGTCACTCCCGGCGGCGACGCTTCCGCCCCGCAGCTCAGGGAGTGGACCATCATAGCCTACCTGGTAGGCAATGACAGGAACCTGGAACACACGGCCGTGGAAACCTTTAATTTCCTGGAGTTCGCCGGGTCCAATGAAAAAACGGCCATTGTGGCCGAACTCGGCCGCCTTAAGTGGCAGAAGCCCGACGACGGCTTCTGGCAGGGCTCCAAGCGCTACTACGTGGAGCGCGACACCAACACTTTCGTGAAAGGCTCCGGCATCATTTCACCGGCGCTGCAGACCCTGCCCGGCGCCGACATGGGCGACTATAAGCACCTGGCCGAATTCATAACCTGGGCCAAGACCAATTACCCGGCCAAGCGCTACGCCCTCTTCCTCCACGGCCACGGCTCCGGCTGGAAGGACAGGGAGAAGACCAAGGGCATAGCTTTCGACGCCGCCAGCGGCAACTTCATCAGCACGCCCGAGTTCGGCGAGGCGCTGCGCCTGGCCGGCCCGGTGGACATCTTCTATACCATCGCCTGCGTCACGCAGATGGCCGAGGTGATGTACGAAGTGAAAGACTCGGTCGGCTACGCGATCTCCTCCGAGGAACTTAACCTCGCCGCCACCACCGACCAGAACGGCAACGAAACCACCACCGCCTTCGAGAGCTACGCCCTGGCCGGCCCCATAGTGAGCAACCCGGAACTGCCCACCGAGATCCTGGCCGGGATAATACCGGAAAGCATAAAGCAGATGTGGGAGGGCTTCGGCATAAAGCACAGGCTGACCTTCTCCGTAGTGAAGCCCGGCATGCTGCCCGAGCTGGCCGCCCGCCTGGACGCCTGGGCCGCGGCCGCCGAGGCCCTGGACGACAGGAATGCCGCAGCCTCCGCCAAGCGCGCGGTGCTGCGCTTCGAACAGTACGGCGGCGGCTCCGCGCAGAATTCCAACTACGCCGACCTGCGCGACTTCATCAGCCTCTACGCCGGCGCGGTGTCCACCACCGAGCCCCGGGCCGTGGCCTTCAGGAAGCAGAGCGCCGAGCTGGAAGACTTTCTCACCTCCAAGGTGGTGATCAAGAATATTTCCTTCGGCAAGCGGCGGGACGGCGCCGATTACGCCCGCGCCGGCGGCCTGGCTATAACCATACCTCCCTACAAGCCGGGCAATATAGACGCCCGCCTGTGGACCTACCAGGATCTGGCCTTCGCCAAAGAAAGCTCCTGGGACAAGTTCATCTTCAAGTATATGTGGAACATAGACAACCAGACCGGCTTTACGCCCGGCTGGGACGCGCGGGCCCGCTAGAAGAAGCTGCCCGGCGCAAAAGACGCCCCTTCCGCAGGCGGGAGGGGCGTTTTTAATTTCCAGCGCGGCGGCCCGGACCTTTATTTGTTTAAGGTATAATTAATTGCGGATACGGAGAAATTTGTGAAGACGCGGGGCGCGTCAGCGATAAAAACAGCTTGGCCCGGCAAGCCGCCGCCCGTTCTACCTTTATAAGGCCTGGTACAACATATGAAAAAACTTACTTCAGCGGCGTTTCTCGCCTGCCTGCCGGCGCTCCTCTTGCTTGCGGCGGGTTGCTCCGGCACCCGGAAGGCGCCGCAGGCGGCGCCTGTTCAAACAGGGCTGGAGCACCACTCACAAGCCCAGGCGCACCTGCACTCCGGGGACCATGAAGAGGCCATAGAACATTTTGAAAAAGCCACCGACGCCCTGGAAGACTCGCACGGCGAGCATCACCCCGAGACCATAAAGGCCCACCTGGGCCTGGCCAAGGCGCATAAGCTCAAGGGAGAGCACACGAAGGCGCACATGGTCCTGGTAAAAACGGGCGGGCTGCTCAAGAAGTGCATCTCCTCCTTCAACCCCCTCGCCGGGTCGCTGGTCAAGGAAATGTGCGACATCTTTAAATCCTCCGGCGACCACCAGGCCGCGGCCGTCATCTACGAGGATTCCATCGCCGTCATGCAGAACACCTCGCTGGGCCGCCACCCGGCCATGGCCGAAACCCTGATCAATCTGGGCGAGACTTACCGGGAGCAGGGCCTACACGGCGAGGCGGTGGAGGTTTTCAAGAGGGCCCGCGTCGTCATAGAGAAGGATTACGGCCGCAGCCACCCGCAGTTCGCCAAGGCCCTCATGGGCCTGGCCGCCTCCCATACCGCCAGCGGCGACCACATCGCCGGCAAGGAAGCCATCACCCTGGCCATCGACGCCACCGAAATGCCGGTGCGCGAGCGCATGGCCGAACTGGCCGCCCAGTACGCAGCCATGGCCGGCCTCAGCGAGAAGGAGGCGGACCACGGGCGCGCGGCCTCCTTCTACCGCAAGCAGATCTCCGCGCTGTCGGTCCTGCACGGGGACAACGCCTCCCCGCTGATAGCGCCCACGCTGAACCTGGCCGCGGCCTTCGAGAAGCGCGGCATGAACAAGCGGGCCGAGACCTATCTCCAGCGCGCCGTGCAGATAGCCGAGGACGCCTTCGGCGCCCGCAGCCTCAACCTGGTCCAGCCGCTGGAGCGGCTGGGCGCCCTGCACCGCAGTTCGGGAAACACGGCCGAAGCCGACAAGATCATGGAGCGCGTCAAGGAAGTGCAGGCGGCGCCCGAGCGGCCCGAACCCGCCCCGGCCCCCCTCGAGAAGCCCGAAGAGAATTAGCCCGGCGCAGGCCGGCGGACAGGAAGGCCCCGGCCGCGCGCCGGGGCTTTCTTTTTTCAGGGATTAAGGCGGTAGACTTTGAAGTCCGCGTTGAAATAGACTTCGGAAAGTTTTTCAGGGTTCCGGGCCGCGAAGGGACTCAGGAAAGCCGCGTCCTCGGGAAAGACGGCGCCGGTTATAAGATAGCGGGCGCCGGCACTTTTAAAATAAGCCAGCAGCTCTCCGTCGGGGGCGAAGTGATACATGGAGGCGCGCCGGCCGGTATACAGCGCCAGCGTCCGCGGCTTGCGGAAGATGACGGGCTCGCCCGGGGGCACCGAAGAGCGGATAAAATCAAAAAGCAGTTTCGTCTCCGCTTTTCCCGTGCCTTCCCGGAACGCGCCGTACTGCGCCCTGGAATAAGCCCCGGCGTAAGAAGCCAGAGCGGCCAGCAGCAGGGCGGGAGCCGCATAGCGCGCCGCCCGCCGGAATCTTTCGGCGCCGGCCTGCGCCCCGGCCAGCGCGTAATAAAAGAGGAAGGGGACCAGCGGGAAGGCGTAGCGCAGCCCGTCCGAAGCCGGAAAGAGCAGCAGCATAACCGCGTTGAGGAGGACGTAAGCCGCGAACAGGGGCTCCCGGCCGGCGCGGCGCACGAAACCGGCGGCGGCAAGCGCCGCGACCGCGCCCAGCACGCCCGCGGCCAGGAGCTCGGAATAGCCGTTATCAAAGAGCAGCGTCAGCCTGTCGGCGTAGGTCCAGAAATTAGCCGCAGCAGTGCCGGGCAGGGAAGACCGGGACAACAGTTCGGCCGCCTGCCCGGCGTAAACCGCGTCGCTGTGCAGGGTCAGGCCCTGGCAGACGGCCAGACCGAGCGCCGCGGCGCCGCAGGCGAGGAAAGTTTTGGAAAGTTTTTTTCTTTCGACCAGGTCCGCTATCAAAAAGGCCGGCAGCAGCGCGGCGCCGGCGCTGCGCGTGCCGTAGGCCAGGTAGGCCAGCAGGCCCGCCGCCAGGGCGCGCGGCAGCCAGCGTCCTCCGGCAGCTTCGGCCGCACGGGCCCGCCCGTAAACATAGAGCGCTGCGAAGCTGAACAGCAGGAAAGGGTATTCGGCGTAGAGGTAATCCTTGAATTTCCAGAACACCGGGCTCAGCCCGACCAGCCCCGCGGCCAGCAGGGCCCGCCGGGAACCCAGCCCGGGACTGAAAAGCAGGAAAAGAAGATAGAGGAAAGCGGCGAAGGCCAGCACGGTCGCCGCCTTCATGGCCTGCAGGTTCAGCCCGGCTATTTTATAAACTCCGGCCAGCAGCAGAGGGAAGACAGGCGGGTAAGTGACAGGCCCCGTAACCTGGTAAGCCGGGTTCAGGATATAGCCGGTATCGGCGTAAGGGCGCCCGCCGGCCAGGTTCACGGCGTGCAGGACGTACTGGGCGTAATCGTCCATCCACGTCTGCCCCTGCCGCAGCGTCAGCAGGTAGAAGACGCAGATCCCCGCCGCCAGATATTTAGCGGGGACGCTGCTTAGTTTTTGAGTTATTTGAGACACCGTAATTTACGGGGACGCTGCTTAGTTTTTGAGTTATTGAAGACACTGCGGAATATATCAACAAATAACTCAAAAACTAAGCAGCGTCCCCAGTTTTTTATTTAGCGGAAGTGGTCGCGCATCATGCGCACCAGGCCCTCGGTGGCCTTGCCGGGAATTTCCTCGCCTTCCCAGTTGATGGAGAAGTGGGCGTTCTTCTGCGTGGGCTTCACAAAAGTCTCGTACATCGGCAGCACGGTGGAGAGGATCTGGTGCTTGATGCCCTCTATGTCGCGGCCGCGCTCGCTGATGTCGCGCTGCACGCGGCGCAGCACCGCCGTCACCATGCCGGTGGACACGAAAATCTTGTAGTCGCAGACCTTCAGCAGCTTCGGGAAGTGGAGGGTGTAGAGGCCCTCCACCACCAGCAGCTGCGTGGGCTTGCAGGGCACGCATTCCTGCTCGCGCGTGTGCTGCTTGAAGTCGTAGACCGGCTGCTGTATGGTCTTGCCGGCGCAGAGGTCGGTCAAATGCTTCACGGCCAGCGTCGAGTCTATCGCGTCGGGGTGGTCGAAGTTGTAGGTCTTTCTCTCGTCGAAGCTGAGGTGGTCGAGCGGCTGGTAGTAGTTATCCAGGGAGAAGATCTGGCCGGTGATGCCGATCTTGGCGCACTGTTCCACCAGCTTGCCGGCCAGCGTGGTCTTGCCGGAGCCGGAGCCGCCGGCTATGCCGATTATGAAGCGAGATTTTTTTTTGTCGTCCATTTCGTGTCCCGTACGCGCAGAGGCCTTATAAATCTTCTTTCTTTAATCATACAAAATATAAAAAAGGCCGGCTTTTTTAATAAGATATAGCCGGTGAAAACTACCGCAAAATACGCCTGGGCCGCGGCGATGACCGCCCTGACCTTGCTGCTGTTCGGCTACGACTTCGGGCTGGACCCGAACCTGGCCCAGGTGATGCCCTACGTGCGGCGGCTGGCCGACCCGTCGCTGTACCCCGGCGACGTTTTCCTGGATTCTTTTTCCTCCTTCCCGTCGCTGTACCCGGCGGCCGCGGCCTGGCTGGGCGCTCACGCCCCGCTGGAGACCTTGCATTTCGCAGCTTACCTGGCCTCGCGCTTCCTGTTCCTGGTACTGGTCTTCGGCCTGGCGGAAACGCTGACGGGCAGCCGGCGCGCCGCTTTCGCCGCGGTCCTGCTGGCCGCCCTGGCGGCGCAGACCAGCGTGCTCACGCCGCTGGGCGAGGACCCGCTGCTCAAGACCTCTTTCTTCCAGAGCACCCTGGCCGGCCTGGCTGTCACCGCCTCTCTGCTGCTTTTTTTAAGAAAGAAATATGTGCCCGCTTTCCTCGCGCTGGGCGTGGCGCTGTTCGTCAACGGCCTGCTCGCCCTGTTCCTGGCGGCGCTCTACGCCGCCGCCCTGCCCGGCGCGCCCGACCGGCGGGCCATGCTGCGGGGCTGGGCCGCGCTGGGCCTGGCCGCCCTGCCCTGGCTGGGCTGGCTGCTCACGCTGCACAACGCCTTCGGCGGGCCCGGTCCGGACTATGCCGCGCTGCTGAAGGCCTGGTACCCCGGCCACTATTTCCCCTCGGGCTGGGACGCCGGCAAGTGGCTGCGGATAGCGGCCTTTGTCCCGCTGAACCTGCTGCTGATTTACGGCGGGGCGGCCGGCGCTCCGGAAGAAAGGCAGGTCCGCGCCTTCCTGAAAGCCTTTTACGCGCTCTGGGCGGCGGCCCTCGTGTTCGGAGAACTGCTGCCGCTGCCGCGCCTGGTGAATTTGCAATTCTTCCGCAGCGACGCCGTCTTCTGCCTGCTCGGCGTGATTTTCGCCGCCGATTTCCTGCGCGCCCGTTTCGAAAGCCGGGAGCCGGGAGGCTGGGCGCTGGCCGGGCTGCTGCTGCTTTCTTTCATGGAGACCGGCCCGGCAATTTACCCGTTGTGCGCGCTGGCCCTGCTGCTGACCTGGCTGCGTGGTCCGGGCTGGGCGTTCAGGGCCGCGGCCGCGGCAGGCGCGGCAGCCTGCGCCTGGCAGGCGCTGCAGCTGCCGGCCGTTTCGCCGGAGCACAAGAAATACGCCGTGGCCCTGCTCTTTTTCGGAGTGGCCGCGCTGGCGGGCAAGTCGTACAAGGCGGTCTTCAGGCCGGCGCTGGCGGCCGCCCTCGCGCTGGCGGCCGTGCTGCTGCCCTACCTGCCGCTGGCCGGCTACCGCGCCTCCTCCGGGCTCAGCAACGCCGGGGAAGAGAACAGGAACTGGATAAAAGCGCAGAACTGGGCGCGGGAAAACACGCCGCCCTCCGCCGTCTTCCTGGTGCCGCCGGACACCTCGGGCTTCAGGGTCTTCTCGCTGCGCCCGACGGCCGGCGAGTGGCTGGACGGCGGGGCCATGCACTGGGCGCCCGGCTTCGAGCGCGGCTGGGCCGGGCGCATGTCGGACCTGCGGGCCTGGGATCCCGCCGGGGCAGGGGCCGGCTACTCTTCACTTACGGAGGCGGACCTGGCGGCGCTGGGCCGCAAATACGGGGCTTCTTACGCCGCGCGCCGACGCGCCGCGCCCCTCTCTTTCCCGCCCGTCTACTCCAACAAGGATTTCACGCTTTACGCCCTTCCCGCGGCCCAACCCTCCAACAAGGCCTTCTAATTTTGTAAAATGGTACAGATGTCCTTTAAGACCCCCCAGGAGACCTGCATGGAAAACGAAGAGAATTTCGAAGAATTATTCAATAAGTCCTACAAAGAGCCCGAGCGCATGGAGCCCGGCCACAAAGTCGAGGCCCCGATAGTGAAGATCACCCCCGAGTGGGCCCTGATCGAAGTCGGCGGCAAGGGTGAAGGCTACGTAGACATAAACGAGCTGAAAGACACCGAAGGCAATCTGATAGCGAAGGAAGGCGACGTAGTGCGCGCCTGGTTCCTGCGTTCCGAAGAAGGCGAGATGCGCTTCACCACCCGCATAGGCGCCGGCCCGGCCGCCCGCGCGCAGTTCGAAGACGCTTTCAAGAACCACATCCCGCTCGAGGGCAAGGTTTCCAAAGAGATAAAGGGCGGCTTCGAGATCGCCATCGCCGGCGGCATCCGCGCCTTCTGCCCCTTCTCGCAGATGGGCATGCGCCGCGAAGAAAGCAAAGAAGCCTACATCGGCGTCAGCTTGGTCTTCTACGTGATAGAATTCGACCGCCGCAATATCGTGCTGTCCCGCCGCGAGATAGCGGAGAAAGAACGGCAGGAAAAGATCGCGATCCTTAAAGACACCCTGCGCGTGGGCGACAAGGTGCGCGGCGCCGTGACCTCCATACAGAAATTCGGCGCTTTCGTGGACTTGGGCGGCGTGGAAGGCCTGCTGCCCGTCTCGGAGCTGGCCTGGGGCCGCACCGAGAAGGTGAGCGACCTGCTCTCCGCCGGCCAGCTGGTGGAAGTGATCATAAAGAATTTGGACTGGGAGAACCGCAGGATCTCCCTGAGCCTGAAAGACGCGCTCCCCAACCCGTGGGACACGGCGGCCCAGACCTGGCCCGCCGGCTCCTACCAGAAAGGCAAAGTTTCCCGCCTCGCGCCGTTCGGCGCTTTCGTCACGCTGGGCGAAGGCGTGGACGGCCTGATACACGTCTCCCGCCTCGGCGGCGGCGAGAAGCGCATCAACCACCCCGAGGACGTCCTGACCGTGGGCCAGGAGATCGAGGTGCTCGTTGAGAACGTGGACCTCAAGAACAAGCGCATCGCGCTGGTGCCGGCCGAGATCAGCCGCGAAGAAGCGGAGACCGAGGCGACGCTGAAGAAATATCAGAAGCCGGAGAAGCACGCCGACGCCGAGCCCATGATGGGCTCCCTCGGCGAGCAGCTCAAGCGGCAGCTGGAACAGAAGAACAAGATAAACAAGTAAGCCCGGAGCAGCCGGCAGAGAGCAGCCCCTCCGGCAAACCGGCGGGGCTGTTTCTTTAATACGGGGAGGAAGCCATGGACCGTTTGGATTGGGTAAAAGGCGCGGTGATCTACCAGGTCTTCCCGGACCGCTTCGCGCGGTCGAAGGCCGTTAAGACCGACGGGCTCTTCGAAAAGTGGGACACCCCCGAGACTCCGGACGGCTTCAAGGGCGGCAACCTGAAAGGCGCCGAAGAAAAGCTGGACTACCTGCGGGACCTGGGCGCCACCGCCGTTTACTTCAACCCGATTTTCGCCTCCGCCGCCAACCACCGCTACCACACCTTCGACTATTATTCCGTGGACCCCTTGCTGGGCGGGAACGCGGCGCTGGACTCTTTCCTCAAGGCCGCGCACAAACGCGGCATCAAGGTCATCCTCGACGGGGTCTTCAACCACGCCAGCCGCGGCTTCTTCCAGTTCAACCACCTGCTGGAGAACGGCGCCGCTTCCCCTTACCGCCGCTGGTTCCACCCCCGCGGCTGGCCGCTGAAGGCCTATAACCTGGCCTCGGGCGAGAAGCCCAACTACGCCTGCTGGTGGAATTTGCCGGCGCTGCCCAAGTTCAACACCAAAAACCCCGAGGTGCGCGCCTTCATCCTCGGCGTGGCTAAATACTGGCTGGAGAAGGGCATAGACGGCTGGCGCCTCGACGTGCCGCACGAGATAAACGACGACGCCTTCTGGCGCGAGTTCCGCCGCGTGTGCAAGGCCGTGAACCCGGGGTGCTACATCACCGGCGAGATCTGGGGCGAGGCGAAGCGCTGGCTGGCGGGCGACCAGTTCGACGCGGTGATGAACTACCAGCTCAGCGCGGCCTGCATCTCCTATTTCGGCGGCAAGAAGCTGAAGCTCACCCACCCTTACGACGGGCGCCGCCTGGAGCCCGGCGACCAGAAGAAATTCATGGCCGACATCAAGACGCTCCTGGGTCACTACAAATACGCGACCACGCTGGTACAGATGAACATGATGTCCAGCCACGACACCGACCGCCTGCTCAACACCTACGGCGGCGACGAGGACCTGGTGAAGCTGGCCGCCGTGTTCTCCTTCGTGTTCCCGGGCGCGGTAAACGTCTATTACGGCGAGGAGATCGGCATGGAAGGCGCCCTCAACGCCGGCACGCGCAACGCCATGCCCTGGGGCCGCCGGCGCTCCTGGAATACCGGCCTGCTGAAGCTCTACAAGCAGCTGGCCGCGCTGCGCCGGGGCAACCCCGTCATCAAGAACGGCAAATTCGAGTTCCTTGCCGAGTATTGCTGCGGCGATATTTTGGCTTTCCGGCGCTTCCTGCCCGGCGCCAGCCTGGCCTGCCTGATAAATAATTCACCGGAGCGCAAGGAGCTGCGGCTGAAGAAAAGCGCCCTGGGCCGGAGCCCGCGCGCGCTGATAAACTCCGGCGTGACGCTGAAGCCGGCCGGCGATTTTTTGCTGGCCGTTCTGCCTCCCCGCGCCTACGCCGTTTTCGGTTAGGCGGCGGCCGCAGGCGGGCCTTTGTTATAATTCACTAATGGACGCCAAGCCTCCGGCCCATAGCCGCTTCTCCGCCGCCGCCGCAGACTGGTGGTTCGTGCTGTGCTGGGGCTTTTGCCTGGGCATCGCGCTGATACAGGCCGGGCGCAACCGTTCCTTCTGGCTCGACGAGGCCTACCTTTACGGCAATTTGCTGCAGAAAACCCCGTGGGAGATCATCTTCGGCGGCCCGCTGCTGCACTTCCAGCAATGCCCCAAGATCTTCCTGGCGGTTACGGATGTCCTGACCGGCTGGCTCGGACCGGGGCGCTTCTGGCCCCGTTTCCTGCCGCTGCTGTTCCAGCTGGCGGGGATAGGGTTATGGCTGGAATTCTACAGGGAAACTTTTTGGAAGAATAACAAGTCCCTCCCGGCTTTTATGGCCGCCGCCGCGCTGCTGGTCTCGTCCTCCTACACCCTCTACTACACCTACGAATTCAAGCCCTATGCGGCGGATTTCTTTTTCACCGGGGCGGCCTTTTATCTTTTCTCCTCTTCCCTGCCCCCCGCCCGCCGCCTGCGGCTGCTGGCCGCGCTCCTGCCGCTCTCGCTGCTGTTCTCCTACCCCGCGGCCTTCTCCGTAGCCGCCGTCGCCCTGGCGCTGGCCTTTGACCCGGGAGAGCGCAAAGAAGCGGCCGGGGAAAAAAGCTGGCTGCTGGCCTCCGCCGCCGCGGTGCTGCTGGCGGGCGTCTTCAACTATTTCACCGATTACCGCTTCGGCCTGGCCGGAGACGCCTCCGACCCCATACGCAAGTATTGGGAGCGGTTCTTTATCACGGGACCGGGGGCGCAGGACTATTTCCTGAATTTCCTGCGGCACAGCCAAGACCTGGTCCTCAACTGGTGGCGGACCGACCAGGGCCCCATGAACGAGCATTTCGCGCGGGTAGCCAGGATCCCTTTCCTGCCGCTGCCCGCCCTGAACTGGCCGGCGGTCAGGCTCCTGGCTTTCCTTTTAGTCCTGCTTGAATTCCTGGGCGCGGCGTTTAAAGTGATCCGGGGCAAGGCCCGGCGCGAGGAGCTGCTCTTGGTTCTTTTCGTCGCCGTCATGCTAGCGGCCGCGGTCCTGCGCCTCTACCCTTACGGCCACAGCCGGCTGACGCTCTTCTTCCTGCCCCTCAGCGCTTTTCTCCTGGTCAGCTCCTTCAGCCGCCTGCACCGGCGCCTGCCGTACCTTATCGTCTGGCTGCCGCTCTTCGCGGTGGCGGCGCGCAACGCCCTGTTCCTGGGCTTATGCTTCGCGCGCGCGCCGTATGTGGAAGACGCCGGCCCGGCGCTGAAAGAGATCTACACTACGCGGGCTAAATTCCTGGTCGCCGCCAAAGGAAATTCGCTCATGCTGGCCGGCGAGCGCCTGCCGCCGGACCTGGTGGTGCTTTACGAGGACACCCTCGGAGCGGAGAACATCATCAGGGCGATAGGGCGTAATAATTTTTACTACGCCTGGTCCCACGCCCTGCCCGAAAGATCCCCCGGCGGAACCGTAAAAGCCTACGAAAATGCTTACGTCGAGCGGCCCGTCCTGCGGCAGCCAGACGGGCTTGTAGCCGGCCTGGTCATACTCAGCCCGCGGCGCTGAGCTTCTCCGCGGCCCGTCAAATAAAAAGGCCCGGTTACCCGGGCCTCTTTCATGGCGCCTGGCGCTTAATTAACTTATCGCCAGGCCGCGGCGGCGCCGCCCTCGGGCAGGCCGTCCAGCAGCGGGGTTTCATAAACCTCCAGCTGCACGCGGCGCCCCAGCTCTTCCTGCTCGTCTATAAATTTATTGAGCAGCTTCAGGCAGGCCGGCCGCAGTTTCACGCAGCCGTTGGTGTCGCGCCAGCGGAAATCGCTTATCTCCGGCCGCCCGGCCACCGCCGGGTCGATTATCCGCTTCAGGTCCTCCCAGCGGTCGGTATGCACGGCGAAACCGTAGCGCCCGTAAGGCCCGGTATAATAGCGCGGGTTCGCCGCCAGCTGCCTGGCCCGGAGGATAGACTCTTCCGCCGTCAGCTCCTGCGGCGGGATGTCGAAGACCGGCACACCCTGTCCCTGCGACCCGGCCTGGGAATCAGCCGCCCAGAGCATATCCACCGGCATGACCTTGGCGCCGGACGGGTACCAGTGCGGCCAGACGGCCGAGAAAAGGCGCTTTTCGCCTTTTTTCATTTTTTTGTCCCGCGCTTTCAATTTGGGCGCGTCTTCCGGCTTGCCGAAGAAGTGCAGGTCGTAGCGCTCCGGCGAGATGTTGAGCAGGTCGTAGACGCCCGGCACGGTGGCGCCGCCGCTCATGTCCTTGGGAGTATAATAGATCGTCACGCCGGCTATCAGGCCTTCCTTCCAGCGCGGCCGGGGCTCTTTGCCGGTTATACCGCGCCCGAGCGCCTCGCACTGGTACAGCCCCGCCCGCTTGCCCTTCTCCAGCTGGAAGCTGAGCGCCCCCGGCCTGGCGCGGTCGCGCGGCAGCAGCAGCAGCGCCCGCGAAACCTTGCCGCCCGCAGGCCCGGGCAGGCCGTTGCGGCCCAGGGTCGCAAGCCTGGCCCGCAGGCCGGACGTCAGTTCGTCCAGCGCGGGACGCCCGGCGGGAATGTAAGCCGGGGCCGCCGCCTCGGGCTGCACGGGTTCGGCTTGCGCCGCCGCGGCCGGCAGGGCCAGCAGCAGGGAGAGCATAATTTTTGTTTTCATATTCACAACCTCGACAATACCGATTATACAAAGGCGGCCGTTAAAAAAGGAAGGCCATGCCGCCCAGGAAGAAGGCGAAAGAGACCAGCAGGTAGCGCGAAGGCAGCTTCTTCTCGGCCAGGCATTCGAAGGCGGAGCCGAAGATGGTGCCGGTTATGGCTATCCCCGAAACCGCGGCCAGCGCCCCGGAATAGCGCACGGCCGTCAGGTAGAACATCAGCGACATGTAGGTGCCGGCCACCGAACCCAGCGTTATCCAGAACAGGTTTTTGCGGCCCAGCTCTTTCATCTTCGACACGAGGTGGAAAGGCTTTACCGTCGACAGAGCCGCGAAGAGCAGCAGCGCGCCGAGCGCCCGGTAAAAATTCCCCTCCACCGTATTCAGCCCGGGGCTGCCGTTGAAGGCGTAGCGGGTCACCAGCACGCCCAAGCCGTCGAAAGCTACGCCGGCCAGCGCGTACAGGCTGGCCCTGGCGTTCCAATGCCCCTGCTTTTTGAAGGACTCCAGCGAGAAGATGAACAGGCAGACTATGAAGAACAGCACGGCGTAGATCTTGCCTGCCTCGAGCGCCTGGCCGAAGGCGAAATAGCTGACGACCCCGATCATCAGCGGCTGGAAGCCGAACAGCATCATGGTCCTGCCGGGCCCCATGAGGGAAAAAGCCTTTACCAGCAGCAAATCGCCCAGCCCCAGCCCCATCATGCCGGAAGCGAAGAAGAGCGCCGCCGTTTCAGGGCTGATGCCGTGGAACCCGCCCTGCGCCAGCACCGTCACCCCGAACAGCAGCGCCGCCACCAGGCCTTTGAAGCAGTTGACCCACAGCGAGGACACCCGCCGCGCGTAATGGGTGAAGAACTGCACGCCTATAGCGAAGGAGAGGTTGGCGGCCAGCGCGTAAATATAGACTTTTTCCATAGTTGCTCTTCCCAAGCTGCAGGCTTATATTATAGAAATAAGGGGCGGCCTTTCCCGAATTATAGTTAAAAGCGGTAAAAACCATCCCGACACGCCCTTGTCGGGGTCATCCGCTATACTTTTTTATATGGACCTTCAGGAAAAACTAGAGATACTGGCGGACTCAGCCAAGTACGACGCCTCTTGCGCCTCCAGCGGCTCCAGCCGCGGCGGGCAGGGCACCGGCGCGGCCCACCAGAGCGGCGTCTGTCATAGTTGGACGGCCGACGGCCGCTGCGTCTCCCTGCTCAAGATCCTGATGACCAACGAGTGCGTCTACGACTGCGCCTACTGCGTCAACCGCCGCACCAACGATTCCCCCAAGGCCATCCTCACGCCGGACGAAATAGCCGGCCTCACCTTCGAGTTCTATAAAAGGAATTATATAGAAGGGTTGTTCCTGAGTTCCGGCATCATCGTTTCCCCGGACCGCACCATGGAGCTGATGCTGGAGGCGGTGCGCAAACTGCGGAAGACTTTCCATTTCAACGGCTACGTGCACCTGAAGGTAATCCCCGGCGCGGACCAGGCCCTCATAGACCAAGCCGGTCTCTGGGCCGACCGCGTCAGCGTGAATATTGAACTGCCGAGCGACAAAAGCCTGCGCCTGCTGGCCCCGGGCAAGACGAAGGACACAGTGCTGCGCCCCATGAACCGCCTGGCGCAGCAAATAGCCGCCCACAAGGACGAGCGGCGCTCTATAAAGACTTCCCCCGCCTACGCCCCGGCCGGCCAGAGCACCCAGCTGATAATAGGCGCCACGCCCGAAACCGACCGCGAGATCATAAAGCTGAGCGAGGCCCTCTATGGCAAGATGGCGCTCAAGCGGGTGTATTATTCCGCTTTCGTGCCGGTCATGAAGGACAGCCGCCTGCCCGCCCTGCGCGAACCGCCGCTGCTGCGCGAGCACCGCCTTTACCAGGCCGACTGGCTGCTGCGCTTCTACGGCTTCACCGCCGACGAGCTGCTCGACGAGGCGCACCCGCAGCTGGACCTCGCCTTCGACCCCAAGACAATCTGGGCGCTGAACAATTTGGACAAATTCCCGCTGGAGGTAAACAAGGCCCCCTACGAGGAGATACTGCGCGTGCCCGGCATAGGCGTCACCTCCGCCAAACGCATCCTGCGCGCGCGCCGGGCCGGGCCGCTGAAGCTGGAAGACCTGAAGAAGCTGGGCGTGGTTATGAAGCGCGCCGTCTATTTCGTCACCGCCGGCGGCAAATACGGCGGGCTGAAGAAGGAAAGCGGGGACGCCATAAAGTTGAAACTGCTGGAGCACAAAAACCCCAACGGCCAACTGAACCTGTTCGGCGGGGAGCAGGCGGCGAAGGAGGGCGCGGAGGCCGCCGCCACCGGCCAACTATGAGGACCTGGCTTTACGACGGCAGTTTTGAAGGCTTTCTCACCGCGCTCTCGCTGGCCCTGGAGCGCCCGGAGGACTGCGCCATAGCCAGGCAGGACGGCGCCGAGGCCGGGCTATTCTCGGAATTCTTAAGCGCAGGGCGGGACCCCGCGCGCGCCGCCGCGGTCAGAAAGGTCATCGAAACGCGAGGTTCGGCCGAGTCCTGGCAGCACGCCCGGTACGCCTTTCTTTCGGAAAGCCCCGGCGCAGAAACGGCCATACTGAAATATGTCTCCCTGCTCCTGGAGAAAGGGCGCGCCGCCTACAATATGCTGGCCGACGACAGGGTCAGAGCGGTGCACGGCCTTGCGGCCAAAGTCGGGGGCGAGGCGCACAGGTTCATGGGCTTCGTGCGCTTCAGTGAATTGGCGGATAAGACCCTTTACTCCCGCATAGAGCCGGACCACAATATCCTGCCGCTGCTGACCGGCCATTTCCGCGCCCGGCTGGGCGCCTTCAACTGGGTCATCCACGACGCGCGCCGCAACCTCGCCGCGCTTTATTTTAAGGGCAGGCTAGTTTACGCCCCGCTGGACGCCGCCAGCCTGCGCGAGGACGCGAAGGAATCTGAAGTGCGAAAGCTCTGGAAACATTTCTTCAAGACCGCGGCCATCAAGGAGCGGCTCAACCCGGAACTGCAGCGGCAGAACGTCCCCCTGAAATACCGCAAGAACCTCACCGAGTTCACCGAATAAAAAACCCTCCGCCTCCGGAGGGTTTCTTTATCCGCGGCCGCCGGGCCGTCAGAACGAATAGTTATACCGCGTCATCAGCGTCAGGTCCGTGCCTTCCAGGGCCGTATTGTACTTGTCGGTCCTGGAGAGCATGCCCAGGCCGAAGGTCAGCTTGGAGGCCTTGCTCTTGAGCCAGATGGTCTCCAGGTTCATCGACAGGGTGCTGTTTTCGGCCGGCAGGGTAGCCGAATCGCTTTCGCCGGTGGCCAGCGAGGTCCAGAACTGGAAAGCTATGGCGCGGCGCGGCATGGCGTAGGCCAGGTTGCCGTTGATGGTATTGTTCTTGGAGGTCGAAGAGTCCGCCTTGTACTTGGTGCTCGAAGTAACCACGCCGGCCGAGGCCGATATGCGCGGCGACACCTTGAAAGAGCCGGACAGCGAGATCAGCGAGGTGTTCAGGTCGCTCGAGAAGCCGGTATTGTCGGTGAAGGCGCTGCTCTGCATTGACGCGCTGAAGTTATGCTGCCCCACCGGCTGCAGCACCGAGAGGCTCAACGTCGTGGTCTTGTTGTCCTGCACCGCGGCCGGCTCGCCCAGCGCCGTGTTCATCATGTAGGAAACCGTCACCATGGTGGCCCCGAAAACCCTTGAGGTATTGTTGACGCTGGTCTGCGTCTGCTTGGTGGTAGTCTTGGCCGGGTCGGCCTCCAGGTTGTCGGTATAGGTATTGTAGGTGACGGAGAGGTTGCTCCAGTCGGCCAGCGGCGCGCCCACCTCGGCGTCCAGCGTGGCCCTGTCCGGGATCACCGAGGGGCTGGCGAAAGAGACGTACCGGGTGCCCACGCGCGAATAGGCCGCCCTGGCCGACAGGCTGTCGCCGCGCCATTTCACTTCCTGCTTCCAGGCCATCCCGCTTTTGCTGGCCGGGGCGTTCATGTCCGCCTTGTAGGTGCTGGCCTGCAGCTCGGCTATATAGGTCACGCGCCGGTGAGCCTTCCATTCCGCCAGCGCGCCGTAGACAAAGCTGGACTGCGGCAGTATGACGGTGGTCCGGGTGTCCTGCGTGATGGAGTACTCGTCGTCGCGGCTCAGCACCGCGTCCGCCGTAACCTTTAAATTTGGCTTGGCCTGGTAGGTGGCCTTGAAACCGCCGGCGTAGCGCGAGAAGCGGCCCGCGGTCACCAGCGTCGGCTCTTCCGGCGAGACTATGCGCCCGACCAGCGCTATCCAGGAAAGCTTGTTTCTGGTCCTCTCAAAGGCCACGCCGCGCATGCCCTGGCCTTCCATCGAAAGGGGCGTCAGCGTCGGGGACACGTCGCCCACGCTCAGCGTGCCCCAGGGGGCGTAGTAGTTCAGGAAGATCAGGTTGGGCGTTATCGGCCTGTGGTAAGTGTGCACCAGGTAGGCGTTGAAAAGGAAGGACGACTGCTTTATCTTGCCCACGATGTTGGCCGAGGTGATGCCCTGGTGGTTGTCCCAGCCGTCGGGGCTGGAGTTCTTGTAGGTGAAGGAGACGTCGCCGCCGATCTTCACGTCCTCCGGAGGGGGCGGCTTGTATTCCCGCTCTATCACCTGGAAGCCGCGGTAATCCGTCTCCATTATGCGCTTGCCGTTGACCACCAGGAAGGCGCGGTAGAGCAGGCGGCGGCCGCTGTACATCTCGGGCACCAGGAACGGGATCTGCACGCCGTGCGCTGCGCCGGGCTGCACCGTCTCGGGCGGGGAAAGCGGGTCGGTCTGGGCGACGAACCTCTTCTCCTCGCCCTCCATGCTGTAGACCTCGGCCACCCAGTAATAGGAGCCGCGCGGCCACGCCGAGGAGCCGGTGTTCACCACCAGCGTCTGGAACATTATCTCGTCGCCCGCCATGATGGGGTCCGGGGCGGCCACGGTGAACTGCAGGCTGGCCCCGCCATTGGCGTAGGCGGTCCCGGCCAGGGCGGACAGAATAAAAGCGGCGTTAAGCAGTAATCTTCGCATGTTTAACCTGTTAAGTATAACAAAATCTATAAACCGCGGCCCGCCCGGCTCACCGGGGCGGGCGGCTGCAAGACTAGAACTTCATGGCGAAAGAAACCCTGTGCGCGCTGCCCAGGTCGCCGTAAGGCGCCAGGGCGTAGTCCAGCGAGAAGCCGCCCATCTGGAGGCCGACGCCCGCGTAGAAACCGAAGAGGCTGGAGACCCCGCTGGCTTCGCCGCCCAGTTCCCTGCCGAGTATGGCGTCCCGGTCCTCCGAGGAAGAGGTTTTGTAGCCGGCCCGCAGCCTGAAGCTCTCGGCCGCCCTGTATTCGCAGCCCAGCCTCAGCGAGGCGCCCGCGTCGTTGGGAAAGTCCGCCTGCGCCGCCAGCAGCAGCGGGGCGTCCTTCAGCTCCAGCGCCGCCCCGGCCTTGAACGTGAGCGGCAGGGGAAAAGAGTCGTCCCTGAACTTTATCCTGGTGCCCAGGTTGCTCAGCGCCGCGCCGAAACCCAGCCGCGACCCTTCCCGGCGGTAAAGCAGGCCGAAATCCGCGGCCAGCGCGTGGGCGGAATACTCGTCTATCTTCTGCCCCACGTATTTGACGGCCGCGCCGGCCTTGAACTCCCCCAGCGCGTACCCCCGGCCCGCTGAAAAAGCCAGGTCCCGGGCCGTGAAATTACCCGTAACGGCGCCGGCGTCGTCGCGGCCCTCCATGTCCCCGGCGGAAAAATAGGTGATCCCGAAGCCCCAGGGCCTGGAGACCAGGGCGGCCTGCGAGACGCCCATGTCCTGTATGTGCCAGGCGTGGGAGAACATCGCGCTCTTTCCCTCCGCGCCCGCCCCAGGGGCCAGCCCGGCGGGATTGTAATGCAGAGCCGAGGCGTCGTCGGCCACGGCCGTGAAGGCCTCGCCCATGCCCAGCGCCCTGGCCCCGAAGCCCAGCCTCAGGAACTGCGCCGCCGAACTTTCGGCGGCCTCGGCGGCAGCCGGTCCCAGCAGCAGCAGCGCCAGCGCCGCTTTAGTATATGGTTTCATAGCTCTACCTGCCCTTGCGCGCCAGTGCCGCGCGCCCGCTGTGGTCCGGCGGCGTTCATTCCGCGCCGTCCTTCTTCTTCAGTTTTATCCGCACGTCCTTGTCGCTCTTGCCGAGCTCTCCCACGTTGAACCTGAGCTTCTTATCCCCGCCCGGGGAGGCCTGCAGCTGTTCGAGGAAGCTCATTATATCCTTGGAGGTAACGCCGTCCTGCCACTTGCCGAACTCGGCCGGCTTCATTTTGGCCGCCTTCACGGGGGCGGCCGCCGCACCCGACACGCTGGTCATCTCCCCGGCCTTCAAAGAAACCATGCCCGCCGCGTTCTCCACGTCCACGTGGCCTTCGTAAACCTTCACGGTCAGGGCTTGCAGCTGCTCGATGTCGGCCTCGGTGCCGCGCACGGCGCAAATGGCGGTCACCGTGCGTATATCCAGGCCGCCGCGCTTGTGCAGCATGCGCGTCCACACCTGCCCCCGGGCCAGCCTGGCCGCGTCGCCCTTCTTTTTTCCGGCTATCAGCTCAAGGATGGTGTTCTCGTTGAGCCGGATCTCCGAGCCGTAGAGCAGCACCACAGACGCCTTGGCGCCAACCCCTGTCTCCACTATGTCGCCCAGGTAGAGCCGTTCGCCCGCCTGCAGCTGCGGATAACCCGAGGTTCCCGGGCGGCGCAGCTTCACGTCCCCGCTGACGAAAACGGCGGCGCCCACTGATTTTCTTTCAGCGCACCACCCTGTCCCGCCGGCCAGCAGCGCGGCCGCCAGCAGCCCCCCGATAAGTCTTTTCGCCATCACGCCCTTCCTCCCGGCTTATTTCCCGCCCACGTCGAGCCGCTTGAATTCCACCTTGCCTTCCACCTTGTCGAAGGTCTTGAAGATATAAGGCACGGCCGGGTTCTCGCCCCGCGACTCCGTCATATAGTAGTCGAAGACGGTGCTTTCCCCCACCTGCCGCCTGGAGATGATGCGCACGCTGTCGGCCTTGTTGCCGGTGCCGGCTATCACGCCTATCACGGTCTTCTCGCCGAAATCCACCTTGGGGGCCTCTTCGCTGGAAAGCATCTCCCACACCTTCCGCCAGACCTTGACGCTCTTGACGGTGTAGAAGAAGGGCGAAGGGGACTTCACGGCGTTGGTGTAGCCGCTCCACTCCCGGTCCTTCTCGCCGGTCTCGGCTATTTCCACGTCCAGCTCCCGCTCGTCTTCAGGCTCGGCCTCCCGCTCTTCGGGCTGGGGCAGGGCCGCCAGCGAGGCGGCCGTGGCGGGCTGGAAGCTTTCGGTCACCGCGGCCCCGCTCAGCTGCGCGTCGCCGTTTACCAGCGCCAGCATCATATCGTTAAGTTCGCTGCCCGAGCAGTTGCCGCATTCTATGCTGTCGAAAGTGTAGCCTTCCAGGGCCTTGCCCACGTCGGGGCCCAGGCGCTTGAGTACCTCTTCCCAGATCTCCTGGTAGCTCAGGCTGCGGGTCTCTTTGGTCCCCTCCGGGCCGGCGCCCGGGCCGGAGGCCTTGGAGATAAGCTTGGTCTTGCAGTTGTCCTGCATGTTTTCATCGAAAAGGTCTATGCAGGCTATCGCCAGGCCCTCGGTCTGTCCCGTCGGCATGAACGCGTTGAACTTCACGTTCGCGCTGGCCCCGGCGCCGAGGTCTATATTGCCGGCCGGGTCCACGGACGGCAGGCCGCCCAGGCTCAGCTTGACGCCGATGGTGTTCTCGTTGCTTGAGCCCATGTTCTTTACCGTCACGCTGAAGTGCAGGGGCTGGGCGAAGTCCGGGATCGCGTCGGTCAGCTCCAGCGCGGTGACCGCCACGTTCCTGGACCCCGACGCGCCCTGTGACGTCATGGAAAAAGTGTACTGGTTGCTTTCGGCTATCACGGCGCCGCCCGCGTCCAGGCCCCTCACCTTCCACTGATAGGTCTTGCTGCCTAATTTGTCGTAATCGTTGGGGGGATTTTCAGGGTAAGTGAACATCGCGCTGGAGGAGGAGCCTTTATACGGCTGGGTAAGGCCGCCGACCTGCCCCACGGTTATCTCGTAATTGCTGGCCCCGCTGGCCACCCAGCGGAAAGTAAGCGGCTTGTCGGTAAGCCCGGCCGCCCCGTTGGGCGGATAGATCAGGTTGATGTTAGGCGAGGAGATCTGGAATGGGACGAGCGCCTGCTGCACGGTGACACCGTCGAGCGTGGCCTCCCCCCTGAAATTGTAGACCCCGGGGCTGCTGTAGAAGCGCGAGATGGCCAGCCCGGAAAGCTGGCTGTTGGAATTGCCCAGCGTGGCCCGGGTGGAATTGCCGGTGTGGCGGAACACGGCGCCGCCGGAAGGGTTGTAGATGGTGAAGGTGAACTGTATCATGCTGTCGCTGGCCACGGTGTTGGTGACCACCTGGCGCAGGGCTATGGTCTCCACGTTGGTGAAGGTGGTCCGCTGGGCGCCCGAGCCGTCCAGCGCGTAGGCGCCGGCCGCCGTCAGCGCGGCCTCCGCTCCGGGGCAGGCGGCCGCGGCCAGCGCTCCAGCTAAAATGCAGAGTTTTAAAATTCTCATATTTACCTCTCGCTATCCTATTTCACTATCGCGAACTTCTTCACCGTTTTCTTATATTCCCCGGTGGCCTCGAATTTAACCTGCGCCGAGAACATGTACACTCCGGAGGCCACGCCGGAAGGGATGTTCCAGACGGCCTCGTAAACGTTAGCGGCGGGGGAAGTAAAGTCCCCGTCCGCAAATTCCTTTATGGCGCGGCCGGTCAGGTCGAAAACGGTCACGCGCTTCAGCACCGGGCTCTGGTCGCTTTCCAGGTGGAAGGTCACGTAGCGCCGCGCCGGGTTGGGGTACGAATAAACACTGCCGCTCTTGATCAGCTCGCCCAGGGGGCTCAGGCGCAGGTTTTGGCCGGGGGCCAGGGTCACCTGCAGCAGCTTGTGGCCGCCCGCGCCGTCGGGCACCTTCAGCGAATAGGCGCCCGGCAGCAGGCCGCTGATCAGGAAGCGCCCGCCCGCGCCCACGGGGGCCACCGCTACCAGCCTGCTGCCCTGGTAGAGCTCCACCGCCGCCTGCGGCCCGGCCGAACTGGCCCTATAGCCGAAAGCGCTGAGGCTGTAGCCGGCCAGTTCGCCGCCAATGCTGGCCAGCTGGTAATCAACGGAAAGCTCGAACCGCGCTTCGGCGTAGCCCGTGGGGATCTGGTCGGAGGCCACCGAGCTCGCGAAGCCGTTATCCATCCATGTGGCCTGTACGCGGTAGATCCCTTCGGTGAGGCCGCTGAGCATGAAGGCGCCGCTGCCGTCGTCTACGGTGTAAGTCACCTGCACCACGGCCAGGTCCCGGTCTATAGCCTGCACCATGACGCCGGTGACGCCCTGCCCCGACGGCGTCCAGACATTGCCGGAGATGGAATCGGCCAGGCTGACGCCGGCCCGGCCCGACACGGTGGAGGACTGCGCGGACCACTGCCCGGCCTCGTCGGCGGTCCAGAGCGCCAGGTAATAGGTCACGCCGGGCAGCAGCCCGGAGACCAGGTACGACTGCGCCGCCCCGGGCGCCACGTTGCCTGTGGAGATAAGCACCTGCGCCGAGGCGGTGCTGTAGGCCGCGCCGGCCCAGGTGGAATAGTTGATGGCGAAGAAGCCCTGCGCCAGCGTCGCGGCCGCCCCGTCGTCGCCGGCCGCCAGCCAGGTGACCAGCAGCCTGCCGGGCAGGGCGCCCTGGGCCGCGGAGGAAACGGCTATCGCGCCCGGCGGCACCGTGTCGCGCACCGTGAAGGTGGAGGCGTACAGGCCCGCGGGGGATTCATTGGGCGGCATGGCGCCGTCGCGCGCCGTGGCGTAGACGTAATAAGTGCCGCCGTCGAGCAGATTGCCCCGCAGCGCACCGTCCGGCGAGAAGTTCCAGGTGGCGCCGCCGGCGGTCATGGTGGAGATAACGGCCTCCCCCCACGCGCCGGTGAAGAAGTTCCACCACTTCAGGTCCGCCTTGCGCCGCAGCGTCAGCGCCACGTAGGGCACGCCCGCGTTGGGACCGCTGTCGGCGGCGGTGCCGGCTATCAGCGCCGGCGTCTCCAGCGTGCTGTCGGCCGTCGGGGTGGAGACGAAAGCCGCGGGCACGCTGGTATCGAAGGTGAAGGTGCCCGTGGCGTAGGGCAGGGAGTAGTTGAGCGCGGTATCGCTGGAGCGCGCCACCACCTGGTACTGCGTGCCGGGAGTCCAGGCTATGCCGGCCGTGTCGTAGGTCCAGGAGGTTTCGCCGGCCGCCTTCAGCCACAGCGGCGTCGCAGAAGTAAAGGCGGCGCCGTCCCAGTATTTGAAAAGGGTGCGCTCCTGTATGGTGATCTCGGTGCCGCTGATGGCGTATTCCAGCACCGGCGCGGCCGTGCCGCTCACCGCGGCCAGCGCGGAATGGAACCCGGCGTAGGGGGCGGTCAGGCGCACCTCCGGCCCGCTGACGTTCTTGAGCACCAGGAAGGCGTCGGTAATGGAAGCGGTATTGCCGGCCAGGTCCGTAGCGCGCACCGAGATATAGTTAGTGACGCCGCTGGTCAGCGCGCCGAAGTTAACCGCCCAAGGCCCGTTATAATAGGTAGTCCCCGGCGTAAGCCCCGCCAGGGGCGTCCAGGCCAGGATATTGCCGTTGCCCGCGCCCGCCGTATTGCTGGCGCTGTATTCCACCGCCGACAGGCCGGCGCCGCCCGGGGCGTCGTAGAAATTCACCTGGTAGATGGCGCCGGGGTCGGTCTTGCGCCACGTGGTTTCTCCGGACTGGGTGTCGGCAATGGTCGGGACGGCGGTGTCTTTCAGGACGTAGAAGGGATCTTCCAGTTCGCGGTAGTTGCCGGCCCCGTCCCAGGCGCGCAGCGAAATATAGCTGGTGCCGGAAGGCAGCAGGGCCCACTGCGCCGAGGTGAGGCCCCAGTTGGCGGTATAGGTGTTGGCGTTTATATTGGTGACGGCGTCGCTCCAGTTGAAAGCGACTATCCCGGTGCCGGCCATACCGGTAGACGCGCGCACCTGCAGCTTGTTAAGGTAGGAGCCGCCCGAATCGGCCAGGTCTATATTGTAGACGGCCGTATTGGAGCTGCGCCAGTTCATGTCGCCGTCCTGGCTGTCGGTTATGGTGGGCGAGGTGACATCTACCCCAGTCAGAGTGCTCGTGGAGCCCAGGTCCTCGTAGGCGCTCTCGAGCCCGGCGGCGTTGCGCGCCTTGGCGCGGAAATAATACAGCGTTACCGGCTCCAGGGCAGTGGCGGTGATGGCCACGCCCGGGGACCAGCCGGGGCCGGCCGTTTCCGCGCCGCTGAAGTCGGCCGCGGTGGAAACTTCGGCCAGGTACTCGGTATCTGCCGGGTTGCCGTTGCCCAGCCACTGCACGTCCACGGAGAAGCCGCTGCGCGTCGGGAAGGTGTCGGCGCGCTTGAGCGGCGGCGCGGCGGCGGTCAGCGCGTCCGGCAGCGCGGTGAACAGGCTGGGGGCCCCGGTAAAGTTGAGCGAGGCCGCGCGCAGGTAATGGGTAGTGTTGGGCGCCAGCCCTGTGAAGTGCGCGTAGGCATTGGCCGTTTCCGAAGCGCCCTGCACCGTGGCGAAGCCGTCGGTGGAGTACTGCACCCGGTAAACGGTGCCGGCGGGATTGCCGTTGGCGGCCCAGTAAGCCGTCAGCGTGACCGAGCTGACCGCGCACGGCACGGTGGTGGACGGCGTGACCGCCGTGGTAATGGTGGAGCCGAACAGCACGAAGGGCGTCTCGTCGCCCAAATCCCCTATGGCCTTCAGCCGCACGAAGTGGGTGGTGTTGGGGGAGAGCCCGGTGAAGGTGTGGCTGGAGGCCGTGGTAGTGGCGAAGCCGCCGGCCGTAAAGCCGGACTCCAGGCCGTACTGGGCGAAGTACTGCGTGCCCGGCGCGTTGGCACTGCCGTCCCAGACCACGGTGAGGCTGGAGGAAAAGACTTCGGCAAAGCCCTGCGCCGTGGGCGTGGCCGGCAGGGTCTGGAAAGATGAGGCGGGCGTATCGGGATAGGGGGTGTAGTCCTCGCCCATGTACGAGGCCCGCAGGCGGGTATAATATTGCGTATTACCGGTCAGCCCGGTCAGCTCCGCCGGCCAGCCCGTAGAGGAAACCGAGATCAGCGAGCCGCTGAAGTCGGACGCCGAAGAGGTCTGTATCTCGTAAAGCGTGGCCGACGGGTTAGTTATGCCGCCGGAGCCGGACACCGTGGTGGAAGAGGTAAACACGGAACCCACCCCGAGCGCGGCGGGTGTTGAGGCGTACCTGGAGAAATAGCCGCTTTCGACCTCCGAGCCGCCCACAGAGGCCCCCTGTGAAACCGCCACCTGCCCCAGCGACCCGGACAGAACAATGTCCCCCCCGCTCATATCCACCGCCCCCGCAAACCCGGCCGCCAGGTCGTCGGATATCTCCACAGTCCCCGAAGACTTAACAGCCGCAAAAGCGGGAACCGCGGCCAGCCAAAACCCGCCCGCCAGGACGCAGAAGCCCAGCGCAGCTTTCGCCGCGCTAGTTCTTCTTAAAATAATCCCGCTTTTCCGCATAATCTAGCCCAACAACTCAATAACTCAACAACGTCCCCTTGGTTCCAGGTACCTTTCGGGAACTAATCCTTTTGACAAATCAAAAGTTGGACATAGGGCGCATTTGTGCCGGCAACATCACCAAAAGAATTTACACTAACACCACTCGCAGTGTTCCCGCTATTCACCGCTGGGGAAGTTCCGACATCAGCAATAGTCCCCATATTCCCTCCCCCGGATGAACCGTGTGGTGTTATCGAATGAACATGTCCGACATCCGTAACACTGTGGCTATGCTGTCCCACTGCCCTGTTTTCCAAGTCGCTCAACGCAGAACCGCTGGTTCCAGCGAGCGCTCCGCCAGAAGGCAGACCCACTAGGTACCGCCCGCGGGCTGTTGTCATTTCAGTCCAGCCGGCAGGACATCCAGCCAGATTAAAGAACATCACTGCTCCTGAAGGCACTCCGGAAACCGCCTGCCAACTTGCTGCGCCACTGGCGTCCGATGTCAACACCTTGCCGGCCCCCTGGGTGCCGTCCACTATTTTAACATCGCCGGCCACCTCTAATTTGGCGGTGGGATTTCCAATTCCAATACCAATATTGCCAGCAACAACTATCGAACTGACATTCATAAGTCCAGTAGCGGTCAGGGAGGATACGATAGTGCCGCCGGAGTTGCGCCATATCTGCGCGTAGTCGTTCACAGTGGAGCCGGACGCCTGTACGTCCAGCCGGGCGGCCGTGCCCGTTCTGCCTATCGCCATGTTGTTGGACTCGTCGAGACGCATGGTCTCGGAGTTGTTGGAATGCACGGTAAGGATCTGTCCGGTCCCGGCGGCCAGCCTCACTTCGGTGCTGCCCGGCAGCCAGGCGATGGCCCCTTTTTCAGTGCCGTTGCTTGCCAGCCGCAGCTTAGGCTCGCCCAAGCTGCCGTCATTGTCCACCTGTATCGTCGCGCTGCCGTTGCGGCGGGCGTTCAACACCACCTGGTCGGCGGAGCCTTCTCCCACGTCCAGGTTGATGGCGCGCAGCTGGCCGGTGGCGGTCATGGAAGCAACTATGGTGCCGCCGGAGTTGCGCCAGATCTGCGCGTAATCGCTGGCTGTGCTCCCGGCCGCGACCACATCCAGCGCCGCCTGCGGCGCGCCGGTAGCTATACCTACGCCGTAGTGAGTAACCACAAACCGCTGCTGGCTGGAGGCGGTGCCGCTGGACACCTTGAAGATGGGGAGGGCCGTAGCGGGAGTGGCCGAAGCGCTGGATACATGCAACACGGCGCTGGGCAGCGTGGTCCCTATGCCGATCCGGCCATTGTCTGTAATGCGCATTTTCTCAGTATTGGCCTGATTGTCCGAAGTAATGAAGGCGAGTTCAGCATCGTAATTCCCAGTCGCCAGGCCACCTATCTTGGCGCCAGCGGTCATCATCCCGCTTGCCGGGTTGAATACCAAGTAGGCATCGTCGCCGGGAAGGAAACCTCTGTGCGAGAGTCTTAATATGTCCGAAGCCCCCGAGCCGTCGCCTCCGTCCACCGCGTGAAGCCTGTTAGTGGGAACGGCAATACCGACCCCGACCTTGCCGGCGACTACCGAGAAGGTGGCACCGCTGACAGAGAACGCGTTGCCCGCCACCGTAACGCTGGAATAAGCAGTCAGCCCCGCACTGATCGTAACTGAGCCGACCCCGATGAGGTTAAACGTGTTGAGGTCCAGGTTTTGCGTGGCCGTATGGTTGCCCAGGTTGTCTGCGAGGCTGGACCACGAGCCCTTGCAGTCGCCGTTGATGCAGAAGCCGGTGGAAGAGTTTATGTCCCCGGCCACGTCCAGCGGGTAGGCAGGAGCCGGCGCACCGATGCCGACCCGGCCCGTAGGGCCGTCGATCCTGAATTGTTCCTGCCAGGTGATAGCGTCGCCCACGGTTCCCGCCGGAGAATAGTAGTAGATAAAATCGTCCAGATAGATAGCCGCGCGGCCGTGAGAGTTCGCGTCCCGGTGTGTCCAGACTGCGCCGGTGCCGACGTCCGCCCCGGTCACCAGGGATATTCCCGGCGCAGAGGTTCCGCCGCTGATGGTGGCGCCCAGCGCGCCGTTCTGATATAAACCTATCTGCGTAGCTATGTTCGAGCCGGGTGGATTGAGGCTGAGCGGATAGCCGGGAGTGTTAGTGCCTATGCCGACCCGGCCGTAACTGACCGCGAGCGTGGACCCGCCCACGGAAAAAGCGTTTCCGGCTACGGTAAGCGTAGAGCCGGACAACGTCAGCTGGCCGGTCATGGTGTCGCCGGCCTTGGCCACCGCGCCTACGGAGACGGGCAAGTCGGTAAGCAGGGCGCCGCTGATGGCCGGCAGCGCGCCGGTCAGCTTGGAGGCGGACAGGCCGGCTATTTTGCCGTCAGTCACGTTGGCGTCCGCTATTTTCGCGGTTGTGACGGCGTTGTCGGCTATGCCTGTGGCGACCACGCCGTTCAACTGCGAGCCGTCGCCGTGGTAATAATTGGCGTAGATCTCTCCGGCGCCGGTCAGGCGTATCACGTCGGAAGTGCCGGTGCTTATCACCAGCATATTGCCGGCCTCGCCGGCCGCGCTGGAGACCACCAGCCGGTAAAGCGGGGCCGTGCTGCCTATGCCGAAGTTGCCTTGCGGCGTGAAGCGGGCCTTTTCGGTGGCGGTGCCGGCCAGGAAAGACAGGTAGCCGCCGGTGCCCATCTGCAGGCTGGTCACGCCGGAGTCCCACAAAAGTATCGCGCTGTCCGGCTGGCTGGGGAAAGGGGCGTTCCTGTTCGTCAGCACCACCCTGTCATTGTAATAGGGCACGCCCAGTACGTGCCGGGGCGCGCCGTTAGAATAACGCATGCCCAGGGTTACGTCTCCGCTAAGGTCGGTCAGCAGCAGCTGGGGATTGTCGGTACCGTTGATCTCCAAAATGCCCGAGGGCGCTATAGTCCCGATGCCGATCTTGCCGCTTTCTATTTTGAAAGCGCCGCCACCTACTGAAAAGGCATTGCCTCCCACGGTCAGGGTGGAGCCATAGAGGGTCAACTGGCCGGTCATCGCGTCGCCTGCCTTTGCCACCGCCCCGCCGGAGACCGGCAGGTTCTGCAACTGCGAGCCGTCGCCATAATACTTGCCGCCGGTGACATAGAGGTTGGAGGAAATGTAGACGCCGTCGGAACCGGCTGCGGCCGAAATATTCTCGGCGTAGGCGGCGGTGGCGGAGAAGAGAGAATAAGCGTTGCTGGTCAGGCGCTCGCGCGGGGTCAGGGTATCGGCGCCCACTTTTATTTCCAGCCACCAGTCGCCGGCGCCGAAGTTGGCGGCGGAAGGAATACTGAAGGTGCTGCGGAACAAGCCGTTGGAAACCGCGACCGGCTGCGAGCCGCTGGTATAGCAGGTGGGGCCGGACTCAGCATTGCAGACAAATATTTCAATCGCTCGGTTGCCGCTGACGGCCTGGCCGCCCTCTTTCAGCCGCCCCTGGTAAGTAAACAGGTTGGGGGCTTCGGCGTAAGCGGAAACAGCCAGCAAGGCAAAGGCCGGCACCGCAAGAGCCGCCTGGAATAATTTAGTTATAGCCTTCATATTTCTTTAAAAACCAGCTCACGGCCCTCCCCGCACGCAGCGGACATAATAAGACGTGATAACGTTGATGGCACCGGTGTTTCGATTAACAAAATCTACATAGTAAGCTACCACCGGGTCAGTTATGATAGCCGTGCTGGTCCAATAAGAACCAGCCTGGTTGTTTGTAAAGTAGGTGGTATCGATAGGGCTCGCGCCGTACATCATAATACTCAGCAGTTCCCTGACATTGGGCAGGCGCCAGTCGCTGTAGGTGGCGAAAGTCAACGTGTCGCAATAACCACCCGCCGTGCTCCAGGCGGAGAGGGAACCACTATTGCAGCCCGCCGCCAAGCCGTCCTTCGCCCACATCAGGCCGGTCCTGTTGTCCGTAATTGTCCCGTCGGCGTTGTCGGTATAGCTGGGCTGCGAGGCCGCGGGCGAGTATGCGCCGTCATCCCAGGCCGCGCCTGAGCCGGTAACGCCCGTATCCGGCAGGGCCAGCGTGCCGGTCTTCCCGAAAACTGTCACGCCGCTCTTAATATTGGCCGCCGCCAGGTCCGCGTCCACGGCCGACAGCGTGGTGGCGGCATAGTAGCCGGCGCTCAACGTGTCGTTGGCGGCGCTAAGCGTGGAGGTCGGCAGCGTCCCGGTCAGCTTCACCCCGTTCACATAGGCGGTCTTGCCCGACATGATGTTCCCGGCCACGGCGTCGGAATCGCTGGTGTAGGTCCCAGCGAAGCCGAAGATGGTGACCCCCGGCTTTATGTTGGCGGCCGCCAGGTCCGTGTCCACCGCGGACAGGGTAGTGCCCGTATAAGTTCCGGCGGTTACGGTATCGTTGGCGGGGCTCAGAGACTGGGTTGTCAGAGTACCCGTAAGCTTTACCCCGTTCACATAAGCTGTTTTACCAGTAATGATATCGGCGGCTATCGCGTCGGAGTCGCTGGTGAAATTGCCGGCAAAACCGAAGATGGTGACTCCGGGCTTGATGTTAGCGGCGGCCAGGTCGGCGTCCACGGCCGACAGCGTGGTGGCGGCGTAGTAGCCGGCGGCTACGGTGCCGCTGGCATCGGAGAGTGTTTTCTTCTGCGCTCCCAGCACATGGGTGGACGCGGCTTCCGCTCCGGGCGCGGACGCGGCTAGCACAAGGCAAAGAATTATTTTCTTGGTCATTTTATTAATTCGTGGTCCAGGAGCCGTTGCCGCCCATGATGGACCACATATCGGCGCCGGTAACGCTCAGCGTAATAGTAGCGTAAGTCTCGGCGGTGTCGTTGTAGATGGCCCCCCCGGAGGTAGAGTCCGCTATATAGTCGGGGGCCTGCGACTGTATGGTAACCGTGCCCGCCCCCAGCTTAACGACGGTCAGCTGCGCGCCTATGTCGCCCGCGGTAACGGACGGCAGGGTTATTGTCTGCGGCGTAGCCGCTTCAACCGTTATGGTCTTGCCGAAATCGCCCACGGCGACCGTCATGCCGGTGTTGGCGGCCACGGTTAGGCGCTTCGCTATCCTGGCGTCGCCGCTGACTTCCAGCGCGGCCGCGGGGCTGGTCACGCCGATGCCGACATTTCCCGCAAAATAATTATTGCCGGTGCCGCTGGAGATTATCACGCCGGTCTGGCTGATATTGCCCGCCACGGCCAGTTGCTGGTCCGGCGCGGTCTTGTTTATGCCTACCCTGCCGTTATTTACCGTTATTTCCGGGCTGGCTGGCAGGGTTATGGAAACCCCGGGACTGGGCGAGACGTCATAACCGGTGGCCAGGAAAATCTTGGTAGCTGTGTTGCGGGCCGCTATTATCATCGCCTCGTTCCCCGCCTGGTCGTGCCGGATACCGCTGCCGTAAGGCGCATTGTTCGACAGCAGCAGCGGATTGTTGGCGCTGATAAGGGTGGTATTGTTGACCGTCACCGTGCTGCTAAAGGTCTTCTGGCCGCCTATGGTCTCGTCGCCGGTTAAATGCGGCACGGCGATATCATCAGCTTTGCCGCCCAAAGTATTTATTATCGCCTCCGTAGAGGTGATCACCCCGGTAAGCGCAGAACCGTCGCCGTTAGGAGCGAGCACATCGGTGCCTATGACAAGGCCAAGATTCGCCCTCGCATCGGCCGCTGTCCCGGCACCTGTGCCGCCATCGGCCACGGCCAGGTCCGTAATTCCGGAAATAGCGCCTCCGGTAATGCTGACCGAATTGGAATTCTGTGTAGCCATGCTGCCGAGGCCGAGGCTGGTCCGTGCGGTCCCCGCGCTCTCGGCTACCCAGTTGGTGCCATTGCCCACTATGAAGTTGCCGTTCGTGACGGCCAAGCCGGCTATATCATCCAGTCCGGCTGCATGGGCCTGAACATCGGTATTAATAACAAGGCCGAGGTTAGTCCGGGCGGCATTGACCGTAGTGGCCCCGGTGCCGCCGCTACCGACGGGCAGCGTGCCGGTGTAGGTCGTGGCATTCACCCCGGTCAGCTGCGAGCCGTCGCCGTGGTAATAATTGGCGTAGATCTCTCCGGCTCCGGTCATGCGGATGACGTCAGCGGTGCCGGTGGTTATCACCACCATATTGCCGGCCTCGCCGGCCGCGCTGGAAACCACCAGCCGGTAAAGCGGGGCCGTGGTGCCTATGCCGAAATTCCCCTGCGGCGTAAACCGCGCCTTTTCAGTGGCGGTGCCGGCCAGGAAAGACAGGTAGCCGCCGGTGCCCATCTGCAGGCTGGTCACGCCGGAGTCCCATAAAAGTATGGCGCTGTCCGGCTGGCTGGGGAAAGGGGCGCCCCTGTTCGTCAGCACCACCCTGTCATTGTAATAGGGCACGCCCAGTACGTGCCGGGGCGCGCCGTTAGAATAGCGCATGCCCAAAGTTACGTCGCCGCTGAGGTCGGTCAGCAGCAGTTGGGGGTTATCGGTGCTGTTGATCTCCAACATGCCGGAAGGGGCAATAGTCCCGATGCCGATTTTACCGTTTTCTATCCTGAAGATGCTCCCCCCGACCGAGAAGGCGTTGCCGCCCACGGTCAGCGTGGAACCGTAAAGCGTCAGTTGGCCGGTCATGGCGTCGCCGGTCTTGGCCACCGCGCCCCCGGAAACAGGCAGGTTCTGCAGCTGGGAGCCGTCGCCGTAATACTTGCCGCCGCCGGTGACGTAGAGGTTGGAGGAAATGTAGACGCCGTCGGAACCGGTGGCCGCGGAGATATTCTCGGCGTAGGCCGCGGTGGCGGCGAAAAGGGAATAGGCGTTGCTGGTCAGCCGCTCGCGCGGGATCAGGGTATCGGCGCCCACTTTTATTTCCAGCCACCAGTCGCCGGCGCCGAAATTGGCGGCGGAAGGAATGCTGAAGGTGCTGCGGAACAGGCCGTTGGAAACAGCCACGGACTGCGAGCCGCTGGTATAGCAGGTGGGGCCGGACTCGGCGTTGCAGACAAAAATCTCCACCGCGCGGTTGCCGCTGACGGCCTGGCCGCCCTCTTTAAGCCGCCCCTGGTAAGTAAACAGGTTGGGGGCTTCGGCCGAGGCGCAAAGCGCCGCGGCCATGATAAGGGTACAGGTTAGAATCGCTTTTCTCATAAATAGTAATCCGCTTCGGCCGGATTACGCGCAGGCGTAGCCAGCCGGCTATATCTGAAATACATAGTCGGGCCTAACCCCTTAATAATCTTTATTTTAGCAAAGATAATGGGGCTTCCCTTTAGTCTTACCGCAAGCGCCCCGCGGCGCTACTTCACTATCGCGAACTTCTTCACCGTCTTCTTGTGCTCGCCGGTGATCTCCGACTTCACGTGCAGCGTGTAGACGTACACGCCCGAAGCCACCTTCGACGGGATCTCCCACTCGGCTTTCCAGACATACGGCCCCGCGCCGGTCTTGGTAAATCTGGCGTGCGGTATCTTGTGCACCAGCCGGCCCGTTATGTCGAAGATGGCCAGCTGTGTCAGCACCGGGTCCTGGTCGGTCTCGAAGCGGAAAGTGATCACCCTCGACGCCGGGTTCGGGTAAGCGTAAGCCTGGCCGGTCCGCAGGATGTCGCCCAGCGGGCTGATGCGCAGCGCCTCGCCCGCCTTCAGGCTCACCGCCAGCTCTTTGAAGCCACCCTCGGGCCTGGGTACGCGCAGGGTGTACTTGCCGGGCAGCAGGCTGCCTATCTGGAACCGGCCCGCCGCGTCCACGGGCGCCGTGGCTATCAGCCGGCCGCGCTGGTACAGCTCCACGCTCACGGCCCGCGGCCGTGCGCCGGAGGCCCGGTAGCCCTGCGCGCTCAGGCCGAAGCCCGCCAGCTCGCCGCCGATGCTGGCCAGGTCGTAGCTGATGGAAAGCAGGAAGTCGGCGTTCGACGCGCCCAGCGCTATGCCGTCAGTGCCCACCGAGCTGACTATGTCTTCGGCCGTCCAGGTGGCCTGTATGCGGTAGCTGCCCGCCGGCAGGCCGCTTATGGCGTAGCTGCCGCTGCCGTCGGCCACGGTATAGGACTGCCCCTGCAGCAGGCCCGCGGCGTCGTAGGCCTCCACCAGCACGCCTGTTATGCCGGCGCTCGAAATTGTCATCACATGGCCGCTTATGCGGTCCGGGAACGGCGCCGCCTGCGTGGTGGCGCCGTTAGACAGGGCGCTCCAGTTGCCGGCGTCGTCGAGCGTCCAGGCCCGCAGGTAATAGGTCTCGCCGGGCACCAGCGCGGTTATTTCTTTTGAGCGGCCCGAGCCCGCGCTCACGGCCGTGAAGTCGCCGCCCACCTGCGCGTCCGCCGTGCTGAACTCCACGGCGGGAATGGTAGAGTACTGCACCCGGTAAGCGCCGTAGAGCAGCATGCCCGCGGCGCCGTCGTCGCCGGGCGAGGTCCAGTTCAGCTGCACGCTGCCGGGCGCGCTGCCGGTGGAAGCCGTCAGGTCGGCTATGGCCGCGGGCGCCGTGTCGTCGGTGAAGCCGAACGTCGAGCCGTACACGCCGAAGGAGGCCGACCTGGCGGGCGAGGAATTATCCACCGCGTAGAGCGTATAGTAATAGCTGGCCCCGGTCTCGAGCGAGGCGCGCAGCAGGTCGCCGGGCGCGTAGTTCCAGTAGCCGGCGGCGCCCACGGCGGCGCTCGAGCCCGCCACGGTCCAAGTGCCGGCGCCGAAGTCCCACCATTTACCGTCGGACAGCCGGCTCAGCCGCAGGGACAGCTCCGACAGGCCCGACAGATCATAGGCCGTGCCGCTTATGGCGGGCACGGAATTCACATTGCTCCCGTCGGCCGGCGCAGTGGGCCCTATAACGGGCGATTGAGAATCGAAGGTAAAGGCGCGCGTGGCGTAGGTCAGCGAGTAATTGCCAGCCGTGTCGCTGGAGCGCGCCACCGCCTGGTAGGCCGAGCCTTCCAGCCAGGTTATGCCGGGCGCGTGGCTCCAGGTTGCCGTGCCCGACGCCACGAACCACTTTACCGACGAGGCCAGGAAGTCGGCGCCGTCCCAGTACTTGCCGGTGGACTCTTCGCGCACGCTCAGTTCCACGGCGGCCAGCGCGTGCGACCGCGCGTCGGAGGCCGTGCCGGACAGCGTAGTGAGCGCCGACACATAGGCGCCGGCAGGCTCGGTGATGGCGGTCTCGGGGCCGGCCACGTACTTAAGGATCTTGAACACGTCTATGCCGGTCACCGCCACCGTATTGCCGGCCAGGTCCCAGGCCCGCACCGAGATATAGTTGGTAGCGTCGTTGGGCAGGCCGGCGAAGTCCACGCCCCAGAGGCCGTTATAAACCGCGGGGCCGGTGCTGAGCGACGCTATCGCCGTCCACGGGTAGCCGGCCGCGTCGCCGAGGCCCTGGTTGGGGCTGGCGCTGTATTCGATCGCGCCCAGGCCCGAAATGCCGTCGGCGAAGTCCACGTCGTAGACGGGGCCCGCGTCGTCCATGCGCCAGTCGGACTCACCGGCCTGGTAACTGGTTATCACCGGCGCCACCGTGTCCTTCAGGATGTAGAACGCGTCCACCGTAGTGCTAGAGTTGCCGTTGCCGTCGAAGGCGCGCACCGAGATATAGCTGGTGCCGGGGGCCAGCAGCTCGAACACGCCCGCCGGCAGCGCCCAGTTGTCGGCGTAAGCCGGGCCGTTGATGCCGGAGACGGCGGCTGTCCAGTCGGGGCTGAACGGCCCCGCACCGCCCGCTGACGTCGAGATCCGTACCTCTATCCGGTCCAGGTAAGAGCCGCCCATGTCGGCGAAGTCAATATTGTAAAGCGTGCCCGCCGCTTTGCGCCAGTTGTTGTCCCCCGCCTGGTTATTGGTCACCGTCGGGTTGGAGAAGTCCAGCGCCGGGTCGGCGCGCGTGGCCGCCCAGCCCAGCCCGGTCCAGGCCGTGGCCACGCCCACGGCGTTGACCGCCCGCACCCGGGCGTGGTAAGCGAAGTCGTCGTCCAGCCCTTCGAACAGCGCGTAGGCGTTGGCAGTTTCGGAGCTGAACGCCGGCTGCGTATGCGCCGCGTCGCTCGACAGCTGCGCCTGGTAGAGCGTGCCGGCCGGGTTATCGCCCGTCAGCCAGTTGGCCTGCATCGACGAGATGAACACGCCGCTGATGGCCGCCGTGGCCGGCTGCGCCGCGTAGGTGAACGTGGAATAGGTCACCGCGCCAACGGCTTCTATGCCGGCGTAGTTGCGCGCCGCCGGCCTGAACACGTAATAAGAGTTCGGCACCAGAGAGCCCACGTCCTGCCAGCCCGCCGCCTGCCATGGCGTCTGCGCGAACGGCGCGCCCGTGGCGTACAGGCGGTACTCGGTGCCGGTAAGGGTAGAATAATAACCCTCATTATGCGCCGACCCGTCGTAGCCGCCCAGCACGGTCAGCCGGCTGCCGCGGGTGAACATCAGATGCGACTGCCGCGCCGCGGGCAGGTCCGGACCCGCCTGCCAGCCGGCTATGGTGCCGTCGGAGTTGAGCGCGGCGCGCAGCGTGGAGGCCCGAGCGAAAGTGCCGCCCGTGCCGCCCGAAATGAACAGGGCGCCGGGCGCCGCGTCCATGGCGTGCGCGAAGACGCCCGACGGCAGGGCTGTGGCGGCCGCCCACGCGCCGGGGACGCCCGCGCCGCTAACCGGAGAGCTCCAAACGGCGGTCTTGGCGACAGTGCCGTCGTAGCCGCCGGTCAGGTAAATGTTCGGGCCGGCCAGGTAGGCCGCGGCCGAGTAAACCGCCTCATTAAGGACGGGGCCCGCGGTCCAGCCGGTCAGCGTGCCGTCGGGGTTAATACCGGTGTACCACACATTGTTGCGCGCCACCCCGTTGTAGCCGCCCAGGACATAGAGGGTGTTCTCGCCGGCGGTGAAGGCGTGGGCGTACACGGCCTGCGGCAGCGGGGCTTCAACTACCCACTCGCCCAGCGCGCCCGAAGAGCTGATAGGGGCGCTCCAGACCTCGGCCCGGGCCGCCGAGCCGTCGTAACCGCCCAGCACGTACAGCCGGCCGCGCATGGCGACAGAACTGTGCGCGTAGCGCGCCGCCGGCAGGGAGCGCGCCTGCGTCCAGGAACCGATTACGCCGTCGGCAGACAGCGGCGCGGACCAGGAGGCGGTTTTGTAGGAGGCCCCGTCGTAGCCGCCCGTGATGAAGGCGAAGTCGCCGGCTATGGCGCCGGAGTGGCCGTACAGCGCCGCCGGCAGCGCCGTGCCGGTCTGCCAGGCGGACTGCGCCGTTACGCCCGGGTTGCCGTCGGCGTCCCAGAAGACGCCGATATTGTTGGCGCCCACCGTCCACGCGCCTATGTTGGTAGGCTCAGCCGCCAGCGCCAGTTCCACGTCGTTAACATAGGGGCTCGCCATGCCGGTCACGGCCGAAACAGCCCGCAGGCGCAGGTAATAAGTTGTGTTGGGCGTCAGCACGCCCATGCTGAAATTGAAGGCGTCCGCAGCCGCGGACGACAGCAGCGCGCCGGTGAAATTAGAAGCGGTGGACAGGTCGGCCTGGTAGAGAGTGCCCGCCCCGTTGCCGTTGGAGGTCCACGCCACCGCGGCGCTCGAAGACCACAGCGCGTAGCCGGTCAGCACCGGCGGCACCGGCGCGGTCACCGTCGAACCCAGCGCCAGCCAGGCCGTAATGTCGCCGCGGTTGCCCAGCGCCTGCGCGCGGAACCAGTGCGTGGTATTGGGCGCCAGCTCCACGAAAGTGAAGGCGTAGGGTTCGGCGCCGCCGGGTTGCGTTACCGACGACTCCAGCACCGAGGCGAATTCATCGCTGGAGATATCCAGCCGGTAGAGTGTGCCGGGGCCGTTGCCGTTAGACAGCCATTCCACCGTTACGCTGACGCTGGACACTTCGGCGTACACGGCGGCCGAGGCGGGCATCACGGCGAAGGTGGACTCCAGGTGGGAACCGCTGTAGTTGGGCACGCCGCTCCAGTTCAGCGAAGCCGCCCGCAAGTAATAAGTAGTATTGGGCAGCAGGCCCTCGGCGTAGAGAGAGAATACCGAGGGCGCCGGGGTGGCCGAGGAGATCACCGTGCCGGAGAAGTCGGCCGCGGTAGAGGCTTCAAGGAGGTAGCCGTTGGAATCCACGGGGACCCAGGCCAGCGTGCCGGAAGAAGTGTAGACGTACGGCTGCCCCAGTATCGGCGGCGCCTCGGCCAGGGTAACGGCGGTCCCGCCGTCGGAAATAGCTGACCAGTTGCCGGCCTGATCGCGGCTCCAGGCGCGGAAATAGTAGGTGGCATTGGGCGCCAGGGCGCCTATGTCTACCAGCTGCCCCTCGCCGGCCGTCACGCCGAAGGTGGAAACATAGACGGAGGTGCTGTTGACCACGGAGGAAGTGGCCCAGACCACGCCGTAGCTGGCGTACTGCACGGCGAAGGTGTCTATGCCGCTCGGCGTCTCCAGCGGCGCGTCGAACAAGGCCCGGGCGGAGTAGGTGGATTCGGAAACGGCCGCCAGCGTGTTGATGGCCGCGGGCGGCGTAGTGTCCTTAAGTATCACGAAAGCGTCCACCCAGGTGTTGGTGTTGACCGGCACCGAGTAGTCCCACGCCCGCAGCGAGAAATAGTTAGTGCCGTCCACCAGCAGGTCCCAGGCCCCGGCGCTCACCGGCAGAGCGGGAGCAGCCGACTTCGCGCCGCCAGGGGCGGAGAGCTGGGACCACAGGATCAGCTCAGAGCCGCCCTGGGCAGGCGCGCTCCAGGCCGTGAACTGCACTCTGTCTATGCCGCTGTGCGGATCGGCCACAGAGGTCTGCACGCTGAAACCGTGCGTGCTGCGCCACACCTGGTCGTCGTAGGTTTCGCTTATCGTTGGCGGCGTGCTGTCCTTGAACACTATAAAGGCGTCCTCTTTCTGGGCCAGGTTGCCCGAGCCGTCAGCGACGCGCACCGTGACATAGTTGGTGCCGTCCTGCAGCAGGCTCCAGGCCCCGGCCGTCAGCGGCCAGTCGACGGTATAGTCGTCGGCGTCGATGCCGGTCAGGATATCGGTCCAGTCGGCCGTCACCGCTCCGGTCTGCAGCGGCCCGGTAGTGGCCCTTATCCGGAAGCTCTCCAGCGCCGAGCCGCCCGTGTCATGGAAATCTATATCGTAGGCGCGGCCGAGCTGGCCGTACCAGGCGTAGTCCGTCGTAAGCTCATTGTCGTCGAGGGTCGGCGGGATGTTTTCCGGCGGCGTCCAGGTGGAGCCCGCCAGCGCGTAATTGGGCACGCCGTTATGATTCAGCGAGCCCACGCGGAAATAGTAAGTGGTCTCGGCGAACAGGTTCATCACCGTCAGCTGCGGGGCGGCAGGGCTGGTATGCGAGGCGTATTTTATCACGCCGGTAAAGTCGGGCGCGGTAGAGGCCTGCACCAGGTAGCCCTCGCAGGTGTCGGAAGAAGGCGTCAGGGGCAGCGTCGCCCAGTTGACCGCCACGGTGGTGGGCCAGACCTCGTAGATAGCGGCATCGCTCACCGGGTTGGCCAGCGTGGAGGTGGAACCCAGCACCAGCCAGTCGGGATTCGCAACCCCGGCGTTGTTGACGGCGCGCGCCATGAAGTAATGCGTGGTGTTGGGCCACAGCGATTCGGCGCTCCAGGAGAGGTTGTACGTCGCTGCGCCATTCACGATCTGAGTGAAGCCTTCATCGCGGGCCACAGAAACGTGATGGTCCGCCCCTGCACCGTTAAACCCGTCCGCCACGGTGCCCGAAGACCAGTTGACGGTCATGCTGGTCAGCCAGACGCCGGAGAACAGCGGCCCAACCTGCGGCAGCGACACCGTGGCCAGCGTGTAGGTGGAGAACTCCACAGACTCTGCCGTTTCGTGCCCGGTCTGATTGCGGGCCCTGGCCTTGAAAGCGTAGGAAGTATTGGGCGCCAGGCCGCCGAAGACAGTGCCAGTGGATTGCAGCCAGCCGGCGGGAGCGCCGTCCACCGACTGGTTAATGCCGGACAGGCCTTCGGTCAGGTTCGGAAAGCCGTAAGATGAGTAAGCCTCGACGGTCACGGTTCTGGTGGAAACGGCCGCGAACAGGACCTGCGAGGGCGCGGCGCTATGGGTCAGCGTGCCGCCCAGCACATAGTATTCGGTCGGCACGCCGCTGTAGCTGACGGCGGACGCGCGGGCATACCAGGTGGTATTGGGCGTAAGGCCGCCTATGGCCGAGGTGGTGACGTAAAGCGGGTAGCTGTCGGCGCGCAGCAGAGAGAAATTACTATAACTCGACACCTGCAGCCGGTAAGCCGTGCCGTCGGAGTTGCCGTTCCTTCCCCATTGGAAGGTGACCCCTTCCTGGTTGACCCCGTCGAAAGCCGCCGCCGCGGCATTGGGCACTATGGCGTGCGTCACCGTGGTGCCGAGCGGCAGCCAGGAATAGTCCGTCATGCCGCCGGAGTTGCGAGCCTGCATGCGGAAGTGGTAGGTGGTATTACTGGCCAGGCCCTGCACCGGGATAGTAAAGATCGCCGGATCGTTTGCCCCGTCGTAGGCTATAGCGCCGCTGAAGTCCGGAGCGGTAGAGGCCTGCACCGTGTAGCTGGCGCCGGCCCCGTTGTAGCCGCCCGCCGCCGTGCCGGAAGAGTAGGCGACGGCAACGCTGGAAGGGAACACCTCCACGAAAGTGGTGCCGGTTTCGCTCAGGGCCAAGGCCGCCAGGGTGTAGGTTGAAACGGTCACCGACTCGGCGGTCTCCGTCCCCTCCTGGTTGCGCGCCTTGGCCTTGAAAGTGTAGAAGGTGTTGGGCGCCAGGCCGGAGAACGCTAGCGCCACGCCGGGGTTGTACGCCATGACCGAGTTTATATAGCTGCCGCTGTTGCCTCCGGCAGCGTAAACCCTGCCGCCCACCCCGGCAGCGGCAAGAGCGCTGCGGCCATTGGGCAGCGGCGCCCTGGAGGTCCAGGCATCAGTTAAAGGATCGTACTCGCCGTTGTAATTCAGGTAGCCGGCGTAATAGCCGCCGACCGCGAAGAGTTTGCCGCCCGCCTGCGCGGCACCCAGCATATAACTCGCGTTCGGCAGCGCGGCCCTGGTAGTCCAAGCGTCCAGGGCTGGATCGTACTCCTCGTTGACTGCAAGAACGCTTGCTCCATAGCCGCCCACCACGTAGAAGCGCCCGCTGACAACGGCCCCGGCGGTATAGTAGCGGGGGGTGGGCATGCCGGCTTTGGCCGCCCACCGGTCATAAGCGGGGTCATACTCCTCGTTGGAGGAAAGGTCGGCGCCGTTAGAACCGCCGGCCGCGTAAAGCTTCCCGGCAATAGCAGCGGCCGCCAGGCCGTAGCGTTCGGTAGGCATGGGAGCCCGGGGGGTCCAGGCGTCGGCCTCCGGGTCGTACTCCTCGTTGACGGAGTAATTGAACGCTCCGGAACGGCCGCCCACGGCGTACAGTTTGCCCCCTATGGCCGCGGCGCCAAACCCGTAGCGCGCCGTCGGCATGGCGGCCTTAGTGGCCCAGGCGTTCAGAACGGGATCGTACTCACTGTTATAGTCGAAAGGCGCGCCGCCAACCCAGCCGCCCAGCACATATAGTTTCCCTCCCAGGGAGGCCGCCGCCGCCATACCGATGCTGGAAGCCAGCGACGCCCTGTTGGACCAGTAATTACCTGAGGAACCCCAGACGCCGTAAACATTGTCTGTGGTTATATTCACGCCGGAGACGCCGCGCTCAAGGCCGGTCAGGCCAGCGGCGTAGGCCGACGCCGTTATGGCAGTGGTCCCGACTTCGTCCATGTAGACGTCGGTCGGGGTTTTCATGCGCGTGACGGTGGAGCCCAGCAGCGTGTAGGCGGTGTAAATATTGACGTCGTTCAACGCGGCCACGCGCGCGTAATAGGTTGTATTGGATATCAGCCCGGCCAGGCCGGCGTAGAGATTGACGGTCAGCGAGGACACCGCCACCGACGAGAAATCCGGGGCGGTGGAGATCTGCGCGTTATAATAGGTGCCGCCGGGATTGCCATTGGCCTGCCAGCCGGCCCACACCGTAAAGTCCGTCACCGTGTAAAGCGGATCAGAACCCGCAACCGGCTGCGCCGCCAGAGTCCAGGTTGAGGCGGTCACCTCGGCCGTTTCGCCGCCCGCCAGATTGCGCACCTTGGCCTTGAAGTTATACAGCGTGTTCGGCGTCAGCCCGGAGAAGCGCCGCGAGACTCCGGGGTTATATTCCTCGTTAGTGTCCACGGGGCCGAAGTTGTCGCCGCCAATTACATACAGGCGGCCGGCGACAGCAACAACCGCCGGCAGGCCTCGGGGCATGGACAGGGCCGCGCGGGTTACCCACTGGTCCGCGGCGGGATCGTATTCTTCGTTGACGGTCAGCGGGCCGTTGCCGCCTACCGCGTAGACCTTACCGCCCACGGCAGCCGCGCCCAGCTGGGTGCGGGTAGTGGGCATTGAAGCCTTGGCGGCCCAGGCATTAGCGGCCGGGTCGTACTCGCGATTCTCATTGCCGGCGCCGAGCACATAAACGCGGCCGTTCACCACCGCCGCCGACAGGTCCATCGCGGCGCCGGTCATCGGAGTTTTTGTAGCCCACGCATCGCTGACCGGGTCGTACTCTTCGTTGACGGCGGTCTGCGCCTGGCCGGTATAGCCGCCGATAGCGTAGATCCTGCCGGCCACGGCGGCCGCGGCAAAAGCGTTGCGGGCGGTAGGCATCGGCGCTTTAGTAGTCCAGCCGCCGGTCTCCGGGTCGTATTCCTCGTTAGTCGCCAGGCGCGAGCCGGCCATGCCGCCCAGGGCGTAGACCTTACCGCCCGCGGAGGCCGCGGCCAGGCTGCTGCGGCTGGTGGGCATGGCGGCCCTGGTGGTCCAGGCGTCGCTGACCGGGTCATACTCGCGGTTATTTGAGCCGGTGCCCACCACGTATATCTTCCCGCCTGCTACGGCCGCGGCCATGGTGTAGTCGGCCGCCGGAATCAGCGCCGCCTTGGAGGCCCAGACGTTTCCGCCGGTACCCCAATCGCCGTAAAGCGTGCCGGTGGTTATGTTCACGCCGGAGAGGCCGCGCTCCAGGCCGGTGAAAGCGGGGCTGGCGGCGTAGGCGGAGGCTGTTATGGTCGCGGCATAAACCTCGTCGAAGTAGACGCTCGCCGGGGGTTCCACCGCGGTGACCGTGGAGCCTAGCGAGGTGTAAGCCGTAATTATCCCGCCGCCGTTTATGGCGGCCGCGCGGCCGTAGTAGGTGGTATTAGCGGCGAGACCAACCAGCCAGGCCTCGGCATTGTAAGTATCGGAGGAGGCCGCTATTGCCCCGAAGGCGGCGTCGGTGGACACCTGCGCCCGGTACAGGGTGCTGCCCAGCGGGTTCTCCCCCTCCGCCCACGCCAGCGACAGCGAAGAGACAAAGACCGCGTCGATAGGCTTGACCACGGGCGGTACGGCCAGCGTCCAGGTGGAAACCGTCATAGTCTCGGAGGTTTCCACTCCCTCGGCGTTGCGCAGCTTGGCCTTAAAGGTGTACTGGGTGTTGGGCAGCAGGCCGGAAAACTGCCTGGACACGCCGGGGTTATAAACCTCGTTAAGCGTGAGCGCGGCGCCATTAAAGCCGCCCAGGGCGTATATAAGGCCGGCGTAGCCCGCGGCGGCCAGCCCCTGCCGGGCCGACGCAAGCCTCGGCCTGGTTAGCCAGCTATCCGCCGACGGATCATACTCTTCGTTTATATTGAGAGGGCCGTTGCCGCCCAGGGCGTACAGCTTGCCGCCGGCGGCCGCTGCGCCCAGGCTGAAGCGCCCCGTGAGCATGTCCGCCCTGGTCTCCCAGGTTCCGGCAGCGGGGTCATAAACCTCATTGTCTTTCAGGGCGGTGCTGCCGTTCCAGCCGCCGACCGCGTAAAGCTTGTCGTCAATTACCGCCGCGGCCAGCGCGCCGCGCGCGGCCTTCATGGCCGTTTTCGAGGTCCAGCTGTCGGACGCCGGGTCATATTCCTGGTTAAGGTTCGCGGCGGGAACGCCGGCGTAGCCGCCTACCACATAAACCCGGCCGCCTATGGCGCCGGCCGCGGCCTGGTCGCGGGCGGTTGTCATCGGGGCTTTGGTAGTCCAGGAATTGGCCGCGGTGTCGTACTCTTCGTTAACGGCCAGCGCGCTGCCGTTGTTGCCGCCTATGGCGTAAATCAGGCCATTGTGGGCGGCAGCCACCAGGCCGCTGCGGCCCGTAGGCATGGCCGTTTTGGTGACCCAGGAATTAGCGGCCGGGTCATATTCTTCGTTGAGGGTAAGATAGCCGTCGCCGCCGAGCAGGTATATTTTCCCTGCAGAGAGCGCCGCGGCGTGGCCGCTGCGGGCTACGGGAAGGTTCGCCCTGGAAGACCAGTAATTACCACTGGAGCCCCACAAGTCGTAAGTGCCGGTGGTTATAGCCACGCCGGAATCGCCCATGTGCATGCCGCTGAAGGCCGGCCCAGGGGCGTAGGCGGAGGCCGTTATGGTCATGCTGTCCACTTCGTCGAAGTAGACGGTCGACGGGGCCTCAATGGCCGTGGCGGTGGAGGTCAGAGTTACCCAGCCGGTGGGCGAGCCGGAGCGGTTGAGGGCGTTAACGCGCAGATAATAATAAGTGTTGGCGACTGCCAGGGGCCCCAGTTCGGCGTAGGTATTGAGCGTCTGGCTGGTGATCAGCAGCGGCGAGAACCCGGGATTAGCGGCGGCCTGCACTGTGTACCAGGTGTCGGCGCTGTTGCCGTTGGCGTCCCAGTCTGCCGTTATCGAGTAACTGGTCACGGCCACGGCGGGCAGCGGCAGCGGCGGATTCACCATGGTGACGGTGCTGCCCAGCGCCAGCCAGGTGTAGTCTGTCATATTCCCGGAATTATAAGCCTGGATGCGGAAGTAATAAGAGGTGTTGGAGGCCAGCGGCAAGGTAGCGCCGGCCACATTATAGGTATAAGACGAAACATTGGTTCCCAGGTAGTCGGAGGAAGTGGACGCGACCACCAAATAGCTGGCCCCGGCGCCGTTGAAAGAGGTGCCGGTGCCGGAGGACCAAGCCACCGCAACGCTGGAGGGATAAACCCCGGTGAAGACCTGCCCGCCAGACGGCAGCCCGACGGCGGCCAGCGTATAGGTGGAGACATTAACGCTCCCGGCAGTCTCGGTCCCTACCTGGTTGCGCGCCTTGGCCTTGAAGGTGTATTGCGTATTGGGCTTCAGGCCGGAGAAAGAACGCGATACGCCCGGGACATAGCGCTCGTTAGTGCCGAGCTGCGCGGCGTCCCAGCCGCCGATGACGTACAGGCCGCCCCCTATCACTCCTACGGAGATCGCGTCCCGCGGGGAAAGGACCGGCGCGCGCTCGGTCCAGACGTCCGAGACCGGGTCGTACATATAGTTTACAGACCTGCCCAGCGCATACAGCTTCCCGCCTACCGCTGCGCCGACAATATCCATGCGGGCGGACGGCATGGAAGCTTTAGTGGTCCAGGCGTTAGCGTCCGGATCATACTCTTCATTAACGTCGAGCGCCGTGCCGTTATAACCGCCGGCCACATACAGCCGGCCCGCTATAACAGCGGCGGCCGCGCCGCTGCGGGCAAAAGACATGGAGGCTTTGGTGGTCCACGCGTTCGTCGCCGGGTCGTACATCTCATTGGCAGCCAGCGGGCCGCCGTTATCGCCGCCGACGGCGTAAAGTTTGCCGCCCAGCGCCGCGGCGCGCAGGTCCTTGCGCGCGGTAGGCGCGGCCGCCCGCGTCAGCCAGGTATTGGATTCGGGGTCATACTCCTCGTTGGTATTCAGGTAGGCCGGGTTCTCCCCGCCTACGGCGTACAGCCGCCCGCCGATAGCCGCGGACGCGTGGTAGCGCCGGCCGGTAGGCATGGCGGTTTTCGTAGCCCAGGAATTAGCCACGGGATCGTAAACCTCGTTCGCGGGCGAATAGACTCCCACGGCCCCGCCCAGAGCGTACAGTTTGCCACCCAGCGCCGCTACGGCCAGGGCCGAACGCGCGGTAGGCATGGAGGCTTTCGTGGTCCAGTAATTGCCGGTAGAGCCCCAGAGGTCGTAGGTGCCGGAGGAAATGGCAACGGCGGAGAGGCCGAGCTCCAGGCCGGAGAAGGCGGCGCCGGGCGCGTAGGCGGAGGCCGTAATAGTGGTGACGCTCACCTCGTCTATGTAAACGCTGGTCGGGGTCTCTATGGCGGTAACCGTCGAGCCCAGCGTCAGCCAGCTGTAATCGGTCATGCCGCCCGCGTTATAAGCCTGCACGCGGAAGTGGTAAGTGGTATTGGGCAGCAGCGTATAGGCGTTGAAAGAGAACGAATCCCCGGCCATGGAAGAGATCTTCACGCCCAGGAAATCCGGCGAGGTGGAAGCCTCCACCTTGAAGTCCGCGCCGGCGCCGTTCCAGCCGGTGGCCGCGCTGCCGGTGGACCAGGCCACCCAGACGGAATCGGCGTTTACCTGCGGGAAAGGCTGCCCGTCGGCGGAAGGCCCGACATAAGCCAGCGTGTAGGTAGAGACCGTCACGCTCTCTCCGGTCAGCGTGCCGCTCAGGCTGCGCGCCTTGGCCTTGAAGTTGTAAAGCGTATTGGGCGTCAGGCCGAAGATCACGCGCGCCGTGCCGGGCACGTAGGCCTCGTTGGCGGCGCCGAAACTGAAGCCGCCAATGACGTAGAATCTGCCGCCGGCCTGCACGCCGGCCATTACCCGCCGCGCGGAAGGCAGCGCGGCCCTGGCGGTCCAGGCGTCCGCCGCCGGGTCGTACTCTTCGTGGGCGCCGGTACTGTCGACGGCGTCCATACCGCCCGCGGCGTACAATTTTCCGCCCAGGCCGGCCAAGGCGGGCCAGTGCCGCAGCGTAGGCAACCCGGCCTTGGTGGCCCAGGTATTGCCGGCGGGGTCATACTCATGGTTCAGGTCGGTGAGCGAGCCGCCCACCGTTCCGCCCACCACGTAGACCCTGCCGCCCACCGCCGCCACCGACATATTATCCCTGATCTCCGGCATAGGGGCTTTGGTCGTCCAAGTGTCGGTCTCCGGGTCATACATCTCGTTGAGAGCGCTGTTGCCGCCTATCGCGTAGAGTTTCCCATCCACTACGGCAGCGCCCAACCCTCGACGGGGCGCCGGCAGCGGCGCCTTAGCGGCCCAGGCATTGGCGACCGGGTCGTACGCCTCGTTCTTAGCCAAGTCCAGGCTGTCGAAACCGCCCACCGCGTACAATTTGCCGCCTATAACCCCGGCCGCGGTTACCTGGCGCGGGCTGGGCAGGGGCGCTTTGGAAGTCCAGGTATTGGCGGCGGGGTCGTATTCGTCGTTATAGTCGTAGTAACTGCTGCCGCCGTCGCCGCCGCCCACCACGTAGATCTTGCCGCCTATAGCGCCGCCCGCGTTGTACCAGCGCTGGAGATCCAGGGAGGCCCTGGTTTCCCAATAGCCGCCGGTGGAGCCCCAGATGTCGAAGGTGGTGCCGGTGGTAATAGCCACGGCGGAACCCTGGCGCTCCAGGCCCGTGAAGGCCGGCGAGGGCGCGTAGGCGGAGGCCACTATGGTGCTGACGCTCACATAGTCGAAATAAACGTTGGTCGGGGTTTCTATATGCGTCACCGTGGAGCCAAGCGCCAGCCAGCTGTAATCGGTCATGCCGCCGGCATTGTAGGCCTGCACGCGGAAGTAATAAGAGGTGTTGGCGGACAGGGGCAGCGTGGCGCCGGCCACGTTATAAGTCAAAGAAGAAACTATTACGCCGGAGAAATCCGCCGTCGTGGAGGCGTGCACCAGGAAGCGCGCGCCGGGGCCGTTGTAGCCGATAGCCGCCGTGCCGGAAGACCAGGCCACCGCCGCGCTGGAGAGGTAAACCCCGGCGAAAGGCTGGCCGTTGGCTGGCATACTCACGGCGGCCAGGGTGTAGGTGGAGATGCCGGCTATCTCCGCCGTTGCCATCCCGTCCGTATTGCGCGCCTTGGCTTTGAAGGAATACTCGGTGTTGGGCGTCAGCCCGGTGAATTGGCGGGATACGCCGGCCACGTACTCGTAGTTGGCAGCGGGGCTGGCGCTGCCGCCGACCGCGTATATACGCCCCGCCACGGCCGCGGCGGCCAGGCTGTCATCAGCCAGGGGCATGGCGGCCTGAACGGACCAGGAGTCGGAGACGGGATCATAAGCCACGTTCTGGGCCAGCGAACCGCCGTTATAACCGCCCACCACGTACAACTTTCCGCCGACCGCGGCGCTGCCGGAATAATGACGGGCGCCCGGCATGGCCGTCCTGGTAGTCCAGGAATTCAGGACGGGGTCGTACTCCTCCGTTACCGCCATGGGCGTGCCGTCGGAGCCTCCCGCCGCGTAAAGTTTCCCGCCGATCGCGGCCGCTGCGAAGTTCCCGCGCGGAGTCGGTATGGGGCTCTTTGTGGTCCAGGAATTGGTGGCCGGGTCGTAAGCCTCGGTCTGGTCTTTATAGCCGGTATTGTAGCCGCCGACGGCGTAGACCTTTCCGTCCAGCGCCACGGCCGCCAGCTGGTTGCGGACGGTGGGCATACCGGCTTTAGCGGCCCAGGCATTGGCGGCCGGATCGTAGGCGTCGGTAAAAAGCACATTGCCGCCCGAATTATTGCCGCCCACGACGTAGATCCTCCCGCCCACGGCGGCGGCCCCGAACTCGCGGCGCGTGGCGGTCATCGGCGCCCTGGTGGTCCAGACATTTGTTGCGGGGTCAAATTCCTCGTTCTGATCGTAATATGCGCCGGTATAGCCGCCCAGCGCGTGGATCTTGCCGCCGAGCGAGACGGCGGAGAGGTAATAGCGCCCGGTCGGGAGCGGCGCGCGCGTATTCCAGTAATTACCGCTGGAGCCCCAGACGCCGTAAATAGTATCGGTGGTTATATTAACGGCGGACAGGCCGCGGTCCAGGCCGGTGAACAGCGGCGCGTAGGCGGAGGCGGTGATGGTGCTGGCCCCCACCTCGTCGAAGTAGACGCCGGTGGGCGCCTCTATGGTAGTGGCCACTATCGGGAGCGCCACCCATTCCGTGGCCGAGCCGGAGCGGTTTACAGCGTTAACGCGCAGGTAGTAGTAGGTGTTGGGCATTGTAAGGCCCATTATCTCGGCGCTGCTGTTGAGCGTAAGGCTGGAGGCCATCACCGGCGTGAAATCCGGCATGGTGGAGGCCTGCACGGTATACCAGGTGTCGGCGCTGTTGCCGTTGGGGTCCCAGGCGGCAGTTATTGAATAAGTGGTCATGGCCGTCACCGGCATGGAGAGCGGCGGATTCACCATGGTGACAGTGCTGCCCAGCGCCAGCCAGGCGTAGTCCGTCATATTGCCGGAGTTATAGGCCTGTATGCGGAAATAATACGAGGTGTTGGCAGAGAGCGGCAGGGTAGCGCCGGCGATGTTATAGGTAGTAGAAGAAACATTCGCCGCGCCGAGGAAGTCCGGCGAGGTAGAGGCCACAACCACGAAATGTGCGCCTGCGCCGTTGAAGGCTGTGCCGGTGCCGGAAGACCAGGCCACGGCCACGCTGGAAGGATAAACCCCGGTGAAGACCTGCCCGCCCGCCGGCAGCGCCACGGCCGCAAGGGTGTAGGTGGAGACGGTTACGCTGTCGCCGGTCTCCACCCCGCCCTGGTTGCGCGCTTTGGCCTTGAAGGTGTACTGGGTATTGGGTTGCAACCCGGCAAAGACGCGAGCCACTCCGGGGATGTACTCCTGGTTAAGGTTGGTTCCGCCTACGCCGCCCAGGGCGTACACTTTGCCTCCGGCCGCGGCCACGCCCATGCCGTAGCGCGGGGTTAAGATGGAGGCTTTGGCGGACCAGGCGTCTGCGGCCGGGTCGTATTCAGCGGTAACAGAGACCGCGCCGGCGCTATAACCCGAGACCGCCAGGACCTTTCCGCCCACGGCGGCCGCGCCAGGCATTAACCGTATTTCCGGCAGCGGAGCTTTTGTCGTCCAGGAGTCGAGAATCGGGTCGTATTCCTCGTTTACGTCAAGGTAAGAACCATTGCTGCCTCCCAGCGCGTAAATCTTATTATTAACCACCGCGGCCGCCAGGTCGCCGCGCGCGGTAGGCATGAGCGCCCTGGTGGACCAGGTATCCGCAGCCGGGTCATACGCCTCTGTCACTCCCAGGTAAGGCCCGCTGCCGCCGCCCATTACATAAATTTTTCCGCCAACAGCCGCCGCGGCAAAGTTTGCGCGGGCAGTAGGAAGCGAGGCCTTTGTCGCCCAGGTATTGGAGGCCGGGTCATACGCTTCGTTAACGCTGGTACCGCCGGAACCGCCAAGCGCGTACAGTTTTCCGCCTACGGACGCGGCCGCAAGGTACTCACGCGCGACACCCATCGGAGTTTTGGTCGCCCAGGCGTTGACCACCGGATCGTACTCCTCGTTAGTCTTGAGATCGGCTGCGTTATAGCCGCCCACGGCGTAGATCCTGCCGCCCAGGGAGGCCGCGGCCAGGTAGGTTCGCGCCGCGGGCATGGCGGCTTTTGTCAGCCAGTAGTTGCCGGAGGAACCCCACAGGTCGTAGGTGCCGGAGGTGATGGCCACGGCGGAGAGGCCGCGCTCCAGGCCGGTGAAGGCCGCGCCAGGCGCGTAGGCGGAGGCCACTATGGTGGCGGTGCCGACCTCGTCGATGTAGACGCTGGTCGGGGCTTCTATGCGGGTCACGGTGGAGCCCAGCAGCAGCCAGCTGTAGTCTGTCATGCCGCCCTTATTATAGGCCTGCACGCGGAAATGGTAGGTGGTATTGGGCAGCAGCGTTTTGGCCTCGAAGGAGAACGAGTCGCCGGCCATCGAAGAGATTTTTACGCCCAGGAAATCGGGAGAGGTGGAAACTTCCACCTTGAAATCGGCGCCAGCCCCGTTCCAGCCGGTGGCCACGCTGCCGGTGGACCAGGCCACCCAGGTCGAGTTGGAACTCACCTGCGGGAAAGTCTCGGCCCCGACCGTCTGCCCTACGTAAGCCAGCGTATAAGTAGACACCGTCACGCTCTCGCCGGTCAGGGTGCCGGACAAGTTGCGCGCCTTGGCCTTGAAGCTGTAAAGCGTATTGGGCGTCAGGCCGGTGAGAGAGCGCGCCACGCCGGGGTTATACTCATCGTTGTTATTCAGGTAACTGCTGTTATATCCGCCCGCCGCGTACAGCCGGCCGTTTATTACCCCAGCGGCCAGGTCCGAGCGGATAGCCGGCAGCGGCGCTTTTGTAGTCCAGGCATCGGCAGCGGGATCGTAAGCCTCGCTGATATTCATTTCGCTCCCGTTATTGCCGCCCACAGCGTACAGATTGCCGCCTATTACCCCGGCGGCCATGCGGCTGCGGGCCGCGGGCAGCGCAGTTTTTGTCGTCCAGGCATTGGCAGCGGGGTCGTAGGCCTCGTTGGCGGTCAGGTTGCTGCCGTTAGCCCCGCCCACAGCGTACAGTTTACCGTCTATTACACCCGCGGCCAAGCCGGAGCGGGGCGTGGGCAGCGGCGCTTTGGTGGTCCAGGCATTGACCACGGGGTCGTACTCCTCGTTGAGATTCAAGAAACTACCGTCAGACCCGCCCGCCGCATATAGCCTGCCGGCTATTACCCCCGCGGAAAAAGCATAGCGGGCCGTGGGCATCTGCGCTTTGGTGGTCCAAGCATTAGCCGCGGGGTCATACTCCTCGTTGGTTTTCAGGTAGCCCGTGCTATACCCGCCCACCGCGTACAGCCTGCCGCCTATCACCCCCGCGGCCAGTCCCTGCCGGGCGGTGGGCAGCGCGGTTTTTGTGGTCCAGGCGTTAACCGCCGGGTCGTACTCCTCGTTGGTATCAAGGGCGCTGCCGTTATCTCCGCCAACCATGTATAACCTGCCGCCTATTACCCCGGCGGCCAGGCGGAACCGGGCGGTGGGCAGCACGGTCTTGCTTGCCCAGTAATTGCCGGTGGAGCCCCAGATGTCGAAGGTGGTGCCGGTGGTTACAGCTACGGCGGAACCGGCGCGCTCCAGGCCGGTGAAGGCTGGCGACGGCGCGTAGGCGCTGGCCACTATGGTGCTCACGCCCACCTCGTCGATGTAGACGCTGGTGGGCGTCTCTATATGCGTTACGGTGGACCCCAGCACCAGCCAGCTGTAATCCGTCATGCCGCCCGCGTTATAGGCCTGCACGCGGAAGTAATAAGAGGTGTTGGCGGACAGGGGCAGCGTGGCGCCGTCCACGTTATAAGTCAAAGAAGAAACTATTGCGCCGGAGAAGTCCGCCGCCGTGGAAGCGTGCACCAGGAAGCGCGCGCCGGGCCCATTATAGCCGTCCGCCGCTGTGCCTGAAGACCAGGCCACCGCCACGCTGGAAGAATATACACCGGCAAAAGTCTGCCCGCTCTCCGCCAGCGCCACCGCCGCGAGGGTGTAGGTAGAAGTTATCGGACTGTCGGTCGTCTCGCCGCCGGACTGATTGCGGGACCTGGCCTTGAAGTTATAGAGCGTGTTGGGTTGCAGGGCTCCAAAAGTTTTTGCGGTGCCGGGTGTATACTCGTAATTTATTGACAACATCGAAGGGCTGTTATACCCGCCAAGGCAGTAGATTTTTCCTCCGGAAGCGGCTATTCCGAAGTAGTAGGCGGGGTAACCGGTGGCCACAGTCCGCCAAGTATTGGTAACGGGGTCAAAAGACTCGGTAATGCCCGTCTGAGAACCGCTTCTCATGCCGCCCACGGCGTAAACTTTACCGCCCACGGCAGCCGCGCCCAGACCGACGCGGCCGTAACCCATCGAAGTTTTTGTCAGCCAGGAATCGGTTACAGGGTCGTACTCTTCGTTGGTGGCAAGGTCGCCGGAACCGCCCACCACATAAACCTTGCCGCCCACGACCGCGGCCGACAGGCCGGAACGATTGGAAGGCGGGAGTCCCTTCTCGGTCCAGGTATCCAGCTCAGGATCATATTCCTCGGTAACATCGCTGCCGAAAGTATAGATCTTCCCGTTAACTGCGGCGGCGGCGAAAGAATAGCGCCCCACCGTCATGCTGGATTTTGTAACCCAGGTGTTGCCTACAGGGTCATATTCCTCGTTAATTATCTTAGCCCCGGCCCCCACGCTTCCACCCAGCACGTAAATCTTTCCGGCAGCCGCGACAGCCGCAAGTCCATGCCGGGCGTTAGGCATATTCGCCTTTGTTACTTTGGTATTGGTGATGGGGTCGTATTCCTGAGTAATCTTATAGTAGATTGAATTATCATAGCCGCCAAAAGTATAGACCTTTCCGCCTAATTCCGCGGCGGCCAGCAGGTATCTGGCGGTAGTAATGGCAAGTTTTGATGTCCAGGTATCCGCAACGGTGTTCCAGTCTCCATAAGCGGTCCCGGTAGTAACATTAATGCCGGTGCTGCCGGTCTTAGGATTTGTAAAAGCGGGGTTAGGGGCGTAAGCTGAGGCCGTTATGGTCGTGATACCAACTTCGTCTACATAGATACTCTGCACGGACTCAATGTCGGTAGCGAAAGAGTCCAGCGGCACCCAATCCGTGGGCGAGCCGGACTGGTTGACGGCCCGGACGCGGGTGTAATAGTAGGTGTTGGGCTGCAGGCCGGAAATGACGGCTGCAGTATTCAGCGTCACGCTGGAAGCTGCCACGGCGGTGAAGCCGGCGTCGGTGGCCGCCTGCGCGGTGTACCAGGTGTCAGGGCCGTTGCCGTTGGCGCCCCACTCCAGGGTGACAGAGTACGAAGAGAAATTGAGCGCCGGCATATAGAGCGGCAGGTTCACCATGGTGACGGTGCTGCCCAGCGCCAGCCAGGTGTAGTCGGTATAGCCGCCCTTGTTCCGGGCCTGGATGCGGAAGTGGTAAGTGGTGTTGGCCTGCAGGCCTTCCATGTGCACCGGGTTCCAGCCCTGGTTTATGGTCAGCGTGCCGGTGAAGTCGGCGGCCGTAGACCCCTGCAGCAGGTAATTGGCGTCGGGGCCGTTGTAGCCGCCGGAAACGGTGCCGGAGGCCCAAGCCACGACTACGCTAGAGGTGTAGACATTGTCGAAGGTATGCCCGTCGGGCAGCAGCGCCACGGTGGCCAGGGTGTAGGTGGAAACCCACGGCCCGTCGGCCGTCTCTATCCCGTTGAGATTGCGCGCCTTGGCCTTGAAGGAATACTCCATGTTGGGCTGCAGGCCGGAGAAAGTGCGCGCAACACCTGGGCGATATTCCTCATTAGAATCAGCGTCAGTGACTCCATATAATCCACCCAGTGAATATAATTTACCAGCCACCGCAGCAGCCGCCAAACTCCGACGCGCCGTTGGCATAGGCGCTTTAGTTGCCCATGTGTTAAAGATAGGGTCATATTCCTCATTGGTATTCAGCGAAAGTCCAAGCGCTTCTCCCCCAACGGCATATAATTTGCCGCCGATTACCGTTGCGGAGAGGTAATAGCGCGCTGTCGGCATGGGAGTTTTTGTGCTCCAGTTATCAGTCGAAGGGTTGTATTCCTCGGTGGTATCATACAGAGTGCCATTATCTTGTCCCCCAATAGCGTACAGTTTGCCACCTGTCACTCCGACCGACAAAAAGTCACGGGCGATGGACATAGCCGCCTTAGTCACCCAAGTGTCAGATACAGGGGAATATTCTTCGTTTGTGCCGGTGACATTATAATCGACGTCCAATCCGCCGACTGCGTACAGTTTGCCATCCGCTACTGCCCCCGCTAAGGCTGTACGGACCGTTGGCATTGCGGCTTTTGTCTTCCATGTATTAGCTACCGGGTCATATTCTTCGTTAACATTCAGTGCACTCGGAATCCCCCCGCCCACCGCATATAATTTGCCTCCTATTACTCCGGATGCAAAAAAACCGCGCGATGTTGGCATTTGCGCTTTTGTGCTCCATGCATCGCTAACCGGGTCATACTCCTCATTGGTGTTCAAATAGCCGATGCCATTATTGTACCCTCCAACTGCGTACACCTTGCCGCCGATTACACCAGCTGTAAAAGCTGCGCGGGCTGTCGGCATCCCCGTTTTTATGGTCCAGTAATTGCCGGAGGAGCCCCAGAGGTCGTAGGTGCCGGAGGTGATGGCCACGCCGGAGAGGCCGCGCTCCAGGCCGGTGAAGCGCATGGCGTAGGCGGAGGCCACTATGGTGGTGGTTCCCACCTCGTCGAAGTAGACGCTCGACGGGGTTTCGATATAAGTCGCGGTGGAACCCAGCGCCACCCATTGGTCGTCGGTAGCGCCGTAGGTATTGTAAGCCTTGACGCGGAAATAATGGGTGGTGTTGGCCGCCAGGTCCACCACCCAGCTGATGTTATACGTGGTGGAAGTGATGGAGTTGCCGGAGAAGTCCGCCGTAGTGGAGGCCTGCACTTTATAGCTGGCGCCCTCGCCGTTGAAGCCGCCGGCCGGGGTGCCGGAGGACCAGGCCACCGTAACGCCGGCCTGGAAAAGGCCGGAGAAGACCTGGCCGTTCTCCGGCAGCGCCACGGCGGCCAGCGTGTAGGTGGAGACCGTAACGCTCTCATTGGTCTCCGTCCCCTTCAAATTGCGCGCCTTGGCCTTGAAATTATAGAGAGTGTTGGGCTGCAGGCCGGTGAATTGCCGCGTCACGCCGGGGTTGTACTCCTCGGTGAGGGAGGGCCCTCCCGACCCGCTTACGACATACAGTTTTCCGGCGGCCGCGGCGCCCGCGGCGCCGTAACGCGGGGTTATCATTCCGGTTTTTTCAATCCAGGTGTCGGAGAGCGGGTCGTACGCCTCGTTAGTGGCAAGCGCCGCCCCGCTAAACCCGCCCGTCACATAAACCTTGCCGCCTATCGTGGCCATGGAAACATAGCTGCGCGAGGCCGGCATGGCGGCTTTTGCAAACCAGGCATCGGAGAGCGGGTTGTACTCCTCGTTAGCGGCAAGGCCCGAGCCATTGAATCCGCCTACGACATACAGCCTGCCCCCGGCGGCCGCCGCCGCGGTATAGGCGCGCGGCGTGAGCATGGTGTTCCTTGTCGCCCAGGTATCAGAGGCCGGATCATACTCTTCGTTAACACCCAGATAAGAACCGTCCGAGCCGCCTATGGCATATACACGGCCGCCAGATGCCGCGGCGGCAAAAGCGGCACGCGGGGTAGGCATCGGCGCCTTTGTCTGCCAGGAATTGGAAACCGGGTCATAGACTTCATTGGCGCCCAGGTACGTGCCGACATAGTTATCGCCGCCTGAGGCATACACTTTGCCGGCCAGGGAGACAGCGGCGAGGTACTCTCTGGCGGTAGGCATGGAAGCTTTCGGCGTCCAGATATTTAGCGCCGGATCGTACTCCTCGTTAGCATCCAGCGCCGCCCCGCCGTAAGCTCCCCCGACAACATAAACTTTCCCGCCAACCGCGGCGGCCGCCGCAAAGGTGCGCGGGGACGGAATCTGCGTCTTAGAAGTCCAGTAATTGCCGGTGGAGCCCCAGGCCTCGAAAATTGTGTCGGTGGTCACAGCCACGGCGGTGCCTTCGCGCTCCAGGCCGGTGAAGGCCGCGCCGGGGGCGTAGGCGGAGGCCACTATGGTGTTGCTGCCCACCTCGTCGAAGTAGACGCCGGTCGGTTCCTCTATCAGCGTCACCGGGGTCATGTTGGGCGTGGGATAATAATAGGTGGTCTGGTCCCACAGCGCGCCCGCGGTCACATAATAGGTGGTGTTGTGGGCCAGGCCGGTCAGGTCCAGCACTGACAGCTGCTGCGCCGTGGCGGTGGAGATCACATCCCCGTTAAAGTATTCGTCGGTGGAGGCCACTACCTGGTAGCCAAGGGCGTCGACGGTGCCCACGCCCACGCTGATGGTGCTGCCGTACACCCCCATCAGCGACCGCGCGTAGGGCCAGGGCCAGGTTATGCGGTTGCCGGGGTCAATGGCCAGATACTGCGAGGCGCTCTGGCCAAAGGGATAAGTGACATTTATGCCGCCGCCCGTCATGGCCGCGGCGTTTATGTTCACGGCTATATCGGTACTGTCGAAGTGCACCGAAGAAATGGTTAAGCTGTAATTGGAATTCAGCATCTGTATGGCCGTGGCGCCCGGCGACAGGGCCCGGAAGGTCAGGGTGCTGATGGAAAGCGTCACAAAAGCCGAGGGAAACACCACGCCGTAAGAGCCGCCGCCTACTGCGTTTGAGGAAAGTATAACGGAACCGCTGCTCTGCTTGTCCAAGCTTATCGCCGTACCGCCGGGACCGCCGGAAATTACGTTATTCGAGGCGGTGTAGACACCGTAACCCTCTATCACCAGCCCCAGGCCGCCGGTCCAGGTGCTGACCAGCACGTTACGGTAAAGCCGCGTCGGGTCGGACTCCCGCACATAGGCCGCGGTAGAGCCGGCCACATAACAGTCCGCGACTACGGAGTCGGGCGCCTGGGAAAAGTTAAGCGCGGGATAATTGCCGGCGCCGTTGGTTACGGTGCTGTAGCTTATTGTGTTCGCGCTCCCCCAATTAGAGAAGCTCACGCTGGTGCCCATAGGGTTGTGCAGGAGGCTCCGGGTTACCAGCGTGTTCGAGGCCGCGCTGGCCTGGATGGCATAGCCGCCCGCCCCGTTGCCGGTCACCGTGCTGCCGCTTACCGCGTTGCCCGTGCCGGAGAGATATACCGCGGTGCCGGCGCTGTTGCTGACATAGCTGTCGGCCAGCGTATTGCCGCCCGTGTTGAAGGAGACCGCGTAAGAACCGGCGCCAGCGGCAGCCGTGACCGTGCTGTTCTCTATCCTGTTGCCGCCGCCGGTGTTGGCCAGTACCGCCGTGCCGGCGCTGTTGCTGACATAACTGCCGGTCACCAGTGCGTTAGAGGCCGCGAAATGCACGGCGTACATCCCGACCGTGCCGGAAATAATGACGCTCCCGCTTACGGTGCCGGCCGTGCCGAAATAGAGCGGCGTGCCGCCGATGTTGGCGAGGTAGCTGTCCTCTATCCTGTTGCCGGCGCCGGCGATGTTTTCGTAATAAGCCGGCCGGTCCGTCCCGGCTATGCCGGTCATGGTGCTTAAACTCACGGTGTTGTAACTGGCTGCACTGCCAAAATGCGCGCCATAGCCGCCGGGATTTGTAAAGAAACTGCCGGTTACGGTATTGGATGAAGAGGCCTCAAAATACGCGCCTGACATGTCAGCGCCTGCGATGTCAAGCATGGACAGTTCCACGTAGTTGGAGTTGGAGCCGTTAGTAAAATGCAGCCCGTCTCCAGACAGGTTGGAGACGTAGACCTCTGAAACGGTATTGGAGGAGGCCCCGTTGAAATAAATGGCGTAGGTGCCGCCGCTGTGGGTTATGGTGCTCTGGCTGAACTCGCAGGCGTCACTGTTCTGGAACCGCACGGCCTCCGAACCCAGGCCCATGGAAATATTTATGCCCCGTATTGTCACGCTGTCGCTGTTTACCTGGAAGGCAGGCGAAGCCACGCCTGGCTGCACCGTAGGGGCCCCGGTCATGGTAGGATCTTTCACTATGCGCAGCCTGTAACCGCCGGTATCTATGCCGCTAAGGCTGACGGCTTCGGGGTAGGTGCTCTGGTCGAGCACCACCACGCAGGAGTTGGTGCTCAGGCTCACCCCCAGGGAATCGACGGCTACCTGAATGGAGACATGGTCGGCGCCGCCGTCCAGCTTTACGGTCTTCAGCACGCCGCACTGGGCCATCAGTTCCGGGGAGGGCAGGTAGAACTCCGCGCTGGGGGCGCTCATGGCGGCGCCGTTGCCGGGGAACCAGTCGGCCGCGCGCGCGGTGACATAAAGCGCCAGCGGGGCGGCCAGCAGCCCCGCGGCCAATAGCCCCCTTACACCCTCTTTTTCAAAGAGGCGCGCAAATATATTATGCCCGCGCGTTTTCATATAGAACCGCGCCCGCAGACCAAAACTCAAAAACTAAGCAACGTCCCTCTACTCTCTACTCTCGAAATTTCAGCTCAAATAGTCATATAGTAAACAGCGTCCCCTCCAGCTACGGAGTCCTGCAGCCGCGACCGCCGTAAGCGGCGAGGCGCGCATTCCAGGACAAATTGATGCCGGAGCGCTCAGATGCCCGCCCGGTACTGCTATTACCGGTGAACCCGCCGCCCCGCAGCCCTATTTCAGAAGAGTCGGGCGCCGGCCAACTGACCGGCCAGGCCACAGTGCCGTCGCCGCTGGAGGGCACACTCAAGTAGGAGCAGTTAAGAAGGATCTCGTTCACGTTGCCGGCCAGGTCGGCTATGCCATAGGGGCTGGCGCCGGTCTGCTCCGGGGTGCGGTAAACGTCGCCGCTCAGGTAGCGGCCGCTGTCGAGCACCTTGGAGGGAACACCGGGATAAAAATTCATAAAGTCGCGCGTATGAGTGCCGCCCTCGTTGCGGGGGTTATAATTGGAAGTTCCCGGGGCGGTATTGCCCCAGGGATAGGTGCGGCTGTCGCCGCCCACATCGCGCGCCGCCTTTTCAAATTCCATCTCCGTCATCGGCCTCAGCGCAGCCCAGGAGAGAAAACTCCACAGATCCGAGGGAGAGAGATAGTTCTTGGCCGCGAACCTGTCCTCAGCGGAATACTTGCTGGGATACGTTCCGCCATTGCTCATACTGTGCCCGGAACCGGAATCAGTGGCGTAAAGCGCCGCGGCCGTGGACGAGTGAACAGTATTGAGGAAATCGGCGTACTGGCCCTGCGTCAGCTCATAGCGCATGATGTAGAAGGAGTTGTAGCCGTTTGGCCAGCCAGCCGGAGTGCCGGCAGGCCGCTGAGCAGAGTCGCTGACAGTTATCTGTGAGCCGCCGCCGTAGTTATTGAATACGATGCCGCCAATTCCGCCGGCATTGTAGACGAACTGCCCTGTGGGCACCTTCACCATGGAGATGGCGAACACCTTCACCATGGCGTCGCCGCCCGTCACCCCGTCTGCGCCGTAGTTCCAGGTAACGGTGGCGCCGGCCGTCCAGTACGCCGCGTTCTGCGTGTGATTTATGAACACGCCCTTATTGTCGCTGGCCGCCGCCAGGGTGGCGCCGGCGCCCACCGCGCCTCCGGTCAGCGTAGCGTGGTTCCAGGTACCGTCTGCCCCCGCCTGCGTGGAGAACTTCACGAAGATCCAGTCGGCGGTATTGTAATTCGCCCCATTGGGCGTAGTGCCGGTGGAAACATTGTTCTCCCGCAGGGTGAAGCCGACCTCCACCCCCGCTGCCGAAGGGCTGGACAGCGTAACGCCGGTTACCGCCAGATTATTCACCGGGGCCGCCTCAGCCAGGTAGCCGGTAATGAAGGAGGCGGTCGCGGTCCACTGGCCGTAAGCCCCGCTTTCCGGGGTCTTTACCCTGACGCGCCAATGATAGAGGGTGTTCTGGTTCAACCGCGTGCCCGTGCTGTAGAAGACGAAGGTGGCGGTGCTGTCGTACACGTAAGCGTCGCTGGCCACCGCAATGGTCCAGTCCTGGCCCGAGAAAGCGCCCTGGTTAAGAAAGGCCTGCGCCCCAGTCTGGTCAAAATCGTACAGCGGGACAATACCCTGCGAGTCCATGGTGTCGGCATAGTCGACCTGGTAATTAAATTGGGCGGAGATATTTCCCCCGTCCACCATGGCGCGCAGCGCGGCCGCCGGCGACACATCCAGGGCTCCGTCTCCCGGCTCCGTCAGGAAGCCGGTCATGCCGGGCCAGTTCACGTAGGAGAAAGGATCGTTCTCGTACAGCGCGCCCCATTTGCCTTCCGGGTGTCCCAGGAAGATATTGGAGGTCGCCAGCAGCTGGCTGCCGTTGACGTTGACGTCAATGTCGGGGCTGCTGAAGTCCGCCCCCTCTATATCGGCGTTATGTACGCCGCTCAGGAAATTAATAGCCGTAGCCCCGGGGCTGAGGGTTTGGAAAGCGATATCCCGTATCTCCAGGCTGCCGCCCACGGACAGCGCGGAGAGGCTGAGGCCGTAAGCCCCGCCGGCTATGGTATTGGAATCCAATTCTACCTTGTCAGTATTGCCCGGCCCCACATAAACGGCGGCATTCCCGGAGCCTCCCGAAATAACGCTGGTGGTAACAAATACGCCCTGCACGCCCAACAGGCTCAAGCCGACGCCGTCCGTGGCCTGCAACTCACTGCCGCGCACTATGAGCGGGTTGGACGACGCGGTGTAAACCGCCGTGGAACCTTGCACATAGGAGTCAATGACGTTGTTCCAGCCTGAAGCGTCAAAATAAACGCCGTATTTGCCGGCCAGGCTGCTGGTTACGGTACTCTGGCTGATATAGTTGAATTGAGACCCCGTTATAAAGCCGATGGAATTCCCGGTATTGGAGAGGTAACTGCCCACCACGGTGTTCGACGAGCCCCCATCGAACTTCAGGGCGTGGCCGCTGGCCGAGTTAGCCGCTATCCGGGTAAGGCTTATGGTGTTAAGACTTGAGCTGCCTTCGGAATGCACCGCAAAACCGGCCTGGCTGTAAATATTGCACGCGCTTATGGTATTGCTGTGGGAGCCCCATAAACTTAAAGCCGGGTAGCCCCCGTTGTTGATAGTTATGGTACTGCGCTCTATAGTATTGCCAAAGCCGCCGGCCAGCATGACGCCCACGGTCAACGGGGCGGAGAAGTAGCAGTCCCGCACGGTATTCGTCGAGGCGCCGTCCAGCTCTAATGCCCGGTGGGCGGAGCCCCCGGTTACCGCCGTGCTGCGGCTTATCTCGTTATAGGCGGCGCCGGAGCGCATTGAAATTGCGGTGCCGGCGGAATTCAGCAGGTAGCTGCCGCTCACGGCGGCGGACGAAACGGCGTCCAGGTAAAGGGCGTATTTGCCGGACGCGCTGTTGCTGATATAGGAGTCGGAAGCACCGCCGTGGATTCCCTGAAGCCAAAGCCCGTACGCGTCCTGCACGTTGATGGTGGAATAATCCACCCGGCTGTAGCTGGAGATCTTTATGCCGGCGCCGCCTATCAGGCCGCCGGAGATTACGCTGACGCTGGAGATATTGATATTGGCGGAAGACGCCAGTATGCCGTAAGAGACGGCGCTGGCGGCAGTTATGTCTATGCCTGTTACGCTGACGCTGTCGTTGAGGATATGGAAAGCCGCCGTAGAGGAGGCGGGGGGGCTCACGACCGGCGAGGAGCTGATAAAAGTGGGGTCCTTCATGATCAGCAGGCGGTAGCTGGTGTTGTTATCCCAGCGCCCGGTCTGTATGCCTTCCACCGTCACCTGCTCGCCGTAGGTTCCGTCGTCGCGCAGCACCACGCAGGTGGTAGTGGACAGTTCCTGCGGCACAGCGTTCAAGGCCTGCCCTATCCCCGTGAAATCCCCGGCGCCGTCCTGCTTGACGTTCAGGGCGTAGCCGCAGCCGGCCGGCACGGGCCAGGCGGTCTTGCTCCAGCCGGGCGACATGGGCACGTCGGGCCCCTGCATCACGCGCAGCGTGGCGGTGGAGGAAATTCCGTCCCAGGTGTTCCAGATCACGTCTATGCCGCCGCCGTTGTTGCGCCAGCCCGCCCAGCGCACCGCCGGGTAGATCTGCGACAGCGAATCCTCGTCGGTAAGGCCCTCTATATTGTCCCAGGCCGAGCCGTTATACGCGCTGCCTTTCAGGTTGATGACGGGATTCTTGGTGTCCGAACCGGCCCAGATCACATAGACATTGCCGATAGCGTCGGCCGCCGCAGAGGGATTCGCCTGCGGCGCCTCGGGGATGGCGGTGTCCACGTAAGCCATGGGCGCCCAGGCGGCGCCGGGCGGCGCCGCGGAATATTTCACCTGGCTGTTGGAGTAAGTGCCGTCGGCGGAGCTCCACGCCGCGAAGCGGGTGCCGTCAGCCATTATCGTTAGCGACGGCGGGGACTGGTGATAGCCGCCGACGCCCGTATAGATCTCCGTCCAGCTGCCCCAGCTGCCGGCCGGGGGCCGTGAAGAATAAGAGATGACCGGGGTAGTATTAGTGCCGCCCGCGGTGGCGCGCTTGGCCACCAGGTGCAGGCCGTCCTTGTCGTCGATAGCGAGCGCGGGGAAATCAGCCTGCAGGGCGTCGTCGTTCAGCAGGACGTAGGGCGTCCAATTCCCGTCGGCGGCGCGGGAAGAATAGCGTATGCTGGCGGTGCCGGCGCCGCCCGCGTCCTCGCCGGCCCACACCACATGCAGGCCGTCGTTGGAGTCCACCGCGATATTAAAAGTGAACTCGTTGCCCTGATAGGTATGGGCCGGGATCTTGGTATGGAAATTCCAGTTATTGCCCGGCGCCGGGGCCGAAGAATAGGCGCACTTGGGCTCTACGCCGCCAGAGGGGTCCAGCTGGTTGTTGGTTCCGCCCCAGACCAGGTGCAGCACGTCCTGGCTGTCTATGGCCAGCGCCGGCCAGTACTGGTCGTAGGAGTTCGCGGAGGGGACATCGCCCGCGGTCTCTATGGGCGCGGCCGTGGTGTCGGCCCAGGTGCTCCCGTTATCAGCGGAGCGGGAGAGGAAGACGCGGAACTTGCCGTAATAATACTTCAGGTAGGCCAGGTAAAGGTTGCCGTCGGAGTCGCGCACCATGGCGCGCGGCCAGTTGTAGTTCTGGCCGTTCCACGCCATGGTAGAAACGGCCGTTCCGCCCAGCGGCTCGGCCGGCATCCGCGTCGAGCCGAGCACGACCCAGGAATAGTCGGTTATGTTGTTGCCGTTATAGGCCTGCACCCTGAAATAATAGGTGGTCTTCGGCTCAAGCCCGCCGAAGTAGCTCTGCGTAAAGTCCCAAGGGGTCTGGAACCGGAGCTCGCCGCTGAAGTCCGGCGTGGTGGAGGCCTCCACCCTGTAGCTGGCGTTGGGGCCGTTATAGCCGCCGGCCTGGCTGCCGCTGGACCAGAAGACCTGCGCGTCGTGGGCCGACAGCACCTGCACCGCCGGCCCGGAGGCCGGCACGGTGGCCACGGCCAGCGTGTAAGCGTTAAAGGTCCCCATGTCCCCGGTTTCCACGCCGGCCTGGTTGCGCGCCTTGACCATCAGGGAATACTGCGTATTGGGCTGCAGGCTGCCGAACACCTTGCTCACACCGGGGAAATAGGCGGTGGTAGAGCTCAGGTAGGTTCCGTCGTTGCCGCCAAAAGCGTAGAGTTTTCCGCCGGCGGCGGCGTACGCCATGCCTTCGCGCGGCACCGGGATGGGGTTTTTAGCGGCCCAGGCATTAGAATTAGGGTCGTAAGCCTCGTTCTTGCTAATGTAGGTCCCGTCGAAGCCGGAAGCGGCGTACAGTTTGCCGCCTATGGCGGCCGCGGCCAACCCGCTGCGCGCGGTGGGCATGGCGGCCTTGGTGGACCATGTTTTTGAATTCAGGTCGTATTCTTCGTTGACGTTCTTGTAGCCGCCGCCGTTGCCGCCCACGGCGTAGATCTTGCCGTTGAGGTAAGCCGCGGCCAGGCTCTTGCGCGCGGTGGGCATGGAGACGCCAGTGATCCAGGTATTGCTGGCCGGGTCGTAGATCTCGTTGAGCGCGTAGTCCAGGCTGTTGAAGCCGCCCAGCGCGTAGATCTTGCCGCCGGCGGCAACCGCGGCCAGGCGCTCGCGGGGGGTGGGCAGGGGCGCCGCGTTCCGCCAGGCATCCGCCGCCGGGTCGTACTCTTCGTTCACGGCCAGCACGCCGCCGGCCAGGTTGTTGTAGCCGCCCAGCGCGTAGATCTTGCCGCCCGCCGCCGCCGCGGCCAGCAGGTAGCGGCCCGTGTTCAGGACGGCCTTATTGGTATTCCAGGTATTGGCCACCGGGTCGTACTCCGCGTTATTGTTCAGGTAGTTAATACCGTCGGAGGTGCCGCCCATGACATAGATCTTCCCGCCCAGCGCGGCGGCCGCCGCGCCGTGCCTGGGAATCAGCATATTGACTTTAAGGGCCCAGTTGTCGCCGCCGGAGGTCCAGTCCCCGTAAGCCGCGCCGGTGGTGAGGTTGACCCCGGAAAGCCCGGCGCCCAGGTTGGAGAACGAAGTGGCGTAGGCCGAAGCGGTTATGGAGCGCGTGGAAACCTCGTCGAAGTAAACCGAGGACGGCGTCTCTATGGCGGTAGAAGTGGATATCGCCGAAGCGTAATAGGTGGCGTAATTCCACAGCGTGCCGACGCGCAGGTAGTAGGTGGTATTGGACAGCAGGCCGCTGACCGAAAGCGTGGAGAGCAGCACCTGCGCCGTCTGGGAGGAAAAAAGAGTCCCGGTAAAATTGGAGGCGGTGGAGGCCTCCAGGCGGTAGCCGTTGAGGGTGTTGGTAGTGGACCAGGTCACGGCGATGCTCTCCTGGGAAGCGTCCGCGGGCGCCGGGGTGCCCGGCACCGGCAGGGTGTAGGATACTACCACCTGCCCGGGCCGGCCCTGCGCGCCGGCATAATTCTTGAAGCCGCCGCCGGCGCCGCCGCCCGGATCTCCGCCCGGAGACCCGACACTCACATTGCTGCCGGGCCCGCCGGCCCCGCCCCTGTAAACCGCGTTGCCGCCGCTCATGCTGCTGCCGGGGTTGCCGCTGGAGTCGCTGCCAGCGGAGCCGCCGGCGCCGCCGCCGTAAGCGCTGGCACCCATGGCCCCGGCGCCGCCGTTCAAGAGCACGTCCCCCGCGGTCCCCATGCCCTGGGTACCGGGTCCGGCGCCGCCGCCCCCGCCGCCCCCGCCGCCGGAGGCCCCAACGGTGGGCGCGGCAATAAAATAGCTCTCTCCTCCGGAAGTTCCGGGGGTGCTAACGGGACCGCCGGAGCCGCCGTTACCGACATTAACCGGGTAATTAACGCCCGGAGTAACCGCTAGACTGTGCTTGCGCGCGTAGCCGCCGCCGCCGCCGCCGGAACCGCCCTGAGTGCTGTTGCCGCCGCCGCCGCCGCCGCCGCCGCCCCACACCTCCGCCGTGACAGAAAAAACCCCTTCCGGAGCGGTCCAGTTGGTGGTAACCGCATAAGTTGAATACACCACCCCCGCCGCCTCCGCCGCCACGGACAGACCGGCGACAAGCAGCAGCGCAAAAAGGTGCCTGGCACCTTTTGCTATAAGAAATTTAAGCCGCTCCATACAGCCCATCGTTTTTATTTTCCTACTTGCCGGCCCCACTGGCTCCGCCCGGACCATCCAGGTCCGCCGGGGCTATCAGCGGGTTGCCTTTTATGGGGGCCACCCAGTCGTGCAATTCCCTGTCGTTAATCCTGCAAGGCAGTTTGGTGACGCGCCTGAGGTAGTCTTCGGTGGTGAGTTTGGCGATGGTCAGCGTCTCGAAATAGTATTTTTTGCCTTCTATCTTTATCAGCCGCACAAATTTTATGTTAGCCTCGTCCTCTATGGGCTGCGGCTTCACCTCGCCCGGTTTCAGGCCCTTCAGGTGCTCGTTGATGAAAGCGGCCTCGAAAGGCGACCAGCGCTTCCAAGGCTCCAGGGCCTGTGGTGCGGTGGTGTCCTCTTCCACCGCGTAGGCCGAGGTGGAATAGGCGATGCCGCGCTCCTCCCCTATGGCCTTGAAGGCCTTCTTTTTGGCTATGTCCTTCAGCGCGCCTTCGCGCTGCGCGTAAGCTTTGGCCTGCACCGCCGGGTCCGTTTTCACGTATTCCCTTAGGAAGCGCTGCGCCAGGATGGGCCTTATGAAGACCCTTTCGTAGCGGGCCGTGCCCTCGCCGAAATATTTCTTAATGCAGCCCAGGATGTCCGGCGCGCGGGTTTCCCTGTCTATGCGCGCCACTTCTTTGGCGTAATCCTCCGCGTTTATGGGCCGCGTGGCCTGGTGCACCAGCAGATCTTCGAGTATGGTGGCCTCGAACATGCGCATGAAACCGGCCTTGCGCGAGGTAATGGCGTCCTCGCCATAGCACCCCTGCGCCGCCTGCCAGTCCGAAATGTCCTGTTCGGACACGATTCCGCCGCCCACGGAAGCCGCGGGTAAAACCGCCCCCTCGCCCCCGGAGGCCGGAAGCGTCAGAACGGCGAAAAGGATAACCGCAAACGGGACGTTTCCCATCTGATCTCCTTACGCACTTTTCACAACATCTCATATAATAATAGATAACAATAAGAATGGCAATGCCAATGAGGATACAAGTGACCAAATTAACATTGATTAAATCCTCTTCCTCGGCTATAATTTAAGAGATGGGCTTTTTGCGCGGCTCTGCCGCCATATAGAGGGGACAAAACATTATGAAACTCAACAAACTTACACTGGCGCTGGCCGCGGCTTTCGCCTTTTCCGCGCTCTGGCCCTCCGGCTACGCGTTCTGCGCTGAAAAGATGGCCGGCGTTATAGTTTTCGTGCAGGGCGACGTGAAGCTTAAGCGCGGCGGCGCCGACTATGCCGAACTGAAGGTCAACGAGGCCATGCAGCCCGGCGACTCCATTAAGACCGGCCCCGGGGGCAAGGCCTCCATGGTCACCAAGGACGGCGCCGAGGTCCGCATCAACGAGAATTCCACCTTCGACATCCCCGGCAAGAGCAGGGTGCGCTCCATGTTCGACCTGACCGTGGGCCAGGTGTGGAGCCGCATGCTGCACAAGAAAGCCAAGCTCAGCGTGCGCACCCCTTCGGCCGTCTGCGCCGTGCGCGGCACCGAGGCCGACATCGAGCAGAAAGAACTGATGACGGTTAAAGTTTACGAGGGCCACGTGGAGCTGCAGAACAAGCTGGGCAAGCAGGCCCTGCGCGCCGGCCAGATCAGCACCGTGGCCGGGGCCAACGCCGCCCCCGCCGCCCCCCGCCAGATGAGCGCCTCCGAGATGGGCAAATGGCAGGACGGCATTGACGTGAAGGACATAGGCAAATACCTCGAGCAGGTGGGCCTGGACCCCAAGGGCGCCAGGAACCTCAAGGTGAAGATCGACAAGGACGGCAAGTCCAAGGACGTGGAGATAAAGCTGAAGAAGAAGTAAGCCCTCCCCTGTAAATAAAAAACCCCGGTTTCGAGCCGGGGTTTTTTATTTATAGCGGGCCTAGCGCTTCAGTTTCGCTATGGCCTTGGCCACGTGCGGCGGCACCAGCTTGGAGACGTCGCCGTTAAAATGGGCGATGTCGCGCACTATGCTCGAGGACAGGTAGGTATAGCGCTGGCGCGGCATGAAGAAGACGGTCTCTATGCCGGGGTAGAGGGTGCGGTTGGTGGCCGCTATCTGGAACTCATACTCCAGGTCGGAGATGGCGCGCAGGCCCCTCACCACCACGCTGGTCTTCTTTTTCTTCACAAACTCCACCAGCAGCCCCTCGAAGCAGTCCACCGACACGTTGCGTTTGCCCTTCAGGGCGGTCTTCAGCATGGCCACGCGCTCGTCCAGCGAGAACAGGTGTTTCTTGGCGCTGTGCACGAACACGCTGACTACGAGGTGGTCGAAAATTTTAGACGCCCGGTCTATTATGTCCAGGTGGCCGAAGGTGACCGGGTCGAAGCTGCCCGGGTAAACCGCGATTCTCTTTTTCATAAGCCCATTATACAAATAACCCGGAAACCCCGGCTGAAGTTTCGCGCGCGCGGCGGCCGCCGGAAAAATTGGTATCATTTTTACCATGAAGAAAATAGCTTTTGCCCTGCTGCTGGCCTGCTGCGCCGGAGCCTCCGCGCAGGAACTCATCCCTTTCAACTCCGGCGGCAAGTGGGGCTACGCCGCGCCCGGCGGCAAACTGCGCATACCCGCGCGCTACGACTACGCCGAGCCCTTCAGCGAGGGGCTGGCGCTGGTGCGCTCCGGAGGAAAATACGGTTTCATAGACAAGAAGGGCGGCAAGGCTATTCCCCCCCGTTACCAGTCGGCCGGCTCTTTCAGCGAGGGCTGCGCGCCGGTAAAATCGCGCGGGCTCTGGGGCTGCGTGGACAAGGCCGGAAAAACGGCCGTGCCTTTTGAATACGAGGAGCTGCTGCAGTTCTCAGGTGGCGCCGCGCCGGCCAAGAAGGGCGGGCGCTGGGGGCTGCTGCTCAGGGACGCGCGCGAGTTCCGCAGCGGCATCTACGAAGAGATCTACCCGCCGAGCGAGGGCCTGGCCCGGGTGAAAGTGAACGGCAAGTACGGCTTCATAGACCTCTCGGGCAAAGAAGCCACCCCGCCGGTCTACGCCGAAGCCTTCCCTTTCAGCGGGGGCTTCGCGGCGGCCAGGCTGGGCGACAGGTACGGCTTCATCAACCGCTCGACGCTGGCTTTCAAGGCGCGCGACTTCGTCGCCATCGGGCCCTACAGCGAGGGCCTGGCCCACGCGCAGGCGCTGGAGGGGGAAGGCCGCTGCGGCTACATAGACTCAGAGGGCAAACAGGCCATACCGGCCCTCTTCGCCATGTGCGCCTCCTTCGAGGGCGGCCTGGCGCCGGCGCTCAAGGATTTCCACGGCGGCTGGGGCTACATAGACAAGACCGGCAAGGCCGTGATAGATTTCAAGTATTCGCAGGCCTCTGGCTTCCGCGGCGGCATAGCCAGGGTAAGCCTGGGGGGCCGCTCCTTCTACATAGACGCCAAAGGTTTTGAATACAAGAAATAGGACAAAAAGAAAGGGTCCGCGAGAAACCCACTGAGAGGGGCCGCGGACCCAAATATATTATAGCAGATAGTCTTGACTTGTCAAGGGGTGCGCCGCGCACGGCCGGAGCATGCCCGGTCGGGCCCCGGAATCAGGCCGCGGAACGCTTCCCTCCCTCCCCGTTTCCATCCAAAAAGAAAGGGCCCGCGAGAAACCCACTGAGAGGGGCCGCGGACCCATTCATAGTATAGCAGACCAATCCCCGCTGTCAAGACCCAAAAAAGTCCCATGTCAACTCCCTGTCGAGGCTGAACCTCGTGGAGGTTCAACCTCGACAGGCTAGATGCCGAAGTAGACGGCGGCGGGGGTGTGGAAGACTATGGCCGAGACCGAGGCTTCAGGGTCCATCATATAGCCGTCGGTCAGCTTGATGCCGGCGTCGGGCTCGGGCTTGAGCAGGTCGAATAGAACAGCCTGGTTGGCCAGGTCCGGGCAGACCGGGTAGCCGAAGGAGTAGCGCTTGCCGCGGTACTTGCTGCGCAGCAGCGGGATGACCGGGTTCTCCTCCGCTATACCCCACTCCCGCCGGATGCGGTAATGCAGCACGTCGGCGAAGGCCTCGGCCAGCGTCAGGGCCAGCGCCTCTACCAGGTAGGACCGCACATAGTTGCCGGCCTCGCGCTCTCGGCGGGCGAGGGCCAGCACGCCCTCGCCGCAGGTGACTACCAGCAGGGCGATATGATCTTTTTTAGCGTCAGCCGCCGGGGCGGTGAAGTCGGCCAGGCAGAGGCGGTCGCCGGCGGCCTGGCGCGGGAAGTTCAGAACGGCCGCTTCGGCCCCGTCCCCGCCGTAAACTCGGATCTTGTCGCCGTCGGAAGCGGCCGGGAAGAAGCGGTAGACGCCGCGCGCCTTTATCAGCCCTTTCGTCAGCACTTCCTCTTTAAGGGCGGCCAGCTGCGCGGCGGCCTCGCGGCGCTTATCCTCCTGCGCTTTCTTCAGGCCGAGAAAGCGCAGGTTGAACAGGTCCTCGTCCATGTTGGCGAACAGCTCGGGCAGCGGCTGCTCGACGAAATGCCGCTCCAGGTCCGCGGGGACCGGGTTATCGGCCGGGAAGCGGGCCGCCACTATTTGGCGACCCCGAGCTTCAGCACGTAGTTGAGGCCCTCCATCGCGTCCTTGGCGTAGAAGACCGGCCCGGCGTAATTCGGGACTATGTTGGCTTCGGTGAATTTGGGCGTCAGGGCGGCGCCGCCCACCAGCAGCGGGCAGTTCACGCCGGCGCGGGCCAGCTCGCGGGCGGTGATGGTCATCTGCTCACAGGAGCGCACCAGCAGGCCGGACAGGCCGATGAAGTCGGGGCGCGACTTGGCGGCCGCGGCGGCTATATCCTCCGGCGCCACTTTCACGCCGAGGTCTTCCACCTCGAAGCCGTTGCTCTCGAAGATGATGCCCACCAGGTTCTTGCCGATGTCGTGCACGTCGCCCTTCACGGTGGCCAGCAGCACGCGGCCGCGCTTGGGGGCTTTCTGCGCCTTCAGCGCCGGTTCCAGCGCGGTGACGGCGGCCTTGGCCGCCTCGGCGCTCTGCAGCACCTCGGTCACTATCAAATCGCCGCAGGAGAACTGTTTGCCCACCTCGGCCATGGCCTGCATGACGGGGCCGTTGATAATATCGAGCGGGTTCTCCGTCTGAAGCAGGGCGGCCACGGCTTCCGGTATGCCGTTGCGCGTGCCGTTGAGCACGGCCAGGCGCAGCTTCTCCGCCGGCGGCGCGTCCTGCGCAGCCGGGGCGGCCGGGCCTTTCTTGGCGTCGCGATAGCGCGCGGCGAAGAGCTGCGCCGCGTCCGGCTTGCGCGCGAAGATCAGGTCCTCGGCCAGCGCCTTCTCCTCTGGGGAGATCCCGGCGTAGCGCTTGAGTTTCTCTATGTTGACTATGGCCAGGTCCAGCCCGGCCTTCACGGCGTGGTGCAGGAAGACGGAGTTGAGTACCTCGCGGGAGGCGGGCGGCAGGCCGAAAGAGACATTGCTGACGCCGAGCACGGTCTTCACTCCGGGGAATTCCACTTTTATAGCCTCTATGGCCTTTATGGTCTCGTGGGCGGTTTTGGCGTGCTCGCCGCCGACGGCCACCGGGAACACCAGCGTATCGAAGACGATGTCGCCGGCCTGCAGGCCGCATTCTTCGGTGAGGAAGGCGTAGGCGCGGCGGGCTATGGCCACCTTGCGCTCCGCGTCGAGCGGCAGGCCGTGCGCCTTGTCCTCGTCGATGCAGCCGAACACCAGCTTGGCGCCGTAGGTTTTCACCAGCTCGGCGGCGGCGCGCGGCTTTTCGAGGCCGAACTCGAAGTTGACGGAATTCAGCAGCGCCTTGCCGGGCACGGCTTTGAGCACCTCTTCCATCACGGCGGTGTCGGTGGTGTCGGTCATGACGGGCAGGCGCACCGCGCGGGCCAGCTTGGGGATAAGGGTCTTAACGTCGGCCAGTTCGTTGCGCTCGGGGTTGGCCAGGCAGACGTCCAGGATATGGGCTCCCGCCCCGGCCTGGGCCTTGGCCAGGGCCACGGCCCCGTCCCAGTCCCCGGCGGCCACCATGTCGCGGAACTTCTTGGAGCCGATGGAATTATTGCGCTCGCCCACCATGGCGGGCGGCTCTATCTCGTCGAAGAACAGGGCCTCCACGCCGGACACCACCCAGGGGGCGACGGCGTTCGGGACGCGCGGCTTTACGCCTTTTACGGCTTCGGCGAGGGCCTTTATGTGGTCCGGGTTGGTGCCGCAGCAGCCGCCGGCGGCGTTGAGCAGCCCCCTTTTAGCGTAGCCCGCCATCACGGCGGAGAAGGTCTCCGGGGTCTGCAGGTAGAGGCCGTTCTCGTCGGGCAGGCCGGCGTTGGGCATGGCGAAGACGGGGTACTGGGCGCGGGCGGCCAGGCGCTCGAGGCGCAACCCCAGCCCCTCGGGCCCGGTAGAGCAGTTGAAGCCGATGGCCGCGAGCGGGAAATGCTCGACGGCGGCGAAGAAGGCCTCCGCGTCGTGGCCGGACAGCATCTTGTTGCGCTCGTCCATGGTGGCGGAAACTATCACGGGCAGGTCCCGGCCGGCTTTCTGGAAGGCCAGGCGCGCCGCGGCCAGCCCCGCCTTCAGATTCAGCACGTCGTGCGCGGTCTCGAGCAGCAGCAGGTCCGCGCCGCCTTCGATGAGGCCCAGCAGCTGCTCCAGGTAGACGCTGCGCAGTTCGTCGAAGGAGAGGCCGCCGGTGACGAACAGGGCCTTGTTGGTGGGGCCGACGGAGCCGGCCACGTAGCGCTTCCTGCCGTCGCCGGAATATTTTTCCGCGGCGGCCCTGGCCAGGCGCGCGGAGGCGATGTTGAACTCGCGCACCCGGGCCTGCAGGCCGTATTCGGCCAGCACGGCCGCGTTGGCGCCGAAGGTGTTGGTCTCGATGAAGTCCGCGCCGGCGGCGAGATAGTCTTCGTGGACCTTGGTAACCACGTCGGGGCGGGAGAGGGACAGCATCTCGTTTAGCCCGTCGTGGCCGGCGAAATCCGATTCTTTGAGGCCGAAGGCCGGCAGGTAGGTGCCCATCGCCCCGTCGAAGACGGGGATGCGCTCCGCGAACAGTTTTTTGATCTCGTTCGTGCTCATAAATTCTCCTTAGAATTCTCCGAAAAGGTCGAAAGCGTTGGCCGTGGTCTTGTCGGCTACGCCCCCGTTGCTCAGCCCCAGGTGGCCGGCCACCATGGCCGCTATTTCGGGGATGAAAGACGGGTCGTTGCGCTGGCCGCGCGAGCCTTCCGGCGGCAGGTACGGGCAATCCGTCTCCAGCACCAGGTTGTCTATGCCGGCCTTCAGCGCTATATCGCGCAGGTAGCCGTTCTTTTTATAGGTAAAGGTGCCGTTCACGCCGAGCGCGAGGCCCAGGTCGAGCCCGGCCCTGGCGTCGTCCCAGTTGCCGGAGAAGCAGTGCAGCACGCCGCGAAAGCGCCGGGCAGGCTTATAGGACCAGCCCTTCAGCGCCTCCAGCAGGTCGGCGTAGGCGTTCTGCTCCGGCGTTTTGCCGTTGCGCGCGTGGAACACCGCGGGCTTGTTGAATTTGGCGCAGAGCGGCAGCTGCAGGTTCAGCAGCGCCAGCTGCGCCTCTTTGGGGCCGATGTCCCACCAGTAGTCTATCCCCACCTCGCCCAGCGCCACGGCGCAGGGTTTGGCCAGGTAAAGCTCCAGCTGCGCCAGCAGGTCCGGCGGCAGCGTCTTGGTGTATTCGGGGTGCGCCCCGAAGGCGCAGGAGACTTTGCCGGGATAGGCGGCGCAGAAGGCCTCGCCCTGAGCCCATTCGGAGGGCTGGCAGGCTATCTCCACTATCTTTCCGACGCCGGAGGCGAAGGCGCGGTCCGTCACCGCGGCGCGGTCGGCGTCGAAAGCCTTGTCGTTGAGGTGGGAATGGGTTTCTATCAGCATTTAAATATTATCCTCGGGGCGGCGGAAGGCATGGGTGCGGAGGGGGCGTCAATCCTCGCTGCTGACGTTGCGCTTCTTCTTCCCCCCGGCCGCCCAGGTGAGGTAGGAGTGCATGAAAGGGTCCAGCGCGCCGTCCATAACGGCTTCTATCTGCGAGGTCTCCTCGCCGGTGCGGAGGTCCTTGACCATCTGGTAAGGCATAAAAACGTAAGAGCGGATCTGGTGGCCCCAGCCTATGGCGCCCTTGGCGTCGTAGTGGCGCTCCATCTCCGTGCGCTTCTTGTCCATCTCTATCTCGTAGAGCCTGGCCTTGAGCATCTTCATCGCGGTCTCGCGGTTCTGGTGCTGGGAGCGCTCTATCTGGCAGGCCACCACTATGCCCGACGGCGCGTGCGTGACGCGCACGGCGGTCTCCACCTTGTTGACGTTCTGGCCGCCCGCGCCGCCGGAGCGGAAGGTGTCCCAGCTCAGGTCTTTGTCTTCGATCTTGATCTCGATCGTGTCGTCGATGTCCGCCAGCACGTCGATGGAAGAGAAGGAGGTATGGCGGCGCTTATTGGCGTCGAAAGGCGAGATCCGCACCAGGCGGTGCACGCCTATCTCGCTCTTGAGGTAGCCGTAGGCGTACCTGCCCTTGACGATGGCGGTCACGCCGCGCACGCCGGCCTCTTCGCCGGCCAGCATGTCGGTGATGGCGAAGGTGAAACCCTTCTGCTCCGCCCAGCGGGTGTACATGCGCAGCAGCATCTGGGCCCAGTCGCAGGCCTCGGTGCCGCCGGCCCCGGCGTGGATGGTGATAATGGCGTCCAGTTTGTCGGCCGGGTCGGCCAGCTTCAGCTCGAAGTCCAGGATCTTCAGTTTCCTCTCCACGGCCAGCAGGCCGTCCATGATGACAGCCAGCTCGCCGGCGTCGCCGGCGTCCTTGGCCAGCTCGAAATGCACCTTGAAGTCCTCCAGCTCGCGCCCGACGGTATCGAGCAGCTCCACGCCCTTCTTCAGGTCGTTGAGTTCCTTGAGCAGGACCTGCGCTTTGGCGGCGTCGTTCCAGAAATCCCCGGAGCCGGAGACGGCCTCTTTCTCGCGCAGCGTGGCGCGCTTGGCTTCGAGGCCGTAAAGCTTAGACGCGGCGTCCAGCGCGGCGGCGAGCTCTTCCAGCTTGTTGACTACATCTTTGAGTTCCAGCGTTCCGGCCATAATAAGACTATTTTACAATTTTATTCCCCGCCGTATTTTAATAGAATTCTATTATGGCCACTAAGCTTGAAGCCGCAAGGCTTAAGATCGACGCGCTCGACAGGCGCATAGCCGCGCTGCTGTCGCGCCGCTTGGCGCTGGCCGCGCCGCTGCGCGCGCTGAAGGCGAAGGCCTCCGACCCGGCGCGCGAGCGGCAGGTGCTGGCCAATGCCGCGGCCGCCGTAAAAAAGATCCACGCCCGGGCCGCCAGGGCCGTTTTCTCCGAGATAATCAGGCAGACGAAGAAGATCCAGGCCGCCGGATGATCATACTCCTTAAAAAGAACCTGGCCCCGGCCGCGGCGGCCGAACTGGCCCGGGCCGCGGCGCGCCTGCTGCCCGGCGCGTCGGTAAAACGCTCCGGCGGGCGCCTCACGATCAGCGCGGCCAGGCCGCAGCGCCTGGCCGAAGCCGCGCCGGCCCTGGAGAACCTGCCCGGAGTGGAAAAGGCCGTCCTCTCGGACGCCGAGCTGTGCCCGCTGGCCTGCGCCCTGCCGAAGCGGCTCCCCTCCTCGCCGCTCGATTTCAGGCGCGGCCCCGTCTTCATAGCCGGGCCCTGCGCCGTTGAGGGCGAGCAGTCTTATCTCGCCGCCGCGCTGGCCCTGAAGGCCGCCGGGGCGCACGCCCTGCGCGCCGCGCTATTCAAGCCCCGCTCGTCGCCGTACGCCTTCCAGGGCCTGGGCTGGCCCGGGCTGAAAATAATTTCCAAAGCTAAAAAGCTCACCGGCCTGCCGCTGGTGACCGAGGCCACCGACACCCGCCAGGTGCAGCGCCTGGCCGCCGCCTGCGATATCCTGCAGGTGGGCGCGCGCAACATGCGCAACTACGAACTGCTCAAGGAGCTGGCCCGCTCCGGCCGCGCGGTGCTGCTCAAGCGCGGCCTGCGCGCCACGCTCACCGAGTGGCTGCTGTCGGCCGAGTATCTGCTGGCCAGCGGCGCGAAAAAAATAATTCTGTGCGAGCGGGGCGACGCCCTGGCCCGCCCCGGCGGGCCGCTGCTGGATTTCAAGCTGATGGCCGCCGCTAAAAAACTCACCGGCCTGCCCGTTCTCGCCGATCCCAGCCACGCCTCGCGCGACAGGGCGCTGGCGGCCGCACTGGCCAGGCAGGCGCTGCGCGCCGGGGCCGACGGCCTGCTGATGGAAGCCAGCCCGGACCCTTTCGCCGCCCGCGTCGACGGCAGGCAGACCGTTTCCATAGAGACCTTCCGCGCGATAACCGGCAAATAATGTCTAAAAAGCAGATCAAGGCGGGGCTGTTAGGCCACCCTGTTTCCAAATCCCTTTCCGCGGACGTCTTCGCCGTTTTCGCGGCGCTGACCGGGGCGGAGATCAGCTACAGCCCGCTGGATTGCACCCCGCAGGACCTGCAGAATCTCATCCCCGCGCTGCGGGCAGGCGGCTGGGCGGGCTTCAATGTCACTATTCCGCATAAAAAAGCCGTCTGCGCCATGCTGACGCTGTCCGACCCGGCCGCCAGGGCATGCGGCTCGGTCAACACCGTCCGCTTCGGCCGGGCCGGGCTGGAGGGCCTGAACACCGACGCGCGGGCTTTGATCGGCGCGCTGGAAGAAGTTGGTTTCTCCGCCGCGGGCAGGGACGCCGCGGTCTTCGGCTCCGGCGGCGGAGCGGCTTCCTCCGGCTGGGCGCTCGGCCGCTCGGCGGCGGCCTCGGTCACCTTTTACGCCCGCAACTCAGGGGCGGCGTCCGCCCTGGCGGCACAGCTGGCCGAAGCTTTCCCCAAAACCGTTTTCTCCGCGGCGCCTTTCGGCGCGCCGGCCGGCGCGCCCGGCCTTGTGGTGAACGCCACGCCGCTCGGCATGTACCAGCCGGGCCGCCCGCCTTACGAACCGCAACCGGGGGTCCTCTGCGCCGACCTGGCCTACGCCCCGGGCGGCACTGAATTCAGCAGGGCCGCCGCCGCGGCCGGCGCCGCGGCGATAGACGGCCTCTCCCTGCTGGTCTGGCAGGCGGCGCTGTCCCTTAAATACTGGTCGGGCCTGCCGGCCGGCGATATAGTAGAATTTAAAAAGGAAGCCCTGGCGCTTCTGAGATCGAACAAGGGGTTTTAACATGCTGCGCTACCTCACCGCCGGCGAATCGCACGGCAGATTTCTGACCGGCATCCTGGAGGGCTTCCCCGCCGGAGTGAAAATGCCTTCAGGCTACCTGGCCGCCCAGCTGCGGCGCCGCCGCCTGGCCCCCGGCCGCGGCGCCCGCCAGGCCAAAGAGACCGACGACTTCGAGATAATTTCCGGCCTCAGCGGGAGCGTCACCACCGGCGCCCCCATAACCGTGCTGATAAAGAACGCCGGGCGCGACCTGCCCCCGCCGTCGAGCCTGCCGCGCCCCGGCCACGCCGACCTGGCGGGCATGCTGAAATACAATACGCTCAACGCCGTCCTCATCCGCGAGCGCGCCAGCGCCCGGGAGACGGCCGCGCGGACGGCGCTGGGCTCCTTCGCCCTGCGGCTGCACGAGCTGCTGGGCATAGCTATCAATTCGCGCGTGCTCAGCCTGGGCCGCCTGCCCTCCATTACCGCGGCGACGGCCGCGGCCGAGCTGCTGCGCGCCCGCTCCGCCGGCGACACCCTGGGCGGAGTCTTCGAACTTTCAGTGGAAGGACTGCCGGCCGGCCTCGGCAGCTGCGCGCAGGCCGACAGGCGCCTGGGCGCGCGGCTGGGCGCGGCCCTGCTGGGCGTGAACGGCGTAAAAGGCTTCGAGATCGGCGGCGGCTTCGCGCTGGCCGAACTGGGCGGCATCGAGGCCTCGGAGTACCCTGAGCTCTCCGGCGGCCTGGACGGCGGCATGACCAACGGCCGCGGGCTTATCCTGCGCTGCGCGGTAAAGCCCGTGCCCGGCCTGCCGGGCGGGGCGCCCTCCACGGACCTGAAAACTTTCAAGCGGAAGCTCAGCGTTTCAAGCACTTCCGACACCACGGCCGTGTTCGCCGCCGCCGTGGTGGCCGAGCACGCCGCCGCCCTGGAGCTGGCGGATGCGCTGCTGGAAAAATTCGGCGGGGATTCCCTCGGAGAGCTGAAGCGGAGATTGGACGAATGGCGCAAAGAAACGGGCCGCGTACTGGGCCGGTTATAAATATCTGCCTCACTGGCTTCATGTGCGCCGGCAAGACCCGGTCCGGCGCGGCGCTGGCGCGCGCCCTGAAGCGCCCCTTCGCCGACTGCGACGCCCTGCTTGAAAGGAAACACGGCGCCTCCCCCGCCGACCTCATAAACAAGAAAGGCCTCGGCCATTTCAGGACGCTCGAGACCGCGCTGGTGCGCTCACTGGCGGAGAGCGACGGCCAGGTGATAGCCCTGGGCGGCGGCTTCTACCCGTCGGGAAGCCGCGCGGCGCTGCTTAAAAAAGCCGGGCTCACCGTGTTCCTGTACTGCCCCTGGCCGGAGCTGGAGGAGCGGCTCAAGTCCTCGCGCGCCGGGCGCCCGCTGCTGGCCGGCCCCTGGGCCGAAGCCGCCCCCCGGGCCAAAAAGCTCTACGAAGCCCGCCTGCCCTACTACCGCCGGGCGGATATAATCGTGAACGTGGCCGGGCTGAACCCGGCGCAGACCGCGGTCAAACTCAAGAGGTCGCTGCAATTATGAAAACCCTCAGCTTCAAGCTCACAACCTCCAGGACCGTAAAAGCGGCGCTCGGCCGCGGCCTGGCGAACATCCCCGCGGAGTTCCCCGCCCTGTTCGGCGCCGCCGACAAGATCTGCCTGGTCACCGGCTCCGACGCCCCGCCCTCCCTGCGCGCGCGGGCGCTGGCGCTGTTCCCCGAGGGCAAGAGCCCCCACGCCTATTTCTGGCTGCCGCCCTCCGAGTCGGCCAAGACCCTCGAGCAGGCCGGCCGCCTCTGCTCTTTCCTCTTCGACCGCGGCTTCTCGCGCAATTCGCTGGTGATAGCGGCGGGCGGCGGCGCGGTGACGGACCTGGCCGGCTTCGCGGCCTCCATCTACATGCGCGGCATCGCCTGGGTGAGCGTGCCCACCACCTTCCTGGCGCAGATAGACGCCGGGCTGGGCGGCAAGACGGCGGTGAACCTGGCCGGCGCCAAGAATATCGCCGGGACCTTCCACCAGCCGGCGCTGGCCGTCTGCGACACGGCCTTCCTGGATTCCCTGCCGCACGCCGAGCTGCGCTCCGGCGCGGGCGAGCTGGTGAAATACGCGATGATAGGCCCGGCCGCGCTGGCCGCGGTGATAAAGAAGAATCTTTCCAAGACCCTGGCGGGCGACAAGTCGGCCCTGACGGGCTGCGTCAGCGCCTGCGCCGCCTACAAGCTGAAGCTGGTGGCCACCGACGAGCGCGACGAGCGCGGCGTGCGCGAGGCGCTGAACTTCGGCCACACCGCCGGCCACGCCTTCGAGGCCATGTCCGGGGGCAAGCTTCCTCACGGCGACGCCGTGGCGCGCGGCATCCGCTTCGCGCTCATAGCTTCCCGGGAAACCGGCATCCTGAAACGCGCCGATTTCCTGAAGCTGGACGCGCTGGTGGAAGCGCTGCGCCTGAAGCCCGCAGCCGTGCGCCGGGATTTCCGTCATTTCCTTTCGCTGGTCTCGCGCGACAAGAAGGCGCGCGGCGCGGACAACCGCTTCGTGCTGATAGCCGGCCCGGGCCGCCTCTGCCCCGCCGAGAACCTGGACGCCCCGCTGCTCAAGAAAGCCTTCGAAGGGGCCCTGAAATGAATATCCTGGTGATACACGGCCCCAACCTGCACCTGCTCGGCAGGCGCGATCCTGAAATTTACGGTCAGGCCACCCTGCCGCAGCTCAACGCCGCCATAAAGAAGCACGCGGCCGGCCTCGGCGTTAAAGTCCGGATCTTCCAGAGCAATTCCGAAGGCAAAATTATAGACCTGCTCACAAAGAACGCTCCCTGGGCCGACGCGCTGGTGATAAACCCCGCCGCCTACACCCATTACAGCTACGCCATCCGCGACGCCATAGAGGCGCTGTGCCTGCCCGCCGCGGAGGTGCACCTCAGCGACATTTCCAAGCGCGAGCCTTTCCGCCGCGTCTCGGTGATAAAGCCCGTCTGCCTGGTCCAGTTCAAGGGCGAGGGCCCGGTCTCCTATTTTAAAGCGCTGAATTATCTGACTAAAAAACTATGAAATCCTATACCCCGCCGCCGGACAAATCCATAACCATAAGGGCCCTGCTGCTGGCCGCCGCCGGCAGCGGTACCGCGCGGGTAGAGAACCCGCTGTATTGCGCTGACACCGAGGCGGCCATCTTCTGCCTGGAAACCCTGGGCGTAAAACTGTGCCGCGACGGCAACGCCGTGGTGATAGAAGGCCGCGGCCTGAAAGGTTTTAAAAAGCCGGTCGCGCCGCTGGACGCCGGAGAATCGGCCGCGCTGGCCCGCATGCTGGCCGGCCTCCTGGCCGGGCAGACCTTTCCCTCAACCATCACCGGGCGCGGCACGCTGCTGAACCGCCCGATGGCCGCCACCGCGTCCGCGCTGAAAAAACTGGGCGCTAAAATAGACTGCAAGGGCGGCAAACTGCCGCTGGCCATAAAGCCGGCGAAGCTGAAGGGCGGCAAGGTTTCCGGCGTGGAGAGCGCGCAGGTGAAATCCGCCCTGCTGCTGGCCGGCCTTTACGCCGCCGGCGCCACGGAGCTGAAAGAAAAATTCCCGACGCGCGACCATACCGAGCGCCTGCTGGTCCTGATGGGGGCGAAGCTCTCGACGAAGGGCGCGGCCCTCAGGCTGGAACCCGGCCCTTTGACGTCCCGGCCGGTCACCGTGCCCGGAGACATCTCGTCGGCGGCCCCGTTCATAGCCGCCGCGCTGCTGGCCGGGCAGCCGCTCAGGATCACCGGTTGCGGCCTGAACCCCAGGCGCCTCGGCTTCATCACCGCGCTGCAGAGGATGGGCGCCAAGGTCACCCTGAAGATCACCAACACCTTCCCGGAGCCGTCCGGAGAAATTGAAATAATTCCCTCCCCCCTGACGGCGATAAAGATCACTCCCGCCGAGATCCCGGCGATGATAGACGAAGTGCCGCTGCTGGCCCTGCTGGCCGCCAAAGCGGCGGGGACCACCGCGATCAGCGGCATAGAGAATTTGAAGGCCAAGGAATCCGACCGGGTGGACAGCGTGCTGGCCCTGCTGGCCGCGCTGGGCGTCAAGGCCACTTACAGGGGCGGCACCCTGTTCGTGACAGGGGCGGGCAGGTTCAGGCCCGTCGCCCCGGCGGACACTTTCAACGACCACCGCATGGCCATGGCCGCCGCCGCCGCGCTGGCGGCCTGCCCGGGCCTGGCGATAAAAAACCCGGCCTGCGTCGGCAAGTCCTACCCGGCCTTCTGGGAGGATTTCAAGAAAGTTTTCGGCTTTTATCCCGCCGGGAGCAGGAAGTGAAATGTTTTGTTTTAGCGGCCCTGTGCGCCGCGGCGGCCCTGCCCGCGGCGGCGTCCACGATGACCGGGGAGTCAAAGGTCTGCCCGGTCTGCCTGGCAGACATTTTCCACAACGCGCAGATGTCGGCCTCGGTCTTCGACACGGGGCTGGATTTCAGGCCGCTGGGCGCGGTGGTTACGCCGTCCCCGCTGCCGGTCTGCTCCGAGTGCGGCTTCGTGGTGCACGGCAGTTCCGCCGGCCCGCGCGCCCTGGCCGCCATGCGCGAAATCACCGCCTCCCCCCGATACAAAGCCTTGAGCGCGCGCTCCAGTTATTACAGGTTGGCCTTCCTGTATAAAAAAACTGGCGCACACGATCAAGCGGATATCGGCCAGGCCTACCTGAAGGCCTCCTGGCAGGAAGAGAACGACCCCGTTAAACTCAAAGAGGACCTGGGGCTGGCCTTCTTCCATCTTAACACCTACATGGCGGGCATAGCGAAGGGCTCCCCGGAGTGGCCGGTAGGCCAATACCTGCTGGCCGAATTGCTGCGCAGGCTCTCAAATTTCAGCGAGGCGAAAAAGATCCTCAGGGGCCTCAGCGGCAAGCAGCTGCCGGGCGCGCTGAATGAATTCGTTAATTTCCAGCTCACGCTCTGCGCCAGGAAGGACCCGGCCCCCCGCTCGGCGGGCGAGATGAGAAAATAGGGCCGGGAGAAAAACCAACCATGAACTCTGCCCTGTTTTTTTTCTCCTGGCTTCTTTCCGCCTGCCTCCCGGCTTCGGCGGCCGGAACTGCCGTGCTCGAACAGCTGAACCCCGCCGCCGCCGCGGAGGAACTTAAGGCAGCCGCGCGGACCGGGGACGGGGACGCGCAGCTGGCGGCCATGTACAAGCTTAAGGCCGCTGGCCCGGAGGCGGCCGTGCCCCCGCTCATAGAGGCCCTTAAAGACCCGGACTGGGAAGTCAGGGAGGTGACGGCCTGGGCGCTGGGCCACATGGAGCCCTTCCCCGCGAGCGGCGTGAAAAAACTTATTGAGGCCATGGGCGACAAGAACAAGGCTTTCGGCCTGGCGGCCGCCGAAGCGCTGGCCGACATAAACCCGTACGACGACCTTATAAAAGAGCTGGCTTCCGAAAGCGCGGGCGCCAGGGGCCGGGCCCTGTACGTGATCGGGAAAACCCATTACCACAAAGAAAAGGACGAGCAGAAAATACTGAACCTGCTCAAGGACAAGGACGAGAAGGTGCGGGAGAACGCCATCTGGGCGTTGGGCGAGCTGCGGATGGAAAAGGCCGACCCGGTGCCCGCGCTCCTCGGGCTGTTCAGCGGCGCGCCCTACCAGCTTTGCGCCAGGGTCACGTCCGCCCTGGGCAAGTTTCCCCCTGAAAGAGTGAACCCGGAAATATTCAAACTGCTGTCCTCGCCGGACAATTATCTCCGCCGCTGCGCGGCGCTTTATTTCACCTTCACCGAAAGAGCCCCGGCCGGGGCGGCGCAGGCCCTGACGGTAGCGCTGGGCGACGCGGACCCGGACGTGCGCGGCGCGGCCGCCATCACGCTGGCAAAACTGTCCCCGGCCACGCCCGGTATCGTAGCGGAGCTGGCCAGGCTGCTTTCGGACCCCGACCTCAGGACCCGCACCGACGCCGCCGGGGCCCTGTCCCGCCGGGGGCTGCCGGCCGCGGAAGCGGTGCCGGCGCTTGAGAAGGCGCTGGAAGATAAAGACCCTTCGGCGCGGGCCTTTGCGGCCGGCGCGCTGGCGGCGATAGCCCCCGATACGCGAGGCTTAGCCGCGGAATTGGCCGCGGCCCTGAAGAGCCCGGAAGCTAACGACCGGATCTTTGCCTCCTGGGGGCTGATAAAGCTGGGGCCCGCGGCGGTGGAGTATCTCCCGCAGCTCGTCACGGCGCTGGAGGACGAAGAGGTGAAGGTCAGGGATAACGCCGCTTACGCCTTAGGCGCGATAGGCCCCGCCGCCAGGTCAGCCGTACCCGTGCTGGTCCGCGCGCAGGGCCGAAGCAGCGAGATCTACGGGGACGATTTCCGCGGCCTGCTGGCCAGCATAGGCCCGGCGGAGAAGGGTGCCCTCCCGGAACTTATCGCCGCTCTGGACTCCAAGCGCTCCAGGATGCCGTACGCCGCCCTGGAGGCCCTGGCCATAATGGGGCCGGAAGCCGGAGAGGCCGTGCCCGCCCTGATCGGCAAGCTCGCCGGCGACAAGCACCTGGCGCGGGCGGCGGCCGGCGCGCTGGCAAACATAGGTCCGGCGGCGGTTAAGCCGCTGCAAGAAACTCTCCGCCGCGGGGAATACCCGCTTTCGGTGGAAGCCGCGGCCGCCCTGGCCCGGCTGGGTTCCACCGGCCTGCCTGTGCTAAAGACCGCCTTGGAAGACACCGACGATTTCGTGGTAATGTGCGCCGCCCGCGCCCTGGGCAGCATGGGCGCAGAGGCGGCTACGGCGCTGCAGCGGCTGAAGGGTCTGGAGCAGCACCGCTCCCAATATGTGCGCGCCCGCGCGGCCGAGGCATCTGAAAAAATAAAAGCCCCGCTGGCGCAGCAGCCGGACTGAGGCCGGCGGCAATAAAAAACCCGGGCCGACGCGCCCGGGTTTTTTAATTAGCCTTCCGCCTATTTCTTGACCTTATTTTCTTTCGGAGCGCCGGCCTTTTCCTTCACCGCGGAAGCTTCCGGCTTTTTCTTCGCATACTCTTCGGTCACGCCCACCTTGGGCATCTTGTTGAGGATCTTGCCGTCCTTGTGTATGCCCTTCGGGGCTTTCTCGTGGATATCGGCGCTAAGGTCGGCGCCGGCTTCGTGCTGCTTCATATGCGTGCCGGTCTTCCAGTACTTGGACTTGCTCAGGTCGTAAACGATGCCGTCCACGGCCGCGTAGACCGGCTGGCCGTCCCTGCCGTTGTACTTCTGCAGCTCCTCGGCGGTGAACACCCGCTTTTTCCAGGCGTCCTTTTCCGCTGACTTCTTCTCCGCCGCGGCGGCAGAGCCCGCCAGCATGACCGTCATTAATAAAGCTGTCAGTATTTTCATTTTAATTCTCCTTTTATTTCAAAGCCTCGGCTATGGCCTGGCCGTATTTCTTCGCCGGAACGGGGCCGCTGGCGGTTATCAGCCTGCCGTCTATCTCCAGGTCCGAGCCTGTATAGTTGCCGCCGCCCTTGCGCACTTCTTCGGCGCCGTCCGGCCAGCAGGTAACGGTTTTGCCCTTCAGCAGGCCGGCGTGGGCCAGGACCACCGGCGAGATGCAGATGGCGCCTATCACCTTGCCCAGCTCCGTAGCTTTTTTAAAGAGCGCGTGCACCTTGGGGTTATCCAAATGCTCCAGCGCGCCCGGACCGCCCACCAGCGCCAGCGCGTCGTAATCGGCGGGATCTATCTCGTCCACCGTCTTGTCCACCTGCGCGGTCACGCGGAACTTGCCGCGGGCCTCGCCCCTGGCGGTGGAGACCGTGACTACCTGGTGGCCGGCGGCTTCGAGCGCCTTCTTCGGCTCAACGTACTCTTCGTCGCGGAAACCCTGGAAAGCTATGAAGACCGCTATTTTTTTCATGACTCCTCCTCGCCCTCGTAAATTATAACAATTCACGGCCGCGGACCTGATTTGATATAATAGTAATACTTCACGTAAGACTTCAGCGTTTACCGTATCTTACAAGCTGCCCGGTATCCATAAATCACCAAAACTACCGGCTACGGCGATGTCCTTCCAGGATAATATCGGAAGGCGCGTTAAGTTTCCCCCACCTAAAAACGGAACTTAGCACAAAGTATCGGAATATAGAAACTTATATTCGGAGGCTACTGCTATTATGAAACTCGTATCGAACGTTATCGCTATCTCCCTGTTCCTGTCCTGCGCGGCGCATGCAGGCCAGGCTAACGGCGCCCTGAGCGCCCTGCTGGCCCAAACAGCCGGCCTTAAAATCGAGGTGGCGGAGGTTCCCGTACCGGAGCCCCTCATCGACCTTCAGAAGTACCAGGCCGAAAAGTCGCTCGCCTCGGACGTGCTCGACCTGAGCCCGGTCTACGCCGACTTCCTGTCCAACTACGCGCAGACCAACGGCTACGCCGTGTTCAGCCTGGACGGGGCGAAGATGACCACCAAGCCGGCCCTGCTGGACTACACCACCAGGACGCTGCGCCTGCCCGGCGTGCCGGAGAACTGGGACGCGATGATAGACTTCATCGGCGACCTGCCGGGCATACACCACAACAACAGGATCCTCATAGTAGTCCGCAACTCTTCCAGGATCAGCCTGGCAAACCAGGAGCTCTACGCCGACCTGCGCGAAGTGGCGGAGTTCGCCTGCAGGAACGCCCGCGAGTGGAGCAAGGGCGTCATAACCATAAAGTTCGCCTTCGTTCCTTAACAGGAACATCAGCCGGACAAAAAACTGAACCCCGCCAGAGCGCGGGGTTCAGTTGTTGCATTTCCCGCCGGGGCCGGCTACAGCCCGGCGAGGGCGGCTATTTCTTCCAGACATCTCTTGTCTGTCTGGTCGAAGGCCCCGACGGCGTCGTGATCCACATCCAGCACACCGACAATTTGCCCCTCCCGGTTCCTGACCGGCAGCACTATTTCGGACTTGGACCGCGAACTGCAGGCTATATGCCCGGGGAAGCGCGATACGTCGTCCACGATGAGCGCCTCGCCCTTTTCCCAGCATTGGCCGCAGACGCCGCGCCCCTTGCGGATGCGGGTGCAGGCCACCGGCCCCTGGAAAGGCCCGAGCACCAGCTCGCCGCCCTTCACCAGGTAAAAGCCAGCCCAGAAATAGCCCAGGCCGTACTTGATGGCGGCGCAGATATTGGCCATGTTGGCCACGGCGTCGCTCTCGCCCGCCGTCAGCCCTTTTACCTGGGCCAGCAGGCTGCGGTATTTTTCTTCCTTGGTCGCCCCGGTCACCGCCAGGTCTTCGGCCATATTTTATTTCCCCGCGGGGCCGACGCCGTAAGCCGCCCCGTATTTTTCTATCACGAAGTCTATGTCCTTGTCCCCGCGCCCGGAGAGGTTCACCAGGATATTTTTGCCTTTGCCGAGGCTGGCGGCCAGCTTCAGGGCGAAAGCCGCGGCATGGGCACTTTCTATGGCCGGTATCAGCCCTTCTTTGCGCGACAGCGTGAAGAAGGCCTCTATGGCCTCGGCGTCGGAGGCGCACTCGTAGCGCACCCGGCCGATATCCTTCAGGTAGCCGTGCTCGGGCCCAACGCCGGGATAGTCCAGGCCGCTGGCCACGGAGTACACCTTCTGCGGCTGGCCCTGCTCATCCTGCAGCAAATAGCTTTTAAAGCCGTGCAGTATCCCCGGCTTGCCCTTGGTCAGCGTGGCGGCGTGCTCCCCGTCCTTGAAGCTCAACCCCGACGGCTCCACGCCGTACATCAGCACCTCCTGGTCCTCCAGGAAAGCCGTGAACAGGCCTATGGCGTTGGAACCGCCGCCCACGCAGGCCACCAGCGCGTCGGGCAGGCGCCCCGTCCGCTCAAGCATCTGGCGCCTGGCCTCGCGGCCGACCACGGCCTGGAAGTCGCGCACCATCATGGGAAAAGGATGCGGGCCCACCACGGAGCCGATGGCGTAGAACTGCGTGACCGGGTCCTTCAGGTAGGCTTCGAAAGCCGCGTCTACGGCGTCTTTCAGCGTCTTCAGGCCGGCCGCCACGGGGATCACCCTGGCGCCGAGTATCTTCATGCGGCTGACATTGGGGTGCTCTTTGAGTATGTCCACCTCGCCCATGTAGATGTCGCATTCCAGCCCCAGCAGGGCCGCGGCCGTGGCCAGCGCCACGCCATGCTGGCCGGCGCCGGTTTCGGCTATCACCTTCTTCTTGCCCATGCGTTTGGCCAGCAGGGCCTCGCCGAGGCAGTGGTTTATCTTGTGCGCGCCAGTATGGTTGAGATCTTCCCGCTTGAAGTAAATATCCGCCCCGCCGATTTCCGCCGACAGCCGCGCCGCGAGAAACACCGGGCTGGGCCGGCCCACATAATCCCTGTACAGCCCCTCCAGCTCGGCTATGAAAGCGGGCTCAGCCTTGAGCTTGAGGTAAGCCGCGGTGATCTCGTCGAGTATGCCCTGCAGCTGCGGCGGCACGAAACTGCCGCCGTAAGCCCCGAAATATCCCCTGGCGTCGGGCAGCTGGTCATTTTTAAGAATATTCATTTCAGTTCTCCCAAGATTTGATTAATAGCCGAATCGCGGTCTTTTAAAATCTTAGAACCGCGCGTTATCTTGCACAGGCTGATATTGAGCTCGCTGGCGATCTCCCGCTGGGTGCGCCCGGCTTTGAGCATTTTCAACAGCCGCCAGCGCAGGGCCGTATCCTCCAGCTCGGCCGGCGTAAAAAGCTCGGCCAGGAACTTCCGCATCTGGGACGGGTTATTGATGCCGCACAGGGCCCCGGCGACTTCCTTCAGCGCGTTCATGGCCGCCCGCTTTTGTTTCTATGCATAGAAACATGATACCAGAAACGCCGCCCCTTCGCAAGGGCGCCGCCAGGGCGGCGGGGCCGCGGGCTGAATCCCCTCTTTATCTTTCCTATAATAGCCGTGGAGGGGCGCGGGACGCATAACAGCGCCGCCCACGGGAGTCATTCTAATGAAGATCTTAAACCTGATATTAACAGCGCTTATCCTGGCCGGGAGCGCCGCAGCGGCCGCCGCGCAGGAAACTCCGACCGCCGCGCCTGCCGCCGTGCCGGCAGACACAGCCGTGCCGGCACAGCCCGCGAAGAAGAAGCGGCCCGCCAAGAAGCGCGTAAAAAAAGCGCCGGCCCAGCCGGCCGCCGCGCCTGAAGCCGCGCCCCCCGCCGCCGAGGCCGCAGCGGCCGCGCCGGCACCCGAACCGCAGCCCGCAGCCGCAGTACAGGTCCCGGCCGAGCCCGTTCCGGCCCAGCCCGCCCCCGCCCCTGCGGCAAAATCCCCGGCGCGCCCTTCGGCCTGCCCCCACTGCTTCAAGCCGCTGACCGAAGGCTACAAGAGCATATTAACCGAACTTGAGCCCTGGCTGGCCGAGATGGAAACAGAAGCCGCCGCCTTCAACAGCCAGCTTTCCGCCATACAGAAACAGATAGACGCCAAAGACAAGGCGATAGAGGAAGCCAAGGCCGGAGCCGATAAAAAGGCCGCTAAGGCCGCCATCAAAACACTCTCCCAGGAGCGCAAGCAGCTGCTGAAAGAATACAGCGCCACCAGCGATGAGAAAGCCGACTTCTATAAAAAGTTCGCCAAAGAAGTGGAGAAGAGGGCGGAGCGCTACACCAGGACGATTGAAAGCAAGCTGTCGCAGACGCTGGCCGCCGCCTCGGAGGAGTAATAGTCTGGCCGCCCTTGAAAATGCAGCGCGCGGCACTTATACTATCTTTATGAAATTATTCCTTCTTGCCCTCTGCCTGGCCCTGCCCGGCGCGGCCGCCGCGGCGGATACCGGGGCAGCCGTGCAACTTCGCGAAGCCGCAGGCTCTTCGCCCGCGAAGGCCGCCGCGCCCAGGGCCGAAGCGAACAGCGCCGCAGCCGGCCCCAATTCCCTGGCCGCCATAGCCGCGCGCTGCGCCCCGGCCGCCGCCGGCGAAGAGAAGATCTGGCAGTCCGATTTCCGCTGGGATTACACCCTGACCGAGCTGAAGGCCCGCGCCCTGGAAATGTACGCGTCCCCCAAGCGGCTAGACAAGCGCGCCTACTGGGACGCCGCGACCGGCCGGCTGCTGCTGCCGCACGACGCCGACAGGGGCGGGGACCTGGCGATAGGCGAAGCCTTTGTAAACGCGGTGGCGCGCCACATAGAGCGCGCCTTCGAGCTGGAGTATATAGACGCCGTCTTTTTTCCCGACATGGGCCATTCCCATATTTTGGTGCCGGACAAGCTCTGGGCGGACAAGTATTCGGACTACCCGATAGCCAAAATGTCTGACCAGTACCGCGACATGTTCGCCGACCCGCGGCTGCAGCTCTTCTACCACACCGCCGAGCAGCTGAAGATGACGGGGCCGGACGGCCAGCTGGTGGCCGACGAGCGCACCCGCTTCCGCCACAAGACCCGCAACATAGCCGGCCTCATAAAGCCTGACGCCAAGCTGAACGTCTACCAGAACCCGGCCAGCACGGCCAATACCGTGCACGAGGTCCCCGGCCATTTCTGGTGGGGCGCCGGCTTCAACCTCAGCGCGCAGAAGGACGGCTGTTTCGTCTACAGCACAGGCGGCAGGGACTACCGCTTCGACATCAGCCTCTACGACCTTCCCTACAACCCTGACGGCGGCGGCGCAGGCGATTACTGACGGCCGCCCAGCGCGACGGATATAAAAAAACAACCGCCGGAGTCGGCGGTTGTTTTTTGTCCTGAAGTTGCAGGAGGCTTTTACTTGGCGACGGCCTCGGTCTTCAGCTGGTCCAGCGCGGGCGAACTGATATTGTTCAGTTCCGAGGGGTCCCAGGTAAGGTTCGGGGGCAGGATCGGCTCTTCAGGCTGGTCGACAACGACAGAGTTTATCCTGATTATCGGCTTGCCGGGCCCGGGGGCGTTCTTGTCCGGCGCGGGGATGGTGATCTCCTGCGTGCCGCTGGTGGTCAGGTAGATCTTGGAGCCGGCGTTCCAGAGGCGGTCCAGGGTCTCTTTGTGCGGGTGGCCGTATTTGTTATTTATGCCCACTGAGATAAAAGAGTAGTCGGGCCGCACGCGGGCCAGGAAGGCGTCGCTGGTAGAGGTGCGCGAACCGTGATGGCCGACCTTGAGGATATTGGACTGCAGGCCGGATTTGAAGTGGCTCAGCAGGTCGCCCTCTATCTCGGAATTCGCGTCGCCGGTCAGCAGGATACCGTTGCCGTTGTAGTAAAGGCGCAGCACGAGCGAGCAGTTGTTGGTCTCATCGTTGTCGTGCATCACCACCGGCTGCCAGCAGGCGTTGAAGACCTTGACCGTCACCTTGGAGTCCCAGTTCAGTATCTCACCGGGCTTGGGATAATGCGTCTTGCAGTTCGGCTCAAGCGCGGCCAGTTCGCGCAAATTATTGTCGCCGGCCGCGTCCCTGTTTTCGGCCTTGGTATCGTAATAGTTGTCTACCTGGTACTTTTCAAACACTTTCTTGAGGCCCCGGTAATGGTCGCTATGCGGGTGGGTAAGCGCCACGAAGTCCAGCCGGGTCACGCCTTTGGACTTGAGGAAATTGTCTACGAGCACCCCGGAATTGCCGCCGTCTATCAGCGCTTTCTTGCCGTTGGGGAATTCTATGTAGATGGCGTCGCCCTGGCCCACGTCCACGAAAGAGACGTTCAACTGCGCCCAGAGATTTGAGGACGCCAACACAAGCACACCGATGAAGGCTGGAAGCTTATACCTGGCGCTCCGGAAATTAAATTTTATAGTCATTTGTATATATAGTGTAGATGAAATCCTCCAACTCGGAGAGGGCCAAAAGGCCTATACCGGTGCGGACAAAAGGACCGCAACCCGCGAATTTTGTAGAATTATAATCTAGTCGCCGACTTAGCTCAGCTGGTAGAGCAGCTGTTTTGTAAACAGCAGGTCATCGGTTCAAATCCGATAGTCGGCTACGAATTTTTGCCTGTCCGGCGGGCTATTTGCTAAAATATTCACTTACGGCCCCTTCGTCTAGCGGTTAGGACGCCGCCCTCTCAAGGCGGAGATCACGGGTTCGAATCCCGTAGGGGCCGCCAAATTTTAGCGGCGCCGGTTCCCCAAGGGGAATCGGCTTTTCATTTAAAGGAAATAACATGGATATCGGCATAGTCGGTCTGCCCAACGTCGGCAAATCAACCCTGTTCAACGCGCTCACGCGCGCCGGGGCCGCTTCCTCCAACTACCCCTTCACCACCATCGACCCCAACGTGGGGGTGGTGCCCGTACCGGACAAGCGCCTCGACGCGCTGTTCGACCTGTTCAAGCCGCCCAAGAAAGTGGCCTCCTACATCAAGTTCGTAGACATCGCCGGCCTGATGAAGGGCGCCTCCAAGGGCGAGGGCCTGGGCAACAAGTTCCTGGCCAATATCCGCGAGGTGGACGCCATTGTACAGGTAGTGCGCGTGTTCAAGGACCCTGACGTGGTGCACGTGCTGGGCGAAGTGGACCCCATCCGCGACATAGAGGTCATAGAGACCGAACTGATGCTGGCCGACATGGAGACCATAGACAAGGCGCTGGAGAAGAACCAGCGCGACCTGAAGGCCCGCACCAAGGACGCCGAGGAAAAGAAGGTGCGGCTCGAGAAGATCAAGGGTCTGCTCGCCGAAGGCAAGCCCGCCCGCGAGGCCGGCTACACCATAGACGAGGTGCGCGACTTCAATCTGCTGACCGTGAAGCCCGTTTTCTTCGTGGCCAACACCTCCGAGCAGCCCGACAAGGAAGTTATCGCCAAGCTGCGCGAGTTCATAAAGGCCCGCGGCGCCCTGCTGGTGGAGATCTCAGCCAAGATAGAGTCCGAGATCATAGAGCTGCCGGAAGAAGAGAAGGCCGTGTTCCTGAAGGATTTGGGTGAGGACTACACGGGTCTCGAGAAGATGGCGATTGCCGGCTACCAGCTGCTGGACCAGATCTCTTTCTTCACCGCCGGCTCCGAGGACGAGGTGCGCGCCTGGAACCTGAAGCGCGGGCTGAAGGCCCCGCAGGCGGCCGGCCGCATACATACGGATTTCGAGAAAGGCTTCATCCGCGCCGAAGTTTACTCTTTCGACGACATCATGAAGTACAAGGAAGAGAAGGTCCTGCGCGAGAAGGGCCTGATCCGCTCCGAGGGCAAGGAATACGTGATGAAGGACGGCGACATCTGCTTCTTCAAGTTCAACGTGTAGCCGCCGCCCCCGGCAAAAGAAAAACCCGCCGACCGGCGGGTTTTTCTTTTTAAGACAGACCGGGAGTTAAACCGCGGCCTTCAGTTCGAAGACTTCGACCGGCTCCTTATAGCCCTTGAATTCCAGCAGGCCGGCGCTGCCGTAGCTGAACTGCCCGGAAGTCTTTTCCTTAACCGCGCCGGAAACATACACCGCGCCGGCGGGCGCCTTGCCCTGCAGGCGCGAGGTGAAATTGACGGTATCCCCCATCACCGTGTAGTCCATGCGGGACTGCGACCCCACATTGCCGGCCACCACGGGTCCGCAATGCACGCCTATGCCCACGCCTAAAGTCCTTTTTCCGGAGGCGGCCTGCTCTTTATTGAAGACGGCGATCTCGGCCTGCATCTCGGCCGCGCAGGCCACGGCGCGCTTCTCGGCGTCGGCCTGCTCGAAGGGGTCGTTGAAGACCACGATGAGCGCGTCGCCCACGAACTTGTCCAGCGTGCCGTCATGGCGGAACACCACGTCCACCATGCGGCTGAAATAGAGGTTCAGCAGGTTCACCAGCTCGCCCGGGTCCATGGACTCGGACAGGGGCGTAAAGCCGCGGATGTCGGAGAACAGCACGGCCGCGTGCGTGCGCCGGCCCACGCCCATGGCGGCGCCGCCGTCAGGCGAGTCCAGTATCTTGCGCGCCACCTGGTGGGAGACATAGCGCGACAGCGCGCCCTCGGCCAGCTCGCGGCGCACCAGGTTCTCGGCGAACTGCAGCACCAGGTCGCGCATCTTCTTCACCGCGTAGGCGGCGAAGGCGCCCATCATCACCATGATCAGCAGGTGGATGATGGCGGAATAGGCGGGGATGGGGCTCAGGCGCGGGTTGCCGAAAGAGGTGTGCCAGACCGCGGCGTAGCCCAGGGCTGAGAAAGCCGCCGCCGCCATGATGGCCCGGTAGCTGTAGCGCAGCGCGCAGCCCACTATAAGGATGTAAAAGACAGGCACCAGCGGGCCGTTATTGCCCTCCACCAGCACTATGGTCAGCGCCAGGAACAGCGCGTCTACCCCGGCGGAGATATATTTGACGGGGCGATCGTAGAGCCGGCGCTGGTTGACCAGATACCAGGCGCCGGCGGCGTAGGCCAGCCAGGCCAGCATGGTCCACACCGCGCGCTGGTGCAGCCAGCCCTCCACCACCTTCAGCAGGTAATAGTTAGAGAACTCATTGGCCAGGAACACCAGCAGGAAGGCCAGCCGGAGCACGTTGATCTTGCGTTCGCCTATCTGCTCTTCGGTAAGGAAGAAAGCGTCAAGTTTTTCTTTGGTCATAGGGCGTCTTAATAATCTTACAAAAAACCGCGCGCGGCGGGGCGGCCGCATGGCGCACACAAGGCAGTCCTAAAATTATAAAATTACATCCCTGTGAGCCTCGACCTGAACCTGAACCCCACGCTGCTGCCCAAGCTCGGCCTGAACCCCAAGCAGGGAGAGGCCGTGCAGTATTTCGCCGGTCCGCTGCTGATACTGGCGGGCGCCGGCACCGGCAAGACCAAGACGCTCACCTCCAAGATAGCCCTGCTCATCGCCTCGGGCGTCTCCCCCTCCCGGGTGCTGGCCATCACCTTCACCAACAAGGCCGCGCAGGAGATGCTGCACCGCGTGGGTAAGCTGGTGCCGTACTCCGGCGGCATGTGGATACACACCTTCCACGCGCTGGGCGCGCGCATTCTGCGCCAGCACGGCCGGCTGATAGGCGTTAAGGCAGACTTCGTCATCTACGACGACGACGACCAGAAGAAGCTGATAGGCCTGGCGATGGAAGAGCTGGGCTTCGCCGAGGAAAAGAACAAAGCCTCGATGTATTTAAGCATCATCTCGCGCGCCAAGGACGATTTACTGGACGCGCAGAGCTATTTGATCAACGCGCAGGCCAACGACGACCCCGCCCGCCTGAAGGCCGCCCAGATCTACCACCGCTACCAGAAGAAGCTCATAGAAGCGGGCGCCATGGACTTCGGCGACCTGATAGTGCGCACCGTGGAGCTGCTGAACGAAAAGGAAGAGATCCGCAGCTACTTCCAGGAAAATTTCCAGTATATCCTCGTAGACGAGTACCAGGACACCAACCACGCCCAGTACGTACTGGTGAAGACGCTGTCGGCCAAGCACAAGAACCTCTGCGTGGTGGGCGACCCGGACCAGAGCGTGTACGGCTGGCGCGGCGCCGACATCCGCAACATCATGGAGTTCGAGAAGGATTTCCCCGACGCTTTCACTGTGGTGCTGGAGGAAAACTACCGCTCCACCGCCCGCATCCTGCACGCCGCCAACGAGCTCATCAAGCATAACCGCAACCGCCGCCCCAAGAACCTCTGGACCAAGGCCGACCACGGCGAACCGCCCGAGGTGCTGGAATACCAGAACGAGAACGACGAGGCGCGCGGCATAGCGGACGAAGTGAAACAGCTCACCGCCGGCGGGGCTTACACCTATAACGACATAGCCGTCTTCTACCGCACCAATGCGCAGAGCCGCTCTTTCGAAGAGGCCTGCCGCCGCGCGCGCATACCGTACCGGCTGATAGGTTCCGTGCGCTTCTACGACCGCAAGGAAGTCAAAGACGTGCTGGCCTACTTGAAGCTGCTGGTGAACCCCTCGGACACCATCAGCCTGCTGCGGGTCATCAACCTGCCGGCGCGCGGCATCGGCAAGACGGCCATGGACCATGTCATGGCCTATTCGCGCCAGAAGGAGATGCCGCTCTACGACGCGCTGCTCTCCGCCGAGCAGGTGCCCGACATCACCAACACCGCCCGGCGCGGCATTAAAGAATTTTTAGACCTGCTGGAAGGCGTGAAGTCCGACCTGTTCTCGGCCACGCCGTCGGCCATGCTGGCCAATATCCTGGAAAAGACCGGCTACTGGAAGATGACCGAGGATTTGGCCGAGAAAGAGCCGCAGGAATCCCTGGCGCGCCTGGGCAATTTGCAGGAACTGGTCAACGCCGTGAAGGAATTCGAAGAGCACTGCGTGCGCCAGGGCGCCGCGCCCACCCTGCACAAATACCTGGAGGAAGTCATGCTCTCCTCCCAGGTGGACAAGCTCAACACCGACACTTTCGCCATAACGCTGATGACGGTGCACCTGGCCAAGGGCCTGGAGTTCCCCGTAGTGTTCCTGACCGGCCTGGAAGAGAACCTTTTCCCCATCAACGCCGCCAACGCCTCGGAGGAGGACCTGGAGGAGGAGCGCCGCCTGGCCTACGTGGGCATGACCCGCGCGCGGCAGCGGCTCTTCCTCACCTGGGCCAATACCCGCCGGGTCTACGGCACTACCTATCCCAATCTGGGCTCGCGCTTCATCTTCGAAAGCAAGGTCGCAAAAGAGACCGCGACTCGCCACGGCGAAGAAGACGTGCAGGTGATCACTTCCTACCAGCCGCCGCCTTCCATCCCGCGCGTGGGCAAGGGCCGCAAGGTGATGCACCCCATACACGGGCCCGGCCGCGTGGTGGACCAGATCGGCTCGGGCGAGTTCGCCAAGGTGACCGTGGTCTTCGACAGCGGCGTGCGGCAGACCTTCATGCTGAAATACGCCCCGCTGCAGCCGATGTGAGCATGACCGACATAAAAAAAGAGCATTCCGCCGGCGGCCTCATCCTGGAGGACGGCCGGGTCTTCGTCATACTGATGCGCAATTTGAAAGGCGAGCAGGTGTGGACCTTTCCCAAGGGCCACCTGGACCCCGGCGAAACCGCCGAACAGGCCGCGGTCAGGGAAGTGCTGGAAGAGACGGGCTGGGACTGCGAGATAATCTCCGACTTCTATACCGCGCATTATTCTTTCCGGCGCGGCGACTCCGAGGTGGAAAAGGACGTCCGCTGGTTCCTGGTCAAGCGCACCGGCGGCGACGGCATACCGAAAACCCCCGACGAAGTCCTCGACATGCGCTGGCTCCCCCTCGCCGAAGCCGAAGCCCAGCTCTCCTACCCCAGCGACCTGGAAATAGTAGACCTTCTAAAAAAGATGTAGGGAACCGGCCAGCCCGGACGCAGCGGCCGCCTTTTAAAGGCGGCCTTTATTTTTTTATGGCTGCCGGTATGAAAATAGTATGCCGCTCGTTTACCTGCTTGAGCAGGGAGGAGAGAGCGGAGACCTTTCCTTTTATAACGCTGGGGCGGCGGCTGGAGATGGAGGCGCAGTCGGCCAGGCAGGCGGGGGCCGAGGGCGGGTAGGCGGCTTTCGCGGCGGCGAGGAACCTCTTTTTGGCCGCGGCGTTGGCTTTCAGGTTCAGCACGTCGGGGACGAAGACCAGGGTGTCCATGTCCGGGGTAAAGTGCGGGGCGTCTATGGCCGCGGCGGCGTCCATTACGCGCAGGCCGAGCGGAGAGAATTTATTCAGGTTGAACAGGTTGACCAGAGCATCGAAAGAAGAAACCCCGGCGAAGACGCGCACGGAGGCCTTCTTCCCGGCGGCGGCCTTCATGACCTCGGCGGCGGTCTGGTTGAGGAAAAGCGGGTTGCCGTAGGTAAGGAAACCGACCGTGTCGAACTTAGAGAGCGCTGCGACGGCCGCCTTCGCCGTGGCCTCCCGGCCCAGGCCGGTATTCAGCTTGAGGCCCGGGGTCAGCCCGGCGAAGCGCGCCGCGGTGGCCGCGTCCAGGCAGTGGGTGTACACCGCCCCGCATTCCTTCATGGCGGCCAGTGTTTCCAGTGTGACCTGGCCGGGGTAGAGTCCGTAGGAGAAGATGTAGAGTTTTTTCATAATTAGGAATTAGGAATCAACGTCCCCTCGCCACCTCGGAGAGGGTAAAAGCCGGCCGAAAAACAGGGCGGCCGCTTTTGAACGACACTTTTAATTCTACGGGCCTGAAGAAGAGGCCCCAGGAATAGAACTGGGCCGCCCGGTTGAAGCGGGAGGCCGAATTTACCGCGCCGGCGGCGGCCTCCAGGCGGCCGGCGTCCAGGCCGGTCAGCGCGCCTTCCAGGTCCCCGCTGCCAGCCTGCGCCAGCGCGCGGTCCAGCGCGGCCGCGGCGGCCGCCAGTTCGGTACGGGCTTTCGGGTACGGCGAGCCGGGGGCGAAAGCCGCCAGCCAGCGCCACGCTGCGTAATCGAGCAGGCAGGAGAAAGCGGGGCGCGCGGCGCGGCGTTTGAGGTTCAGAAGCCCGTCGTAGGCGGAATAGCCCAGGTAGAGCCCGGCGAATTTATTCTCGGCCTGCACGGCGTCTTTTGCCGGCACGGCGGCACCCGACTCGCCGAGCGCGGCCAGCTGTTCCAGTTCGGCCTTCAAGGCCACTATCGCGGCCAGCATTTCGGGAGCGCCCGGTTCCCCGGCGGCGGAGGCCAGCGCCACGGCCGCCTGGTCCAGGGCCGAGACGCGGGCGCGCATCGAAAGCAGCCCCAGCGCTCCGCGCAGGCTGCTCCGCAGCTCTTCCAGCCGTACGGACTCCTTCGCGGTTAAAACCCCACGGCCCTTCAAGGCCGAGGCCGCCACCAAAAACTCCTGGTAAACAGCAAAGGCCGAGGCGTAAGCCTGCTCAACTCCGGGCCGGGCCGCCTCCAGGCGCGCGGCCTCCATCCAGCCGGCGGCGCGGGACAGCTCGGCGTCCAGCGCGCCCTTGTTCAGCCGGTAATCGGCGAAATCCTTCCTGGACACGGAACGCCCCGCCGCGCCCCCGGCGATAACCGGCGGGGCCTCAGCCTCGGCCAGCTGCCCTTCGTAGAGGCGGCGCGCGGCCAGTTCCATCACCTCGCGCGAAGCCGTCGAACTGCCGGCCGCGGCGTTCAGGGCCTTCACCGCCGCGAGGAAGGCGGGGTTGAACTTCCAGGAGATTTCGTAGACCTCCCGGACCTGGCCGGAGGGACGCCCGCCGGAGTATTTCAGGCTCAGGTAGATCTCGGCCGCCTTGGCCGGGTTCTTGCGTATCCAGTCGAGCAGCGCGCTCCTGGCCTCGGCGTGCGTCTCGAACGCCGACAGGTCTACATAGCTGTCGGCCTCGCCGGAGTCCAGGATCTTGTCGGCCACTTCGCCGCGGAAAAAAAGGCTGGTCATGATGCGGTCTCTAACGGCCGCGGCCTCCGCCGCGTAGTCAGAGGGCCTCGCCTCCTGCGCCTGCTGCGGGGCCAGAGGTTTGCCCTCCTGCGCCGGCAGTGAAACCGGCTGGAGAGAGGCGAGTATAAGCAGCAGGAATATTTTCATCATCCCCAGGAGCGGAACATGTAGAGCAGCCGGGAGCCGGCCTTGGCGGTGAAGGGCCTGTTCCTGACGTCGGCCATGGTCACCTGTTTGGAATTCTTCAGGTCTTCCCTGAAGACGCGGGCCACGGCGGCCCCGAAGCCCCGGTCGTAGACGTTGACGTTCACCTCGAGGTTGTAATGCAGGCTGCGGTGGTCCAGGTTGTGGCTGCCCACGGAAGACCAGATGCCGTCTATCACCGCCGTCTTGGAATGCAGTATGGGTCCCTGCCATTCGTAAACGCGGACGCCGTTCTTTATAAGCCGGCCGAAGATGGCCCACGAAGCCCAGCGCACGTAGGGGTGGTCGGTCTCTTTCGGGCCGAGGATGCGCACGTCCACGCCGCGCCGCGCGGCCTCTATAAGCCGGCGCAGCACCATCTTGTCCGGCAGGAAATAAGCGTTGGTGATGTAGATGTAATCGAGGGCCTGGTCAATGGCGTAGCGGTAGGTGCGCCTGATAGAGCGCGTGTTCCGGATGCCGCTGGCGGACACCACCGAGGCGCGCTTGTTCCCGGTCGGGAGGAACTGCGGGACGCTAAGGCTTGGTTCCGGCGAGCCGCCTACGCGGGTGGAGGCTTCCCAGGATTCCCAGAAGAGCCGCTCCAGGCCGGCGGCCACGGGGCCGCTGACGCGCGCCTGCGTGTCCTTCCAGCCGCGGCCGCCCATCGAGACCGGCGCGTCCTTCTCCGTTATGTTGAACCCCCCGACGAAGGCGCAGCGCCCGTCCACGCAGACGGTCTTGCGGTGGTCGCGCTTGATCCAGTTCCAGTACGGCTTCCAGTAAATGACCGGCCTGAATTCCGCCACTCTCACTCCGCCCGCGGCCAGGCCGAGAAAATATTTTCTGTCGGTCTGTATCGAGCCTACGGAATCGTAGATGAAGTAAACACGCACGCCCTCCTTGGCCTTCCTGCGCAGCAGGGCGGCAAAATGGCGGCCGACGGCGTCGTCGGCCACGCAATAGAACTCCAGCAGGACATAGTCCTTTGCGCCCGCGATAGCCGCGAGCATCGCGGGGAAGGCCTCCTCCCCGTCCTTGAGCAGTTCTACTTCGTTGCCTTCGAGCGCGTCCTGCGGAGAGTTGCAGTAGCGGCTCCAGTTTGCTTTTTCCCGCATACCTTTTTTTCCAGTTTTTCCGCGTAGTCACGGTCAAAATCTATAAGGGCCCGGTTGTAGGAACTGATCTTGGCCGGCGGCGGGGCGGCCGGCTCCAGGCGGCGCAGCGCGGCGCAGGCCTTCTCATTCTCTCCGGCACCGGCGTAAACCGCCGCCAGGCCCAGCCTGGCCCCGGCGTAGCCCGGCTCCAGGGCCAGCGCGCGCTCGAAAGCTCCGCCAGCGGCGGCCAGGTCCCCGGTCAGGGCCGCCGCCCGGCCTGTTTCCGCCAGGTAAAAAACATTGGAAGGGGCGGCCTGGGCCGCCGCTGCAGGCAGGGCCTGGGCGAGCGCCGGCGAAGCGCCAGCGGCGGAATCAGCGCGCGCCGCCGCCAGGTAATCTTTCTGCCCGCCGTAAATACCGGCGGCCGTCCCGCCCAGCAGTAAGGCAAGCAGGAGGGCGGCAACCGCCGGCGCGGCCTTGCCGGGCGCGCCCTCAGGGCGCTCGCCGGCGGCGGCGAAACCGAGCGAGCCCCAGAACAGCAGCGCGACGGCGCCGGAGTAGAAGACCATGTCCCCCGCGCCCTGTATCAGCGCGGCCAGCGCGCAGAGCTTCAGCGGCAGTTTTTTAGCGCCGCCTGCCAGCAGGGCGGCGCCGGCCGCCAGCAGGAACAGCAGGGCCGCCGGGAAACCGGCCTCGGCCGCCAGGTTCATTATTTCGCTGTGAGCGTGCAGCGTGCTGTGGCCATAATACGAGATCCCGTCGAAATAAGGGAATTTAAAAAGTTCGAAGGCCTCGCCGAAGCGGCCGGGGCCCCAGCCCAGCAGGGGGCTGGCGGCCGCGGCCTCCAGCGCCGCGCCCCAGAGCCGGGGGCGCTCAAAGGCCCGCGGGTCGCTCAGTTTCAGCAGGCCTTCCAGCGAAGACTCCGGCATGGCGGCGGCTGCGCCCAGGATAACGGCTATCAGCCCGGCCAGCCAGCGCCAGCGCCGGGTGAAGAGCAGCCCCGCGGCGGCGGCCAGGGCGGCGGCCAGCGCCGCGCCGCGCGAGCCGGAGGCCGCCAGGCCTGCGGCCAGCAGCAGCGCCAGGGCTCCGTAGATGAACTTTTCTTTCCTCTCAACCGCCCCGGACAGACCCAGCAGGGCCGGAGCGAATGCTCCGGCGCAGAAAGCCGCCGAGTAATTAGGATTGTTGCCGATGAAGCCGGTCACCCAGCCCGGTGAGGCCAACTGGAAGAGCATCACAACGGCGGCCGCGGAGCCCAGGAAGTAAACCGCCTTCAGCCAACGGTCGTCACCCTCCGCGCCGGAGGCCGCGTAAAAGAAGAACAACCCAAGCAAGCCGTAGCGGGCGGCGGCCGGCGCGGCAGCCGCGAAGTCAGGAGAAAATAGCGCGGCGGCGCCGAGCCAGCCGAAGAACAGCAGCGCGGCGGGCTGCCCGCCGGGGCGGAGGAGAGCCGGGCGCAGGAGCAGCCAGGCCAGCAGCAGCGCGGCTAAAGCCAGCCAGCCCGGGGCGGAGCGGAGCCCTCCGGCGGCGGCGGCCAGCACCAGGGCGGCAGCGGGCGCATAGGGCGCTGCTCTTTCAGCGCAGCGGGAGAGGTTCATTTATAAACCTCCAGCCGGCGCTGCTCCAGACCGGCGGCCGCCCGCTCGCGGCCAGGCGCGGCATAGATCTTCCCGAGGGCCGCCCAGGCCGCGGGGCTATAGCGGTTCTCCAGCAACGCCCCCTCGTAGTAACGGGCGGCGGCTAAAGGCGAGGCGCCCCCGGCCACAGCCAGGCGGCCCAGCAACTCCAGCGCCGGCGCCCTGAAAAGTTTCGACCGGAGCGCCGGCTCCAGCTCGGCCTCCGCCGCCGGCAGGCCGCCGTCACGTGCGGCGGAGAAGGCCCGCGCCCGGGCCGCTTCAAAAGAGAGGGACCTGTAATCCTGGCGCAGCAGCGCCGCCAGCAGCAGCGCGCCGAAGGCCAGCGCCGCGCCGTACGCCCTGAGCGGGAGCTTCACCGTTCCGGCTCCTTCTTCGGGAGAAGAGAGCAGCCAGCAGAAGAGCCAGAAATTGGCGGGCACCGAAAGGCCGAAGTCCACCAGCGAATGCGCGAGCGCGGCGATAAGGGCGTATTTAGCCAGCCCGGCGCGGGCGCGCACGGCCGCAAAGACCAGCCAGAACCAGGCCAGCGCCGCGGGCAGGCCGTTCTCGGCGAGGAACTCCAGGTAATAGTTGTGGGCGTAGATAGAGTGTTCCCTGAAAGCGCCCGCCGCCTGGAAACCGGCCTGCGCCCAGGTGAAAGAGGCGTGCCCGAAGCCGGCGAGCGGCCGCGCGGCGAACATCTCCAGGGCGCTGCGCCACCAGGCCAGCCGCCCGGCCACCGAATCGGCCTGCAGCAGCCAGAAGACGAAGGCGGCCAGCGCGGCCAGCCCCAGCAGCAGCCAGGCGTTCTCTTTGAGCTCGCGCGCCCCGGGGCGCGAGACGGCGTAGCAGCCGGCCGCGGCCAGGCCGGCCAGCGCCGCGCCGAGCGACTGCGTCCAGACCACCAGCACCAGCATGGCCGCGCCCAGCAGCCAGCCGTATTTGCGCTCCAGCGTGAGCGGTATCACCATCACGGCGTACAGCGCCAGGGCGTTCAAATTGGTCAGCGGCGGCCGGTCGAGGAAATTCTTCAGGACAAAGACCTGCAGCAGCGAGAGGGCGAAGATCAGCCCGGCGCCCCAGAGCACCGCGGTCTCCACGCGGCCCCGCTCTTCCTTATTAAGGAAGGAGGCGAAGAGGAAGATCAGCAGGCCGGCCGCGTAGTTGCCCCATTCGTTGAAGATGTGACCCCGGAACGGGCTGGCCAGCAGCGCCAGCAGCGTGAGGGCGGCGGCGGCCCAGAGGGGCCGGAATTTTTTATCGGCCAGCGCGGCGGGCAGGCCGGGGCCCCGGGCGCGCAGCGCCAGCCAGGCCAGGCAGCCCAGCAGCACGGCCCGCTGGAGCGCGAGCTGCAGCGGCAGGTCGAAGACGGCCTGCAGGGCGGGCGCCAGCCCCAGCACGAAAATGAAGATATATGACAGCATCGTAAAATCAAAGGACCAGGTCCCTGCCGGCCCTGGTCCTTGTTAACCGAACCGCTAAAGGGCTCAGTCTTCGAGTATCCTCGGAGTCACGAAAATGAGCAGTTCCATCCTGGTGCGGGACATCGACTTCTTCTTGAAGAGGTAGCCCAGTATCGGAATATCGCCCAGTATCGGCACCTTGAACACGGCCTCGGACTGCGAGTCGTGGATCAGGCCGCCTATCACTATGGTCTCGCCGTTGCGCACGATCACGTTGGTGTCGGCGGAACGGGTGTCTATGCCGGGCGCGCCGCCGGCCACGGGCACCACGGTGGCGGAGGGCTGGCTCACCGTCGGGTTGATCTTCATGGAGATGCGCCCGTCGGAGTTTATCGTCGGGGTCACCTTCAGGATGATGCCGGTGGTGAGGTAGGTCACCTTGGTGGTGGAGACGGGCGGGTTGCTGGCGGAGGTCTCCGTGGTGGTGTAGGGGATCTGCGTGGTGATATTGATGTTGGCTTCCTTGTTGTTAAGGGTGGCCACCTTGGGATCGCTAAGCACCTTGGCCTTGCCCTTCTTGGCCGCCGCGGTGATGACCGCGTCGAACATGTAGTTGGAAGCCACCTTGCCCAGGCGGAAAGCGCCGTAGACCAGGTTGGCGGGCAGGTTGACGCCCGAGCCGCCGCCGGGGCCGCTGATGGGGTTGCTGACGTAGCGGCCCGAGCCCGCCGCCGGCGTCTGAATGCCGGGGACGTTGCCGCCTATCTCGATCTGGTTGCCGGAATCGCCGGCGCCGAAATAGGTGCCGTTCTTCTCGCCGTAGCCGGACCAGCTGATGCCGTAGTCCATGGAATTGTCGAGCGAGACCTCCACCAGCTTGGCCTCTATCACCACCTGCTTGGGCACGCGGTCGAGGCTGCGGATCAGGCGGGCGATGGAGTCCAGGCCCAGCTGGGTATCGGTCACCACCAGCGCATTATTGGCTTCGTCGGGGGTGCAGCGGGCGACGCGGCCCTCGGCGTTGGACACGGCGTCCACCTGGGCTTTAACGTCGGCGGCCTTGGAGTAGTTGAGGAAGAACACCCGGGTCTGGGGCATGGCCTTCTTCTGTTCGGCAATCAGCGTCGCGGGGGAGGCTATGCGCAGGATATTGTCGCCGGCCTGCTGGGCGGCCAGGCCCTTCACGCTGAGCAGCGTCTTGAAGGCCTCTTCGAAGGGCACCTTGGTGAGGCTGATCGTAACCGTGCCGGTCACGTCGTCGCCGTAGATTATGTTGAGGTTGGCCTTGGCGGCCAGCATGTCGATGACCTCGCGCACGTCCGCCTCGCTGTAATCGAAAGTGATGGGCTCGCGGGAGAGGCTGTCCATGATGTTGCGGGAGGCGGGCGCGGAGTAAGCCTTCCTGGGGGCGAGGGCGGCGGGGGCGCTCTCGCGGCGGACGTCGGAGGGCTTTATAGGGGCGGCCTCCAGCGTCATCTCGAGCGGCTTGGCCTGCACGCGCGAGGGCTCCGGGGCGATGACCTTAACCTGCTGGGCAGGGGCGTCCTTGACCGCGGGCGCGGCGGCCCTGGCGGCCTGGCGGGCGCCGAACATGACCACCAGCTCGTTGCCCTTGCGGGTGATCTCGTAGGCGGTCTTGCGCGAAAGGTCCATCACGACGCGGGAAATGCTGACCGGGGTGGTCTGGAACTGGCCGGTGCGCACCTTGCGCAGCGCGCCGCCGTTGCCGGGGATCTCCTGGAGGGTCTGCAGCCTGGAGTCCATCAGCTCCAGCACCAGCCTGGACGGCTGCTCGGTGGTGAAAGCCTTGTATTCCACGGGGCGGTCGGTGGCGATGTAGACGCTGTCGGCCGACACCCTCACGGACTTTACCGTAGCGTTCTCTACCGCGAACGCCACCAGCGGGTTCTGGCCCAGCAGCAGCGCCGTGACGGCGAGTGCGATGAATTTTTTCATTTTATTCGTTCTCCCGCAGGTTAAGGTGGTGCACCTTCTTGTCTTCGGTCATCAGTATAACCTGCTTGCCTTTCACTACCCCGGAAACGCCGGGCACGAGCTTCTTTTTGGAATCCGTTATGCGGCCGGCCTTGAGCGTATAGAGGGAGCCGGACGCGTCGCGCAGCAGGGCTTCGCGGCCGCGGGAATCTTCCATGATGCCGGTGAGCGTGAGGCCGTACACCGAGAAGGTCCCCTTCGCCACTTCCACCGGCTTGCCGTCCGCGCCCCTGGGAGCCTTGTTCTCGCCGGTGCCCTTCTGGTCGCCGTAGACGGTGGCGGCCAGCAGCGGGTCGCGCTTGTTGACCGGCCTGTAGACCTGTTCCACGGTGGCGGCGGGGGTGGAAACCGCTACCTGCGCCGCGGCCGGGGCCGCGCAAGGCAGGAGCACTGTAAATAAGAGGTTGAGGGTCATGGGTTTAACCGTTGTACTGGTAAGCGGCCAGCGTGAAGGTGGCGCTGACCGAGGCCTCCGGGTTGGAGGTGCCGAGCAGGTTCAGGTTCTCGGAGGTCATGATGCGCTCCTCGAGGCCGAGGGCCGTAAGGAAGCGCCCCACGTCGTGATAGTTGCCCTTGAGGATGATGGTGTAGGTAACCTTGGTGAAATATTCCACCTTGGACTGGCCGGTGGGGTTTATGGCGGTGACGTTCACCCTGTATTTGCGGCTGAGGCGCGTCACGGTGCGTATCAAATCGGGGATCTTGCGCTCGCTGGGCAGCTTCTTCACGGCCGCTTCCCGCTCCAGCTTGAGGCTCTCCAGCTTGCCCTCGAGGTCCTTGTACTTGGCCTTCTGGCGCTTGGCGTTCTCGATGTCCCGGTTCATCACCTCTACCTTAGCCGTGTTCTCCTCTATCTTCTTGGCGGTGGGCAGCCAGAAGTAATAGACGTAAAGCCCGATGAACAGCCCGCCTAAAAGAATGGCGGCGCCGATCTGCGCCATCTGCTCCTTGGTAAGCTGGATCTTATTCATAGGTTTATTTGTAGGTGTACTTCATCGTGACCGGGACCGTGAACCTCTTGCCCATCTCGGTCTCGGTAACGGCGATGCCGCCGATCGTGACGTCCTTGTAGGGGCCGGAGGTCTCCAGCGAGTTAATCCAGTACGCCAGGTCGTAGGCGGAGTTGGAATTGACGCCCATGGAGACGCCCACCACGCTGCCCGAGAGGGTCGTGTTGACTCCGGTGAACCAGAGGGTGGAGGGCAGGTCGCTGATCAGGTCCTGCAGGAAGCGGGTGTAGACGAAGCGGCCCTTGTTGATGCTGTTGATCGAGTCCAGGTACTTCTGCACCTCGGCGATCTGCTTCTCGATCTCCTTGACCCGGTCCACGTCCTTCTGCAGGATCTTCATCTCGGCTTCCAGGTCCACGAGCCTCAGCTCTATCCTCTTGGAACGGCCGAAGTGCCAGGACGAGACGAGGAGGATGGTGATGGCGGCGACTATGACGCCCAGCACGACCTTGGCGATCACGACCTTGCGGTTGATCTTGGCTATGTACTCGGGCGGAATGAGGTTGATTCTGATCATTCTTCCCAATCCTTCATGCTGCGGAGCGCCAGGCCCGTGGCCACGGCCAGGGCCGGCAGGACGTCCTTAGGCATGTTTTTCGGCTGTTCGGGCAGGAAGGCCAGGGGGTTGACGATCTCGACGGGGACCTTGAATTCCATGGAGAGGAACTTGGTCACGTTGCCCAGGTTCGCCAGCCCGCCGGAGAGCATGATCTTGGAGATCGAATGCTCCACGCCCTGCGACAGGTAGAAGTCTATGGAGCGTGAGACCTCGGTGTAGAGGTCCTTCAGCACGCTGGCGGCGGCCTTGGAGACCGTGATGCCCTCCTTGTCGAAATTCTCTATCGCGCCTTCCTTGTCTTCGTCGGAAACCAGCACGGAGCGGCTCTTCTTGAGGTTGTCCGCGGACGCCGCGTCGGTCTTGAGCGCCTTGGCGATGGCCTTGTCCAGCGTGGAGCCGGCGATGAAGATGTCGCGCACCACGCGGGTCACGCCCTGGGTGATGATGGAGAGGTTGGTCACCTTCTGGCCGATGTTGAGCAGGAGCACGGAATTATTCTCGCCCTTCGGGGCGATCCTGTCGTAAAGCGTTTCGAGCGCGAAGGAGTCCACGTCTATGATGAGGGGGTCCAGCCCGGCGCCGGAGATGATGTCGATCTTGTCCTGCACAGCCTCCCGCTTGGCGGCCACCAGCACGGTGTCGATCTTGGGCTCGCCCTCTTCGGCGGCGTCGTTGAGGATGCTGTAGGTGAGGTTGACGTCCTTGATGTCGAAAGGGATGAAGGGCTCGGCCTCTACGGCTATGGTCAGGTCCAGCTCTTTCCGGGTGAGCTTGGGCAGCTTGACGTAGCGGACGATGACGGCGTTGCCGGAGATGGAGGCGGCCGCGTAGCGGGCCTGCAGGTTCTTCTTCTTGATGTAGGTCTTGATCTCCTGCGAGATGATGGCTTTTTTCTCTTCGGGCGGGACATCCGCCTTTATCGCCAGGGGGATGTAGCCCCAGTCCTTCAGCTTGAGGACCTTTTTTTCCTCGGTGAAGCAGACTATCTTCACCGCGTAGTTGCCGATGTCCACGCCTATTATGTCCTTAGGCGGGAACATCTGTTTTACCAGGTTTGAAAGCATCTAGTTTTAAAAACCCTCCGGTCCTGTACTTTAAACCGCCCCTTGCGCGCCGCCGCGCCTCAGCTCAAAACAGTATAGTTCAATTATATTAAATAATTGTTACATGAAAATCAATACTTTTCAACAGCCCCGGGGCCGCTGTTTAAACAGCCCCCCATTTTTAGTTAAATGTCTGTTATGATCAAAGGGGCTTTTCTTGGCGGGGCGGCCGCTTTCGGCGCGGGGCCGGGGCCGCTGGCGGGCGCAGGCTTCGAAATAATCGCCGCCTCCCGGGCCGGCCGGAACGGCCCGCCCCTCCCGCGCGGCGCGCGCGAGCTCGGCTCGGCCGAAGAACTGTTCGCGGAGCCCGGCCTGCAGTTCGCGGCCATAAGCCTGCCCCCCGCCGAAAGCTTCAAGGCGATACTGCTGGCCCTGCAGCGCGGGCTGCACGTTTTCTGCGAGCCGCCTTTCTGCCTGACCTCCACGGAATTCGGCGAGGTCCGCGAAGCGGCCGAAACGGCGGGGCGCACGGTGTTCCCGGCGCAGCCGTGGGAGCGCGCCCCGGCGTACGCGGCGCTGGAGAAGGCCGTGAACCGCGGCCTGGCCGGGGAGATCAATTTCGTTTTCGCGCAGGCCCTGCTGCCCGGGCCCTCGCCTGAAGACTGGCTGGCCGCGCCGCAGGCCTGGCAGGTCTTCTCGACGCTGCTGGGGCTGGCCCGCCGCCCCCCCGCCGCCGTCGAGGCCAGGCTCTCGCCCGGGGGCCCGGCCGCCTTCCACGTGCACTTCGGCGGCGCCGACGCCTTCGTGCACCTGTCCGGGGGCGCGTTCGCCCCGCGCCTGAAAACCGCCGTCTCCGGCGACAAAGGGCGCCTGGAGCTGGACAATAACCTGTTGCGCCTCGACCTCTCCGGCTCCGAGCCGGAAACGGTAGAGCTCTCGGCCTGGCCGGAGCCCGGGAGCGCCAGGCCGGAATGGCTGGCCGCGGAACTCGCCGATTTCGGCCGGGAGCTCGCCGGGGAAAAGCCGCGCGGCTCCGGCCTGCGCAATGCGCGCTACTGCGTGAAGCTGCTCAAGAACGCCCGCTACTCGGCGGGCATGAAGTCCGCCGCCATCCCGCTGTAATAATTCTTTTGGAAATAAAAAAAGGGGGCGCTTGCCCCCCTTTTTTCAGGAGTTGCCGGCCGGCGGCTCTGGAGGAGTCTTGGCGGCAGCCGCGGGCTGGCGCAGGATCCCGACGAGGAAACGGCTGATGGCTTCGCTCGACGCGTAGGCCTGCAGGCCGGCCCGCACCAGGAAGAAAAGCGTGAAGCCCAGGAACAGCGCCTGGTAGGCCCACTCATAATCCTCTATGAAGGGAAACACCGCCTCCTGGAAGGCGTAATAGGAGAAAAGCAGCGCGAGGATCTTCATCACGCTGCGCCAGAATTTTCCGGCGTCCGGCATGAAATCCATTATCCCGTCGGCCGCCGGCGAGGCTTCGATCCCGAACCGGATGAACACCACTACCGCCAGCAGCGAGACCACGGCGTTGAGAAAGACGCTGACGGGCAGCTTGTAGCTGAGGAAAGGCAGCGACCTGGCGTAGGGCAGGCTTTCCACGAAATAGCCCATCGCGAACAGCGTGAAAAGGGCGACCAGGGTTTTGACGGCCTTGGCGGCCAGTTCCCACAGCAGTTCTTTTTTTCCCATAGCTGAAATCTTACAAATATGCGCGGCGCCCGTCAAAAGGCCCCGCCCCTTGTTTTATAAATATGAATAAATTATATTATTATTGAAAAGCGCGGCCCTTTTGTGATAATATTAGGGCTTAAGCGCTCCCCAAGGGGGGCGAAGCGCGTGGTGGAGGAAGCTATCATGAAATTCGAAAGAACCGAATACAAAGGCCAGCCGGTCCTGATACTCAAGCGGAACGATAACGACAAGTACCCGTTCTCTTTCGGCCTGTCCAAGGCCCGCCTCATAATCGAGGGCTTTGAGGAAATCAAGAAGTTCGTGGCCGAGAACGACAGCAAAGAAGAGAAAAAGTAGTTCGTTTTCCCTCTTTTGCGGTTTAATAAATGCCGTCTAAAACAGAGCTGGCTATCGCCGGGTTTTATGACGGCATTTACCTTTTCTACGGGGCCGCTAATTCCTTCCTGACCTTCGGCCTGGACCTGTACTGGCGGCGGCGCGCCGCGGGGCTGGCCCTGCGCCTGGCGCCCGGCGCGCGCACGGCGCTCGACGCCTGCTGCGGCACCGGCGACTTCACGCTGGCGCTGAAAAAAAAGTTCGGCCCCGGGCTGCTGCTGGCCGGCGCGGACCTGAGCGAAGCCATGCTCTCGTCGGCGCGCGCCCGGCTGCCCGGCGCAAAGTTCACGGCGGCCGCGGCCGGCGAGCTCCCCTTCCCCGACGGCAGCTTCGACCTGGTGACCATCTCCTTCGCCACGCGCAACCTCAATATCGACAGAGAAAAACTGCTGGCAGCGCTGCGGGAATTCCGCCGCGTACTGAAGCCCGGCGGGGTCTTCCTGAACCTGGAGACCACGCGGCCGGAAAACCGCCTGGTCTGGTTCCTCATGCGGGTCTACGTAAAATCCGCCATCGGCTTGCTGAACCTGCTCTCGCCGAAAAGCAGGGCCCCCTACCTCTTCCTGCTCAACACGATACTGGGCTTCTACTCAGCCCCGGAATTTTCCGCCCTCCTCGCGGAGGCCGGCTTCGAGGCCGTTTCGGCCAAGCCGCTGTTTCCCGGCGCGGTGGCGGCGCACTCGGCGCGCAGGCCGGCCAACTAAACAGTTGCGCGGCCCGCTGATTTTTTATCTAATTCCTTATATAGGGGACGGGGCAGATACGCGGTTTCAATTCACGCCTTTTCCGTTCCCTCGCCAAGGAGAGCCTTTATGGAGCAGCGCAGCCTCGCGCCGATAGAGATATTGCTGGTGGAGGACAATCCCGACGACGTGGCCCTGACCGTCCGCTCGTTCAAGAAGGCCAGGATGCAGAACCGCATCAGCGTGGCGGAGGACGGCGTAGAGGGCCTCGCCTTCCTGCGCCGGGAGGGTAAATACGCCGACGCCCCGAGGCCGGACATCATCCTGCTGGACCTGAACCTGCCCAGGATGAACGGCCACGAACTGCTCGAGATAATAAAGACCGATCCCGCCTTGAAGGACATCCCGGTGATAATACTCACCACCTCCAAATCCGAGGAGGACGTGCTGAGCACTTACAAGCTCCATTCGAACTGCTTCATCACCAAGCCGGTGCTGATGGAAGATTTCGACCGCGTGATAAGGACCATCCAGGATTTCTGGTTCGTCGTCGTGAAACTGCCGAGCAGCAAGTAGGCGTGCCCGCGGCTGGGGGGCCGCAAAAACATGGGGTTCCTGCGCAACAAATCCTTAAGCGTCAAGCTTACCGCCCTCATAACGGCGGTGACCACGGCCGGCATCATAGCCGGCTTTGCCGCGGTCACGTTCATCGACGCCCGCAATTTCCGGGGCGACCTGGCGGCCGACGCCGCGCTTTCGGCGCGGCTGGCGGCCGGCTACTGCGTGGCCCCGCTGGTTTTCGGCTACGCCGAAGAGGCCGCCCAGGCTCTCGAGAAGCTTTCCCTCTTCGACGACATAAACTATGTGGCGGTCTACGACCAGGAAGGCAGGCTTTTCGCCCGGTACCGGCGCGAGGGTTCGCAGGGAGAGCCCCCGGCGCTGCTGGCGGACCCGGGCCTGGCCTCCGGTTTCCGCGCGGGGATCTTCGAGGCCCGCGAGCCGGTGATCTACGACGGGAAACGCTTCGGCACCATAAGCCTGGCGGTCTCCACCGGCAGCCTTTCACGCAAGATCGCGGGCCGCGCCGGCCTGCTGGCCCTGCTGGCGGCGCTGATGGCCGCGGCCGCGCTGCTGGTGGCCCTGCGGGCGCAGCGGGTGGTCTCGGAGCCTATCCTGAGCCTGGCCGACATGGAGCGCGGCGTGGCTCTGCGCGGGGATTACTCCGTCAGGAGCGGCATCAGCCGGGACGACGAGATCGGGGCGCTGGCCGCCGGCTTCGACGCCCTGCTGGAAAGCCTGGGCGCCCGCAGCCGCGAGCGCGACGCCGCGGAGGAAGCGCTGCGCCAGGCGCACACGGAGATGGAGGGCAAGGTGAGAGAGCGCACCGCCGAACTGCGGCTCGCCAACAAGGAGCTGGAGGCCTTCACCTACTCGGCCTCCCACGACCTGCGCGCCCCGCTGCGGCGCATAGACGGTTTCAGCTCGCTGCTGGAGGAAGATTGCGCCGCCCAGCTGTCGGAGGAAGGCAGGGAGCACCTCGGCCGCATCCGCGCGGGCTGCCGCCAGATGGCGCAGGTGATAGACAGCCTGCTGCGCCTCTCGCGCGTGATGCGCCAGGAACTGGACATGAAGGAGCTGGACCTCAGCGCGCTGGCGGAGGAGATCTTCGCCGGGCTCAGGGAAACGGAGCCGCTGCGCAAAGTGCAATTTACGGCCGCCGGCGGCCTGACGGCGGTCGGGGACAGGGTGCTGCTGGGCGAGGTGCTGGAGAACCTGCTCTCCAACGCCTGGAAGTTCACGGGCAAGACCGCGGCCCCCGTCATCGAGTTCGGCGCTTCCGAAAAAGACGGAGAAAGAATTTATTTCGTCAGGGACAACGGCAAAGGCTTCGACATGAAATACGCCGGCAAGCTCTTCCGCCCCTTCCAGAGGCTGCACTCCCCCGCCGAGTTCCCCGGGACTGGCATAGGGCTTACCACCGTGCAGCGCATCATAGAGCGTCACGGCGGGCGCATCTGGGTTGAAGGCGAGGAGGACCGCGGGGCGGTTTTCTATTTCACGCTGCACGGCCGGGAGAACGGCGGCAGCCAGGCACATAAGGAGCAAGGATATGACGGACAAACCGCTTAAGGTACTGCTGATAGAGGACAACCTCGACGACCTTTCCCTGACCCGGGAAGTTTTCAGGAAGGCGAAGGCCATGCCCATGCACCTGGCCTCCGCCGCCTCCATGAAGGACGCGCTGGCCATCCTGAAGACAGAAACCTACGACGCCATCGTAGCCGACCTGAACCTGCCCGACAGCTGCGGCCAGGACACCTTCGAAGGCCTGCAGAAAGCCGCGCCCGACACGCCGCTGCTGCTGCTCACCGTCCTCGACGACGAGGAGCTGGCCCTGAACCTGGTAAAGCTGGGGGCGCAGGACTACATCGTAAAGGGCGACCTCAGCCCGGCGCTGCTGGTGCGGGCCGTCTATTACGCCATAGAGCGCAAGGCTCTGAGCCTCAGGCAGAACCACCTGATCCGCAGCCTGGAAAAGGCCCTGGCCGAGGTGAAGACCCTCTCCGGCCTGCTGCCCATGTGCGCCAAGTGCAAGAAGATACGCACCGACAAGGGCCAGTGGCAGGGCGTGGAGGAATACATTACCAAACGCACCGACGCCGAGTTCACCCACGGCCTCTGCCCGGAGTGCATGCGCGAGATGTACCCCGGCCTGCACAAGGATAAAAAATAAGGGCGCCGCCCTTCCTTATAATGACAGCCAGCCGCAGAGGAAAGCTATTTTCAGCCGCGTCGGCCGCGGCCCTCGCCTGCGCCCTCCTGCCGCGGTGGGCCGCCTGCGCCCCCGCGAAAGAAGCTGAAGTCAAAGCCGCCTACATCTACAACTTCGCGCAGTTCGTTGAATGGGAAACGCCGGCGGCCAGCAGCGCTCCGGCGCATTTCGACATCTGCGTGCTGGGCGAGGACGCCGTGAGCCAGCCGCTGACCTTCCTGCCCGAAACCCTCCTCAAAGGCCAAAAGACGCGCGTAAAGCTGCTGGGAGATTCCGAGGCGGGACTGGCCTCCTGCCGCATTCTTTTCATCGGCCGCTCAAAACAGAAGCGGGCCGCCGAGATCGCCAGGGCCCTGCGCCCGGCTGGAGTGCTGACGGTCAGCGACGCGCCCCGTTTCGCGGCCTCCGGAGGCGTCATCGGTTTCGTCACCGAGAACAACAGGGTCAGGATAGCCATAAACCTTAAAGCCGCCAGGGAATCCGGCCTGAAGATCAGCTCGCGCCTCTTGGAAGTGTCCAAGCTGGTGAAGGAACAGCCCTGACGCAAAGACCTATGAGAAATATTAAATACGCGGTCCTTATCCTGCTCGCCGCGGCGGTTTACGCCCGGGCCGAAGCCGCCGGCGCTGGCCTGCAGGACCTGCTCTCCTACGACCTGGCCGAGCTGATGAACGTGGAAGTTATTTCAGCCTCCAAGGAAAAGGAGGCGGCCAGCCAGGCCTCCGCCACCGTACGCGTCATAACCGCCGAGCAGATAAAAGAGCGCGGCTACCTGACCCTGGAAGAAGCGCTGGCCGGCCTGCCCGGCTTCCAGTTCAGGGAGATCTCCGGCTTCAACGGCTATGTCTTCATGCGCGGCCTGCCCAGCCAGAACAATCTGATCCTGCTGCTGGTGGACGGCGTGCAGATAAACGAGCTCAATTCCGGCGGTTTTTACGCCGGGGCCCAGCACAATTTGGCCAACGTGAAGCGCATCGAGGTGGTCTACGGCCCGGCCTCCGCCCTCTACGGCACCAACGCCGTTTCCGGCGTGGTAAACCTCATCACCAGAGACCCGGCCGACATCGGCGGCGGAAGCGCGGGGGCCCTGGCGGGCGGCTTCGGCACGCGCGGCACCGATTTCAGCTACGGCTTCCGCGACGACGCGGCCGGCTACGGGGTCAGTTTCTCAGGGGCCATGAAGCGCACCGACAAGCACGCCCTGCGCGGGGCCGCCGGCGACAACAACTGGTCGCAGAACATGGAGAACTTCGAGGAAGACTGGTCCTTCGACGGCAAGCTGGAATACAAGGATTTCACCTTCGGCGCCGTGGTGCAGGACAAGCGGGCTTCCCGCTCCACCAACGACAAGTCGGCGGGTACCGCCTACCTGGATTTTGGCACGAACTGGCATATCCGCTTCGCCAACGCCTGGCTGAAACACTCCTACGCCGCCGAAAGCGGGTGGACCCTGGATTCAAGGCTTTACTATCGCGCCAGCACGGTACTCGACGATACTGTCTCGAGCGTTTACAACCTCGTCTGCTCCACCTGCGGGCAGCAGGGGCAGTACCGCCCCAACGACCTCTTCGGCCTGGAAAGCCAGCTGAGCCTCAAGCCGGCCGAAGGGCTGGAACTGACCGGCGGAGCGGCGGCTGAGCGCGAGAACCTGGCCAGGGATTTCTCCACTACCTACAGCGGCGACCCGCTCGCCCGCCCTCCCGCGCCCGGCTCCCCGGCCATGGCGTCCAACGAGCTGCTGAGCCTCTACGCGCAGGCCAGGTACGATATCGCGCAAGGCCTGCGGTTCACCGGCGGCTTGCGCCACGACAACAGCAGCAGCTACGGCAAGGTGTATACGCCGAGGGCCGGCCTGGTCTATAACAGGGAGCAGCTCACGCTGAAACTGCTTTACGGCGAAGCGTTCCGCGCGCCCAAGCCCTGGGACCGCACCTACGGCGCCGGCAATCCCGGCCTGCACCCTGAAGAGATGACCTCGGCGGAACTTTCCGGGGCCTACGCGTTCAACGGCAACCTCCGGGCCGACCTGGCGCTCTACAGGAACAAGCTCGACAATATCCTTGAGCTCGACGGCGCGGCCAACCGCTACGTAAATTCCGGCGACATAGAGACGCGCGGCCTGGAGGCGCAGCTGGAATACGCCCGCGGGCCTTTAAAGGGCCGGCTCAGCTACACCTGCCAGGTCTCCGAGGACGACGCCGGAGAGGACATAGAAGAGATCGCCCGGCACGGCGCCGGCGCCGGGCTCTTCTACGCCTTCGGCCGCCAGCTCAAGCTCGACGTGGAAGGGCGCTGGTCGGGCCGCCGCAAGAACACCAGGACCATCGCGGCCACCGGCAGCGATTATGTGGGCGCGGCTTTCGTAGCCGACGCGGCCCTCTCTTTTCTGAATTCCAGGAACCTCACCGCCAGCCTTATCGGGAAAAACATCTTCAACAGCAGGTATTATCACACCTCCAACCGCCCCCCCGACCGCTACCGCCAGCCGGCGCGGCAGCTGCTGCTGCAGTTCGGCTACGCCTTCGGCTTCCACTAATACCTCCGTCCGGGCATAAAAAAGCCGGGCTCAATAGCCCGGCTTTTTTTAGACGCGGCGGCTTACAGCTTGTGTTTCTTCCTGAACTCCGCCACCTTCAGCCGCACGGCCGCGCGGCGCAGGGCCGCGTTGGCCTCATCGAGGTCCAGGTCGGCGCCCCGCATGGCCAGCGTATCCTTGGCCTTCTGCAGGGCCTGTCTCGCGCGCTCTTCGCTGACCTCTTTGGCCAGCTCGGCGGCCTCGGCCAATACCAGCACCTTATCCCGGTAGATCTCCGCGAAGCCGTTGAGCACCGCAAAGACTTCTTTGTGGTGGCCGTCGCGGTAATGCATCATGCCTTCACGGAGCTGCGCCACCTGCGGGGCGTGCCCCGGCAGCACGCCCATCTCGCCGCCGGCGGCGGGGATGGTCACGAAATCCACCGGCTTATCCGAGAGCACGGTCTTCTCGGGCGTCACGATGGTAAGGAGGAGGCGCTTCTTTTCCATGTTACTGGCGCTGCTTCGAGCGCTCTATTACCTCTTCGATGCCGCCGGCCATCCAGAACGCCTGCTCGGGCAGGTCGTCGAGGCGGCCGCTGAGGATCTCCTGGAAGCTGCGGATGGTCTCCTTGAGCGGCACGTACTTGCCGGGGCGGCCGGTGAACTTCTCGGCCACCGAGAACGGCTGGGACATGAACTTCTGTATCTTGCGCGCCCGGTTGACGGTCTTCTTGTCCTCGTCGGACAGCTCGTCGATGCCCAGGATGGCGATGATGTCCTGCAGCTCCTTGTAGCGCTGCAGGATCTTCTGGATGCCGCGGGCCGTATTGTAATGCTCGGCGCCTATCACGCGCGGGTCTAAGATGCGGGAGGTGGAGTCGAGCGGGTCCACGGCCGGGTAGATGCCCAGCTCGGCGATGGAGCGCGACAGCACCACGGTGGCGTCCAGGTGGGTGAACACGTTGGCCACGCCCGGGTCGGTCAGGTCGTCGGCCGGCACGTACACGGCCTGGATCCTTCTTGGTGGAGGTGATGCGCTCCTGCAGCCAGCCGATCTCGGTGGTCAGGGTGGGCTGGTAGCCCACGGCCGACGGCATGCGGCCGAGCAGCGCCGACACCTCGGCGTTGGCGAGCACGTAGCGGAACACGTTGTCGAGGAACAGCAGCACGTCCTGCCCTTTCTGGTCGCGGAAATATTCGGCCTGCGTCAGGGCGGTCAGGCCCACGCGGGCGCGGGCGCCGGGCGGTTCGTTCATCTGGCCGTACACCAGCGCGGTCTTGGACAGCACGGTGGAGCCGTCGGACAGCTTGGACTCCTGCATTTCTAGCCACAGATCGTTGCCCTCGCGGGAGCGCTCGCCCACGCCGCCGAACACCGAGCAGCCTTTGTGCTCGCGGGCCACGTTGTTGATCAGTTCCATGATGACGACGGTCTTGCCCACGCCGGCGCCGCCGAACAGGCCCACCTTGCCGCCCTTCATGAAGGGGGCCAGCAGGTCGATGACCTTGATGCCGGTTTCGAAAATTTCGGGGGAGGTCTTCTGCTCGGTCAGCGGCGGCGGGTCGCGGTGTATCGGCAGGAATTCCTTGGTATCGATCGGGCCGCGGTAGTCCTTGGGCTCGCCCAGCACGTCCATCAGGCGGCCCAGGCAGGCGTCGCCGACGGGCACCTTCAGCGGCGCGCCGGTGTCTTTGGCCTCCAGGCCCTTGCCGAGCCCCGTCGTCGGACCCAGCGTGATGGCGCGCACGGTGTTGTCGCCCAAATGCTGCGCGACCTCGGCCACCAGCGTCTTCTCGGCGCCGTCCTCTTTATACTTGATGCGCAGCGCGTTGAAGATGCGCGGCAGCTGGCCCTGCTGGAACTCTATGTCCAGCACCGGCCCGATTATCTGCACAATTTTTCCGGTGTTCATTCTTAGCTCCTTAAAATCCGCGGCGTCAGCCGCCCAGCGCTTCCGAGCCGCTGACTATCTCGTTGAGCTCGGTGGTGATCATCGCCTGGCGCGTCTTGTTCATCTTTAAAGTGAGGCCTTCTATCAGCTCGGTGGCGTTCTTGGAGGCGGACTCCATGGCGCTCATGCGGGCGGCCAGCTCGGCCGCCTGCGACTCGAGCAGCGTGCGGTAGAACTGCGCCGCTATGTGGCGCGGCAGCAGGGAGTTCAGCAGCTCGGCCTTGCCGGGCTCGAAAGCGAAATCCGCCGCGCGGCCGGTGGTCCCGCAGCCCAGGATATGCGCCTTCAGGGGCAGCAGCTGGTCGGAAACTATGCGCTGGGCCATCATGGACTTGAATTCGTTATAGATCAGCGTCACTTTCCCCACGGGCCGCTCGCGGTAGAGTTTGAGCACGGCCTCGGAAAGCAGCTGCGCGTGCATGTAGCCGACCTTCGGGAAGATGCCGACCATCTCGTGGACGATCTCAAGGTCCAGGCCCTTGAGGCGCTTCAGGAAGTCGCGCCCTTTGCGGCCGACGGCCACCGCGCAGATCTTCTGCCCGCGGTGCTCCTTCAGCCAGCCCGCCGCGGCTTTCAGCAGATTGGTATTGAAAGAGCCGCAGAGGCCCTTGTCGGCCGTGACCAGTACCAGGCAGCGCGTCCCGCCCAGGGGCCGCTCGCAGAACAGCTCCCGCGCCGGGGTACCCGCCAGGTCGTCCTCGCCGAGCTCGCAGTAGAGGTCGGCGATCAGGCGGTCCATCTCCACCGCGAAGGGCCGGGAGGCCAGGATGGAGTTCTGCGCGCGCTTGATGCGCGCCGCCGCCACCATCTTCATGGCGTAGGTGATCTGCTTGATGCTCTTTACAGAGGCGATGTGCTTGCGTATGTCGCGCAGTGAAGCCATAAAAGTTTAAATCTTCGTCTTCTCCAGGATCTTCACGTAATCCGCTATGCCGTCGGATAGGCTCCACTCGGGCCGGTAGTTGAGGAAGGTCTTGGCCTGCCGCAGGTCCGCGTGGGTCTTGTTCTGGTAGAAGGAGTACGGGTTGTCGAAATAGTCGGGGGCGAGGTCGGTATGCAGGGCCTTGTTCAGGGCCTCCACCACCTCGTTGAAGTTGCCGGGCCGGCCGCTGCCCAGGTTGCAGACGCAGCTTTTTTCCGCGTCGAGGGCGTTGAGGTTGCCGCGCACGATATCCTTGACGTAGACGAAGTCGCGCACCTGCTCGCCGAACTTGAAAATGCGGGGGCGCTTGCCGGCCTTCATCTGGTTGTAAAGGTGGAACATCATGCTGGCGGGATTGCCCTTGTAATACTCGCGCGGGCCGTAGACGTTGAAATACCGCAGGCCGACGAGGGTCATGTCTTTGTGCGCCTCGGCGAACTCGCGCGCGGTGTTGTCCATGATGGCCTTGGAAAAGCCGTAGACGTTCTCCGGGGTGGGGACCTGGTCCTCGCGCATCGGGCACTTGGAATTGCCGTACACGGCGGCGGAGGAGGCGTAGACCACGCGCTTGACGCCCGCCTTCAGGGCGAACTCCAGCACGTTCCTGAAGCCGTCCACGTTCACCGCCATCATCCTGCGCTGGTCGTGCACCGTGGTGTCGGTTATGGCGGCCTCGTGGAAGATGGCGTCCACCGGGCCCGCCTTGCCGAACCAGTCGCGGGACAGGATATCGTCGGCGATGATGTCGCCTTTGAAGCCGAGCAGGTTCTTGTAATTGCCCAGCGAGAAATTGTCCAGCACGGTGACCTTGGCCTTGCGCTCCGTCTCGAGCGCGAAAGCTATGTTCGATCCCACGAACCCGGCGCCGCCGGTGACCAGATACTTTTTCATATGCCCTTCTTAGACGAACTTCTTCTTGAAGTCGGTGATCGCGTCGGCCAGGCGCTTCTCCAGCTCCGGGTCCAGGTGCTTCTTGTCAGCGATGTCGGCCAGGAGGTTGGCGTAGGAGTCGCGCAGGTATTTCACCAGCGAGGACTCGAAAGTTTTAACTTTCTCCAGCTCTATCTCGTCGAGGTAGCCGCGCGTGCCGGCGAACAGCACCGCCACCTGCTCCTGCACCGGCATCGGGGTGTACTGGTCCTGCTTGAGCAGTTCCACCATGCGCTGGCCGCGCTTGAGCATGTCCATGCTGGCCTTGTCCAGGTCCGAGCCGAACTGCGCGAAGGCCGCGAGCTCGTTGTACTGGGCCAGGTCCAGGCGCAGCTGCCCGGCCACCTGCTTCATGGCCTTGATCTGGGCGGAGCTGCCCACGCGGGACACCGAGATGCCCACGTTGACGGCGGGCTTGATGCCCGAGTGGAACAAATTGGACTCCAGGTAGATCTGCCCGTCGGTGATGGAGATGACGTTGGTCGGGATGTAGGCCGTAACGTCGCTGGCCTGCGTCTCGATGATGGGCAGGGCCGTCAGCGAGCCGCCGCCGTTCTTGTCGCACAGTTTGCAGGCGCGCTCGAGCAGGCGGGAGTGGAGGTAGAACACGTCGCCGGGATAGGCTTCGCGGCCGGGCGGGCGGCGCAGCAGCAGCGACATCTGGCGGTAGGCCTGCGCGTGCTTGGACAGGTCGTCGTAGATGACCAGCGCGTGCCTGCCCTGCCACATGAATTCTTCGCCGATGGCGCAGCCCGTGTAGGGCGCGAGGTAAAGCATGGAGGCGGGGTCCGCGGCGGGGGCGGAGACGATGATGGAATACTCCATCGCGCCGTTCTCCTCGAGGGTCTTGGCCACGCGGGCGACCGTGGACTGCTTCTGGCCGATGGCCACGTAGATGCAGATGGGCCGCTTGTCGGCGGGCTCGTTCTTCTGGTTGATGATGGCGTCGAGCGCCACGGCGGTCTTGCCGGTCTGGCGGTCGCCGATGATGAGCTCGCGCTGGCCGCGGCCTATCGGGATCATGGCGTCTATGGCCTTGAGGCCGGTCTGCAGCGGCTCTTTGACGGGCTGGCGCTCCACCACGCCGGGGGCGATGACTTCCACGGGGCGCTTTTTCTTGGCGTTCAGCTGGCCCTTGCCGTCTATCGGGTTGCCCAGCGCGTCCACCACGCGGCCGATCAGCTCGGGGCCCACCGGGACTTCCAGCACGCGGCCGGTGCGCTTCACGCGGTCGCCTTCCTTGATCAGGGTGTCGGAGCCCATGATGACGGCGCCGACGTTCTCGCGCTCGATGTTGAGCACCATGCCGGACACGCCGCCCTCGAATTCCACCAGCTCGCCCACCAGGGCGCTGTTGAGGCCGTAGATGCGGGAGATGCCGTCGCCTATCTGCAGCACCTGGCCCGTCTCGGACAGCTGCGATTCGGGGATGAACTTCTCAATCCGCCCTTTTATTATCTCGGTGATCTCTTCAGGTCGTATCATAAATCCCTATTTCCTCGTAAGTCTATCGAGGCGAAGCCTCGATAGGGGGGGTTATTCTTTCAGCAGGCCGGCGCGCAGGGCGTCCAGTTTGCCGCGCGCGGTCGCGTCTATCACCAGGTCGCCTATCTTTATCTCGAAGCCGCCCAGCACGCGCTCCGCCACCACCTGCCGCAAATTTATCTTCTTGCCCGTGGCCTCGGCCAGCAGGGCGGTTATCCTCTTAACTTCGCCTTCGGACAGCGGGTAGCGGCTGTACACCTCGGCTCGCGCCACTCCGGAGAAAGCGTCGTGGATGCGCAGGCATTCCTGCATGATCTCTTCCAGCAGGTTGAAGCGGGCCTTGCGCACCAGCAGGTCCGCGAAAGCGGCCGCCGGGCCGGAATTGCCCGAACCGAGTATTTTAGCGAGCACCGCCAGCTTGACCTCGCTGTTCACGGCGGGGTGCGTAAGCGCCTTCACATGCGGGCGCGCGGCCTCGAACAGGCGGCGCAGCCCTTCCAGCTTCGCGTGCGCCGCGGCCTCAAGGGCCGCGCCGTGCGCCTTGCCGCCCAGGCCCATGTAGGCCCTGGCGTAGCGCTTGGCGAGGATCTTGGCGCTCGAATCCATCAGCGGCTCTCCAGCTTCAGCTCGGGCCGCTCTTTCTCTATCTCGGCCAGGTACCTGGAGGCCAGGTCCGTATTCGCGCGGTGGTCCAGCTGGTGCAGCAGGATGCGCTCGGCGGCCAGCACGGAGAGCTCGGCCACTTTGTTCTTCAGGTCGCGCGCGGCCTCCAGCTTCTGGGCCTCTATCTCGCGGCGGGCGGATTCCACTATCACGCCGGCGCTCTTGCGGGCTTCCTCTATAAGCACGTCCTGCTCTTTCTCGGCCATCAGGCGGGCCTCGTCCATGCGGCGGCCTATCTCGGCCTTCAGCTCGGCCAGCCTGGCCTCGAGCTCAACCTTTATCTTTTCCGCTTCGGCGCGCGCGCTCTCGGCCGTGTTGCGGTCGTGCTTGAGGGCGCGCTCGCGCTCCTCTACGGCCTGCATCAGCGGCTTCCAGGCGGTGCGCGAAAGCAGCAGCGCCAGCAGCACAAAGCAGGTTATGGTCCAGAACATCAGCCCGAATTCGGGCTTTATCAAAGCTTCCATCAGGGTTCCCCTCCCGGGCCGCGCGGCTGTCCCGCGGCCCGGCGCGTCAGGACTTTTTAGTGGCGGGCTTCGGTCTGCGCCGTGGCCGCGGCTTCGGGCGCCTTGGGCTGCGCGAAGTTCATCACGGCCAGCATGCAGATGACCAGCGCGAGGAACGCGAGGCCTTCTATCAGGGCGGCGGCGATGATCATGGTGGTGCGCAGCGCGGGGCCGGCTTCGGGCTGGCGGGCGGTGCCCTCCAGCGCGGCGTAGGCCAGCTTGCCGATGCCCAGGCCCGCGCCTATCAGCGTAAGGCCGGCGCCCAGGCCCGCGCCTATGTAGCCGAGTCCGATGAATGTCATGTCGTTCATTTGTACTACCTCCGTTAAGATATCAAACCGTAAATCGTCAGGCCGTCCGATGAGCATAGCTCCTGATACGGCACAGCCATAGGCTAGTGCGGGTGCATCGCCGCGCCCGTAAAGATCGCCGTCAGCGTCACAAAAACGTAGGCCTGCAGGAAGGCCACCAGCAGCTCGAGCAGCAGCGTGAACAGCACCAGCCCCACCGAGACGGGCGCCACGCCGAGGCCGATGGACACGCCGAAGGAGCCGAAGATGAAGATGAAGCTGATGAAGACCAGGATCACGATGTGGCCCGCTATCATGTTGGCGAAGAGACGGATGCAGAGCGCGAAGGTCTTTATCACCATGCCCATGAGCTCTATCGGGAACATCAGCGGGTACAGCCAGACCGGCACTCCCTTGGGCACCAGGTGGGAGATATAGCCTATCAGGCCCTGCTCTTTTATGCCGGAGAAGTTTATGAGGGCGAAGCTGGTGAAAGCCAGCCCCCCGGTGACGGCCAGGTTGCCGGTGGCGGTGGCGCCGTAGGGCACCAGGCCTATCAGGTTCAGGATCAGGATGAAGAAGAACAGCGTGGAGAAATAGCCGACGTAAGCCGCGCCCTTATGGCCGAGGTTGGGGATCACGATCTCGTCGCGCAGGAACAGCACGGTCATCTCCAGCATCGCGCGGAACGGCGCCAGCGCGGCCGAGCGGCTGCGGATCAGCAGGGGAAACCCGATCAGCATGATGAGCGAGGCTATGCCCATCATCAGCAGGTGTTTGGAAAGGGGAAGCTTGAGCGGGCCCAGGGATACCCAGGACCAGACCTGGTCCACTACGTGGTGCTCAAGGATTTGTTTTAGTTCCATGTTTCAGCGGAAAAGCTTCGAAGAGCATCTGAACTAAGATCATTAGAAACGCGAACGAAGTGATAATTATATATTTTTCATGGCGCAGTAGCCAAATGGCCAGCAGCAGCAGCAGGAAACGCGCCAGCATGCCGGCCCCGAAAGCCAGGTAAAAAACCTGGTCGGAAGCGCCCAGGAAGCGCTTCAGCGCTCTCCGCGACAGCCAGCCGGCCGCGGCGCCGGCCAGGGCGCCGTAAAGGGCGGCCTCCCAGGGCGAACCTATCACGCCTTCCCCTTCGGCGGCGGCTCCCCGTCCTTGAACAGCTCGCGCGCCACCAGGTAGAAACCGCCGCCTATGCCGGCGGCCGCGCCGCCCAGCATCAGCCAGGGCGCGGTGTCGAGCTTCTTGTCCAGCCACCAGCCGGCCCAGAAGCCCAGCAGCACGGCCCCTGCCAGCTGCAGCCCTATCTGGGCGTAATTCCAGTAATTTTCTTTTTCACCCACCCCTAAATTCTACAAATATTCCGCGTTCTTGTTTCCCCATTTAAACAATGTTAGAATCAAAGTATGGAACCCGCCTCCGGCAAGAAGATCCTCATAGTCGACACCGACGCCGCGGCGGCCGCTTCGCTCACCTCTTTCCTGGACAAGCACAACTACCTGTGCCAGACGGTCGCCAACTACCAGCAGGCCATTACGGCCGTGCAGAACTGGAAGCCGGACCTGGTCATCCTCAACATCCTGATCCAGACCTTCAACCCGCTGGATTTCATCAACGAGATCAAAAAGAACCCTTTCACCGAAGCGCAGAAGATCATAATTTTCTCGCAGACGGCCAAGACCGGCATAGTGACCGGCCCGGCCCCGAAGGTGCGCGGCTACCTGACCAAGCCGGTCGACTTCGAGGCGCTGAAGGCTGAACTGCTCAAAGCGGCGCCCCCGAAGGCGGGCGTACAGCAGACCGTGGTGGTGGTCGACGACGACACCGAATTTTCCGACCTCGTTAAGATGTTCCTGGAGGCCAATAATTACCGGTCGGTGGTGGTCAACAACCCGGCCGCGGTGCTCGACGTACTGCGCTCGGAAGAGCCCGACGTCCTGCTGCTCGACATCATGATGCCCGGCAAGGACGGCTTCGCAATAATGGAGGAGATGCAGGAGTCCGTAGCTACGGCCAATATCCCCATAATCGTGCTGAGCGGCCTGCGCCTGGAAAACTACCAGGAGCGGGGCATCCTGACCGGCCTGCCCGAGATCGTGGCCCGGGACCTGCCCGGGGACCTGCTGCTGAAGCTGATAGACGAGCAGACCTCCCGCGCCTCTTCCGCCGAGCCCGCGCCCGGGGCGGAGCCGCAGAAAGCCGCCCGCCCGCGCGTGCTGATGGCCGACGACCAGACCGAGCTGCTTTACCTGATGAAGGAAATGATCGAGTACGCCGGCTTCGAGGTGGTGACGGCCACCGACGGCGTGGAGGCCATGAAGGCCGTCTTCGAGACCAACCCCGACATCATCGTGCTGGACTACAACATGCCGCGCAAGAACGGGCTGGAGGTGGCGTCGGACCTGAAGAACAACCCCCTTTTCGCCCACATCCCGATCATGATAGTGACGGCCTACGGCGAGAAGCACGCCAAGCTGAAGGGCCTCAGCATGGGCATAGACGATTACCTGATAAAGCCGGTGGACGCCGACGAGCTGGTGGCGCGCATCCGCATGATCCTCAAGCGCAACAAGCAGGTGTTAGACACCAACCCGCTGTCGAAGCTGCCCGGCAACCCGTCCATACAGGCCCGGGTGGAGCGCGAGATCGCCAAGGGCGGGCCTTTCGCCGTGCTGTACCTGGACCTGAACAATTTCAAGGCCTACAACGACACCTACGGCTTCGAGGCCGGGGACCGCATCTTAAAGGCCACGGCCAATTTGCTGGTGAAGCTGACCATCCAGAACGAGAACTCCGAGGACTTCATCGGCCACATCGGCGGCGACGACTTTATAGTGGTGACCAGTTATGAGCGCTCAGAGGAGCTGGCCAGGCGCATCACGCACGCCTTCGACGAGATAGCCCCCTCTTTCTACAACAAGACCGACCGGGACGCCGGCCACATCGTGGCCTCCGACCGCCAGGGCAATATCAAGAAATTCCCCTTCCTCTCTATCGCCATAGGCATAGTGCACAACACCACGCGCCCGCTCAATTCCTTCGCGCAGGTCAGCAATATCGGCACCGAGCTCAAGAAGGGCGCCAAGGCCTCCGACAAGAGCCACTATATAGTGGACCGCCGCAAAGACTAACTTCCCCAGGCATAAAACTGAGGGGCGTCCCGTTGGGGGCGCCCCTTTTGCACTGGCCGCTTATTGTCGCGGCGTCAGATGGAGAGAATCTCCGGGGCCGGAGGCTCCGGAAGCGTGTACACCGCCGGTTGGACCCGCACGCCCGTGTCGCCGGGCAGGTAGATGGCGGGCACAACCCTGGGCTGGGCCTGCCGGGAGCTGGTAGGCTGGCGCGCCGCGTCCATAGCGGTTTCCATCTCGGTCCTGGGGATGAGGGCCTGCACTTCGCTTATCAGCGTCACGTCCTCGCCGCGGCCGCCGTTCTGCTCGTAGACGTTGGCCCTGCCGGGATTGTAGTCGCTGGAGGTCGGGTGGCGGGGATCTTCCACCGTGGTGCCGGTGGAGCTGCGCAGGGTGTAGACATAGTCCACGCCGCCGCGCACAAGGATGCCCTCTATTTTGAAGGTTTCCAGGTTGAAGACGGGGCTGCCGGAATTGCCGGCGAAGGTGTCCAGGTCGGCCACGAAATAGCTGCCGCGCACGGCGCGCACGCTGGAACCGGTTTCCTGTATCTTGACCGGCATGCCGCTGGGATAGCCTATCGCGCCCACGCTGGCGCCGGGAGCTATGGCGGTGCGGCTGATGGCCAGCGGGGTGCGCCCGGTGACCTTCTTTTTAAGCCTTATCAGGGCGAAATCGGGGCCGTTGCCGTTCAGCGGGGCGTTGCGGCAGTCGGTGCCGCGGCAGGCGAAATTGAGGCCGGCGCCGGTCTTCTCATCCTGCTCCTGCACCCGCTGCGCTATGATGCTGCCGCATTCGTAAACGTTCTCGGCCGGGAAAGAGGTTACGGGGGCCCCGGCGCGGGTAAGGGCGTAGCCGAAGACCAGCTTTACCTGCCCGCAGGGGCCGCCCTTGGGGTGGGGCGCGAAGCAGTGGCCGGCGGTCAGCACCAGGTCCTCGCCCACCAGGACCCCTGAGCAGTAGGCGCCCACGGGCTGGTCGGCAAAGGCTTCCCCGGACTGCAGGTTGAACTTGCCCTGGAGGGTTTGCGGGCTTATCGTGTAGTTACCGGTGGCCGCGTCCAGCCGCAGGGCCCTGGGGGAAAAGAGGGAAACGGTGGATTCGGACAGGCGGCGCATCATCTGGCTGGCCTGGTAGAAATCCCGCAGGTCATTGTCGCCGTAATAGGAAGCGGGCATATAGGAAGGGTCGATCCTTCCTTCAGCGCACAGGCCTGAAACGCCGCCCGTCAGGGCCGCGCTCACCAGGGTTAGTATCAGCATTCCGCGTTTCATAATGGTTACCTGTGTATAGTATGGAGGATGAGTTGACAAATGTCAATCCCTAAAGGACCACCCCTAATATAGGCCTTTAGACCTATAGGGGACGCAGCGTCCCCTCAAATAAAAACGCCGCCCGTTTTTGACGCGGGCGGCGTTAACTCGTGATTACCGGCTTATTTGGTTACGTTCTTGCCGATGATCTTGGCCAGGTCGAACATGGTGACCTGCTTCTTGCCGGCGAACAGCTTCAGCAGCTTCTCGTCAGCGTTGATGTTGCGCTTGTTCTTCTTGTCCTGCAGGTTATTCTTCTTTATGTAGACCCACAGTTTCTTCACGATCTCGGTGCGGGGAACCGGCTTGTTGCCGATAACCGCGGCCAGGGTGTCGTTGGGGGTCAGCGGGGACATGAACTTCGAGTTTGTTTTTGCAGCGGGCATTGTACTTCCTCCTATAAGGTGACTTCCAAATTACAAGTACATATAACCTATTTTGCCTAGACAGTGTCAATAGAAAAGGGGGACGCTGCTTAGTTTTTGAGTTGTTTATCCCGAAAAGCGAATAAACATGCCGGGCAGGGGGAATTTACCCCACTTAAGCCAAACAACTCAAAAACTAAGCAGCGTCCCCGGACCTAGATCTTGGGGCCGGCGTTGGTGATGGCGGAACTGGTCACGTTGAACTTCTTGAAGTTCGCGGCGAACAGGCCGGCCAGCTCTGCGCACTTGGCGTCGTAGAGGGCCTTGTCGGCCCAGGTCTCGCGAGGGTTGAGCACCTCGGCGGGCACGCCGGGGCACTCCGCCGGGATCTCGAAGCCGAACACGGGGTCCTTGGTGAACTTGACTTTGGAGAGCGCGCCGTCGAGCGCGGAGTTGAGCAGCGCGCGGGTGTGCTTGATGCTCATGCGCTTGCCCGTGCCGTAGGGGCCGCCGCACAGGCCGGTGTTGATCAGCCAGCACTCGGCCTTTGAAGCCTTCATCTTCCCCTCCAGCAGCTCGGCGTATACCGTCGGGTGGTGGCTCATGAAAGGCGCGCCGAAGCAGGTGCTGAACGTGGCCTTGGGCTCTTTGATGCCCATTTCGGTGTTAGCCACCTTTGCGGTGTAGCCGGAGATGAAGTGGTACATCGCCTGCTCGGGGCTGAGCCGCGCGATGGGAGGCAGCACGCCGAAAGCGTCATAGGTGAGCATCACTATGTTCTTCGGATGCGGGAAGGCAGCGCCCTTGATGGCGTTGTCTATGAATTCCAGCGGGTAGGCGGCGCGGGTGTTCTCGGTGAGCGACCCGTCGTTGAGGTCCAGGACGCGGGTGTGCTTGTCGTAAACCACGTTCTCGAGGATGGTGCCGAAGCGCCCGGTGGCCGCGTAGATCTGCGGCTCGGCCTCGGCGCTGAGGTTGATCACCTTGGCGTAGCAGCCGCCCTCGAAGTTAAAGACGCCGTTGTCGCTCCAGCCGTGCTCGTCGTCGCCTATCAGGCGCCGCAGCGGGTCGGAGGAGAGGGTGGTCTTGCCGGTGCCTGACAGGCCGAAAAAGATGGCCGTGTCTTCGTTCTTGCCGACATTGGCCGAGCAGTGCATGGGCATCACGCCCTTGAGCGGCAGCAGGTAGTTCATCACGGAGAAGATGGATTTCTTGATCTCTCCCGCGTAGGCGGTGCCGCCTATCAGGATGATCTTCTTCTTGAAATTCAGCAGGATGAACGCCGCGCCGCGGGTGCCGTCCACCTGGGGCAGGGCGTGGAAGCCGGGCACGTCTATCACGGTGAACTGGGGGCTGAAGCCCGGCAGGTCTGCGGCGGGCGGCTCTATGAACATGTGGCCGGCGAACAGGCTGTGCCAGGCCAGCTCGGTGTAAACCCGCACGTTCAGCCTGTTCTTGGAATCGCTTCCGGCGTAGCAGTCGCGCTGGTAGAGCTCCTTGTCGGCCAGGTAGGTCTGCACCTTGGCGTACAGCCGGTCGAAGGTCGCCTCGTCCATGGCGGCGTTGTTGTCCCACCAGATATTCTTTTCGCTGGAGGGCTCCTTCACTATGAACTTGTCGTTGGCGGAGCGGGCGGTGTGCTTGCCGGTGCGGGCGCACAGCGCGCCGCCGGCGGTGATCTCCGCCTCTTTATTCGCCACGGCGTGCTCGTAGAGCGCCGGGCCGGAAAGGTTCTTGTAAATCTTCTTCGAGGTTATAGTTTCTGTCATGGCGGGTTTTTCCTTGGTTTCGAGCATATTTCCTCCGTTAATCCAAAATCTTGCGGATGCGGCTGACGCCCTCTATGATATCCTTCTCGGCGCCGCAGTAGCTCAGGCGCAAATGGCCTTCCAGGCCGAACTCCACGCCGGGCACGGCCACTACCATGGCCTTCTCCAGCAGCAGGTCCGACAGCTTCTTTGAATCCTTGTCGTAAGCGCTGAAATCCGCGAAGCTGTAGAAGGTGCCCTGCGGCTTCTGCAGTTTCACCTTCTTGAGCTTGGACAGCTCCGCCACCATCACGTCGCGCTTCTTCTGCAGGCTGTCGCGCAGCGTCTCCACGAAGCCGCTGCCTTCGCGCAGGGCGCCGGCGGCCGCCGCCTGGCTGAGGGCCGACGGGCAGGACGAGACCTGCGCCTGCACCTTGATCATGGCCTGCGTCAGCGCCTCGCTGGCCACGCTCCACCCTATGCGGTAGCCGGTCATGGAGAAAGTCTTGGACACGCCGTTGATGGACACTATCGGCGACTCGTTGAGGGGCTTGGAGGAAAAAGAAAAAGCCGAGGGGGCCTTGAGCCCGTCGAAAACGAGCCGGTTGTAGATGTCGTCCATCAGCAGGTACACGCCGCGGTCCTCGCAGACCTCCACCATGCGGCGGATGAACTCTTCGGGATAGACCTGGCCCGACGGGTTATTGGGGCTGTTGAGCAGGATGGCCTTGGTGCGGCTGGTGATGTGGGCTTCGATATCGGCGGCTTTCGCCAGCAGCCCGCCGTCGCGCGGGCGCACTATGACGGGGTTGCCGTAGGCCAGGCGCACCATCTCGGGGTAGCTCACCCAGTACGGCGCCGGGAAGATGACCTCGTCGCCCGGGTCCACTACGGAAACGAGGAAATTGTAGATGGCCTGCTTGGCGCCGGAGGCCACTACGATATTCTTGGGCCCGGGCTTTACGCCGTAATGCTGCTCGGTGTAGGCGGCGATCTCTTTCTTCAGCGCGGCCGTGCCCGACGTGGGCGTATAGCGCACGAAACCGGCGTCCAGCATTTTTCCGCTCTCCTCGAGCGCGCCGCGGGGGATCTTTTCTTCTGGCTCTCCGCCGCCCAGGTGGATGACGGGTTTGCCCTCGGCTTTGAGGTCATTGGCTAAGGCGTTCAGCTTGAGGGTGGCCGACTGGCCGAGGGAAAGGGCTAATCTGCTGAGGTTCATGGTTGTGCGGGGGAAAATCCCCCCCTCCAGATTAAGGTATGAAAAAAAGAAGAAAGGCGCGGGCGGGAATCGAACCCGCGAATAGCAGTTTTGCAGACTGCCGCCTTACCACTTGGCCACCGCGCCGTAAAAATATCTTATCAAATAAGCCGCGGAAAGTTAAGGGCCGCGGCTAATTTTGTATTATTAAATCGTTGTGAAGAAGAAAAAATGTTTCAAATGCGGCTACTGGAACGCCGGGGACGCTCTTTACTGCACCCTCTGCTACGAACCCTTCAATAAAAAGCCCGCTCCTGCGCCGGCCGAAAAGCAGCTCCAGCCCCCGGCCGCCCGGCCGGGCCCGGTCCGGCAGCCGCTTAAGCCGCTGCTGTTAAAAGCAATCCTGCTGGCGCTGGTGGTTTCCGCCGCCGGCACCGCCCTTTACGTGGCGTCGCGCCCCCCCGCCTCCGAAACGGCCGCCGCGAAGGCGCGGGGCAACCGCTTCAAGGACAAAACCGACGCCGCGGAAAAACTGCTGGCGGACAATATACAGGCCAAGGAAGCCCTGCTGACCGAAATATCGGCCGCCGCCCCGGACCCGGAGGGCTTCGGCCCCGAGGGGCGCTACACCAGGAGGCTGATAGAACTTATCGAGGCCTACCCCGAGGCCATCAACGCCCTGGCCCTGCCCTGCCCGACCTGCGTGGACGAGGAAAAGGATGCGGTTTATCTGAACTGGACCGAGGAGCACAAAAGGCGCGAGGCTGAAGCTTTTGAAAACTTCAGCCGGCGCTACCAGGCGGTGATAGAGAAACAGTTGGCGGGGAAATAAAACAGCTTCCGGGCAATTCGGCGGCCGGTCAGCCGCCGCAATGAGCTTTCTTCATGCGGTCTTCGGCGGTCTCGAAGCTCGTATTCCTGTTTATCAATTCTTTAAAGCCGATATTGTCTTCCTTCATGATGGTTTCCACCATCAGGCCGTGCCTGTAATCCTCCAGGTCCGTGGTGCTGGCGGCCGAACAGGCGTCGGGCGGAGAGAACTCGCCGGTCAGGCCGGCTATGTGCGCGGCGTAGCCGCGTATCTCCCAGTCGTCCCGGAACAGGTAGGAGAGCGGCTTGAAGAGGCGGCGCGACAGCTCCCGCGCGGCGGCCCCGGCTATTTCCGAACTGAGGCGGCGCTTCTGGGCGCCGCCCGGGGCGGTGCGCACTTCTCCCTCTTTGAAATCCGCGGCGGCCAGGAAGATGGCGCCGTGGAACGGGTTCACGCGCGAGAACTCCCCCTTCTGCAGGGGCGTGAAGAAAACGAATTCGCCCCGGCTGGAGGGAACTATCAGCTCGAAGCTGGAATTCTCCTTGAAAAGCTCCGAGACGGCTATTTTCTCGTAAGCCCCGTCCAGCCTGGCCTCTATCTGCACCGGCAGTTCTCCGTGCGCGCGCACCGTGAATCCTTTGTAAGCGAAGCTCTTGCCGAAGTACAGCTCGGGCTTGGCCAGCAGCAGCGCGTAGATACCGGCGAGCGCAATAAAAACGATAAAGGCTTTTTTCATATTCCCCCGCTAAGACCTAAAACTGGCGGGCCGGGGAAAACAACTTACGGGCAGCCCCGGCCGGACTTCATATATTCTACAGTTAAGGGCCGCCGAGGTAAAGCCCCAGCGGCCCCGCCGTACCGCTCCGCGCCTCGTCAGGCCCAGTCTTCGCTCTTGATGCCGCCCTGTATGCCGACGACTACGTGCTTTACCGGCACCTTGCGCGCCGAGGCGGCCGCCGCCTTCTTGACCAGGGCCAGCAGCCCGCCGCAGCAGGGCACCTCCATCGTCACCACGGTAAGGGTGTTCACCCTGGCGTCCTCGATGAGCGCCTGTATCTTCTCGGCGTAGATCTCCTGCCCGTCGTCGAGCTTGGGACAGGCTATCACGATGGCCTTGCCCTTGATGAAGTCGTTGTGGAAATTGCCGTAGGCGAAAGCGGTGCAGTCGGCCGCCACCACCACGTCGGCCTTCTGGAAGTACGCCGCCATCGGAGAGGCCAGGTGCAGCTGCACCGGCCACTGGCGCAGTTGTGACGGCGCGGCGGGGGCGTCCCCGGTCTCTTCACAGCCGCAGGGCTCGCGAAAATCCATCGTCTTGCCGCCGGGGCAGCCGCAGGGCTCGTGCCCGCCGTGCTTGGTTTCTTTTTTCATATCTTCCTCCAGGGGGTTGGGGATATTGTGCTGCTTGAGGTAATCGAAAGCCTGCTTTAAAAAAGTTTTCTGGGCGTGATCTTTCAGGTGCTTCAAATGCGCCTTTATGGTGTTGGGGCCGTGCTGCACCATGCCCTCCATCACCTTCACCTCGTCGTAAGGCTCGGCCTGGCGCTCCTCTATCTTTATAGCGCCGCTGGGGCATTCGCCTATGCAGGCTCCCAGGCCGTCGCAAAGCAGGTCGCTTATCAGGCGGGCTTTGCCGTCTATCACCTGCAGCGCGCCCTCGTGGCAGCCGGTCACGCAATTGCCGCAGCCGTCGCACTTGGCCTCGTCTATCTTGATGATCTGGCGCTTGGTTTTCATATGAGGTCCTTTATGGTCACGCTGTCCAGTTCGGCCAGCAGGCGGGTCTCAATACCGGAGACCTTGTGCCGCAGCAGGCAGGCGTCATGGTGGCGGCAGAGCTGCTTGCGAAAAACGCAGTCATTCAGCTTGAGCGGCCCCTGCAGTACCGAAACCAGGTCGCTGAGGCGGATATTTTCCGGGTTGCGGGCCAGGGCGAAGCCCCCGCCTTTGCCCTTTACGGCCTGCAGTATGCCGGCCTTGTGCAACCGCTGCAGCGTTTTGCGCAGGAAAGGGCGGCTCACCCCCACTTCCCCCTCCATCTGGGCCACCGAAACGGTAGGCTTGTTGGCCCGCGCCATAAAAACCAGTGCCCGAGCGGCGTAATCCACGTTCCTGTTCAATAATGTCATAGTAATTTAATGATACCCTATCAGTATCATTCTGTCAAGTCCCGGGAAGGCGGCGCCCTTTCGCTAATAGGGAGTTTCTTTTGTAGAATAAATATATCGGGAGGCTTATGAAACTGTTCTTATCCTTGTTTTTCCTTTTAGCCCCAGGCCAGTGCGGGGCCGACACCTTTATACTTAAAGACGGGGGCCGCCTGGAAGGCGAAGTGACCGGCGAAATGGACGGGGTCGTGCAAGTTAAGACCAAGTACGGCCCGCTCTCCATAAACAGGGCCGACATACAGGAGCAGCAGGCCGCGCAGCTGCCGCCGCCCGCCGCGCCCCCCACCGCACCGGCCGAACCGGTGGAAGCCTCCACTGCGGCGGTTACAGAATCTCCCGTCCCGGCCGAGATCGTGGAAGTTTCCACGGCAGCTGCGGTCGAAGCGCCGGTGGAACAAGTAGCGATTTCCACCGCTCCGCCCTCGGAGCCCGCGGCTGAGATCCCCGCAGTCCAGCTGGAAGGCGTGGTAGGGGCGGCCCCCGCGCTTACCTTCCGCACCACGCAGCCGGCCCCGGACGCCCGCCTGCTGGTCTATTACGAGAACGGCGTGGCGGTGGCCACCGAAACCTACGACTCGGCCGGCACTTTGCTGGCTTCCGAAGGGCGCGCGCCCGACGGAACCTACACGGAATATTACGAAGAAGGCGGCCTGAAGACTGTAAAGACCATGATGGGCGGCAAGGCCAACGGCACGCTGAAGGCCTACTACCCCTCCGGCGCGCTGCAGGCTGAGGCCTATTACTTCGTGGGCGCCAGGGAAGGCCTTTTCAAATATTTCACCGAGGAAGGCAGGCCGCTGATGGAGGCGGATTACAGGAACGACAAGCTGCATGGCTGGAAAAAGGACTACGGCCCAGACGGCGCGGTGGCCGCGGAGACCTATTACCAGGAAGGGTTCCCTTCCGAAGCGCCAGGGGCCAGAACCGCGGCCTCGGCGGCCGTCATGGGACAGGAGTCGGCGGTGACGGCTAAAATCACGATCCTGGCCAGGGGAGAGAGCGTGGCCTTCCGGCTCAACGGCCGCTATGTCGGGAAGATCGTACTGGACAGGGAATTCAACGTCATAAGCCAGAATGGCAAACTGCCCGACGGCTCCGTAAAAGTCTACAGCGAGGGCGGGAAGTTCTCGCGAAGCTACGGCACAAAGGCCTCCGGAGCCGAAGTTTTCAATTGGGAGGGAAAGGTGGCCAGGGAATTTCTCTTCACCAAGAACGTCCTGACGCGCCTGCGGACCTTCAATATTGACGGGGGAGTTGAAGGCGATTACACCTATTCGGAGAACAAGGCGATAAAGAAATAAGCGGCGCCCGGCAAAATAAAAGGCCGTCCGGCAAAACCGGACGGCCTTTTACTTTTCTAACCGATAAAAAACTGGGCCCAGTAGGACTTGAACCTACGACCCAGCGATTATGAGTCGCTTGCTCTAACCAACTGAGCTATGGGCCCGTAAATCTCTTGGTGACTGAATAATCATTCTAGCACTTTCCGAGGCTATTTCAAAGCTCAGGCGGACTCCAGCACGCGCATTTTTGAGAAATAAAGATAATACGCCGCCGCGGTCAATAAACCCAGCACGGCCGTGATGACTGCGTACTGGAAAACGATGCCCCTGAACATGGTCTGGCCGGCGGCCGTTTTGGTCAGCGCGGTCAGAAAAACCTGGGCCCCGCCGAAACAATATAGAACCACGGAAACGGAGCGCTCGTCCCTGGTACTGAGCATGAACATGCCGCTCACCGCGGCGTAAATGATCTGCGCCGCCAGCACTATCCCAAGCGCCGCGGCCATCTTCCAGGAAGCCAGCTCAAGCAGGGCCCGCGGCGCGAACACCGCGGCGGCCGCCAGCATTACCAGCGTCGGCACGATGAAAGCCCCTGTCACCAGCCCGGCCACCTTGCCCCAGAAGACCTCGCCCAGGCTGGCCGGGGAGCAGAGCGTCATCGTCAGCGTCCTGGCTTTCTTCTCCTGAAAAAAAACGCGTTGGGCATAGAGGAAGATGCTGGCATAGCCGAGGAAAGCCAGGCCGTTGAAGACCAGGGCCATGCTGATGAATTCCATCATTTTGGGCTCCAGGCTGGCCCCGTCCAGATTGCGCAGCAGGAGCACGCCCACCAGCGAAAAAAGAAAAGATACCAGATAGATGAACGGGCTACGGACCCCCTCGGCCAGCGTCTGCGCCGCGAAGTGCCTGTAATAGTTCATGCGAGCACCGCCTTTTCCTTGCTTATCAGTTTATGGAAATAGAACCAGAGCGCCGCTGCCCCCAGCAGGAACGCCGCGGCCAGCGCGGGCGGCAGCCAGGCCGCTATGTCCAGCCGCAGCTTTGTGAACATGGCCGGAGCGTAGGTACCCATGCCGATGCCCACCAGCAGGATATACAGCTGGTCCGCGTCCTTGCGCCGCAGCGACATGATGACGATGCCGAAAAGGATAAAGGCGGCGAAAGCCAGTACCGCGGCCAGCGCCCAGTAAAATCCAGCCCCGGCCGGCGCATGCCCGAACCGCAGCTTTAGCACCAGGAAATGCAGCGCCAGGTTAACGGCGCTGAAGGAGAAACAGGTGGCGAAGGAGGTAGCCGCGAACTTGCGCAGGGACAGCGGCGAAGCCAGCAGCAGTTCCACCATGCCGTAAGCCCTGGGCTTCACCAGCGTAAAGGAAACGCAGATGGAGCCCATCACCGCCACCAGGCAGGTCCCGAGGAACAGCCCGTAGTTGGTCCACAGGACAGCGTCCGGCGCTATCCCGGCCGCCACGCCCTTTTTAGCGAAGGCGAAGCCGCCCAGCGTCCAGTGCCAGAACAGCAGCATCCCCATGGACATCTTGTTGGCCAGCAGGGTTTTGAGCTGGAAGACGAACAGCGAGCGGTCGATCTCAATTTTCATTTTTAGAAAGCGACTCGAAATAGATTTGCTCCAGCGTCGCCCGCTCCTTCCTGAACTCTTCCAGCTTTACGCCGGCCTTGGCGCAGGCGGCCGCCGCGGCTTCTATGGTTACCTCGCGCTCGCAGTCCAGGCTCAGTTCGCGCCCGTCCAGCTCCCGCTTGCACGCGCCCAGCGCCGACGCTATGGCGGCCACTGCGGACGGCGCCGGAACCTTGTCGAAGACCAGCGTGCACACTCCGATCTTCCTGAAGGATTCTTTCAGCGCGGCCAGCTCTCCGGACAGCTTCACCCTGCCCTTCTCCAGGATGATAACCTCGTGCGCTATCTGCTCCACCTCGTTGAGGTCGTGCGAGGTGAGGAAAATGGAAACGCCCTCTTTTTCGGACAGTTCGCCCAGGAAGTCGCGCATGGTTATGCGGGCCTCCGGGTCCAGGCCGCTCATCGGCTCGTCCAGGAACAGCAGCCTGGGCTTATGCTGCATGGCGCGGGCCAGCGCCAGTTTCTGCGTCATGCCCTTGGAAAATTCCTTCACCTTCTTCCTGCCGGCGTCGGCCAGCCCCAGCTTGCCCAGCAGGTAGGCCGCGCGCGCCTCCAGCTCGCGGCCGGCCAGGCCGTAAAGCCCGCCGAACAGCCGCAAATTGTCCAGCGCGTTAAGCTCGGCGTAAAAGCCGGGGGCGTCCAGGCAGACGCCCACCTGGCGGCGCAGTCTGTCGAACTCCACGGAGGCCGTATCGCACGGCGAACCGAAATAGCTGATCTCGCCGGCGTCGGCCTTCAGCAGCCCGAGCAGGGCGCGGATGGTGGTGGTCTTGCCGGCGCCGTTATGCCCGAGGTAGGCCAGCACCCGCCCGGCCCTGAGCGTAAAATTTACACCTTCCACCCCGGTAGTGGGGCTGAATTTCCTGGTGAGGTTGCTTACTTTGAGTATTTCCATTGGAGAGTCCTTTATCCTCAACTTCTCCAATTACAGAACAATTTTAATGCCACCCCCTCTCCAAAAAACCGCGCCTCCCCCTCCGGCCGGGGAGACGCGGATAGTTAGCGGGACGCTTTCATCTGTCCGGGGACGGGTAGGCCTCCAGGACTTCCACGCTCCGGACGGACGGCTCCAGCGTTATGCCAAGCCTTTCCGTAATGGCGGCCTTCAGGGAATCCTTGTCGCGCGGCGTCCATTTCAGGCTCACGTCGTAGATGCCCGTCAGCCCCGTTTCATCTATCACCGGCGTGCCGCAAGCCCACTCGAACAGGCCGACGAGATCGCCTATGCCTGCCCCCTCCGCGCTGTACTCTCCGTCGCGGCCGGCCATGCGGCCGCTTTTGCGGGCCGGGACCAGCCCCGCGTGGGGCGCATCCTTGTCGTAGCGCAGGACGCACACCGGCTTTTCTTTGACCGTGCGGCGCGCCTCCGCGCCGTAGGCGAAGGCTATCGCCTCTTTCAGCAGGGGCTTGATAAAGTATTCCAGTTCCCTCGGGTAGCGCAGGCGGAAACTGAAGCACTGTTTCGGCAGGCCGGAGGAGATCTCGATATTGCTTGCGCTGAACTCATAGGCCTGCGCGAGCATAAAACCCAGGTCCCCGGAGTATTGCGCGTCTCCCGGGCTGTGCCCGGCTCTGCCGCCGCCGTCGCAGGCCGCGCTGTCTACGCGCAATTCAAAAAGGGAGCGAGCCTCTGCCTTCTTTTTCGCGCTCGTTTCCACCAGGACGCGCTTGATGCCCTCTGCGGACCCGGTCTCCAGCAGCTTGGAGAGGTTCTTCACCGAAAGTTCTTCGGGCATGGTATAGCGGAGCACGGCGCCGGTTTTGCTTATTATCACGGTCTGCGGGAACCTGCCGGTGCCGAGGGCTCGGACTGCGGCTCCGCCCTCCACGCCCACGGTGCCGGCCATCGGGTGCCGCTTCTGGAATTTCCTGACCGCGGCCGCGCTTTCATCCGTGACGGCAAGGAACTCTATCGGCTTTCCCTCGAAAGCCCGCCGCAATTCGTTCATATGCGGGATGGCGGCCACGCAAGGCACGCACCAGGTGCCCCACAGCTCCACCACCACCACCTTGCCCTTGTACGCCTGCCAGCCGGGGAAATCCGCCACGCCCCCGTCCTTCAGCAGCTTCATCTTCACCTGCGGCGCCGGCTGCCCCTCGGCTACTACCGCGACCGCCCGCACCGGCAGCAGCGCCAGGAATGCCAGTAAAATACAGGTCTTAGCTCTCATTTCTTGTTCCTTTTTCAATTTGAAGCCCAGAGTACAGGAAACGCCGCTACGGATAGCACACTTTTTATGCCATCACACAGCATCTGATGAGATGAAAAGGCCGGCCTGAAGCCGGCCTTTCTGCGCGTTTACCCCGCCTTAAGACCAAGGGGGCTCTTTGCCGGCGACTTTCAGCCAGGGGAGGCCGGAGAATTTTTCGGGGCTGTGGCCGGTGGCCATGGTAATGTCGGTAAAGCCCTTCTCGTGCAGGTCTACGGCGATGTCCTCGCCCTTGATATCGTTGCCCAGTTCGGAATCTATATATAAAGGAATGTCCCGCGGCAGCGTGCCCGCGGCCTCCGCGAACTCCTGCGGGGTTTTAAAAGACTTCAGCTCGGCGCCGGCGGCCTTGGCGGCCATCCGCCAGTTCATGTGCACCAAAGCGTCGTCGTCGAGCAGCACGGCGCGCAGGCCGGCGGCCGGCTTGGCCGCGGCCGGCAGCGTGAGGGTCACGGCGGTGCCTTTGCCGGGTTCGGACTCTATCTTGAGGCTGCCGCCCCAGGCCTCTACCGAAGTGCGGGCGTGGTAAAGGCCCAGGCCAGTACCGCCGGCCTTGCCGTGCGTCTCGCCCTTCTGACCGAGCTTGGCCAATATTTCGGGAGGTATGCCTTTGCCATCGTCTTTTATTTCGATCAATACTTTCCCGTCGGTGGCCGCCAGGCCGACCCTGACCGCGCCGGGGCCGGCGAAGGCCTCCACCGAGTTGTTCACGAGATTGGAAATAATGCGTTGCAGCTCTTTGGGGTCCACGGCGGCCTTAAACCCGTCCGTCCCGGCGCTGAAATCTATCTTCACGCCGGCCTTGTCCTTGTGCTGTATGCGCTTCTCGGCCAGCACCTGCTCGATAAGCCCGGCCAGGGCGCAGGTTTCCATTTTGGGCTTGGCCGCCGCGCCCGGGGCGCGGTAGCGCTGCAGCAGGTCGTCGGCTATGCCCTGCATGCGCCCGATGGAACCGTCTATCAGCGTGCGCTGGTCCGCCGGCATCTCCAGTCCCTTGGCCGCGGCGCCCAGCGCCGCCAGCGGCGAGCGGATATCGTGCGCCACCTGCGCGGCCAGGTCGGACATGGCCTTGCTGACGGCCAGCTCGCTTTCCAGCCGGGCAGCCTGCTCCAGGGCGCCGCTCATGCGCTCGGTCATCTGCGCGAACGGCGTGCCGATAATGCCCGCCGGCAGCCGCGCTATGTTCTTTTTAATTGATTCCCGGATAATGTCGCTTTTGCCTGAATCGGTTATGGAATTAATCTCATTCACGGAGCGCTCTATGGCTGCCAGGGTCTGAATGGCGCCCATGTTGGAAAGTATCAGCAGCCCCAGAAAGAAGAACACCACGGTGATGAACAGGACATAGTTCTGCCCGAACACCGCGGCGTTCACGTCCACCAGGTCTATCACGTATTCCAGTTGGCCCAGCTCGGCGCCGTTGGAAACAAAGGGCACCTCGTGGATTATCTGCGCGCGCGGCCGGTCGTAGAGGTTGCCGACTATGGCTTCTTTGAAGATCCAGCGGCTGCCATCGAACTGCACGGGGTGAAAGGTAATGCGCTTAACGTTTTCGTTCTTGATGCGCCACATGATGCGCTGGGTCTCGAACACGTCGCCTTCGAGGAAGGCCTTCTCGAAATAGGCCGCGTTCTGCCGCATGGCGGTCAGCAGCTTGTCGTCCGCCACCCGCACGGCGGAAAAGGCGGAGAAGCCCTGCCAGAAAGCAATGAACACCAGCACCGCCGCCGCGTAATGGCGCCAGTTATAGGCGAGGACACGGGTGAAAAGTTTTACCATCTCAGGTCCCCTATGTCCGGAATTTCCTCAAAGCCCCTTCCGACTGAAAGGTTTTTAATCCCTGGAGGGTAATAGAGTCTAGCGAAAGTCTGGTAGAGCGGGATAGCAAGCGCGTGTTTGCCCAACTCGGCAGCCAACGTTTCCGCCAATTCCTTTTTTCTTAATGGGTCAGTCTCCCGTTCCAGGGCAAAATGCATGCGATCAAGACTTGCCGGCACGTACCCGATCACCTTGTTCGCGCCGACATAAAACACGAAGAAACCTTCCTGATCCTGCCTGGCGTTATAGGTCACGATTAGCGCCAGATTATACTGGCCCCTTCGTTTAGGGTCCAACAACATCGCGTCCACCTCTTCAGCCCCTAAATTCTTCACGACTAGTTCTATCCCGGTCCTTTTTTTGAACTCATGCGCATACTGTGTCACTTGCGCATAGTTATCGGTCCTGGAATTAGCGAAGATAACACTTGTTCCCTTGAGCTCCGCTGGAACCGAACAGGTCTGAGACGGAGTTCCCCCAAGTGCGCCCGGAACGCCCAAAGGAAGGACCGTCTGCACATCATAATAGTCTTTCCTCGACGGCACAGCCATCTTCCTGAATTCCCGGGGATTTATGCAGTTATACAGCATTTTGCGTACGCGAGGATCCGGATGGTTGATCGCCAGGCCGACCACCCTCAGCTCGATATTATCAAAACCAGCATATTCCGATTTCACCCAATCCGGCTGCTGAAAGGATGACAACTTATTAAAATCGGAGACCTTGCGCAGGTCAATATGCTCTTTTTCACCAGTTCCAAAAAGCCGGATTTCAATTCTGTTGTAGCCGCTTGAGACCGGTGTTTTTCTCTGAAGCAGAACCGTGCTTTTACTGATATTTTCAATGCTGTACGGACCCAGACCGCTTGAGCGATTGCCGTTGGATATAGAAGGGGAATTCTCGAGCCTGCTCAAATAATTCAGGTAGCCTGGCTGAGGCGAACTGAAGCGAACTACGGAACATGCGCCAGATCTTTCCAGAGTGAAAGCGGGGCCGTACTTCTTTGTGCTCCCTGAAAGGAACTTCTCAAGAAAATCAGGAGAGAACGGCTGGCCCGGCTCAAACACAAGTCGCTCTTTCGGACAGAACTTGAACTCAGTATGTTTGAGGTTCCTGGACCATGCGGACAAAACTCTGGAAACGTAATTTTGGCCGTCCTCATGACGAAAGAGCGGCTCATGTGTCTGCCGGCAGACATAGTAACTTGTGCCGTCCACCGCTGTCTCCACATGCACCGCTTCCGGGATATAGGTAAACAGGGCTGTCCAGGTACTGTTTGCTCCGGGCCGGCAACCGCAAATACCCGCCAGCAAGAGCAGGGCGCCAAGGAGGGGGCGTCCGCCTTTTTTGCCAGCCTCTCTTGCCACCGCGGGGCGTCGAAACATCAGGTCTGCTCCCCGTATTTACTTTTAAACAGATACTCGCAAAGGACGCATGGGGCGGAATGTTCCGGCTTGAACTTCAGCCCGGTAAGTCTTAATTTCCTGATCATTCCGGAAAAAGAATTCTTGGCTACCAGCTTGTAGAAATCGCTGGACATAAGCCCTTCCAGCGTAGGGAACACGGCTCTGGAGACTCCGGGACCGAACGCGAGTGCACCGCAACAAACGGTAAATCCCTGGCCGCACATATAAATAAGGTTATCCCGCGTAGGGCAGTGCATCGAAAGAGCGCCTTCGTTAAAGCTGGGATATTTAAAGCCCAGATCGTTGGATCTGGCGGCCCCTACCGGCAGCAGCTTCTGTATCAGAACACGGAATTTACCCGCCTTCCTGATCTTGTTCAGCAGGGCAAGGTCCATAGGAGAGCGGAGGGATAAGAGAACCGCAAACCCAAGGCCGACTTCCTTGCAGGCCAGATAAAGATTTTCGATGTTCTCCTCAGGCAAAAATTTCTCATGAAGGCTGTCGTACGAAAGATTGATTCCCGACAGGCCGGAAATGCGCCTCAGTACTTTTACCGCGGCGGCCTTGCTTTTAGCGAAATGTCCGTTAGTGGTCATCCGGATATTCGGCAACGGGTTTCCAAGTTTGGAAACGATCTCATTCATATCCGGAATATAGAGGGTCGGCTCTCCTCCCACGAAAAGCAGGTTGCCTATCCCGCCGCGCCGCACCGTGAGCGCTACCAGATCCTTCTCCGCGGCGGTCAAGCCCGTTCCTTTTTTGTCGCCTACGATACAGTGCTCACATTTGAAGTTGCACCTGTAACCCAGCACTATGGCAAATTTATCCATAAATAATACGCCCGGGGTCTGCCCCGGGCGAATCTGTCCCAAAATTACCGGCTGCGGACAGTATTATATTTTGTCGTTCCCGGCCGAACCACCGCTTATCGCATTGCTCTCAACAGGACCCACATCCGCCCCGGAGTTTTGCGCCTGCATCAGGACGGCCTTCTCGCCAGCGGACAACGCGCTAACGTACTGCCTGGCCTGAACAGAAGAGAAGAGACCCATTGAAACCAGGAAAGCTACCAGAACTTTGTCGTTAATTTTCATTTTAATTCCCCCTTAACCCTTATATTTTACCACTTTTGCGGCATTGTGAGCAATTTGGCGATAAAAAAAGGGAAAGCAAAAAGTGTTTTGCTTTCCCTGGATACATCCGGTTACGGCCGGATCGTGGATACTCTGGGGCCAATCCCCCAAATTACAAGGAATCTACGAGAATAGTATACACGCCCCAGCAGGCAGCCGCGAGGGCCCAAGGGCCTAGTCCCGCATGAGCCTAAGGGCCCGGTTTATATTCCGGAAATATTTACCCCGCCGAACTTCGTCCAGGGAAGGACGGCATCGCCGGTATTGACCCGTTCCCTCGAGATGCCGCTGAGCCCCGCCAGCATCTCGCGTAAATTCCCGGATACGCCGGCGTCTGAAATCGGGAACAGGATTTTTCCGTCCTCAATGTAGAAACTGTTCTTGGCTATGCCGGAAAAATCGCCATTTCCGTTCGGGGCCGCCCCGGCCAGCACCGTAACTAAAAGTCCTTTCTTGACGCTCCGCACCAGGTCAGGGAACGCGGTCTCCCCGGGCAGGACGCTGAAGCAGCCGCCTGAACTGGGCTTATGCGGAAAACCAGTCTTGGCTGCGCCATATCCGCTCAACAAATAGTTCTTCAGTATCCCTTTTTCTACCAGTACTAAGTCCTCGGTCTCAAACCCGTCCCTGGTAAGCAGGTCTCCGGACGCAAGTTCGGGCGACCTGGGGGAGGACAGCAGCGTAAAAATCTCCGGGGCGATAGCCTGGCCTAGTTTGCCCTTGTAGGAACTATTCCCGGAAATCATCCTGGTGTCGCTCAATTCCTCGGCGAAATGCCGCAGGACCTCCGTCAGGCCTTCAGGTGAAAGTATTATTTCCCCCTGGAATTTCTCTCCCAGCTTCCTGGCCTGGGTCAGCGCGACGGAGTCGGAAAGCAGCCTTTCCAGCCCGCCCCACTCGAGGAGCGGCCTGGCGAGATCCCTGGACGAACCGATGAATAGATTAAAAGAAGAGGTGCGGCCGTCTTTTTTGGCGCAGAACAAAGACAAAAGTTCGTACCGTCCGGTTCTGGCGGTCAAGGCCATCCCGTTCGAATTAGCGAAACTCCGGGAATCGTTCACAAAGGCAAGCCATGAAGTTCTGAAGCCTATTTCCGGCCAGCGCTCCTTTACCGTCGCAAGGAATTCCTGCAGCCGCCCGTACATCCCGTCCGTATCCGGCCGCTCCGGGCCGGATGAAAACGCTCCGGGCTCCCGCCCCGGTGAGATATCGTTCGCGGGGTCGGGCTGTGAAGAAGCCGCGGAGGCCGCCAGTTCCACGGCCACGGAAGCGATGTCGGCGGCAGGCTCTCCGCTTACGGATATTTTGCCCTGCCTCCCGGAAAATATTCCGGTCAACTCCCCGGTGATATCTTTCGATGTTTTAAAAAGCGAGACCGACCCGCCCTCGAAACTCATCAGGCTCTTTTCTGTTTCCGCCAGGGAACATTGCGCTTTATCTGCTCTGGCGGCCAGGGCGGCTTCCACGTACGCGCGGCAGGAAGAAGTTCCCGGCATCATTTTCCCCCCAGGCGGGCGCGGCATAGTATGTCCGGCCCGCCCATTCCAACCGTTACCATCTGCGGCTTCGAGCACATCCCGCCGTTAAGCCACTCGAACCGGTTTGAAACCGTTTTAGCCGAGTTCAGGACGTCATACGCCAAGCCGGAAATGGTCGTATCTTTTATCGCCCTGCCGACCCTGCCGCTCCGTATCTCATAGCCGATAGTCACGCCGAACAAGAACTCGCCGGTGGAATCAGCCTGCCCGTCGCCGCTCCCCAGGAGCAGGTACCCCCGGTCTACAGACGAGATCATATCTTCCAGGCTATCCTTACCCGGAAGTATCGCGGTATTCCTCATCCTGATGATAGGCTCGTCGCCGAACGTGGCGGCCCTGGCATTCCCGCAGGCCTTACCTCCCATGAGCGCGGCCGATTCCCGGTTGTGAAGGTAGCTTTCAAGCACACCGTTACGGATTATGGGCACGTCTGACGCTCCAGCGCCTTCGTCGTCAGCCAGGATCGGCACCGGGCACGCCGCGCCGAAAGCTGTATGAGCGAAATCCGTCAGGCTGATAATAGGGCTGGCGACCTGCTTCCCGAGTTTATCCCTCGTAACCGCGCCAGAGAGAACGCTGTCCGCCTCGGCGGTATGGCCTATAGCCTCGTGGGCGAGCATGCCGCTCATTTCCGGGGCAAGGACGCAGTCCCATTCCCCGGCATCAGGAAAAACGCCGTCGAGTTTATTATTGAGATGTTCAAATAAGGAATCCAGCTCTGAGCGCAACGCGGCGCCGTCCCCGAAGGTGTCCTCGAACTGCCTGCCGGCCCCTATTATCTTGCGCAGTTCGGCCCGCTTTCCGTCCTTTTCAGCTGAAAGGAAGATCACGATGCGGGTCCTTGGTATAAGGGAGTAGACGGACGAGCCTTCCGAGGTAAGCAGGCTTTTTTCATACTCCAGAGCCCCGAACCACAGCCGCCTGCTGAAAATATTTCTGCAATTGGAAACGATATACTGGTCTGTCTCGCGCAGAAAATCGACGATCTCTTTTTGTGTGCTCCTTGGCTTTACGGTAAGAATTTCATGCTCAGACCTGACAGGAGGCAGCGCGATATCCAGTTTTTCGGAGTTGCGCCGTGCGGACAAAAAAGCGGCGTTCTCCGCAGCACGGCCCAGACAATAGGAAACTGCGTCGGGCCCGGTCCCGGGAGCAGACGCAAAGCCCCAACCTCCTTTATCATAAACCCGCACAGAAGTCCCCAAAAGCGAGGTTTTAGCATTCGCCATTAATGTCCCGTTCAGGAGATTAATATTGAGGTTTCTGTTTTCCTGCAGCCGCAGCTCGGTGTAGCCTCTCAATTTATCGGCGTAGCGATTAAGATCTCTCTCTATCATATTCAAATAATACAGTTTTACCGTTCCTGCGATAAGCAATCGCAGAGAGCACCGATCTTCTTATCCTTTCCGTGAAAACTTCCGCCTATTTCTGCGGCAGTAAGCTGCAAATCACAAAATACCGCTCAGTGCTTGTGGCTGTGGGAGTCGCAGGCGTCCATACCGAACAGGGGCTTGCCGTCGGCGAACGGGGAGATGGCCCGCAGGCGCTCTATGACGGGCGGGAATTCCTTTATGATGTAGTCCACTTCCTCCTGCGTGTTGTAGACGCTCAGGGAGAAGCGGATGGAGCCGTGCGCGTAGGTCTGCGGCACGGCCATGGACATCAGCACGTGCGACGGCTCGAGCGAGCCGGAGGTGCAGGCCGATCCCGAGGAGGCGCAGATGCCCTTCTCGCTGATCATCAGCAGTATGCTCTCGCCTTCTATGTACTCGAAGCTGATATTGGTGGTATTGGGCAGGCGGAGGGCGCCGCCGCCATTCACGCGGGCGTTGGGGATCTTCAGCAGGCCGGCTTCCAGGCGGTCGCGCAAATCCTTCACGTAGGTGTTCTCTTTCTCCAGGTTGTTCAGGGCCAGTTCGGCGGCCTTGCCGAGGCCGGCGATGTAAGGCACGTTCTCGGTGCCGGCGCGGCGGCCGTGCTCCTGGTGGCCGCCCATCAGGAACGGCGCGAAGCGGGTGCCCTTCTTGACGTAGAGCACGCCTATGCCTTTAGGCGCGTGCAGTTTGTGGCCCGACAGGGAGAGCATGTCTATCTTGGTCTCTTTTAGGTTTATCGGCAGTTTGCCCACGGCCTGCACGGCGTCGGTGTGGAACAGCGCGCCCTTGGCGTGGGTTATGCGGGCAGCTTCCTCTACGGGGTAGACCACGCCGGTCTCGTTATTGGCCCACATGATGGAGACCAGGGCAGTCTCCGGTGTGAGCGCGACCTTCAGGTCCTCCAGGTTGATCTGGCCGGTGCCGTCCACGGGCAGGTAGGTGACGCGGTAGCCCTGCGTCTCCAGGTGTTTGCAAACGTTGAGCACCGCCGGATGCTCCACCTTGGTGGTGATGATATGCTTTTTCTCCGGAAAGGAGCGCAGGGCGCTCCAGAGGGCGGTAGAGTCGGACTCGGTGCCGCAGCTGGTGAAGATTATCTCGGACGGTTCGCAGCCGAGCAGCCTGGCCACGCGCTCGCGGCCGAGGTCCAGGTATTTCTGGTTGCCGCCGCCGAAGAAGTGCATGCTGGACGGGTTGCCATAGAGCTCGTTGAAGAACGGCTCCATCTCTTTGGCGACTTCCGGAGCCACGCGGCTGGTGGCGTTATTGTCGAAATAATAAACCTTGTCCATGACGCCCCCTTATTCCGCTTCTATCTCGATGGCCGGGTCGATGCGCTCTTTGAGTTCTTTCTCGACCACGTTCTTCAGCGTGGCGCCGGAGGAAGGGCAGCCGTGGCACATGCCCAGGAAGCGCAGCTTGACCTTCTGGCCCTGTATGTCCACCAGCTCCATCCAGCCGCCGTCGGCCTTCAGCTTGGGGTTGATCTCTTCGGCCAGCACCTTCTCGATCATTTTTATTTTTTCGACCACGGTCATCGAGTCGAACTTCTTGTGCTCGGCCTCGGCCCAGTAGTCCTTTATTATCTTCTCTATCTCGCCCTTGCACTGGCCGCAGGCGCCGCCGGCCTTGGTGAAATTTGTCACTTCCTCTACGGTGTGCAGGCCGTTAACCTTTATGGCCTTCTGGATGGCCGACTCTGTCACGCTGAAGCATTTGCACACCATCTTTTCGGCGTGCCCGAGCAGCACCTTGCCGGTCTTGCCGCCGCGGTAGTTGGCTATGGCGGCTTCCAGGGCCTCCATGCCCATCACCGAGCAGTGCATCTTCTCGCCGGGCAGGCCGCCCAGGAAGTCGGCGATCTCCTGGTTGGTGATCTTGGCCGCTTCGTCTAGCTTCTTGCCCTTCACCATTTCGGTCAGGGCGGAGGAGGAGGCGATGGCGCTGGCGCAGCCGAAGGTCTTGAACTTGGCGTCGGTGATGGTGTCCGTGGCCTTGTCGATCTTAAGGGTGAGCTTCAGCGCGTCGCCGCAGACTATGCTGCCGACCTCGCCGACCGCGTCGGGGCTGGAGATCTCCCCGACGTTCCTGGGGTTCTTGAAATGCTCGTACACTTTTTCGGTATAGTTCCACATAATAGACCTCGTGAATGCGCTGACTTCGCCAGGAGAGATTGGCGGGGGGTACCTATATTTTATTAAATCCGCCCCGCCGCTTCAAACGAACTCGCCCTTCAGCCGCCCCCGGTCCAGCAGCAGGGCGCCCCACAGGCAGAGCCCCCCGCCCAGGAAAGAAACCAGGCGGGCGATATAAGCCGCTGTTTTCACCACCGCGTTGAACTCGGGCGCCAGGGAAACGTCCCCGTGCATGAACGGCTTCGGCACTACCAGCCAGGGATAGAACAGCACCAGCAGGGCCGCGCCCGAAAGCAGGTAAAACATCCAGCAGGCGCCGCGCCGGGCCCATTCCCTGCGGGCCCAGAGCCCCAGGGAAAGGATAAACCCGGACAACCAGAAAAAAAGGAAGAAGGAGAAATACAGCCGCACATGGTCTACCATGAACCTGGCCAGCGGCGGCATGTCCACGGGCACGGTGGCGCGCAGCATGGAAAGCTCGAAGGCCGGGGAAACAGAGAGTTCCAGTATCGGCAGCAGGGCCAGGGCCGCCTTGACCGTCATGAAGGCGCAGGCTCCGGCCGCGGCCAGCGCGCCGGCCGACAGCGCTTTTGATTTTCCCTCGGGGAGCAGCTTCATTCCAAGTCGATTATATAACTTTTTGCCGCCTTGCCCCCCCGCTTGAAAAATTATTTAATGAAGGAACGGGCCTGCGGCCCGAATTCAAAGCGGCCGGAGCCTTTTATGTCGGTAAAACTTGTCAGGCAATACACCGTGTTCCTTCCCAATATCCCCGGGGCGCTCTCCAAGTTCGTGGAGCTGTTCGCCAACGAGGGCGTCAACATCATCGGCATAGCCTCCGAGATCCGCGACGACTCCGGCGTGGTGCGCGTGGCCGTGGACGCCGACCGCAAGGTCAGCCACCTCCTCACCGGCGCCGGCTTCACCACCATCGAGACGCAGATGATCTCGGTGGACCTGCAGGACAAGCCCGGCGAACTGATGCGCCTGGCCAAGCTGCTGGGCGGGCACAATATCAACATCACCACGGTCTACGGCACCTCCGACACCGGCCAGACGGGCCGCCTGCTGATGAACGCTTCCGACGTTGAAAAGGCCTACGAAGTGCTGAAAGCCGAGCTCGGGGCGAAATAAGTCCCCCCGCCGTTCGGGAAAAACCGCCGGCAGCCCGGCGGTTTTTTATTTCCGGACCGCGGCCGGGCTTGAAGCGCGGGGCCGCATAGTCTAGAATACGCTTATGGGAAAAAAGACGCTCTACGTGCTTTCCTTCGGCCTGAAGCCCTCCCACCTGACGTGGGAAGCCGCCGAGGGGGCGCGGGCCTGTGAAAAGATCTACAGCCACTGCGTGGACGGGCGGGCCGCCCGGCACTTCCCGGGGTTCGCGCGCAAGATAAAGCTGATAGCCGGCCACGATTTTACAGGCATGAAGGCCGCCATCCTGGCAGCCTTCGGCAGGCATGACACCCTGGGGCTGCTTACCTACGGCAACCCCTGCTTTATCCATCCGCCCACGGTAGACCTGATAGCGGCCGCGCGGAGCGCCGGCATAGAGGTCAGGGTTCTCGACGCGGTCTCGTCTTTTGACTCCATGGTGAACCTGTTCTCCTTCGCGGGCCCTCTCCACGAGGTGCGCCTGGTGTCGGCGTACGCCTTGCCGAAAAAAAAGAGTATAACCTTTACCCCGGGCCTGAACACCATGTTCTTTGCCATCGACCAGTTGGCCGGCGAAGCCGGCGCGGGTTCCAGGGAACGCTTCGCGAGGGCCGCCGCCGGAGCCTACCCGGCCGGCGCCGCGGTCTTCCTCGCCAACTGCGAGTCTATTTCCGGCGGTCAGGACCTTGTGAAAGGCACGATAAAGGGATTGAGGGAACTGCTTGAGAAAGCCGGGCTGCGCCACACTCTTTTCATCCCGGCCGCAGGCGCCGCGCGCAGGAAATATGGAAAATATTAAAACCGCCATACTCATAGTAGAGGACGATATTTCCATGGCCGGTTTTCTCAGCCGCTCGCTTACTAGCCGCGGCTTTGCTGTCACTGTAGCCGCGTCGGCGGAGGAATTCCTGAACAAAGTGCTGATCGAGCCTTTCGAACTGGCCCTTATCGATATAAATCTGCCGGGGATGGACGGCATAACCCTCACCAGGAAAATAAAAGCCATGGCCGGCACCTGCGACATTATCATAATGACCGGCGACCCGAATCTTGAGAACGCGATAGGCGCTATAAAAGCGGGGGCCTACGACTTCCTGATAAAGCCCTTCTCCGACGAAATGCTCCAGCTTACCGTGGAGCGGTGTCTTCAGAAGCGGAACCTTTCCCTGGAGCTTGCGAACACCAAGGCCGCCAGGGACGAAATCCTGGCCGCTTATTCCCAGCTGCAGGCTTTGGAAAACATGAAAGACGCTTTCCTGTCCGTGGTCGGACATGAATTAAAGACCCCGCTGACGAAAATATTGAGCGGGATCGACCTGATCAAAGAGAGCGGACCCGCGGGCGCGGGCGCGGACGTGATAAACGCCGTAGAAACGGGCGCGTTGCGCCTGAATGAAATTATTGCCGACATCCTGGAGTATACGACCTCAAAAAGATCGGCCTGCCCGGCACAATTGTCGGCGGCGGACCCCGCGGTCCTGGTCAAAGAAGTCGTTGAAGAACTGCAGCCTGTTTTCAGGGAACATAATGCGTCCGCGCTCACTTTCTTCCCGGAAACAGCCACGACCATAAACTGTGAGCCGGACAAACTGCGCCTGGCCATAAAGCATCTCATAAAGAACGCCGTTATCTTCGGCCCGCCGGGCGGCGTCGTAAAGATCAGGCTGAACGAAACCCCCCGTGATATAAGGCTTAGCGTGGAAGATGCCGGCATCGGGATACCCAAAGAGAAACTTACAGTTATTTACGATCCTTTCTACCAGGTGGCTGATTACATGACCAGGAAAAGCGGGGGGCTGGGACTCGGGCTGGCGGTGACTAAACAGATAACCGAAGCCTGCCGGGGGAGAATAGAGGTAAGCAGCTCCGTAGGCAAAGGGACTATTTTCACGCTAATCTTTCCCCAAAAAGAAAACCAGTGCCAGGTTTAGAGAGGGTCGAAATGTCCGCGAAAATAATAATCTTCGGGGCCGGCATCTCGGGTTTAAGCGCGGCCCACGAATTAAACCGGCTAGGCTACAGCGTCTCGGTCTATGAAACCGCCGGTGAACCAGGCGGCTTTTTTAGAAGCGCGAGGAATTGAAATTATTTAAAAACCTGGTAAAAGGCGGGCCACACGTACAGATCTCCTTCCGGCTGGCGTTTTCGGAAGAGATAAAGTTCCCGCGGGCCAGGTCCGCCGCGGTACTCTGCGATTCAGAATTCAACCTGACTCTTTTCGCCGAAGAACAGGTCTGGGACAAGGAAGTGGACCTGGGCCGCGGCGTCGCGTCCCTTTGGACCGGCACCTCCTGTATAAGCGGCGTTCCCGGAAGACTGCACCATAAGCCCGTAACCGACTGTACGAAGGAAGAATTTATCAAAGAAATTAAAACGCAGATACTGGGCTGCGCCGGGCTCGACGATATTTTATATTCCGTCAGAGCGCCGCAGCTGATAGATTCAGCCTTTATAGTGCTGATACTGCTCTTAATATTTTCGCTGGTCTGAGCGCCGGCCGGCGAGGTACGCCCCGCGGGCTTCCGCCGCGCGGCCGCCTTCACCGGTCCGACCACCGTGAGTCCTTCCAGGGCCGCAGCGCCTTCTCCAGGAAGGTCTTGCCTTCCAGGCGCCTGATAATGAGCACGGCCCAGATAAAGAAGAAGAGTTCGAACAGCCCTGAAGCCGGGGTGGTGAAATAGACGTACCAGTCATACCAGACCGTGGTGTCCGACCAGGGCCAGATCCCGACCGAGAATCTTTTGTCCAGGAACGGCCAGAACAGCTTTACCCCCAGCTGGTCGAACACGTCCGTCAGCACGTGAAGCCAGCTCCCGACGATAAAAGCCAGGGCCGGCCGGCGCCCGAAAAAGAAATAGACCAGTACGCCCACGGTCAGCGGGACCGGCAGGCTGTGGAACCACCCGAAAAAATAATCGCGGTGCATTTTCATGTCGATGGTGTACATGAAAACGCGGTCGAAGACGAACGCGTCCGGAAAAGCGGAGCCGATCACCAGCCAGCGGAAATTCAGGGCTGAAGAAAAGTGGCGGCCCAGGACATAGCACTCGGTATAGTGGGCGGTAACGCTCATTGGCTCTCCTGAGATCAGGCCGCAGGCCCTCTTCCCGCCGGCTGATCCGCTTTTATTCCGCTTTCTCGGCCTGAATTATCCGATTCTCCGGCTTGGGCTGGGGCGCGCCGGTCTGCTCTTTTTCCGCCTCGGTCAGGATCGCTTCCCGCAGCGACTTGAGCTCTGTCTTCTGGCCGGCCTCCCTGGCTTCTACCGCCTCGCGTATCTCGGCATTGGGCCTTTTTTTGAGGCTTTTCCGAAGCTCTTTAATTTCCGCCGAATGCATTTTTTTGAGCTCCGCTACATTATACAAACGCCTCTTCCCGCTTTTCTTATCCGTCGTGATAAGTTTTTGAAGCTTTACCGGGGTTTCCTGCAGCCCTTCGACGCCGTGAAAGGGCCTGAAGAAGGGATTCTCCGGGGCCTGGAGTATTTCAGGCGTACTATCCACGCGCTCGGTGATAATTCCTGATTGCGCCGGCTTTTCTTCCGAGGGCTGGGCCGGTTTTTCTCCGGCGGGCAGAGCCGGTTTTGCATCGGATGGCTGCGCCGGCTTTTCTTCGGAGGGCTGCGCCGGTTTTACGCCGGAAGGCTGGGCCGGAACTTCGCCCGGAGCCGAATAAACCGGCTGGCCGGAGCCTGTGCCGCCCTGGGCCTGTGCCGCCACGGCGAACGAGGCCGCAAACATAAATGCAATTATAAGTTTCATATCCCCCTCCTTCCCAGGCTTTATTCCACTCGTGATGCCGCGGGACCCGCTCCCGCTGCAGCTTGCCGCGCTAAATCTATATTCTTGCGCGTTTCCAGCAGCTGGCTGCGCACAAGGCCATTCTCCGCGGGCGTTTCAGCTTCGGCCTCGTCTATGGCCGCCGCGGCTTCGGCAAAGTGGCCCTGCCGGAGCAGGACATTGGCCAGCGTATCCAGCACGTAGGGCCGCAACTCGCCGGCGTTCGGGAGCGCCTGCCGCGCCAGCGCCTCCGCTTCCGTCAGGCTGCCATGGCCCGCCAGCAGCGCCATAGCCAGGTTGTTGGCGGCGCCGGGGTGTTTAGGGTCGGCCTTCAGCGCCTTGCGGAAAGCGGCCCCGGCCTCCCTGAAGCGCCCGTCCGTAAATTCGAAATTGCCCAGGGCCAGCCAGCACTCGGCGCAGCCCTTGTCGCCGCGGACGGCCGCTGCATACTGCTTCAAGGCTTCCTGCCGCAGGCCTTGCGCCTCATACGCGGTTCCCAGGCGCAGATGCTCTTCCGGCGACAAAGCGTCGCGGTAGCCGGCCAGGCGCGGCAGCCCGGCGCAGCCGGCCAGCAGTCCCGCCAGCGCCAGCGCGAGCGCCCTCACGGCGAAGCCTCCCGTTACAGCGGTGGAGGCAGTATCAGTAATGCCCATTGTCCGTTCTTCTCCCATTGCCTTTCGAACTTTCCGTAAGGGATCCGCTGGTTCCGCTTCAGGCCCGAGTGGGCCAGGATGCAGCGGCGCCTGTCGTCGTACCCGGTGATGACCAGGTAATGGCCGACGGGGTAGAAACTGAAGCCGGCGTTGACAAAGGCGATCAGGGGCCGCCCCGCGTCCAGTTCCGCCCTCACCCGGTGCAGGCCGCCCTCTACCATTTCAGCAGAGAGGCCCCGGCTCTCGGCCGCCAGCAGCAGGTCCAATGTCAGCGAGCCTTTCAACCGCGCCCGGTAGATCTCGGAGCGCAGTTTCTCGGGCGCCGCCGGCCTGCCCCAGTAAGCCAGGACGCTCGCCAGGGCGGACGGCCCGCACTGGTCGGTGTCGTCCGGGAAGAACGGAACGCTTAAAGAGACCTGCTTCTCCGGGTCTGCCTGCGGCTCGAGCGAGACTTTATTCAGCGAGCAGCCCGCCAGCAGGCAGGCCGCAAGAACCTGCAGAGCGGCTCTCTCAAAACCGCTGTGCAGGCCCTTACGCGCCCGACTCTCAAGCGGCCCGCGGCAGGTCATAGCGCGCGGAAGAGTATTATGATCAGCAGCACCAGGACCACGAGCTCCAGCAGGCCGATCACGCCGCCGCCCGGGCTGAGCGTCTTTACGTCCTTGGCCAACTGATGCACCTGCCGGTCCGAGAGCTTCGCCAGCCTGGTCTCTATTTCCTTATCGTTCAGGCCCAGCGTCTTCAAGCGCTCGCGGACTATCTTTGACTCCAGCGCCGCCTGCACCGTCTTTACGTCGGCAGCCCGGTCGTAGGCCTGCCCGTCGGCCGCGGGCGCGCGCGCGGGGGCCAGCATGGCCCAGCCGCTGCCCGACAGCGTACAGGTAAGGGTAACGCTTAATATCAGGACTGCCAGGATACCCCTTGTCCCAAAGGCTAAATTAATCTTGCCGGTCATAGTTCCTCCGCTTCGCTCGATTATAAACTGCCGCAATGTAAGTATAGCCGCCCGGTCCGGGCGGAATCTATTGGGACTTTTGCTTAATCCTCCGGGTAGTATTACGGAAGCGGCCAATCTTCAGGACGGGAGGCGGCAAGCATTCCGCCTGTGCCGGCACGCGGCGGCAAAAAACCGGAGGGGCAGCCCTCCGGTTTTTTATTTCGCGCGGCCCTTTTACGGGCGGGTCAGCTTTTTGTACCTTATGCGGTGCGGGGTGTCGGCGGCCTTGCCCAGGCGGGCGTGGCGGTCGGCCTCGTACTCCGAGAAGTTGCCCTCGAACCAGGCGATCTTGCTGTCGCCCTCGAAGGCCATGATGTGCGTGGCCACGCGGTCCAGGAACCAGCGGTCGTGGCTGATAATGACGGCGCAGCCGGCGAAGGTCTCCAGGGCCTCTTCCAGCGCGCGCATGGTGTTGACGTCCAGGTCGTTGGTGGGCTCGTCGAGCAGCAGCACGTTGCCGCCTTCCTTGAGCATCACGGCCAGGTGCACGCGGTTGCGCTCTCCGCCTGAGAGGTTCTCCACCTTCTTCTGCTGGTCCTGCCCGCTGAAGTTGTAGCGCGCCACGTAGGCGCGGGAATTAACTTCCAGCTTGCCGAGCTTCACCAGGTCCAGGCCGCCCGAGATGACCTCCCAGACGTTCTTGCCGGTCTGCAGCGTGGAGCGGTGCTGGTCGGAATAGGACAACTGCACGGTCTCGCCCACCCTGAACTCGCCGGAATCCGGCTTCTCCTCGCCGGTGATCATCTTGAACAGCGTGGTCTTGCCGGCGCCGTTGGGACCGATGATGCCCACTATGCCGCCGGGCGGCAGCGAGAAGGAGACGTTGTCGAGCAGCACCTTGTCGCCGTAGGCCTTGGTGACGTTCTTGGCCTCTATGACCAGATTGCCCAGGCGCTGGCCGGGCGGGATGTAGATCTCAAGTTCTTTCGCCAGCTTCTCGTTATCCTGGCCCAGCAGGTTCTCGTAGGCCGTGATGCGGGCCTTGCCTTTGGCCTGGCGGGCCTTGGCCCCCATGCGTATCCACTCGAGTTCGCGCTTCAGGGTTTTCTGGCGGTCGGTCTCGGACTTCTCCTCCTGGCGCAGGCGCTCGCCCTTCTGGTCCAGCCACGACGAGTAATTGCCCTTCCACGGGATGCCGGCCCCGCGGTCCAGCTCCAGGATCCAGCCGGCCACGTTGTCGAGGAAATAGCGGTCGTGCGTGACGGCGATGATGGTGCCCTTGTATTCCTTCAGGTGGTGCTCCAGCCAGGCCACGGCCTCGGCGTCGAGGTGGTTGGTGGGCTCGTCCAAGAGCAGGACGTCCGGCTCCTGCAGCAGCAGGCGGCACAGCGCCACGCGGCGCTTCTCGCCGCCGGAAATGGTTTTGATCACGGTGTCGGGCGGCGGGCAGCCCAGCGCGTCCATGGCTAGCTCCAGGCGCGAATCGATGTCCCAGGCGTTCAGGGCGTCTATCTTCTCCTGCACCTTGCTCTGGCGGTCTATCAGCGCGTTCATCTTGGCGTCGTCCATCGGCTCGGCCAGCTTCTCGCTGATGTCGTTGTACTCCTTCAGCGCGGCCATAGCCTCGGGCAGGCCTTCCTCGGCTATCTGCCGCACGGTCTTTTCCTCGTCGAGCTTCGGCTCCTGCTCCAGGATGCCGACGGTATGGCCGGGCGAGAGCACGGTCTCGCCCTTGAAATCGGTGTCCAGGCCGGCGAGGATGCGCAGCAGCGAGCTCTTGCCTGAGCCGTTGAGGCCCAGCACGCCGATCTTGGCGCCGTAATAATAGGAGAGATAGATGTCCTTGAGGACGGCCTTCTTGTCGTAATACTTGCTGACGCCGACCATCGAGTAAATTACTTTCTTATCGTCTTTTTCAGCCATAGTGTTGTCCTTGTAACTCGCCGCAGCTGATATTATCCCAAATCCTGCGCCCCGGGGCTACCGGGCCCTGCGTATTACCACGAAGCCGCCGCGGCCGTACTTCGGCGTGACGGCCGTGACGGCTTTCAGCACCTGCTCGTCGGCGGCCCAGTACGGCTCGTACCATTTGCGGTCGGTATCGAGCACCAGCACCCGCCGGGTTTTGGCGTCGTAGGCGCCGACGGGGGAAATATGGGCGAAGGGCCCGCCGGGCGCGCCCGTAACCGTGTCCTGCGTAAAGTGCAGCAGCATCACGTCGCGCGGGTCGCGTTCATTGGCCGCCAGCGCCGCGCGGAAGATTTTAAGGGATTGCGCCGAAGCGTCGGGCAGCTCGGTCGCGAGCGCCTCCCCCCGCAAGCCGCAGGCGGCCAGCAGGTCCCGCGCCGCCCCGGCCAGAGCGGTCAGGGTCAGGCCGTGCGAAGCCGCGCTGGACAGCTCCACCAGGCGCTGCGGGTCGAAGTTCTCGTCCTCGTCGCCGCGCTCGCGCCCGGCGCTGAACAGCGCGTTGAAGGCCATGGACAGCGAGGCCGCGCCGACGGACCAGCCCTTGCGCTGCGGCATGTAGAAAGAGGACAGGTTCCAGTAATCCGGGGCTGCGGCCTTCTTCAGGTAGGCGCTGTCGGACCACAGCGGCGCGGCGGTATGGCCGTCCGCCGGCGCGTATTTAGGGGCGGCGGCGGCGGGCAGGGCCGCGAGGAGCAGCAGGGCGATTATTTTCATATCAGTCAGGCGTCACCGGGGCCGGAGCCGGGACCGCCGGCCCGCGGGGGCCGTCTTCCACGGCCAGGGCGGTAAAGAGGCCGGCCACGGACAGCAGCGAGGCGGCCAGGAACACGGACTTGTAGCCGTAAGCCGCCCATAGCAGGCCGCCGGCCGCGGGTATCGTCATCGACACGGCGTGGTCTATGGTGATGCCGAAAGAGACCGTCGGGGCTATGTGCGATTTTTCCTCGACGATGCGGCTGAGATATGTGGTGCGGGCTATCCGCGTGGCGAACATCAGGTTATCGAGGATGAAGATAAAATACAGGAGGGGCCGGAAGGTGGAGAAGGCGAAGCCGGCGCAGATGAACAGCAAGATCACGGAGTCGGCTATAAAAATCCGCCGCTCGCCTATCCTGTCGGTCAGCTCGCCGAAGGCCTGGCGGAAGATCACCCCGGCGGCCGCGGAGACGAGCATCAGCGACGCCATCAGCGCCGGGCTGGCGCCGAACTGCGTGACCAGCACCCACGGCGCGAAGGTCAGGAAGATCTGCTTGCGCGCCCCGAAGAGGATATTGAGCAGGTAGTACCACTTGTAGCGCCGGCGGAACACGAAGCGCTTGCCGCCGGGCGCGGCTTCTCCCCCGCCGGACGGGATGCGGGCGAAGAGGAAAGCTGAGGCGAGGGAGGCGAGGGCGGCCAGCAGGAAAGCCGCCTTGTAAAGCGCGGGGCCCGCCGCTTTGGCCAGTATCCACACGGAGCCTGCCCCGGCTATGGCCGCGAAATTGGTCATGCCGCTGATCTGGCCGAGGCGCCGGCCCTGCCCGCCTTCTTTGGCGAAGCGCAGGCCCATCACGCTCTCTACGGTCATGAACAAATGGCTGCCGGCGCTCCACAGCAGCATCCAGACCAGCATGGAGCTGTAGCCCGGCGACAGGAAGCCAAGCCCAGCCACGCCCACGGCCGTGAGCAGGCTGGTGATGATTGCCCATTTTCGCACCGGCAGCGCCGCCAGCAGCCCGGCCATGAAGATGACCAGGAAGCCGGGCAGCTCGCGCGGGAACTCCAGGAAGCCGCGCTGCCTGGAGGTCAGGCTGAAGGAATCGTTGAGATAATTATTGAAGGCGGAAGAGATCACCCCGGCGTTGATGCCGAGGAAGAATACGCCGAGCAGGAAGGCCTTAAAGGCCGGGTCGGCCTTGCGCCAGCGGTCAAGCAGGTTGTTCACGCCTTAATTTTATCAATTCGGGAAGGGCGCGGGTCTTATTTAGCGCCCCGCAGCTCCGCCAGCATGGCGGCGGCGCGGAGGCGGGGCTCATGCGGAGACCCCGGCAGCTTCATGAACCCTGAGAGATTTATAACGGCCGCCTCATTCTCTCCGGAAAGATAATTCAGCCTGCCGATATTGTAAAGAGTGTCCGCCGAACCCGGGTTCAGCAGCAGCGTAGCCTCCAATTCAGCCAGCGCCTCGCGCCCGCGGCCCATCCTGAACAGCGCCTCTGCCCGGCCGTCGGCCGCGGCCTTGTCCCGGCCGCCGGCCAGCGCTTTGTCAAAGAGTTTCAGCGCCTGCGGGTATCTGCCTTGCCGCAGCGCCAGGTAGCCCGGCCGGGCCGGGCCTTCTCCGGCGGCGGAGGCGGCCGGCGGCAGCGCCCGCGACCGTTCCAGGTACGCCCTGGATACACCCGTTAAGAAAAAAACAAAAAGGCAGCCCGCCGCCGCCAGGACGGTCAGCGTGAATTTTGCCGGGAGAAGCCGCCCCGGCTGCGCCGCCGCCGGGGGAGGCGCGCCGCCCCTGAGCTTCAGGTACAGCAGCTGCGCCGCCCTGGCGGCCAGCAGGCCCATGAAAGGCTCGGCTATCACCCGGTAGCGGGCGGAGACCGGGCTTAAGAAGGCGTAGATCAGCAGCAGGCCCAGGGGCAAGGCGGCCAGCAAGCGCCCGGCGCCGGAGCCGCCGCGGCGAAAAGAAAGGATCGCCCCGGCCAGAAACAGCCACGGCAGCAGGAATCTTTCCAGGAACCAATCGGCCCTGCCGAGGGCGGACAGGATTTTCCCCGTCCGGGTTTCGGCCAACGGCGGGGCAAACAGGTCGGGCATGGTTTCCGTTATGTCTGAGGGCGGCCACTCTCCCCGGGGGAACAGCAGCTCTTTCAGCTGCCGCAGCGAACCGCGCAGGTACGCTCCAGGGCGCGAAAGCGCCGCTCCCGCGGCCAGCCTGCCCATCCGCGCCGCCGCCCACTGGTAGGGAATCCCCTCTTTTTCCAGCGCTGAAACGGCGCGGTTGCCCAAGCCCTGCGACTCGCGGTATTTCAGGGCCTGCACGCCGATGAAATCCGCGCCCACATCTTCCGGCTGAAGGCTGCGCCCGGCCGGTCCGGAGAAAAGGGTTATGGCCGAATTCGGCGTGAGCCCCCAATAATCGTGCAGCAGCCCGTTGCGCAGCGTCCAGCCGGCGGCCAGCAGCAGCGCCGGCGCCAGGTAAAGCGCCGCCCGCCGGACCTTGGACAGGAGGGCGCCTTCGCCCCGGACATACCAAGCGCACAGGGCGGCGGCCAGGAAAAGTTCCGGCCGGCACATGGCGGCGCAGCCGGCCAGCAGCCCGCCCAACCCCAGGTCCCGGGCCGCCGGGCGCCCGGCCGAGCGCAGGGCCAGGGCGTAATATACCGCGGCGCAGGCCAGGAACACCGCCAGCGTTTCGCTCAGCGGGTAAGCTTCGAAATACAGGAAATGAAAATGAGCCGCAGCGAACAGCGCCCCGCCGGCGGCGGCGGCCCGGCTGCCCCACGCCGGCAGCGCTATGCGGTAAACGAGGCAGACCGTCAGCAGGCCCAGCAGCCGCTGAACGGCCGCGGCGGCGGCCTCAACGGATCCCGGGAGAAAAGAAGCCAGCGCGAGGAAAGCCGGGTAAACCGGCGTCCTGTAAAGCAGGGGGAAAGAATCCCCGCTGAAAGAAAAGAAATATTCACCGGCCAGTATCTTGCCCGCCAGCAGCAGGTAAAGCCCGCCGTCCCCCTCCGGCCGGGGCAGGCAGGCATAGGCGGCCCGCAGCCCGGCGGCTGCGAGCGCGATCACGGCGAGCCAGAGGTAGCGCTTGTTTATCATCGGATCGTTTTCCCGGCGCGGCGGCAAATAAAAAACGGCGCGGGGTTCAGCCCGCGCCGTTTATTCAGCGCAGGGCCTACTTCCAGGAGGCCAGGCCTTCGAACATCGGAGCTATGCGGGTCCAGACGGCCTCGCGGGCGGCCTGGCCCACGGGGACTTCGTCCTTGGCCGCCCTGTAGGCTATGGTGCTCAGGCCGAAGGAGGACTTGCCGGTGACCTCGGAGTAAGCGATGCGGAAGAAGCCTTGCTCGCCCCAGCCCAGGTCCCAGCTGTTCTTCACTATAAAGTACCGGCCCTCGTCGTTGTAGCCGACCAGCAGCACGGCGTGGCCGCCGAGGCGCTTGCCCGTGGCGTAGGAATAGACGCCTTCCTTGTAATGCATGAAGTCCTCGTAGACCATCATGGCGGTAGGCAGCGGGCCGTACTTGGCCAGCGCGGCCTTCATGGTCTCCACCTTCTGCGACACGGAGCCGTAGGTCCCTATCTTGTAGGCGCCCGTCTGCCAGCCCGGGGCGGCGGCGGAACATTCGCTGTCCGTGGCGTTATAGGGGTAGGCCGCCTCGAGGGGCAGGCCGGAACTCTTGAGGAAACCGGCGGTAAGACGGCCGCCTTTGCAGGAGCCGGCCCCGCTGCACGACAGCATCACCTGCTCGGACAAATCCAGGTCGCGGCCGGGTGTATTCTCTTTAAGCAGGGTATAGGCTTCCAAGCCGCCGGTCATGGCGAAGGCCCAGCAGGAGCCGCATTTCTTCTGGTTGCGCGGCGCTGTCACGAAATTGCCGTTGGCGGCGCGCCAGTCCAGCGCGGGCGGCAGCGCCTCGGCGGCGCCCATCTCTATCGGCTCGGCGTCGATGGTCTCGAAGTTGAAGCCCACCAGCCAGGGCCAGTCCTCGCGGGCGGCGGAGATATTGGTCTCGCCGGCGGTCCACTTCGCGCCAGTCTTGGCTATGGCGGCCTGCACGCTTTCGATCTGCTCTTTCAGGTCGCCCGACAGGGCCTGCTGGCCGAAGGCCGCGCCGGCGCCCAGCAGGGCGGCTATGGCCGATAAAAAGATTTTTTTCATGTTTCCTCCAAACCTTCCCCAATTCTACCGCTTGCCCCCCGGGCTGTCAACGCGCAGCGTGAAGACCGGCAGCTCGGACCTGGTGAACAGCCGCAGCGGCGGCCCCCAGGTGCCCGCGCCCGAAGTTACATAAACAAAGAAATCCTTTTCCCGGTAAAGCCCGTAAAAATACTTGAACATCCTGAATTCGAGCAGGTTAAAAGGGAAGATCTGCCCGTTATGGGTGTGTCCGCACAGGACCAGGCCGGAGCCGGAGGCGGTTATATAGTCGAACCCTTCCGGCTGGTGGGAAAGGAAGATCAGCGGCTTTGAGCGGTCCAGGGAAAGCGCCAGTTTTTTTACCGACTCCCCGTTGCCGCGCCGCAGATCGTCCACCCCGCCCACGGCCAGGCCGGGGGCGGGTTCGTAAACCTGGCCGCGGAGCATTTTAAAGCCGCAGCCTTCGAAGAAGGCCGCCGCGGGCTCACCGCCGGTGAACATATCGTGGTTGCCCAGCACTGAAACCTTGCCCAGGCGCGCCGTCATGCCCTTCAGCACTTCGCAGACTCCCGGAGGCATGCGCTCGCGCCGCTCCGAGAAATCCCCGGTGAAAGCGATCAGGTCCGGCTTCAGCACGGCGGCCTCGGCCGCTATACCCTCCAGCCGCTCCAAGCCTATCATCCGGCCCAGGTGCAGGTCGGACACCTGCATGACGGTAAAACCGTCCAGCGCGGGGGGCAGGTTCTTCAGAGCGATCTCAAGCCTTACAACTTCAGGCGCCTTGCGCCCCTGCCAGGCGGCCAGGATCACAAGGCCGCCGGCCAGCGCCAGGCAGGCCAGCGCCGCCGCGCGGCCGCGGGCCCGGGCGGCGGCCAGCAGCAGGTCGCAGACGGCCAGCGACCAGAAGATTATGAAAGAGGCCCCGAGGACGAAGAAGCCCAGCCACAGCACCCCGTCGGCGAAAGCGCCGGAATGAGCGGCTGCGAAAGGCCTTGAAACCGGGTACAGCGCGGACAGCAGCAGCGCGGCTTCGATGACGAGGAAACGCCCCCAAGGCTTTAACGCCAGCCGTCGGACCAGCCACCAGGCGGTGTAAAGATTGAAGGCGAGGCAGAACAGCGACAGGCCGAGGCCGAAAAGGCTGAAAGGGTTCATCGCAGGCTAGACCCCCAGCTCTTTGGCGGCCTGCTGCCGCCGGTCGGGAGAAAGGAAGGAGCCTTGCACGGCGCACTTCAGCGTATAGCGTATGTCTTCCAGGGATAAGCCCATTTTTTCACGGGCCAGCCGGTATTCTTTGTTGAGGTCGGTGTCGAGGATCTCGGGGTCGTCGGCGCCGATGGTGCATTTGACGCCGGCCTTGATGAATTTTTTCAGCGGGTGGGCCTCCACCGAGGCCACCGCGCGCGTGAGGTAATTGCTCCAGGGGTTGGTCTCTATGGTGACGCCGGAATTCTTCACCAGCTCCAGCGTCCGCCCGGTGGGATCTTCGGCCGCCTTTACGCCGTGGCCGATGCGGCGCGGCTCCAACTCTTTAATAGTCTCGACTACCTGGGAGAAATGCCCCTCCTCGCCGGAATGCACGGTGAGCGGGATCCCGGCGGCGTGGAGTTTTTTCACGGCGCCGCTGTAGAGGGAGGACGGGAACTCGGACTCGCTGTCGGCCAGGTCGAAGCCGATGGCGGTTTTTTTGTTCGCCGCGGTGAAGTCTATGGTTTTGCGCGCCGAGGCCAGGCCGCGGCTGCGCGAGGCTATCAGGATGATCCCGCAGACCATGTGGCTGTTCTTTTCGAATTTCTCCGCCGTGCTCACTATCAGGTCGTGCGCCCGCTGCCAGTCCAGCCCGGCGCCGTCCAGCATGAAGTCCGGGCTGTAGCGCAGCTCCAGCAGGCGGATATTCTCTTTTTTATAGGCGTCTTCCAGCGCCTCGAAAGTGATCCGTTCCACGGCCTCGTAAGAGGCGAAGCAGGACTGCGCCAGGCCGAACATATTCAGCACGGCGGCCAGCGAGGCGCCCGGGGCGCGGAGTTTATAGGAGAGTTCCAGCTCGGCGGGATCGAAGGTGGGCAGCGCCAGGCCGTGGCGGCGGGCCAGGTCTATTACGGTGGCCACGCGCACGCAGCCCTCTATGTGGCGGTGCAGCTCCGCCTTGGGCATGGCGAGTATGGTATCGGCCTCTTTCTGCATGGGCCCCCGGTCTTTATTTTATGTGGAGCGCGTCCACATACTTGGTGTAGCGGGAATCTATCTCTTTTTTCGAGATGCCGCCCACGCGCTTGACGCTGAAGTCCTCTACGGAGAAGGAGCTCATAACGGTGCCGCAGGCCATGGCGCGGCGGATCACGTCGAAATTCTTCCAGTCGGGCGCGGCCGCGAGGTAGCCCATGAAGCCGCCGGCGAAGGTGTCGCCGGCGCCGGTGGGGTCCACCACTTTTTCGATGGGGTGGGCGGGGACGGAGAGGACATTGTCCTTGAAGAACAGCATGGCGCCGGCGTCGCCGCGCTTGACCACTATGCCGCGCGGGCCCATCTTCATGATCAGCCGGGCGGCCTTTATCAGGTTGTATTCCCCGGTCAGCTGGCGGGCCTCCTCCTCGTTGACGAAGAGCATGTCCACCTTTTTCAGCAGCTTCAGCAGCGAGGGCTTCTTGAGGCTGATCCAGTAATTCATCGTGTCGCAGGCCACCAGCCGGGGCTTGGCCATCTGGTCCAGCACCTCGCGCTGCAGGTCGGGGTCGATGTTCGCGAGGAACAGCACGCCGCAGCGGGTATGGTCGCCGTTGAGCTTGGGCTTGAACTGCTGGAAGACGTTGAGTTCGGTGGCGATGGTCTCGGCGTTCTTGTAGTCGCGGTCGTACTGGCCCACCCAGTGGAAGGTCTTGCCGGGCATGACTTCCAGGCCCTGCTGGCAGATGTTGCGGCGCTTCAGGAACTTGCGGAACTGCGGCGGGAAATCCTCGCCCACCACGCCCAGCATCTTCACCGGCGAGAACTTGGAGGCCGAAAGCGAAAAGTGCACCGCCGAGCCGCCGAGGGCCCGCTTGGTGTCGCCATGTATGGTTTTGACCGAGTCCAGCGCTACTGAACCGACCACGAGGATAGTCTTATTCATTCGTTTTAGTTCCCGGGGACCGCGATTTACCGCAGTAACCAATGATACCAAAAAACAAACACGGCCCGCTTTAACGGGGCCGGGGCCCCCGCTGCGGCAAGGCAGCCGGGCAGCGCGCCTTATTTCCCGCAGGCGGCCGCCAGCCCGGCCTGCGCGCCTCCCGGCGCCCCGCCGCCGAGCGAGAGCCTGAAATCCGCGCAGGCCGCCCGCTTTTCTCCAAAAGCCAGGTAAAAATGCGCCCTGGATAAATACGCGCCCTCAAGGGCGCCGCCCGGCATGACCGCGTGCGCGGGAGGCGAAACGGCCAGGTCCACCGCTTCCCCGCAGCCGGCTTCCCCGAACTCGCGGTCCCTGAGCCTGGCGGCCAGGTAGCAGGCGCTCATCCTGGCCTCGAAATTATCCTCGTCCTTGTCCATGGCTTCGGCGAGCAGCAGCTTCGCCGACCGCAGGTCTCCCTCCCGGATCTTCCCTACAGCCCTGTCTGAAATTTCCTTGGAAGCCGCCTCACCCGCCCTCCGCGGCCGCGCGCCGCCGGGGTTTTCGCCGGCGTCGGGTCCGGCCCCGCCACCGACGGAGGCGATCCCGGCGGCGGGATTTTCCCGGAAGAAAAAGTCCGGGTTTTCCGCCTCCAGCTCCGCCACCCGGTCGGCCGCGGCCTGCCTTTCTCCCGCGGCCAGGCCGCTTATCAGCTCTCGCTGCGGCCGGGTCAGCGCCTCCGGGCGCAGCCCGTCTATCTGCCCCAGCAGCCCGGCCGCTGACGCGCCCCTCCCGAGGGCGGCTTCGGAGAGCGCCAGGTAGTATTTGCAGTTCAGGCAGGACGGATCGGCCCTGACGGCTTTTTTAAATTTCCGGTTAGCCTTGGCGAGCGCGCCCGCGCTGAAGGCCCGCAGGCCGGCGGCCGATTCCAGGTAAGCCCTGTCGCGCCCGGCCTCAGCCAGCCTGTAGAACCCTATCGTAAGGGGTACGGGCGCCGTTGTCTCGCCAAGGGCGAAACCCGAACCGGCGGTCACGGTATAGAAGGCGTGCGCGAAAGACGCCTCGCGCCAGGCCCCCGGGCCCGCCCGCAGCGGCTGCTGGTCTATCGGCCGCGGCGCGGCGCCGGAAAATATGGAGTACTCGGCCGACACGTATTTTAGCAGGCAGTTTCCCGCCGCCTCCCCGGGCCGGGACAGGACGGGGAAGTACCGCGAAAGCAGGCCGGCCCGCGAGCCGGCGGGGTTCAGGCCGGGATACACGGCCAGGCAACCGGGCGGCCAATCCCGTTTGGCGGCCGCCAGGAAGGCCAGCTCCCTGTCGTTCGTCCTCAACTCGCCGTTGAAGCCCAGCGCCGCGCGGACGTTAAGCGCCGCGTACGCCGCGAGAAAGACCGCGAGTCCGGCGAGAAATGTCTTTTTCGCCGCCCCGGGCCGGCGCTCCGCGGCGCTTTCAAGGCCGTTCAGGCCGGCGGCGAAAAGCAAAGCGAAGGGAAGGAAGAAATAGAGGTGATGCCGCATCAGGTGCAGCGGGTAGGCTTCGGTCAGCGTAAAGATCATCGAGAAATAGGTTATCCAAAGCAGCAAAACCGCCAGGACCGCGAGGTTCCGCTTCATTTCTCCCGCCGCGCCCCGGACCCCGGCCAGGCTTCCGCCGACGCAAGCCAGCAGGAAGAGGGCGCAGAGAAGGGCCGCTCCCGCCGGCGGAACGGCGCGGCCCCAGGCGGAAGAGAGCGCGGCGGCCAGGACGCCCAGGTTCTGCTCTCCCAGGTGGTAAAGCAGGTTCTTGGCCGGGGAAAAGAGATTCCCCGCCAGCTCGGCCGGGTTGGCGCCGGCCGCCCGCCACAGCCACCCGGCCAGCAGGGCGGCGCCGCCCGCCAGGACCAGGAGGTTGCGGGGCGCCAGGAGCGCCCTTCTTTCCGCGGCCGGCTTTGCGAGCAGCACGGCCGAAAAGACGAGGAAGTTGGCGGGCAGGAACTCGAAGCGGGCGCCGGCTACCAGGACGGACGAGGCGGCTATCCAGAGCAGGCCGGGCGTCCCCAGGCGGGGCGCGGCGTGCGCGTCGAACAGGGCGGCCAGAGAGATAAGCCAGATGAGCATGTTCGAGGAGGCGGTAGAGAAGGCGGAGGAGTTGAGCAGGGAGAGAAAGTTCAGGAACAGCAGGGCCGCCGCCCCGGCGCTGGCGAAGAACCCCGCGCCGAGGCGCCGCAGCCCGGCGAAAAAGAGGACCAGGGAAACCGCCGGCAGCAGCCGGTTCTTCCAGAGCACGGCCCGCAGGGAGCGGCCGCTGAAGAGGTCCGAGAGGGCGTCGGTGAAGAGCGGCGAGTACTCCTTGAACTGCGGGTAGGCCAGCGGCCGGCCCGAGAACAGATCCGCCCCGAGGCGCAGGAAGTCATGGTTGTTCTCGTACCCGCCGCGCGCGGGCAAAGCCCAGGCCGCCGCCGCGGCCGCCGCGGCTATTGCCGCCAGCGAGAGCAGCGCCCCGGCGCGGGCCGGCTCCCTGCGCCACCAGGCGAGGACGAACTTGGCCGCGAAGAAGAGACTCAGCGCCCAGGCGACGGGGACGGCGTAGTAGAGCAGATAGCTTAAAGCTGTTGGGAACATAAAGGCTGCTGCCGCGGGCGGCCGGCTGCTCCGGGGCTACCGGGTCCACCTCGGGATATTTTGCAGCTTGGCGCAGATGGCGTCGAAGACGAGGCCCTCCCGGCGCAGCTGCTCCCTGTACGGTTCGATATCGCCGGGGCGCCCCTGCAGCTCCGGCGAGACAAGGCACAGTTTGAAGCCGGCGTCCTTAAGGGCGGCGTGGCTCTTCCGGTCCAGCGGCAGCCGGGTAAAGCAGTCCACCCAGACCCATTTGGCCCGGCCCTTCATGGCCAGCACGGTGTCGAGGCCTTCGAATTCGGAGTAGCGCAGCGCCAGATTGTTTTCCCCCTTCTCCGCCAGCTGGTGTATCATCGGGAAGGAGGAATCGAGGAAGAAATAGTCCCTGATCCCGCGCTCCCTGAGCAGGTCCAGCGCGCGCCACTCTATGCGCTCGCTCTTGATGTTCAGGATCAGCAGCGCATGCCCGTAACCCTTCAGGTACGAAGAGAACTCCTCCCCCGAGCCGAACGGGTCGTGGTTGAGGATAAGCTTGTCGCCGCTGTCGCGAAGATCCAGCTCCACGCCGTATTCCGGGGGCACGCCGGCCAGTTCCGCCGCCGTGTTAATCCTGTGCGCGATGAACTTCATAGGCCAAGCCCCTTTTTCAGCTTAAGGCTGAACGCCGCCGTCCGCCTGATGAACTTCCATTTCCCCGCCAGCCCGGTGTTCCAATGGGACCGGCCGCGCGGCCGTTCCGGGAAGAGCACGTCGAAGCGCAGCAGCTCCAGGCCCCGGACCCTGGCCAGGTACAGCGCGTACAGGTCCAGCGAGAAATCAGGCGGCGGGAGATTCTCCGCCTCGTTATAGCGGGGCACGACTACCGAAAATTTCATGGCGCCGCCTTTTCCCCTCGCCGCGCCGCGCCCGGCGCCATGGAGATGTCCTTCTCAAGCCGGTAGGGATGGGCCGGGGCCTTGTGGAAATAGCTCTGCCAGTATTCGAAGGTGCGCAGCTCATCGGGCGTGCCCCAGGAAGCGTAATGGTCGACGGGAAAAACCTTCACCCGCCGCCCGCTCTCGACCAGGGCCTGCGCAACGCTGTCCGCGTAGAACTCCCCGTTCACGCGCAGGCCGCGCGCGTAGATATCCCGCAGGCCCTCCAGGAAGAACCTGGCCTTCCTGAAGAAAAACACGGCCAGGATCCCGTGGTCGTTATAGGGGTCCGCGGAAACGGGGGCCTTCACCGAGACCCGCCTGACGGCGCCGTCCGGGCCGGCCTCTATCCAGCCGAACATCTCCGGCTTTGCCTCCGCCATGCGGTGACGGGTGAAGCTCCACAGCACGGCGTCCACGCCCGGGTCGCCGGCCAGCGCGGCGTAGGCGGCCGCGTCCCAGCGGAAGCCCCAGTCCGACGGAGCTATCAGCAGCGGCGCCTCGGGGTCTTCCCCGCGCAGGCCGAGTTCGCAGGTGCAGGCCTGGCCGCCGGTCACCCCGTCCAGCGCCACGATCTTCGCGCCGGGGACGGCCGCGCGCAGGGCGTCGCGCAGCGGGTATTTTTCAAGGTGCTCGTTCAGACAGACGAAAATATTCTTCTCCGCCCGGGGCAGGCAGGACGCGGCCTGCACCGCCATGGGCCGGCCGCTGACCTCCGCCAGCGGTTTCGGCGCGGCCCAGCCCTCGCTGGCGAAGCGCGCCCCCCTGCCCGCCAGCGGCATCAGGTTTATGCTTCCCGGGGCCGCGGCAATGTTGGGCTGCGGCAGCACCGCGGCGCGGAAGTAGTCCGACCATTTCTGGTACTCCTCCAGGTCGCGCGGCGCCCCCCACTGCAGCATGTGCTCTATCTCGTGAACCGACACCTTCAGCCCATCGCGGACCAGCAGGTTGTAGACCAGGCTCACGTAATACTCGCCGTTGAGGTTCAGGTCCAGCGCCATGAGTTCGGCGAAATATTTCTTCACGTAGGCGCCCTTCCGGAAATAGTAGGAGCCGTCCGACGCGAACTCCGCCATCCGGTCGGCGGTAAAGGGCTGTTTTTCCCGTATCTCCCTCAGCAGCCCGCCTTCCTCGCGGATGAAAGCGTAGTTGGTGGGATAGAGCATGTGCGGATGAAAGCCGCGGTAGGCCGTTACGGCCCCGTCGGCGCCCTGGCCGCGCGCGGAGGAAAGGAAAGCGGCGTAGTCGCAATGCCTCGAGAAGTCGCAGTAGCTTACTATGACCTCCTCGTCGTCTTTTATGAGCTCCGCGGCCTGCGACACGGCGAAGACCGGCCCCTTCTTGTGCGGGTCCACGGGCACTATCCGCGCGCCGGGGGCGATGCGCCTGAGCACCCCCTCCAGGGGCGTCTCGCGCAGGTGGTCCTTCGAGCAGATAAAAATAATATCCTTCTCGCCGGGGTACATGCCGACCACGTGCTCGATGAGCGGCCTGCCGTCCGCTTCTATCAGCGGCTTCGGCGCCTTGTAGCCCGCCTGTAAAAAGCGGTTGCCGGTGCCGGACATGGGGATGACGATCTGCATATTCAGGAGTTCCTAAGACGGCCCTTTGATTGTATCTATAATATCAAAAACCCGCCTGTTTTTTGTGCGCGGGCGGGACCGCCGGCGCAACGCAGAGCGGCGGGCCCCCTGGCCGCCGGTTATGACCGAACTCACGGGAACCGCCTTGCCGGCTGCGTCCACCATCTTGAACTCAGGCATCTTGAGGCCCAGCAGGCCGTTCTTGTCGAAGACGAAACCCTGGCGGGCGCCAGCCCCTTCCGCGGCCGGACCTCTAAATTATATACTGGCTCCGATGGAAATACTAAACTTCGCCCTCATGAGCGCCGGCTCGCTGTTCGCCATTATCAACCCACTGGCCGCCGTGCCCACCTTCTTCGCGATGACCCCGGAGAACACCGAGGGCGAGCGCCTGAAGATGGCCCGCACCGCCTGTATAACGGCTACCCTGGTGCTGATACTTTTCGCCGCCACCGGCAACGCCCTGTTCAGGGTGTTCGGCATCACCATTGCCGCCTTCCAGATGGCCGGCGGCCTGCTGCTGCTGCTGGTCTCGCTCGACAACCTGCGCGCCAAACGCTCGGGGGTGCAGGAGACCGAAGAGGAAAAAGAGGAGGGCGCGGCCAAGCAGGACGTCTCCATAACTCCCCTGGCCATCCCCATGCTGTCCGGCCCCGGCGCCATAACCACGGCCATCCTGCTGGAGTCCAAGGCGAAGAACCTGCTCTACGACGGCATGCTCCTTTTGCTTTTCCTGCTGGTGGGCCTGGCCTGCTACCTGATCTTCCGCATCAGCATTAAAAAGGCCTCCAAGGTGAACCCTATAGTCATGAACATCACCACCCGCCTCATGGGCCTCATCCTGGCGGCCACCGCGGTGCAGTTCATGATAGACGGCGCCAAGAAAGCCTTCTTCCCCCAATAAAAGCGAACGGCCGCGGCCGCACGCGGCCGCTAAACGCCGGTGTTCCCCGGCCAGGTGGCGCAGTTCCCGGCATGAAAAAAAACATTTTTTATTCTGTGGGGATCTGCCTGATAGCGGCAGGGCTGTTTGCCGCCCTCAGGTTCTCTATGGCGGCCGGCAATGTCCCCTGGTTCAGCGGGCGCCTGGAGATAGATGGCAGTTCCTACATCAATGGGATGCTTTCAATCGCCCAGAGCAAAGATTTCCTGAATCTGCAGGATATTTACCACTCACCCGGCTATCAGATATATCTGGGGCTGCTGTACCGGTTAGACCCGGCCCCGCAGCGCATATTCCTGACGGTTAAAGTAGTTGCCTGGGTCCTGTATGTGCTGTCCGTTGTTATCGTTTATCTGTTCGGGGCGAGATTCTTGGGCTGGCGGGCCGGTTTAATGGCGGCTGTTTTTCTGGCTCTGTCCAATAAATTCCATATTTACGCCAATCTTATACAGTACGAAACCCTCCTGGGGTTCCTGATCCTGTGCCATCTTTTTCTGCTTGCTGTGTGGCGTGCCGAAAAGCCATGGAAAGGATCACTGGTACCGGTACTTGCCGGCCTGCTGGCTGCCGCTATCGTCCTGGTCCAGGTTAGATACCTGCTGCTTGTGCCTGCGGGGTGCCTGTGCTTCTACCTGCGGGCGCGCGCCAGCCAGGAATTCTCCCTGCGCAAAGCGCTGGCCCCTGTCGGCGCCTATCTTCTCCCGTTCTTGATCATAGTCGGCTTCTGGTCAGTTCATCATTCACTGCGCGAAGGGCAGGTTATTCTCGTGTCCAAGGGGTCCTCGTTCAGGTTCCAGGCCGGTAATAATCCAAATGCGAAAGGTTATAGCTGGCCTTACCCGGTCATCGTAGAACCGTCCGGCTTCAGCTTTATCCTGCGGCGGCCGGCGCAGTTTTTAAACCTGGTGGCGCAAAGGCTCATGTATTTTATGGATATTAAAAAAGATGGCTGGAGCATGCCCCTGCCCTTCTCGGAGTTTGCGGCGGGAAGCCGCGCGCCCCTGATTGAAAAGGTTTTTTACCTGATGTCTTTATTCGCCTTACTGGGAGGGATTATAGTCAAGGGGGGCTCCGGGGCTGAGGGTCCGTCCGCAGCCGCCCCGCTGTGCCTTTTGCTGACTTTCGCGGCCGGTGTCGCGGCGCCGCTGCTGATCTTCAGCAGTTCCCGCTTTAGTGTGCCGCTCTTGCCGGTAATCTTTCTGCTGCAGGCGCGGTTTTTTGACAGCCTGGCAGGCAGATTTAAGACTTCACGCTCAGACTGAACAGGAAAATCAGCGCGGCAAGAGAAATAGTCTCCTGGTACCTTTTGGCTCTCCTTTTAAGCAAAACCGCCGGGTTTCCCCGGCGGCTTAAACAACTCAAAAACTAAGCAGCGTCCCCAGCGTTTAGTAGTACAGGAAGCTCAGCGAGCGGCGCAGTACCTGGTTAAGGCTCTCCCGTTCCCCCCACCAGCGCTGGTCGAAGGTACCGGTCTTATAGAGCTCCCGGAAAACCTTGTAGTGGGCCAGGTTCCCCCATATATGCTCTATGTTAGTGTCCTTCACGAACATATGCCCGAAGCGCTCGCGGTACGCCTTCAGGTACGGTGACTCGTTGCGTATCGCCCGCACAAGTTCCGGTTCCGGCGAAGTGTCCACCCCGGGATGCGGCCGGCGCGGCGAGATCAGGATTATGACCGACTTGTTGAAGTCCATGGTCTTCTCATTGGAAAACAGGTACTGGATGACGGGGATATCGCGCAGGATGGGAACGCCCGACTTCGTCTCGGTAGTCTGCTTCTCGCGCAAGCCGCTCAGCACCAGGGTCTGTTCGGGGGACATCACAACGCTGGCCGTCACCGAGTTCTTCGACGACCGGATGCTTTCCTTGAAGGTTCCCACGGCCCCGATCTCGAAGAAGGACCGCCCCGCCGTAACGTCGAGCATGATGCGGCCGCTCGGCAGGAAAGTCGGCGTGACCGTCAGCGTAACGCCCACCTCGATGGTCTTCAGGCTTCCCTCCTGGGTCCCGGTTATGGCCACTTCCAGCGTAGAGCCGGCGAAGAACTTCGACTCTTTCCCGTTAAGCGCCACCAGGGTAGGCCGGGCCAGGATCTCGTTGCGGTCGTCGGCCGCGTTAAAGATGTTGAGGTTGTATTTAACCTCCGGCACGGAGATCTTGCGGGTCAGCACTTTCGTATAGGTCGGGGCGGCGGCGGTCTGCCAGGTCTTGGTGAAGGTTTCATCGCCGCTGAACTGGGCCATAAGGCCCTCAAGCAGGTTCACGCCCTTGTTGGTGGTCTCGTACTCCTCGGTCCGGATCATGGAGACATCGAGAATGATCATTTTCTCTTCATTCGCTTCCTCTACCGGCGGCCCCTCAGGCGGGACGAGACCCGCCGCGGCCGGCTCCGCGGGCTTTACCGGGCCTGTGGAAAGTATTTCCTGTACGTTTTCATCCCCTATCGCGTCGCGCAGGCCCTCCCATTGCGCCAGCTTGCCCGCAAGCCGCGCCACGCGGACCCTGTTGGGTTCCGTCTTGTTGTAAGTGGCCAGCTGCGTCCTGGCTTCTTCGAACCGCCCGGCGGCGGCCGAGATAAGCGCGTGGGCGCCCGCTATGCCGGCGGACCCGGGGCTGAGTTCCCTGGCGCGGATAATGGCCGGCAGCGCCGTCTCCAGGTCCTCCGCGTAATAGGAGGCCTGGGCCAGTCCGCAGAGCAGGTCCGGGTCCTCCGGCTGGTACAGGAGCGCGTGGGCGAAATATTCCTGGGCCCGGGCATAGTCCTTCCTGGCCAGGGAGATCCGGCCCAGCTGCTGGGAGGCCAGCCAGTTGTCGGGATTGAACTTAAGGGCCATGTTGTACCCTATCTGGGCCTGCTCGTACTGGTTGGCGTCCCCGTTCTCGGCCATCAGGTGATAGGCCAGCCCGTTGAGGAACTGGAAGTTGGAGTTAGAGGGGTCGGAGCGCAGGGCATTATTCAGCTCCTGCGACGCCTTACCGTATTTACCTTTCTGAAGCGCAGCAACGGCCCTGCGGATGTTGAGGTCAGAGGGCTTCTTGCTGTCCTTGGGCGGCAGCAGGCGCGCGACAGGGACCGTGGCGAGATAGTCCGGGGCCAGGGACCGGGCGCGCGGCCCGGTGGCGGCGCAACCCGCCTGGAACGCGGCCAGCAGACATACCAGCGTGAGCCGGGATATATATTTTTTCATCAAAACTCCCCCCTCGATATAACCGTACGCAAAATAGTGATTTTGAGCACTATATACGCTAACCCCCCTCTATGGTAACAAAAAGCCGCGCATTTTTTACCTTTTTCCCGGGATTATTTTGCCGGAGTTAAAGACCCCCGCTAACGGCTGCCGGTTTCAGTTCCGGTTGTATTTGTAGAAAAATTCGATATTGTATAGAATACCAACGGGGAAGGATTTTGGGTTAAACTGGGGGACAAACAAATGATTCCGATACGATTGGTAGTGGCAGTACTGTTGCTGGCCGCATGCAGTTCCAAGGCTATCGCCGCGGGCTGCGGCGGGAACGACCAGAAGCCCTGCACGATCAGCGAGGCGACCAAGGTGGGACCAAAGCCGAGCGCGTGTCCGAAGGGCTCGTTCTTCGATCCTATCGACGGTGGCACCTGCTGGGAATGCCCGGAGCACAACAACCGCACGGCGTACCACGTCAAGAGCGATAAGGCCTGCGTCAGGCCCTCCTACGAGAAATTCAAGAAAGCCGACAAGAAGCGCAAGAACAAGCGGGTCGGCCAGGGCTGTCCCGACGGGCAGTTCTGGGACGTGAAGGGCGGCGACGGGCTGCTCGGCGCCTGCTATGACTGCGAGGGGTACAGGCGTACCGCCTACGCCGTAGACCATGACCGCTCTTGCGTGAAGCGGGTAAAAGAGGACCTGAATGAAGCCAAACTGGTGATGTCCCTCTCCTGCCCTCCCGGCAGCTTCTTCGACCCTATCGACGGCGGCACCTGCTGGAAATGCCCGAAGGACTACAGCCGCTCCGCGACCCATGTAAAGTCTAAGGACGCCTGCGTAGCGGCGCCGTTCGCGGGGCTGGGCGCGGCCTTCGGCGCCTGCGATCCCGGCTACCTCAACATCCGCGGGACCTGCCGCAAGCAGGGAGATTGCGGCAAGAACGGGGAGCGCCCCTGCCTGCTGGGGGAGCGCATCCCCTCCTGCAACGAGGGGCTCAAGGAGAACTTCCAGCAGAACGTCTGCGTGCCGCTGGCCCCGGGCGAGCTTCCCTTCTTCGCCGGGCTGGCCTCGCTCGCCGATTTCTACGGCGACGGCATTGTGCTCGCCTGCAGGCAGGCGCTGGGGCCCCTCAACCTGAAGTCGGACACCAATCTCGCCGTCGGGGCCAACTGCACCAAGAACGTGGTGGCCGGGGCGTCGTGCGAGCTCCTGGCCGACAAGATGGGCCGGGGAACGGCTAAGACCGTGAGCATGCTCCTGAGCGTGCCCGCCGCGGCGGCCAGGTTCAACAGCGCGGTAGACAGCGCCTACAAGAAGGATTGCGCCAACCTCAAAGAGACGCTGACCAAGGCCAAAAGCCACGGAGCGGCCAAGGAGTTCATGACCTGCGCGGACGGGCAGTTCTGGGATTTCAACGGCAACTGCTACTCCTGCCCGAAAGGCCACAACCGCACCCTGTATCCCGTCGACACGGACAAGGCCTGCGTGGACAGGGTGGGAGGAGAGCTGGCCCGGTCGGCCTGCAGCGTGTACAAGGCCACGGACGAGATGTTCGTCCAGAGCAACAAGTGCACCATCGAGGTCATCCGGAACGGGGAGTTCCTGAACGAACCGCTCGACGTCACGGGCGCCGACCGTGAGGTGTGCATGGCGGTCGGCGAACTGAGCTACGGCATCTACGACCTGATCACCGCGGCCAAGGATAGCCCCCAGGATACGGGCGTAATGCTTGAAACCAAGCTCAGCAAGTTCGTCTTCGCCGTCAAGAAGACCTCGAAATACGCGTCGGTAGCCGTCAAGGCCACGACCGTAGCTGAGAAGGGCAAGAAACTCAAAGACATGGCGGAGTGCCGCTGAGAGGCGCCCGGGAAGTCCCAGGCGGGAAAACGCACCTGGAAACTTCCCCAAAAAAAAGAAACCGCCGGGATTTCCCGGCGGTTCTGGCGCGGCTTAGCGGAGAGTCACATAGTCAAGCGTCCCCTGATCCCCCGGTTCCTACCTCTCGAAATACACTATATCTATCAGGAACAGCGCCGCCAGCAGCAGGGCCTTATGCTCCGTTGACGCGCCTCGGGGAAAAGCCACGCTGAAGTTGTCGGAGTCGGTGAAAGATTCTTTCAGCAGGCCGCTCCAGTTCTTCAGTATCTCGCCCGCCTCCGCGCCGGCGATGTACACCTTGAAAGTCCAGGGATTAAGCAGCTTCGCGCTGATGCGGCAGACCTCGCCCCCCTGCGAGTCCGTAACGCGGAACTTCCGCTCAAGCAGGGAAAACTCGCGCTTGACGCTGCCGATAAGGCGGCCTTCCGGGGTGAACGCGGAGATCTCGTGAAAGTAGAACCGGAAAGGCTTTTCCGTGTTTATGGCGGGCCGTCCCTCGGCCGACAGTATATGCAGTTTAAAAGGGCGGAGCGCCTTTAGCACCAGGCGCGCCAGCATGGACCCTTCCTCGGCCGCCAAGTATACCTGCTGCCCGGAGCCGTCGTAGACGGCGTAGCGGTTGCGGGCCTCGAACCCCGTCAGTATCTCCCCCCATTCTTTCTTCTGCCTGACTGTCAGCGACTCCACCTCTTTAAGTCTTTCCACGCATTACCCCATAAGTCTCGGACCGGCCAGAACCATTATACGCAAAAGCGCAGGCGGCCCGGTCACTCCCCGGCGTTCTTATCCCCGCCGACCGGCTTGGGATCGCAACCGAGATGTGTGCGCTTGATATACACATAGCCGAAAGCGAGCGCCGCCAGCAGGGCCGCCAGGCCGAGCAGCGTCATGCCGTCGAGCTCCTTGAGATCTAGGATTATAACCTTGCGGGCGATCGCGATTATGGCCACTATCATCACCACTTCCACGTGCACCACGTTCTCGCGCAGGTAGGCCTTCATCGTCTCCAGCAGCTCCAGGCCTAGCAGCACCAGCAGGAAGAGGCCGAAGATCTCCAGCAGTTCGTGGATCTCCAGCATCAGCATGGGCGGAGAAACCAGGTCTTTAAAAAGCACGACCGCCAGTTCCACGGTAGAAAAGGCGATGGTGGCAGCCAGAAGCCCGGCCAGGGTCATAACAACTATAGTTTCGAATTTCTTAAATAATACCAGCATGTCTTCTCCTTGACCTTTATAGTCTTCATACAGCGGGCCCAAGCCGGATAATTCTATCAAAACAAAATGTAGAAGGGGGAAACGCCCCCTGCCCCCTACTGCGGCTTTTTGCCGCCGGCCGGCCGCCCCGTGCCGGCGAGCCGAAGCGTTGCGTTTTGGACAAAACACTTCACCTTGTTATGCTCCTGGCGGATCATGAATTCTTCCGCCGTCAGCGCATTATATTCGGCCTCATCCCTGGCCACGTTTTGCGTGTTATGAAGGCACTCACAGGCCTCCCGGTAGTTGAACTTCTGCAGAAAATCCTCAGGAACCAGTTGCGCCTCCGAGGTCAGCCCCAGACCCGAAGATTTCTGCGCCAATTCAAGCGGGAACTTTTTTGAAACCTTTAAGACCTCGAGAGCTTTGGCTTTTGCGGCTTTATCGATCGCCTCCAGCTTGTTTTTAGTCTCGCTATCCAGGCTCGCTTTGAAAGCCAGGGCAGTCGGGATATACATCTGGCGAAGGTTGCGCATGGTCGCGCCGACCATGGTTTTAGGATCGGCGGCGGGCCCGGAAAGTTGTGCCCCGTCCGCGGCGCAATCTTTCCTAAAGGCAGCCTCCGTCCCGCTCCAGGACGAATACGGGGTTACGGCCTTCTGGAGCATTGCCGCGCCGCCAATTGCCGGGCTGCAGGCCAGGATGGAAACACAAACAATTATACGGAGCATCTTTCCTCCTAAGAATTCTCAGCCTCAACTAATTAAACAATAAAACCGCTATTTTTTCGCGCGCAGTTTGACGGTCCGGCCGGCGATGAAGAAGTCGGAACCGCCCCGGTGATGGAAGGTGGCGGGCTTTTTAGCCGTGTCCACCCAGGCCTTCACCACTTTGAGGATGAAGAGGTTGTACTTGCCGGCCAGGCTGGCGTCGTGCAGGCGGCATTCCAGGCTGGCGTAGCATTCCTTTACCAGCGGGGCCTTCACCTTGGCAGCCTCCACCGGCGTGAGTCCGAATTTGGCGAACTTGTCCACCTTGGCGCCGCTCACATTGCCGCAGGCCAGCGCCCCGGGCGCGATCTCGCGGGTGGGTATGTTCACCACGCATTCCTTTGTGGCCCTGAGGTTCTTAAAAGTCAGGCTCTCGTCGCTGATTACGCAGCCCAGCAGCGGCGGGTCGAAGTCTATCATGGTATGCCAGCTCATGGGCATCACGTTATGGCGCCCGCAGGCCGTGCTCACCAGGATGACCGGCCCCGACTCCAGCAGCGTATAGACCTTCTTGAGCGGAAAATCTTTTTTCATATGCGCTTATTCTACCAAACAAAACCGCCGGGCTGTCCCGGCGGCTTGAACAACTCAAAAACTAAGCAGCGTCCCTAACTTTCCGAAACGGTATAATATCCGCATATGAAGAACATCCTGGTCACCGGTTTCGAAGCTTTCGCGGGGCGCGGCGAGAATCCCTCCCTGCAGGTCCTCGGAAAACTCAGGGCCCCGGCCGGGGCGCGGCTGCACAAGGCGCGGCTGCCGGTCAGCGGCAAGGCCGTGGGCAAAAAGCTCCGGGGCCTGATAAACAGGATAAAGCCGGACCTCGTAATCTCGCTGGGCCTGGCGGCCGGGGAAAGCGCGGTGCGCGTGGAGCGCTTCGCCGTCAATATCGCCGATTACGCCATAAAGGACAACGCCGGCTGGCAGCCGGAAGGGAAAAAGCTGGACGAGGCCGGCCCGGCCGCCTACTTCGTGACCGCCGACCCGCTCAAGCTGGCCGCAGCGGCCCGCCGCGCCGGCGCGCCGGCCTATGTCAGCAACCACGCCGGCGGCTACGTCTGCAACACGCTGATGTACTCCGCCTTGCGCGCTATAGATCAGGCCGGGCTGTGCGCGCTTTACGCCTTCATCCACCTGCCGGTCACTACCGAAATGGCACTCAAAGAAAAACCCGGCCGCAACATCTCCCCCTCGCTGCCGCTGGCGCTGCTGGTTAAAGCGGTAAGTGCGGCCATAAAGGCGGCGGCTCGTTGACGGGCCCCGGTTCCGCAGCCGGTCCGGCCGGGTCAAATTTTGTATTGGCCGCCCTCTGCCTGCTGGAATTCGCCGGGGTCTTTCCGCGCTTTTCCGGCACGCTGATGGCCATACAGTTCCTGGTCATCCATTCCTCGGCCTTCATCTTCACCCTGCCCTTCTGGGACATCAAGGAAAGCGCCAAGCCCGTGGCTTTTAAAGTGCTGCTGGGGCTTTACACCCTGCTGGCTTTCTCGATAGACGGCTTCTTCGGCATAGCGCAGTTCGCCGGGCTTACCTATGCCACCTATTACGGCTATGTGTTGGGCAAGGACGGGGAGACCGGGCGGGTCCCGCTGCTGCTGCGCTGGCTGGTCTCTTTTATTGTCTTTCTCCTGGCGATCGGGATCACCGACGCGCCAAGCGACGTGGACAGCTGGGCCGGCAGCCGCAGGCTGGCTTTGACCGGCGCGCTCTTCTTCGGCGCCGCGGGTTTAATGGAACTGAGCGGTTTTTACGGGGAAGGCTGGCGGCGGCTGCTGCGCCGGGCCGCCAGCAGGCAGCCTCAGCTGCTCAGCCCCATGCCGGCGTGGGTGGCCAGGGAACTCGATCCGCAGGGCACGCCCCCGCCGCCAGGCGGGGATGTGCGGCATTAAACCATTAAAGGGAAGACCGCGGTCAGCGCAGCAGCGGGCGCAGCGCCTTCAGGTCCGAGACGAACTCCGGCTGTTTCAGCAAATTCTTATATAGCGTGTCCGCCAGCAGCTTGCCGGCTGCGGTGTCGGCGGGGTGGTGCACGCCTCCCAGCACGCGGAAGAGGGCGGATTCGTCGGCCTTGGCCAGGAACTCCGCGCGGCGCTCCGGGGCCAGGTCTGCAAGTATCAGCGCGAAAAGCCGGGCCATGGCGGAGTGGCCGCTGGGGTAGGACAGCCCCTGCACCCGCGGCAGGCAGGGCTTTACGCGGGCGTCGCGCACGAAGGGGCGCTCGCGCTTATAGACATCCTTTAAAAATTTATGCGCGGCCACCGAGTCTTCGCCCACGTGCTTGAAGAACTCTTTAACCTCTACAGGGGCAGGGCTGCCGAAAGGGCTGATCTTGCCGAAGAAAATTTCGTAGCTATGGCTCATCTCGGCCTTGGCGGCCGCGCATTGCGCCTGCGTGCGGCGGGCCTGCCAGTCCAGCACTATCCTGAGGTCTTCCCTGTCCTCGTAAGAGCCGTCGGCCGGGGCGGCCGGCACGGCGCGCAGATCCAGGCCGTCGAGCGAGAGGTAATGGCCGGCGGCCGCCGCGCGGTCAGCTAAGGCCGGAGGCGCTGAGGGGGCCGGGAGTACGGCGGAGGGCCGGAAGCCGAGGTCTTCTAAAGCGCCGGAATGCCCGCATACGGGCAGCAGCGCGGCTAAGGAAAGGGTTAGCAGGAAACGGCGCAGGAGTTTCGTCATCCTTTACAGTTTACAAGTAAAACCGCCGCCGCATAAGGTACAAAAGACCCAGGCGGACGGCGGCAAAAGGCCGGGAAAACGGCGCTAAACGGCGGCTGTCTCTTTGGCGGCGGGGGCGGGCGCGGGAACGGGGCGCCCGAGCGCCTCCAGGGTTTCGCGCACTATCAGGTCGGCCCATTCCTTGCGCAGCTCGGTGGTGGGCGGGGGCAGGGTGCGGTGCTCCACCTTCAGCTCGCCGAGCAGGGCGTTGAGGCGGTCGTAGATGTCCTGCTGGAACTCCACGCTCTGCGCGTCGCGGATGCCGTCTTCCATCAGCTCGCCTACCATCGGCAGCTTGTAGATGACGTCGTAGGGGAAGGTGGCGGCGTAGCCCTGCAGGAAATCGCGGAGCAGCTGGTTGGTGCCGCAGCGGCGCTCCAGGTAAGCCAGATTGTCGAATACCGAGCGGTCGCAGACCACCACCTGGTAGCCGCGCAGCGTGCCGCGCAGCTCCTCGGTGATATGCTGCATCATGATGTACATCTGCGCGGGCAGCGTGGTGGTTTCGTTGATCGGGATGCCCTGCTCGAAGGCGGAGGCGGCGATCTCCGAGAACACCTTCACCTTTACGCCGCGCTTCTTGAGTTCGGCGGCCACTTCGTAGCAGAGGGTGGTCTTGCCGGTGCCGTGGGTGGAGATGAGGGAAATCTTGTAGGGCCGTTTCTTGTTGGACATTATACGCTCCGGGGCAAACTCAAAATTGGGATTAGCCTATACTACACTTTTTTTCTGCGCCGTCAAAATTCCCCGCCGTGGGCGGTCAATTCCGGCCTCCCGCGCCTACGCCCTGGCCCGCGCAGTTTCAGCGGGGAGACCGGGAGACCGGGGACGCTGCTTAGTTTTTGAGTTATTAACGCCGCCGGGAAGGCCCGGCGGTTCAAATTAGGAATTAGGAATCAACGTCCCCTTATCCCCTCATACCAGGAACCAGCTGGCCAGGCCGAGCAGCAGGCCCATGCTGGCCACGTCGGTGGCGGTGGTGAGGAAAATGCTGGAGGCCGTGGCCGGGTCCGCGCCCAGCCGCCGCAGGGTTATCGGCACTACCGCGCCGAACAGGCCGCTGATCACGCAGCTGCCGGTCATGGCCGCCACTACGATCAGCCCCAGCTTGAAGGCGAGCGGGTTCCCCTGCGACCGCGCCAGGAAATACATGCCGCCGCCGGCCACCACGCCCACCAGCGCGCCGTTGAGCAGCCCGAGCAGGCTTTCCTTGATGAGCAGCTTGTGGGTGGAGCCCTTCTTGAGCTCGCGCAGGGTGATGCCGCGTATGGTGACGGCCAGGGCCTGGCAGCCGGTATTGCCGGACTGCCCGGCCAGCACCGGCAGGAAGGCCGCCAGGATGACCACCTGGTCTATGGTGGCCTGGAATAAATTCACCACGGCGCCGGCCACAAAGGCGGTCAGCAGATTGAGCTGCAGCCACGGATGGCGGTACCTGAAACTGCGGGCCCAGGGCGTGGAAAGCTTCTCTTCTTTTTCTACGCCGACCATCGAGCCGGCCTGCGCGCTGATCTCTATGGCCTGCGCCTCGAAGAGGCGGCCGCCGCGCACCGTGCCCAGCAGTTCCCCGGCCGGGCTCGTCACCGGGTAGACCGGAAAATGGCGGTTGAGCACCTCGCGCATAGCGTCCATCAGCGGAGTGGCCGCCTTCAGGCTGAAGGGGTTCCGTATCATTATCTCCGAGAGCGGCCTGTCCGGCGCGGCGAACAGCAGGTCGCGCATTACCACCACGCCCAGCAGTTTCTTGTCTCCGCCCGCCACCCAGGCGTAGGTGATAAATTCCCTCTTCACCATGTCGCGCAGCGCGTCGGTGGCCGCGCGGGCAGTGGTCTCCGGCGGGAAGACGGCCCAGGCCGGGTCCAGCAGCCGGCCCACGCTGCCTTTCGGGAAGGAGAGGTTCAGCGCCCACTGCGCGCGCACCTCCGGCGGCAGGGCCTCGTCCACCGCTTTTTTCACGGCGGGGTCCAGCAGCGCCATTATCACGCCGGCGGCCTTCGCCCCGCCGAGGCGCAGGGCCCCGGCGGCCTCTTTCGGCCCCGCCTTTTCCAGCAGCCTGGCGGCGGCTTGCGAGTCCAAATGCGCCAGCGCCTGCGAAAGTCCCTCGGTAGTGGAGGACGCCTCAATGGTTCCGGTAGCTTCCATAAATCAGTCCTTGGCGGCGCTGCGCGCCGTTTTTTTATTTTAGGTTATGCTCCCGGCGCCGTCAATCCCGGGCGGCGGGCCTGCGGAACCCCCGCAGCGCTTCTCTTACTATGACGGGCAGCGCTTTGCGGTAGAACTGCGCCGCCAGGAAACTCAGCGCGGCGCCCAGCGCGAAGGTGTCGTCGATAAAGCCCGGGATATTCACGGGCAGCATTTCGTAAAGGAAAACCGCCGAGGGCAGCAGCAGCCAGCGCCAGCCGGTGGCGTAGCGCTTGGCTATCACCAGGCAGCCGCCGAGCAGCAGCCCGGCGCCGATGAAAGCCGGGGCGGAAAACACGCTTAGGCCCAGGCTGAAAGGCGCCAGGGCCAGCGACCACAGCGCCGCGAACACCGCGGGCAGCGCGGCGTCGAGGTAGCTGTAAGTTTTTACGAAGAACAGGTTAACTACGGCGGCGGTGAAGAAGACGGTGAAGACCGCGGCCCCGGCCAGCAGGCCGGCACGCAGGTCCCGCGCGGCCCAGCCGATGACGAAAGCCAGCAGCGTGAACGGGAAGGAGAGGAAGGCTATGGCGAAGCTTTTCCACATAGTTTACTGCGAGAGCAGCCGGGTGAGCCCCAGCTCGTCTCGGAACAAGGCCACGGCAGCCAGCGCCAGGCAGACGATGACGGCCGCGGCCACGGCGCTGCGGCCGCGCGCGCCCGGAGGCGGGGGCGGCAGCATCAGGTTCTCCTGCTTCTCGGCGACGTAGTCGGCGTAGATGTCGCACGCAGACAGGATATATATCGGGCGCAGGAACAGCATGATGACGCCCACGGCGGCCACCAGCGGCACTCCGGCCCAGAAATAGAACTTGAAGATCTCGCGCTCTACCGGGGCCTTGAAATTGACCAGCTCAGGGAAGGCTATGAAGAAGAATATCGTACCTATATAGGTCCCGACTCCTATTATCCAGCACAGGCCGGAATAGCCGGCCCGCAGGATCAGCACGTCCTTAAGCTTCACGCGCACCAGGTCCACCGAGCGTTTGCCGGAATCTATCAGCCCGCGCCCGGTAACCAGCGCCGGCAGGATGCCGATGGTGGCCACTTTCCAGGCGTAATAGATGGCCTCGCTAAAGGCTTTCTGGGCGACGGTGCGCCGGTCGTTCTTCTTCGGGAGGCGGTCCAGTATGCGCCTCACCGTCCACCAGCCGTCTATCCAGTGGAAGAGCCAGAGCGGCCAGGCCCGGGGCAGCACGATTTTCAGGCAGCCGTCTATGGTGGATTCTTTGCCCTGCCGGTTCAGGAAATGCGCGGCGCCCATGCAGCCGCTGAGCAGGCCCAGGGGAAAAGCCACCGCCCCGACCACTACGAAGGACCAGAGAAAGAGTATCAGGTCGGCCGCGTGATTTTTGTCCGACTTGCCGGCCTGCGCCCAGACTTCTTCGGGGATCCAGCCGATCATCTGCACCCAGAGGTAATAGCCGGCGGCTATGCAGGCCCACTGCAGCAGCGCGAAGGTGAGGAGCTCTTTTTCCAGGAACATCAGCCGCGCGGCGAACTTGGTGCGCGCCCAGAAGCCGGCCAGGCCCTCGCCCAGCCCGGGCCGCGCCCCTTCCTGCCCGGTGATGGCGAACACCTCCGCCCGCACCGTGTTCATCTCGTCGTAATAAGTTTTAATTCCCATAGCGCCCTCGCAGTTTCAATGATACTAAATAATTCCGGAGGCGGCGGAGGGGGATAAAAAGCGAGAGCCCCCGCAAATCGGGGGCTCTTCACTCTGGCGGAGGCCAGACACCGCGCAAGGAGCGGACCGGGGGACCGACGGGGCACTAAAAGCCGCCGAAGGGCCGGAACGCCCGCCCGGGGGCCGGGGCGCCAAACGCGCCGCGGGAGCCGGGGACCCCGGGGAAGCCGCAAGCCTAGCGAGCCAGCGGACCGGGGAACCGCGCCGGGGCCGGGGCCAACCCCCGAGCCGACCGCACCGAGAACAACTCGACCGCACACCGCCGGGCCCACCGACACCGAGACCGCAACCGCACACACCGCACACACCACACACACCGCACCGAAACCGCACCGCAACCGCGGGGCCCGCAACCACACCTACCGGCGCTACCGTGAAAAGATCAGGACTACATATCGAGTATAACAGAGGCCCGTTGACTTGTCAAGGGGGGCGGCCAAATTATTAAAAAATAGCGTTTTCACGACGGGCTGGCGCGCGGGCGCGGGCGGTAAAAAGGAACGGCCCGCGCGCGGCGGGCCGTTTTCACGACGGAGAAAGGTTTCAGTACTTGGCCAGCGCGGCCTTGTACACCCTCCACAATTCGGCCGTAGAGTGTGTGGGCTGGCCGTAAGGGCTGCCGGGCAGCGAGGCCCAGGTGGTGTTCAGCTTGCCGAGGGCGGAGGTGAAATTTTCGTACACGCTGGACCTGAGCACCCTGTTGTAGGCGCCCTGGCGGCGGATGATCTCCAGCGCGGCCTTCTCCTGGCTCGGCGGCGTGAAATCATTGAGCCCGAGGGCCGGCGCCAGGCCGTCCCACGTCTTGGAAAGAAACTGGTAGCGCCCGGCGGCGGTAGAGCAGAGTTTGCCGGCGCATTTTTTCACCCGCGGGTGGTCCGCATAGCTGGTGAAAGTCACGAAGGTGAAGATGTAATTATAATTGGCGCGCGTGCCCTCGGCGAAAGCCAGGGTGTCCAGGAAGGCGCGCACGGTGCGGGGCAGTTCCCAGGCGCCGCCGGCGGAGCTGGAGGAAACGTGCGCCATGTAAACATAGCCGGCGCCGAGCCGGCAGCCGGGCAGGGCTTCGGCCAGCTGCACCGTCATGTGTTCGCCTTCGAAGCCGGGCCTGGATGAAGTTTTATAAAGAGTATTGGGGGAAAGGGCGCAGCGGCCGGCACCCTCGGTAAAATCCGTGGCCTGTCCCGTCCCAATCTTAAGGAAGGAAGGCGTGCCGCCCGTATAAATGAAATGTTCCCCGGTCCTGCTGGTCTCCCAGTCGAAACCAGGCTCATTGTTGTCCGGCGGCAGGTACTGCCGGGCCTCGGCAAGATCGCCGCCGAGCGGAGTTTCTTCCACGGGCAGCGCCAGCGCGGAAATTTCAGCGTCCTGGCCGGAGGCGCGGAGGAGATCTCCGAAAGCCTGCGCCGAAGCGCACAGCGGCAGGAGGGCCGCGATGATGAAGATCAGTAGGGGAATATTTATCCTCGCCATACCTATAGTATGGCAGGCGGAGGGTGCGGGGTTAAGGGCAGTTGGGCCCGGCCCGCAATAGGACTTTGGGCCCAGGGGGAGGGAGGCGGCCTAGGCGGCGAGGAACTTCTTAATGCCGGTCATGATCATCTGCACGGAGATGGTCACCAGTATCATGCCCATCAGCTTTTCCATGGCGAGCAGCCCGCGCGCGCCCAACAGCCGGGACAGCCAGCCGGACATGCCGGCCAGGATCACCGCGTTGATCAGCCAGGCCACGCCCACCACGCCGGCCCACATGCCGATGCGGCCGGGATCCTGCAGCGAGAAGAGCAGCACCGTGGTCAGCGTGGACGGCCCCGCTATCAGCGGGATGGCCAGCGGCACTATGAAGGGCTCGCCCTCCGGACCTTCGGCGAACGCGGAGTGATGCGTGGGGAAGATCATCTGCATGGCGATCAGGAACAGCACTATGCCCCCCGCCACGGACATGGCGGTGAGGTCCAGCGCGAGGGCCGAGACGAAATACTTGCCGAACAGCAGGAAGAACACCATGATGCCCAGCGCTATGAACAGCTCGCGCGCTATAACTTTGCGGCGGCGCTCCTCGCTTACGTTCTTGAGCGCGCTCATAAAAAGCGGGATATTGCCGAGCGGGTCCATCACCAGCGTCAGCGTGAAAACCGTGGAGATAAAAAGCGTCAGGTCCATGGAACTATTTTAGCAAAAGCGGCCGGGGAGGTTTCCCTCTCCCGGCCGCTTCTTTGCTTTAGGCCCCGCCTACTTCTTGTCTTCCGCCGGGGGCTTTACTTCCAGGGCGTCGTCCACCACGGGCTCCACGGAGGCGATCTTGTCGCCCTCCTCGAGCCTCACCAGGCGCACACCCTGGGTGTTGCGGCTGATCACGCGCAGGTCCTTGCAGGGCATGCGGATGATCTTGCCCTTCTCGGTCATCACCATCAGGTGGTCTTTGTTCTCCACCAGGTAGATGCCCACCACCGCGCCGTTGCGGTCCGTGGCCTTGATCGTGATGACGCCGGAGCCGCCGCGGCCCTGGTGCCGGTATTCGTCGAGGTCGGTGCGCTTGCCGTAGCCGTTCTCGCAGACCGTGAGCAGGGTCTTCCTGGTCTTGGGCTCGGCCACTTCCATGCCGATGACCGTGTCGGTCTTGTCGAGGCGGATGCCGCGCACGCCCATGGCCCCGCGGCCCATCGAGCGCACGTCGGTCTCGCTGAAGCGGATACTCATGCCCTCTTTGGTGCCGATGATGATCTCGTACTTGCCGTCGGTATGGCCCACGGAGGTCAGGATGTCGCCGTCCTCCAGGCCGATGGCGATGATGCCGCCGCGCCGGATGTTGGCGAAGTCGCCTATCGGCGTCTTCTTGATGTTGCCCTTGCGGGTGCACATCACGATGAAGCTCTCCTTGCCCTTGGCTTCGGCGAAGGATTCGATGGCGAGCACCGAGGTGACCCGCTCGTCCTTGATCTGCAGCAGGTTCACGATGGCCTTGCCGCGCGAAGTGCGGTTGCCCTCGGGTATTTCATAACCCTTGAGCGCGTACACCTTGCCGCGGCTGGTGAACATCAGTATGGTGGCGTGGCTGGAGGTCACGAAGAGCTTCTCGATGAAGTCCTCCTCTTTGACGTCGGAGCCGATGATGCCCTTGCCGCCCCGGCCCTGCACCTTGTAGGTGTCGGCCGCGATGCGCTTGATGTAGCCGCCGTGGCTCATGGTGATGATGACGTCTTCCTCGGGGATGAGGTCCTCGATGTCGAGCTCGGCGGCTTCGCCGGTGATCTCGGTCTGGCGCTTGTCGCCGTACTTGTCCCTCATCTCCTTGAGCTCGTCCACGATGATCTTCAGGACGCGCTTGGGGTCGGCGAGGATGGCGCGCAGCTCGGCTACGAGCTTCATCAGGGCTTTGTGCTCTTCCTCTATGGCGCCTACTTCCAGGCGGGTGAGCTGGTGCAGGCGCATGTCGAGGATGGCCTGGGCCTGGATGTCGGAGAGGGCGAACTTGGCCATCAGCTTCATCTTGGCTTCGAGCGCGTCCTTGGATTTCTTTATGATCTCGACTACGGCGTCGATGTTCTGCAGGGCTATCAGGTAGCCTTCCAGGATATGGGCGCGGGCGAGGGCTTTCTTAAGGTCGTACTTGGTGCGGTTCACCACCATCAGGCGGCGGTGGCGCACATACTGCAGCATCACTTCTTTGATGGGCAGCACGCGCGGGCGGCCGTCCACGATGGCCAGCATGATCACGCCGAAGGAGGCTTCCATCTGCGTGTGCTTGTAGAGCTGGTTCAGGACCACCTGGGCGTTGCCGTCGCGCTTGATCTCGATGACGATGCGCATACCGCGGCGGTCGGACTCGTCGCGAAGGTCGGAAATGTCCGGGATCTTCTTTTCCTTGACGAGGTTGGCGATGTTCTCGATGAGGGTGGCCTTGTTGACCTGGTAGGGGATCTCGGTGACCACGATGCACTCGCGGTTGCCCTTCATCTCCTCTATCTCGGCGCGGGCCTGGGTGGTGATGGAGCCGCGGCCGGTTTCGAAATAATCCCTGATGCCCTTGCGGCCGCGGATAATGCCGCCGGTCGGGAAGTCGGGGCCCTTGAGGACCTTCATCAGGTCCTTGACGTCTATCTCGGGCTTCTCGATGACGGCGATGGTGGCGTCGCAGACCTCGGTGAGGTTGTGGGTGGGGATATTGGTGGCCATACCCACGGCTATACCGGAGGAACCGTTGATGAGGAGGTTCGGGAGCTTGCCCGGCAGCACGGACGGCTCGGTCATGGAGCCGTCGTAGTTGGGCACGAACTTGACCGTTTCTTTTTCAATGTCGGCCAGCAGCTCGCCGGCGATGCCGGACAGGCGGGCCTCGGTGTAACGCATGGCGGCCGCGGGGTCGCCGTCGACCGAACCGAAGTTGCCCTGCCCGTCGACGAGCATATAGCGCAGGGAGAACGGCTGGGCCATGCGCACGAGCGTGTCGTAGATGGAGGCGTCGCCGTGCGGGTGGTACTTACCCATCACGTCGCCGACTATGCGGGCGGATTTTTTGAAGGGCTTGTTGTGCTGCAGGCCCATGTCGTCCATGGTGTAGAGCACGCGGCGGTGCACGGGCTTCAGGCCGTCGCGCACGTCGGGCAGGGCCCGGCCCACGATGACGCTCATGGAGTAGTCGATGTAGGAGGAGCGCATCTCCTCGCTGATGTCGCGGTCAACGATGTTGATGAACATGTTTTCCGTCTGCTTCGGTGTAAGGTCTTTGTGTTCTGCCATTTGTTGCTCCGTTAATTAGATATCCAGGTTGCGGGCGGCCAGGGCGTTCTGCTCTATGAACACGCGGCGCGGTTCCACCTTGTCTCCCATAAGGGTGGTGAACATCTTCTCCGCTTCGGCCGGGTCCTCGAGGGTGACCTTGAGGAGCTTGCGCTTGAGCGGGTCCATGGTGGTCTCCCACAGCTGCGCGGGATTCATTTCGCCCAGACCTTTGTAGCGCTGGATGTGCGCGCCGGAGGCGCCGGCCTTCATCACGTTCTCCATCAGGGTTTTGAGGTCCTTGGCGGAAGTGATGTTCTTCTCGGTGATCAGGTCGAACTGCGTGGGCGCCTTCTCGTCCTCGATATGGAATTCGTTCAGGCTGTGGCCCATGGCCTTCAGCTTGGCCGAGATATTGTTCAGGCGGGTGAACTCGCCCAGGGTCTGGAAGTCGGGGCCCAGGTCGTCCTCGTCTATCTCCACTGCGGGCGCCGCCTCTCCGGCCGGGGTGTCCTTGGTCAGGGCGTCCTTCTTCTGCTGTATATATTCGGCCTGGAAGGCGTCCCACTCGTCCTCGGTGAAGAAATAGCGGTAGGTCTCGGGGCCGGTCTCGATGCGGTACAGCGGCACCGCGCCGTCGGCCTGGAACTTCAGGTAATCCTTCAGCGTCAGATTCTTGGTCTCCAGTTTGCGGCTGGTATTGTCCGCCGCTATGATCAGTTCTATCAGGTCGCTGATCTCTTTGACCTCGAGCTTCTTACCCTTGGCCTTCACGGAGATGCCGGACAGGGCCTCTTTGAGCTGCCACTTCTGCAGCTTTTCCTCGTTGTCGAAGTAGGATTCGAACTTGCCCTTCTTGACCTTGTAGAGCGGCGGCTGGGCGATATAAATATGACCGCCTTCGATAAGCGGCCGCATCTGGCGGTAGAAGAAGGTGAGCATCAGCGTGCGGATATGCTGGCCGTCCACGTCGGCGTCGGCCATGATGACGATCTTGTGGTAGCGCAGCTTGTCTATATTGAAGCCGTCCTCGCCCTCGCCGATGCCGGTGCCGATGGCGGAGATCATGTTGCGGATCATCTCGCTGGAGATGATGCGCACCAGCTGGGCCTTCTCGACGTTGAGGATCTTGCCGCGCAGCGGCAGGATGGCCTGGAACACGCGGTCGCGGCCCTGCTTGGCAGAGCCGCCGGCCGAGTCGCCTTCCACGATGAAGATCTCGGATTTCTTGGGGTCCTTCTCCTGGCAGTCGGCCAGTTTGCCGGGCAGGCCGGAATCGGTCAGCGAGCCCTTGCGGCGCGCCAGGTCCTTGGCGCGGCGGGCGGCCTCGCGGGCCTCGGCGGCGCCCAGGCCTTTCTGGCAGATGGCCTTGGCGATGGAGGGGTGCTCCTCGAAGAACACGGAAAGGGCTTCGCCGGTGAGGGTCTTGACCGCGCCTTCCACCTCGCCGTTGCCCAGCTTGGTCTTGGTCTGGCCTTCGAACTGGGGATGGGGGATCTTTACGGAGACCACGACGGTGAGGCCTTCGCGCACGTCGTCGCCGGTGACCGAGTAATCCTTATCCTTGCTCAGGTCGTATTTCTTTATGTAATCATTGATGACGCGCGTCAGGGAAGAGCGGAAGCCGGACACGTGCGTGCCGCCCTCTATCGTCTTGATATTGTTGACGAAGGAGAACATCGTTTCTGAATAGTCCGTGTTGTACTGGATGGCCAGGTCCAGCATGGTGTCGCCTTCCGTCTTGGAGACGAAGATGGGTTCGTCGTTGATGACCTGCTTGTTGGTATTGAGGAACTTCACGAACTGCTTGATGCCGCCCTCGAAGAAGAAGGCGTGCTTCTTGCCCTCTTCGCGCTCGTCTATAATATTGATGCGGCAGCCTGGGTTCAGGAAGGCCAGCTCACGCAGGCGGTTGGAAACGGTGTCGAAGGAAAGCACGCCTTCGCCGAAGATCTCGGTGTCGGCTTTGAAGGTGACCGTGGTTCCGTGATGGTCCGTAGTTCCCACGGTCTTCACGTCGGCCTGCGGCTTGCCGCGCTTGTACTCCTGCCTCCAGATCTTGCCGTCGCGGTGCACCAGCACTTCCATATACTCGGACAGGGCGTTCACCACGGACACGCCTACGCCGTGCAGGCCGCCGGAGACCTTGTAGCCGCCGCCTTCGAACTTGCCGCCGGCGTGCAGCACGGTCAGCACTACCTCCAGGGCGGATTTGCCCTTGAGTTTGGGGTCCTTCACTTCTTTCATCGGGTCCACGGGAATACCGCGGCCGTTGTCGGTGATGGAGCAGACGTTGTCGTCTTTAAGGATGACGTCGATCTTGTTGCAGCCGCCGGCGAGGATTTCGTCGATGGAGTTGTCTACGACTTCGTAGACCAGGTGGTGCAGACCCTGCACCCCGGTGGAGCCGATATACATGGCCGGGCGCTTGCGCACGGCCTCCAGGCCTTCCATGACCTGGATATTAGCGGCGTTGTAATTTCCCTCTTTGGCGTTGGCTGTCTTATTCGTCATGCTGTCTAACTCCTGTATTTAGGTTATATCTTTGTGGCCGTCCGGATGGCCTTTATCCACGGGCTCTTGAAATACTTGTTAAGGCCCTTCACCAGCACCGCGCTCCGCAGGGACAGTTCGCTGGCCGCCGCGGCCGAGGAGGGCTTCACCAGTATCACGCCCCTGTCCACGCCCAGCAGCACGCAGTGGTCGCCGAGCCTGCCCATCTCTTTCTTCCAAACCGCGTCCAGTATGCCCAGGCGGTCTACGCCCGTGACGCTCAGGAACTTCCAGGAGGTGCAGATCTCCCCCGCCTTGTTCCAGTTCGAGCTTCGCCGCTTTAAAAACATTACTGGGTGCGCAGGGGCATCACGATGTAGAGCAGGTCCTCGCGGCCCTTCAGCCGCAGCAGGGCCGGGGTGGCGGGAGAGGTGAACTCCGCCAGGATCTCGCCCGCGCCGGCGGCCTTGAGGATGTCCATGATGAACTTCGGGTTGAAGCTGACCAGGAACTCCTTGCCCTTGTAATCTATCTCCACCTCGTCCTCGAAATCCATGCTCTGCGAAGCGGAGTTCACCACCAGGGCGCCCGGCTTGAAGGTGTACTTCACGGCCCCGGAGCGCTCGTTGGAACAGATGGCGGCGCGCCTGGTGACCGCCATCAGCTTCTCGGCGTTAACGGTGATCTCCAACTCGTGGCTCTTGGGGATTATCTGCTCGTAAGCGGGGAAATTCCCCTCCACGAGGCGGGAGATGAAGACCGTCTTGCCGATCTTAAAGCCTATCTGGTTGGAGGAAAGCCCCACGGTGACTTCGTCCGCGTCCTTCACGCCGGCGCCCTTTATAAAGCGCGACAGCTCGCCGAGGATCTTGGCGGGGACGATGACCTTGAACTCTTTCTTCGCCTTCACTTTAGAGGTGGAGGCTATCGCCAGGCGGCGCCCGTCGGTGGCCACCAGGGAGAAGGAATCCTTCTCGTATTTCCACAGCAGGCCGTTGAGGAAATGACGGTCGTCCTCGGTGGACGCGGAGAAGATGGTGCTGTTGATCATGTCGGCCAGCAGCTTGGCCGGCACCTTGAAGGAGTTGCTCTCGTCCAGGTCGGGGATCACGGGGTAGTCGTTCTTGGGGGCGCCGCCCAGCTTGAAGCGGGACTTGCCGCTTAGAATGGAAATGCGGTTGTTCTCGTCCACCGCGATATTGACCGGGGAATCCTCCCCGAGGTTCTGCACTATCTCCATGAATTTCTTTATCGGGACGGTGATGCTGCCCTCTCCCTTGATCTCCACCGGGATATGGTGCTTTATAGCCATCTCCAGGTCCGTGAAGACCACCTTCACGCCCTTGTCCTCGGTTTCCATCAGGAAGTTCTGCAGTATCGGAATGGTGCCGGTTTTTGAGGAAACTCCGGCCTGGATGGTCTGGATTCCCTTGATCAGGGTCTCACGGTTACTGTTTATTTTCATCGTTATCGTCCTCTATAAGATGGCTGTTTATAGTGTCAATGCTGTAGAGCGCATAGGGGAAAGTTATCAACAGTCTATCCCGATTTACTGACAGTCCTTACAAAACACGGCTTCTGCGACCGCCGCGGGGCTTCATTCTACTGGTTATTAACAGTCTTTATTTTAGAAATTATCTGGTTCAGGGCCTCGGTAAAATACGGGTCCGTCTGCAGCATATGGCTGATCTTTCCCTTCGCGTGCAGCACCGTGGCGTGCTCCCTGGCGAAGGCGTCCCCGATCTCCGTAAGCACCAGGTCCGTCATCTCGCAGGCCAGGTACATCGCCACCTGGCGGGGAAAGGCGATGTTGTCGCTGCGCTTCTTGGAATTGAAATCCCGCATCTCCACGTTGTACTTGTCGGCCACCACGCGCTTGATCACCTCTATGGAGATCTTCTTTTCCTCGTGGTCGTGGGGGCTGATGTAATCCTTTATGATCTCCCGCACCGTGTCTATGGAAGGCTGCAGCCTCATATTGGTGCAGAAGTTTCCCACGGTGATGAGGCAGCCTTCCAGCTCGCGGATGTTTTTCTTGACGTTCTCGGCGATGAAGGTGATGACGTCGTCGGGGATCTCGTACTTGTGCTGGTCGCGCTTCTGGCGCAGGATGGCCACGCGCGTCTCGAAATCCGGGATCTTTATGTCCGCCACGACGCCCTGCAGGAAGCGGGAGATGATGCGGTCGTCCATGGCCAGCTCGCGGGGCGGCCGGTCCGAGGTGAGCACTATCTGTTTTTTGGACTGGAACAGCGAGTCGAAGGTGTAGAAGAACTCCTCCTGGCTGCGCTCCTTGTCCAGCAGGAACTGTATGTCGTCGAGCAGCAGGCAGTCGAGCTTGCGGTACTTGTTGCGGAAGGCCTCGGGCCCGCCGCTGGATTTGCCGCGCATCGCGTCGATGTACTCGTTCACGAAATTCTCGCTGGCCGTGTAGAGGATTTTGGCCGAGGGGTTGGCCTTCAGGATGCCGTGCGCTATGGCGTGCAGCAGATGCGTCTTGCCCAGGCCGGGAGGGCTGTATATAAAGAAGGGGTTGGACTGGCCGGGCGTCTTGGCCACGCCTTCCGCCGAGGCGAAGGCGAAGCGGTTGGAGGTGCCCATGATGAAGGAGTCAAAAGTATAATGCGGGTTGAAGGAATCGTAGTTGGCCGGCAGCGCGACGGGCGAGGGCGCCGACTTGGGCTGGGGCAGCGGCTCCAGCGGCGCGACGGGCATGGAATAATTTATTTTTATTTCTTTGCCTGCTATTTCCGAGAGCTTCCGCAGGATCTTCTCTTCGTAGCGCTTTTTTATCGTATCGTAATAGATCTGGTCGGGCACTTCCAGCCTGAGGGTGTCGCCGTCCATGAAAAGCGGCTTGACAGGGCGTATCCAAAGGTCTATATCCCCGGTCCCCATTTCATGGGCCAGCCTTTTGAGCGTTTCCTGCCAGATTTCATTGATCTCGGTTAAGTTATCCACAAGTTATCCACAACTGTTAATAGTTTTTGTCCCCACCGTAAAAACACTTATATTATATGCACTTTTTCTGTTGATAACTTTTTCAGTAAAGGCTGAAAACCGCAAATTTCAGTGGAAAAGGTTTCAAAAAAGTGTACAAAACCGGTCTTAAAACGCTCAAAATAGGTGCTTTTTTATAGGATATCTATATAATATATATTTCAAGCCCTTAAGTCAAACAAAAAAAGCGCCTCCCGGGGCGCTTTTTTGGGGCTATTCCAGCTTAGCCGTGTACGCCTATTTTTACCTTGCGGAAACGGGCCGGGCTGGAGCCGTGGCTCATCATGGCGGTCTGGCTCGGCTGGCCCTTGCCGCAATTGGCTATTCCCCACAGGCGCCACTCAGCCGGCCCCGCTATGGCGTCGCAGGAGCCCCAGAAAGCCGGAGTAAGGCCCTGGTAGGTGGGGTTCTTGACCAACTGCCGCTTCTTGCCGTTCTTTATCAGCCAGCCTATCTCGCAGCCGAACTGGAAATTCAGCCTTTTCTGGTCTATGCTCCAGGAAACATTATTCTCCATCATTACGCCGTCGCGGATGCCGCCGACCAGCTCTTCCGTAGAGGACGAGCCGGGCATGAGGCTGAGGTTGCAGATGCGGGTTATCGGTATGTTCGCGTAGCCGTCGGCGCGGCAGGAGCCCTGCGACCGCTCAAGACCGACCCTGCCGCAGAACTCGCGGTTGGTCATATAGCCGGAGAGGAGGCCGTCCTTCACTATGTGCCAGCGCTGGGCTTTCACGGCGTCGTCGTCGTAGCCCGCAGTGGCCAGGCCGCCGGGCAGCGTGGCGTCGGCCACCAGGTTCACTATCGGCGAGCCGTAGCGGAACTTGCCCAGTTTCTCCGTGGTGGCGAAGCTGGAGCCGGCGAAGGATTCTTCATAGCCGAGCACGCGGTCAAGCTCGGAGGCGTGGCCCACGGACTCGTGGATCTGCAGGGCCAGCTGGTTGCCGGAAATGATCAGGTCTTTGGTGCCGGCGGGGCAGGCCGGCGCCTTCAGCAGCGCGGCGGCTTCCTCCCTCACGCGTTCTGCGTTGGCCGGCAGGTCCATGGCCTCTATTATCTCCCAGCCGCCCCCCTGGGCCTGGTCCCCGTGCGAGCACGGGTAGCCGCGCACCTGGGATTCGCCGTTCTCCACCGCGGTGGCGACCATGCAGGCGCCCGAGGAAAGCAGCACCTGCTCTATGCGCGACCCCCCGGTGGTCATGTGCCACTGGTGTTCGCGCAGGAAATGCATGCTGGTTTCGGCGACGCGGATCTTCTTGTTCTTGCACAGCGCGGCGTCCAGCCTGAACATCAGGTCCAGCTTGGTCTGTACCGGCACCGCGAACGGGTCCTTCAGGAAAGGCGTCTGCCAGAAGTCGGTATGGGCGGGTTCGGGGGCCAGGCGCACGGGGGCGCGCATCAAGAGGCGGCTGGCCTTGGCGATGGCGATAGCCTTCAGCGCCGTGGTGGCCACGGCGCGCGCGGTCATCTCCCGGCCGGAAGCGAAGCCCCACGCTCCCCTGTAGAGCACGCGCACGCCGTAACCCAGCGTGGTGGTGTCGGTGAGGACGGCTATCTCGCCGTTCTTCACCCCCAGGTACTGCCCGCGGGTCTCCACTACGCGGATATCGCCGAAATCCACGCGGTACCTTTTTGCCGTCTCTATGGCTGCGTCAGCGAGTTTAAACATGGTTTTTCCCTTTTAGAATTTTGTCGACGAGGAGAAGTTGAAGCCGCCCAGCCGCATGGCCGGGCAGGAGATGCTGCCCCACTTGGACAGGGTGACCGCCTCGCCGCCTATCGCTTCGATATTATTGAAGGCCTCCACCATGCTCTGGGTGAAGCGCAGGTTCATTACCGGGCGGACTATCCTGCCGTTCTCGATGAGGAAGGTGCCGTTGCGGGTCATGCCGGTCATCTCCACGGTCTGGACCTTGAGGGTGTTGGTGTAGTGGAACTGTGTGACCAGGAGGCCGCGCTCCGTGCCCTTTATTAGGTCCGCCAGCGTGCCCTGGCCGGGTTTTACCGCCAGGTTGAGGGGTACGGGCCCACCGTAATTGGGCTGCGGCGGCGCGTGCCCCGTGGAGGCCATCTTCGCCTGCCTGGCGGTCTTGCGGTCGTGTATCACGCCCTTCAGCACGCCGTTCTCCACCAAAGTCACCCGTGAGCGGGGCTGGCCCTCGTAGTCGAAGGGCATGCCGGGCGCGGCGCCGTCCAGGGCGTTGTCCTCGAGGGAGAGCAGCGGGCTCAATACCCTTTTGCCGAGCCGGCCGCAGGCGAAGGAGCGGCCTTCGGCGTACAGCTGCCCGCCGAAGCCGTCGTCGCCCAGGAAATACATCAGGTCGGCCGCCGCCTGGGGCTCCAGCACCACGGAGTACCTCCCCGGCCGCACCTCGCGGGGGGAGCGGCTGGCCGCCGCCTTGGCCCGGGCCGTTTCGTTGACGGCTTTAAAATCTATGCGCCCGGCGTCGTGGGCGGAGGCTTCCGCCCAGCCCGAGCCGTCGCGGTCCCGCACGGTGACGCTGTGCACGGCTGAAGTTTCCCGGTGGGAGGCGAACAGGCCGAGGTTATTGGCGATGACGAGGTGCGAGGCGCCGTTCTCCACGGTGCCGCAGGCCACCTGCCCGGCTTTGGCGCAGGGCCGGGCGATCTCCGCGGCCCGCTCGGCGCGGAAAGACGGGGTCAGCGCCGCGGTGCTTTCGTAATAAAGCTTTTGTCCGGCGGGCAGGGCCCGCGGCCTGGCCAGCGGCAGCAGGGCCGGGTCCTTCTTCTGGCGCCTGAGTATCTCCAGTCCGGAGCGTACGGCGAGCTTAAGCGCGTTATCGTCGGTCTGGTTGAAGCGCACCCTCGCCGAGCGGCCGCCGTCGAGCAGGCGCACCGAAAAGTTCAGCGCCGCCAGGGAGACGTTCTGCGAGATCACGTTGTCGGCGAACCGCGTCAGGGAACTTTCCCGCTTTTGCGCCAGCACCTCGCACTGCACCCGGCCGGCCAGCTTGAATATTTTCTTAACCACGCTTTCTATATTTTTCATAAATGTTTTTCCATGGTTTTCCTGGCGAGCGCCAGCTCCGCGCCGTTCCCGCTTCTCCGCCCGGCGTGCCAGCGCCGGAAGGCGCCGAAGAACTCCAGCACGTTGGCCCTGTAGGCTTCCCCCTCGCCTTCCGAGAAGAGCGAGAACAGGGCCTCGCTGCCGAGGAGCGGCGCGCCAGGGTCGGAGGAAATTTCTTCTCCGATCTCCCTGGCATATTTAAGCATTTCTCCGGAGGACATCGTGGCGTGGCTCCAGCCCTCCCTGCCGCCCGAAAGGCCGCCCTGCGCGCGCGCCAGGGCCGGTATGCCGGGGCTGCGGATCTGGAACGGTGAAAAGTAGACCGTGTCCAGGCCGGCGCCCTTCACGAAGGCCAGGGTTTCGGCCAGCGTGGCGCGGGTTTCCCCCGGGTAGCCCACCACGAAATTCCCGTGCGTGCCGAGGCCGGCGCTCTTTGCGGCCGCTATGCCGGCGCGCATCGCTTCCGCGCCGCAGCCCTTGTCCATGGCGCGCAGCATTTCGTCCGAGCCGGATTCCACGCCGAGGAACACCCACTGGCAGCCGGCCCGCCGCAGGGCTGGCGCCAGGCCGGGGCGCAGCAGGCTGTCGGCCCGCGCGAAGCAGGTCCAGGCAAAGCCGCCGTCCTCTTCCAGCCCGCGGCAGATTTCCAGCGCGCGCGCCGGGTCGCCGGCGAAGTCGGAGTCCGTGAAGCGGAAGCGCCTGATGCCCCAGAGGTTTCGGTTGCGGCGCAGCTCAGCCAGCACCGAGGCCGCGCTCCTGGCGTCGTAAGGCGCGCTGTAGGAACAGAAGCCGCAGGCCCGGGAACAGCCGCGCGAGCCCTGCACGGCCACGCCGCGGGGCGCGGCGGGATACAGCCCCCAGTCCGGGAAGGGCAGGCTTTCGAGCTGGGGTGGCGGCCTGCGCGCCCCCGGCGAGGGCTTGCCGTCCGGGAGGATAAGGTTAGCCACTCCGGCCGGGTCTGCCCCCGCGCGCAGGGCGCGCAGCAGTTCAGTCAGCGCGCCCTCGCCCGGGCCGAGCGCCGTGTATCCCCCCGCGGGACGCAGGTCCTCGTTCCACTCGGCCCCGGGGCCTCCCGCTATCAGTACGGTTTTCGGGGAGATCTTTTTTACCAGTTCGGCCGCCGCTCGCAGGGTTTCCGGGCGGAAGGTGTGGGTGGTGGAAAGTCCGGCGGCGAAAGGCTTCTTTTCCAGCTCTTCCAGCAGGCGCTCTTTTTCCTTCTCGCGCGAGAAGAAATTATACAGCGGCAGCGCCGTGAATCCTTCGCGGCGCAGGGCCGAGGCCAGCAGGGTTATGCCCAGCGGGGGAGCGGCGGAGAATTTTTTAAGGGGCAGGGCGGGAGGCGCCAGCAGCGGGTCCAGGAAATACGAGTTGACCCCGCTGTAAAAGGGATGGGTTTCTTCCTGCGAGAGCAGGAGGATGTCCGTCTGCATGGTTTCGTTCAGGGCTTAGACGCCCGGGTTTTCGGGCGGCTGCGCCGGATTTTCCTGCGTCTTTCCGTGGCGGCGGGAGTGCTTCTTATGCTCCTGCGCGGCCTGTGCGGCTTGCGGGGACTGGAAAAGCGGCGGCAGGGTTTCCTTCGACTCCATCCACTTCAGCAGCGATTCCTCGCCGGTTATGGAATACGCCTCGGGAGTGGGCGCCACGGCCAGCTTGTTTTTCTTGGCGCGCTCGGAGAGGGCCTCGACGCTTTTCCCGTGGGAGAAGCCGGGCGTCTCGAAGATCTTGAGGTTCTGCTGGGAGAGGCCGATCAGGTAATGCGAACCGTCCTGGTTGGCGCCCAGGGCCACGGTCTTGTCGTTGACGGCATCGAAGGCCTGGTAAAGCCACTCTTCCTTCAGCTCGGGGGAGAGGTGGCTGATGAACACGGCCTTCTTGGCGCCGGTGAAGAAGGCCAGGCGGAAAGCGTCCTGCAGCCGGTCCTCGTAATTGTGATTCTTGACCTCGAGGAAGCCCGGGTCCTCCGGGTCGAGCCAGGTGAGGTCGGGATGGCGCGCCGTCTTGGCGTAGGAAAGTATCAGGATGGCGTCGCCGAAATTCTTGGCGAGCTTGTAGGCGGCGGACATCAGGTCGCTGTTGACGTGCGCGGCCCTCTCGGGGCCGAAGGCAGTCTTGAGCTCGGCGCTGATCTTGTCGGCTTCCGGCGGGTCTACCAGGAGTATAATGCAGTTGTCTCTGTTTTTTGCCATAGTTGCAACGTTTTGTATTTAATAATAGAAGTATATTATACTAAATGTGGGAACGCTCCTATGACGCACGAAAAAAGGCCGGTGATCATTTACGGCGGCAGCTTCGACCCGCCGCACCGCGGCCACGCGGCGCTGGCGCGCGCCGCCCTGCGCCAGTTGAAGCCCTCCGCGCTGTACCTGGTGCCCGGCTTCCGCACGCCCTTCAAGGATTACCGCCCCGCCCCTTTCGCGGCCCGCGCCGCACTGCTGCGGGCCGCGCTCGGCGGGGCCGGCCTCGGCGGCAGGGCGGAAATTAAGATCAGCTCCTTCGAGGCTAACCTGCGCCGCGTGGTCTTTACCTGGGAGACGGTGGCCCATTTTAAAAAACTTCATCCCGGCGCCCCGCTCTATGTCCTTATGGGCTCGGACTGCCTGGCCGGCTTCGGCGGCTGGCGCCGCCCTGAAGCAATACTGAAGAGCGCCTCCCTGCTGGTCGGCCTGCGGCCTGGACATTCCATAAAGAAGGGCGGCATTCCTTTTACGGCGCTGGCCGGCAGCTTTCCCGAGGCCGATTCCACCGCCGTGCGGGCAGAGCTTTTCCTCGGCCGCCGCCCGGCGCAGCTGCACCCCGCGGTGCTGGAGGTCATGGGGGAAAAAGCTCTTTATCTCTCCCGCGAGCGGCGGTTGCTTGAAGGATCCCTCAGCCCGCGCCGCTACGCCCATTCGCTGCATACCGCGGAGCTGGCGCTGTCGCTGGCGCCGGCGGCCGGAGTACCGCAGCGGCAGGCCGCGCTGGCCGCGCTGCTGCACGACTGCGCCCGGGACCTGTCCCCGGCCGCGCAGCGGCGCCTGTGCCCTCCCCGCTCCCCGCACCTGGCGGAAACCCTCCGCGAGGCGCCGGTGCTGGCCCACGCCTGGGCCGGGGCCGCGCTGGCCCGCAAAAAATACGGGGTGGAAGACCCGGAGGTGCTGGAGGCCATAACCCTGCACGCCACGGGCGCGCCGGGCATGGGACCGCTGGCCCGCCTGGTCTACGTGAGCGACCTGGCCAACCAGGGCAGGACCTTCCACGAAGCCCGCCTGGTAAGAGAGCTGGCTGCCGTCGATTTTGAGGCGGCCTTCAGGGCGGCCAATTATGTTAAACTTGTCTATGCGTTCGCCGGCGGGGGCTGGGTGCATCCGCTGAGCGTGGGACTATGGAACAGCCTGCAGGAAAAAAAGAAAAACTGACGCTGGCCGCCGGGCTGCTCCTGGCGCTGGCCGTGGCCGCCTGGCAGCACTATTCGCCGGCCTCGCGCGAACTGGTGCGCGGGAGCGACGTCAGCGTGGCCCTGCTGGGCGAGCGCGCCTCGGTCCTCCTCGTTTACCACCCTTTTTCCAGCACGGTCAACGCCTTTACGGCCGCCCACGCCAAACCGCGCAAGGGCGCTTCGCTCTGGCAGCGCGCCTCGGACCTGGCGCTTTCGGCCGGCGGAACCCCCGCCGGCGGCAGCGTTTTCTACGTAGAACTGTCCACAGCCCCGGACCTGGACGCGCTGTGGGGCGCGCTCAACGGCTGGCGCGCCGACCCGCGCCTGCTGCCCGCCGCGGCGGCCTGGGTTTACCGGCGCAAGGCCTCCGGCGCCACCAACCTCTCGGGGTTCGACCTTTTTTCCCTTTTCTCGGAGTTCTCAAAACTGAGCTCTTCCAACTTTATCCTGACCGAAGTCTCCCGGCGGGGGCAGCCCGCCGCGTCCGAAGAAGAAGAGGCCGCCCCGGCGCGCCTGGTGGAGGTCTTCAACGCCTCCGGCAGGCAGGGCCTGGCGGCCAGGACCGGCAAGCGCTTGCGCGCGCTGGGCTTCAACGTTATAACGGAAACCTCGTACCCGACCCTGGAGAAACAGACCCGCATACTCGGTTTTTCGAAGGACACCTCGGCGGCGCTGGAGCTGCGCGCCGCGCTGGGGCTGGAAGAGCTGGAGATCCGGGTGAAGCCGTCGCAGAAGAGCGTGGCCGGGGCCGCGGTGATACTCGGGCAGGATTTTAACGCCGCAAAGCTTGACAAGTAAGGGGAGGAAACTATGGACATGGTTACTATTCTTAAGACCGCCGTGATAGCGGGCGCGAGCGACATACATATCAGCGTCGGCAAGCCGCCGCTGATGCGCAAGAGCGGCGAGGTCATCCCGGTGGCCGACGGCCTGGCGCCGCTGACCGCGGAGCAGACCAAGTCGCTGATCTATTCCGCCCTCTACGACGAGCAGCGCGCCAAGTTCGAGAAGGACTGGGAGCTGGACTGCTCTTTCGCCGTCACCGGCGTCTCCCGCTTCCGCCTCAACGTGCTGGCGTCCCGCAACGGCGTGGAAGCCGTCATGCGCGTCATCCCCTCCATCATCCCCACGCCGGAGCAGCTCGGCCTGCCGCCCACCATCACCCAGTTCGCCGACCTGCCCAAGGGCATGGTGCTGGTCACCGGGCCCACGGGCTCGGGCAAGTCCACCACGCTGGCCGCGCTGATCAACAAGATCAACACGGGCAAGAAGAAGCACATCCTCACCGTCGAGGACCCGATAGAGTTCACCTACGAGGCGGCGGCCTGCGTGATCCGCCAGCGCGAGGTCGGCCAGCACACGCGCTCGTTCAATAACGCCCTGCGCGGCGCGCTGCGCCAGGACCCGAACGTGATCCTGGTGGGCGAAATGCGCGACCTGGAGACCATCCAGCTGACCATCACCGCGGCCGAAACGGGGCACCTCACTTTCGCCACGCTGCACACCCAGGACGCGCCGTCCACCGTGGACCGCATCATCGACGTGTTCCCCCCGCACCAGCAGACGCAGGTGCGCGTGCAGCTCGCGGCGTCGCTGCAGGGCGTCGTGTCGCAGATCCTGCTGCCGCGCAAGGACGGCAAGGGCCGCGTGGCCGCCCGCGAGATCATGGTGATGACCCCGGCCATCTCCAACCTGATCCGCGAGGGCAAGACGCACATGATCTACAGCGCCATCGAGACCGGCGCCAAGTTCGGCATGATGCCGATGGACCGCGCGATGGCCATGCTCGTGAAGCAGAACGTCATCGCCATGGAAGTGGCGCTGGCCAAGGCGCACGACCAGGAAGGGTTCAAGAAACTCGTAGCGGCATAACGGAGGCCCCATGTCCGATATTGAAAAACTCAAGGAAATACCGCTGTTCCGCGGCTTCTCCGACGCGATGATCTCGGAGTTCTCCGGCTATTTCAAGCAGACCTCCTACGCCGGCGGCGACGTGGTCTTCAAGGAGAAGACCGAGGGCCAGTCGCTCTACATCATAGTCTCGGGCGAGGTGGTCATAGAGAAGGCCATGGATACCGAGGGCCGGGACTTCAAAACCCTCGCCATCCTGGGCGCCGGGGAATTCTTCGGCGAGATGGCCGTGATAGAGGGGCAGCCGCGCTTCGCGCAGGCCCGCGCTTCCAAGGACACGGCCCTTTACGAGGTGGGCCGCGACCAGTTCTTCTCCTTTATCAAGGAGCACCCTGAGACCGGCATCAGCGTCTTCAGCCAGATCATGCGCGTCACGATGCGGCGCCTGCAGCACACCTCGAGCGAGCTGACCATGCTCTTCGACCTGAGCCGCATGCTGGTGCAGCAGCACAAGTCCCCGGCGGCTTTCTTCTCGGCCGTGATGGAGGAAATGCGCGTTTACCTGGAGGGCTCCTGGAACGTGAAGGCTTACGCCTGGAACATGTTCAACGCCGAATACGAGGAGATCTACTCGCGCGATTCCTTTCCGAGGGAAGGGGCGCCCCGGGAGCTGCCTGGCAGGCCCGAGAACGGCTGGCTGGACGACAGCGCCCACCTGATGCTCTGCGCCGTGGAAGGTCGGCCGCTGGCCTGCGCCGTGTTCGAGCGGGCGGCCCCGCTCTCGGCGGTGGAGAAGAACAACCTCGCCACCATATTTAATACAATATCCTCCATCGCCGGCTCCGCGATGATAAACATAGAGCACCAGGCGGAAGCCGCGATGATGGAACGGATGAGGCAGACCAAAAATACCATATGAGCAATCCCAAAAGCAGCTTTAAGAAAATAGCGATAGAGGCCGCCCGCGCCGGCGATTCCAGGAAGGCGGCCCCCGTGACGGTCTATGACCTGGCCGGGACCTCCCCGCTGGCGGACTACGCCGTGCTGATGGTGGTGGAATCAGCGCCGCAGCTGGAGGCCGTGGAAGAGGAAGTCCTCGTCCGGCTCAAGCACGAGGGCATTTACTGCGTGCACAAGGACGGCATGCGCTCCAAGAACTGGAAGGTGCTGGACTACGGCGGCACGCTGGTCCATATCTACGATGTGAAGGCTTCCGAATTCTACGCGATCGACAAGATCTACGGCGCCTGCAAACAGGTGGTTTGGGAAGAGGCGCCCGCGCCCGCTCCCGTGGCGAAGCAGCCCGCTCCCGCCTCCAAGCCCGCCGCCGCAAAGAAGCCCGCTGTCAAAAAGCCCGCGGCTAAAAAGCCGGCGGCCAAAAAAGCCGTGAAGAAAGCCCCGGCGAAGAAAGCCCCTGCCAAGAAGGCCCCGGCGAAGAAGGCCGTCAAGAAGCCCGCGAAAAAGACGGCCAAGAAGAAATAAATGAAGATCTCGAAGATAGAAGCCGACCTCAAAAGCCGCGCCAAGGCGGCCTTTGTCCTCGACGACGCCGCGGTGGCCGGTTTTTGCCTGGCCGCCCCGCCGCCGCACATCAAGGCGGACGCTTCTATCGCCTGGCCCATTGCCGGCGCCAAGCTGCTCAAGAAGCCCCCGCTCAAGATAGCCGAGGAGCTGGCGGCAGCGCTCGGCGGCGAGGTAGAGGCCGGGGTGGTGCCGCCCGGTTTTGTCAATATTACGTTCACGCCCGCTTTTCTGTTCGCCGCGCTCAGGGGACTGGAGAAGCCCGGCAGCCTGCACCGCCCCGAGTACGCCGGCGAAAAGATCAACCTGGAGTTCGTTTCCGCCAATCCCACGGGGCCTATGCACCTGGCCAGCGGCCGCGGCGCCACGCTGGGCGACAGCCTGGCGCGGATCTGGAAAGAGCTGGGCGCCGAAGTGGCGACAGAATTCTATGTCAACAATGTCGGGCGCCAGGTGGAGAAGCTGGGCCTTTCCCTGAAGGCCCGCTTCGAGGGCAAGGAGCCGCCGGAAGACGGCTACCAGGGCGACTACCTTAAAGACCTGGCGGCCGCCCTTCCCAAAGAAGCCGCGGACTGGACCGACGCTCAGTTTTCGGAATACGCCGTGGCCGAGATGCTCAAGCTGCACAAGGCCGACATGGCCGCCTTCGGCGTGCAGTTCGACCGCTGGTTCCTGGAGAGCGAACTGCACCAGGCCGGCGGTCCGGCCAAGGCCCTGGCCACGCTCAGGGAGCGCGGCATGGCTTACGAGAAGGAAGGGGCCGTCTGGTTCGGCTCCTCTTCGGAGCTGGAGTCGGACGACAAGGATCGCGTGCTGGTGAAGGCCGACGGGCGCAACACCTATTTCCTGAACGACATCGCCTACCACCTTAATAAATTCTCCCGCGGTTTCGGCCGCCTGATAGATATCTTGGGCGCCGACCACCACGGCTATGTGCCGCGCATGGAGGCCGCCGTCAAGGCCCTGGGCTCGGGCGCTTTCAAGGTGATCATCCACCAGCAGGTCTCGCTGCTGCGCGGCAAGGAAGTGGTGAAGATGTCCAAGCGCGCCGGCGACTTTATTTCGCTGAAGGAGCTGGTGGACGATGTCGGCGTGGACGCCTGCCGCTTCTTCTTCGCCTCGCGCGGCCCGAACACGCACCTGAACTTCGACATTGAGCTGGCCAAGAAGAAGTCGAACGAGAACCCGGTCTACTACGTGCAGTACGTGCACGCGCGCATCTGTTCCATCTTCGACAACGCGGCCGGCAAAGGCGTGGACCCCGCCGCCGGCTTCGACGAATCCAAGGTGGTAATCAATAAGGAAGAGCGCGCGCTGATGCTGAAGCTGCTGTGGCTGGAGAAGACGCTGTCCGACTGCGCCCGCGACAATTCCCCCCACCACCTGACGACCTACCTGACGGAGCTGGCGGCGAGCTTCCACTCTTTCTACGACCAGCACAAGGTGCTGGACCCGGAGAACAAAGAGCTCACGGCCTACCGCCTGTTCCTCCTTAAATCCGTGAATGGCGTCATCGCCAAAGGCCTCGCCCTCCTCGGCGTCTCCGCCCCCGAAAGAATGTAATCAAGAAGAGAACCTAAAGTAAAGATGACCGCCCCTAACGGGGCGGTTTTCTTTATATACAGCCGGAGCCGCGAGAAGCCAAGTCGGGGCCTACCGCAGGGGCAGGAACGAAAAACACGCTCGGCCACACCGTGGCCTCGCTCGGTGCTCGCCCGCCGCGCTATGCAAGCGGCGGGCTCACCGACGGTTTTTCTTATCCTGCCCCTGCGGTCTCCCCTCCATTTTTCTGGCACGATGCTGTAATAGGGCAAATACTGGCGGAGACCGTGGGGATGGGTTCGGCAAAAGCCCGTCGGAAGCCGAGGCTTGCGTAAGCGCCGAGGCTGAGACCGGCAGGCGCGGCCACGGTGTGGCCGACGCCGGTTTTGACGGGCCCGTCCCCACGGTAGGCCGCCTGAAAACTAAAAAGCTAACGAAGTGAAACATTTTGCTGGATCGCGTGTCATATCTGGTGCGGGAGAGTGGGATAGCGAAAGAGGGAGAGATATGAAAAAGATAATGGAAATGGCGGCGGCGGCTTTCGGGCGGGAAGGGGCGGCGGGCAAAGATATACAATACAGATATGTTTTCGTGCCGCCCTCGTGCGGCGAGAGGTTCAGCGCGGTCTGCGTGGGCTAAACCATAGATGGAAAATGAAGCGGGACTCCTAAAAAGGATAGCCGAAGGCGAAAAAGAGATCTTCGGCGAGCTGGTGCTCAAACACCAGGACTTCATTTTCAATGTCGTGTCCAAATACGTCCGGTTCGAAGAAGAGGCCCGCGACCTTACGCAGGAGGTCTTTTTGAAGGCCTACGAGAACATAGAGAAATTCCGCGGCGAGTCCAAAGTTTCCTCCTGGCTCTACACCATAGCCTACAACCTCAGCATGAACTGGTCCGAGCGAAAGGCCGGCCGCGAGACGCAGCTCGACGACGAACTGGCGGAGACTATAGCCGAGCCCGCCAGCCTCGCCGACGAGATCTTCGACCGCGAGGCGCAGTTGGCGAGGATAGCGGAAGTCCTCGCGGAGATGCCAGAGAAATACCGGGCCGTCATCAACCTTTATTATTTCGAAGACAAGTCCTACCAGGAGATTTCCGAAACCCTGGACCTGCCCATCAACACCGTGAAAGTGCATTTGCTGAGGGCTAAAGACCAGCTGCGGAAAAAATTAGGAAGCGAGAGTGAAACATTTTAGCGGCAGGTGTGTCATATAGAGTGAGGGGACGGCATAGCCGCCCCGGTTAATAAGAAAGAGGAGAATAACAATATGCTTAAGTTCCTGTTGAAATTATCAATCCTGACGGCGATGGTGGTGGGCGTCATCCTGCTGATGCAGCATGTCGGCCCCCTGGGCCCCGATACCAAGGTCATGCTCAAGTGGATAGGCCTCGGCGCCCTCGGCCTCGCGGCCCTGTCCATAGTGGCCATAACCGTTTTGGGCCTGGCCGGCATAGCTGTGGCCATCTTCGCAATCAAGCGCGGCACCGGGGCGGCCGAAGGCCTGGCCGGCGGCCTGCGCGGGCTCAGCGGCCTCAAGGGCCTGAGCGCCCTTAGCGCGCTGGGCGGCCTGAGCGGCCTGGGGAACCTGGGCAAGATGAACTCCCGCACCGTAGAGATCTCCGTGGAGAAGTTCGAGGCCGGCTCTTTCAGGATAAAGACCCTGTCAGGCGACCTGACCCTGGCCGGCCACTCCGAAGCCGGCGCCCGGGCCACCGTAGAGATCCTGGAGCGGTCGGACGGCGACGCCGAGGCCTTCTTCGAGGGCGGCGAGATTAAGATAAAAACGAAGAGCGGCGCCAAGGCCGTGATCGGCGACGCCTCGGTGTTCCTGCCGGCCCGGCTCTCAGCGCTGAGCGCCGAGAGCGTCAACGGCGACGTCATGATCAGCGGCTTCTCCACCGAAGGCCAGGCCTCGTTCAAAGGCGTCAACGGGGACATCACCTTAGCCTCGCTCAAGAGCGCCGGGGAGGCGCTGGTGAAGACCGTCAGCGGCGACGTTGAGATCAGGGACTCTCAGTTCGGCGGCCTGACCGCGCAGAGCATCAGCGGCGACGTGGAGATAAAGGATTCTTCGGCGGAGAGCGCGGTGCTCAAGACCGTCAGCGGGGACATCGATTACTCCGGCAGCGACATAAAGAATCCCAGCGTGAAGACGGTCAGCGGCACGATCTCGAAATAAGCCCGCCTGCGGAAAAGAAAAAGCCCCGGCTAAAACCGGGGCTTTTTTCTTTGCCGGTGCCGGCTATTTTTTAGCGGCCTTCAGCGCGGCCAGGAAAAGGTAATCCGAGAGGCGGTTGAGGTAGACGGCGGGTTCCGCGGCCTTTATCTCCCAGGCGAGGATCTCGCAGACGCGGGCCTTGGCGCGCGCCAGGTGGGCCAGGGCCTCGGTTTCGTTGGCGCCGGGCAGGACGAAATGCTTCTGCGGCTTCATCGCGGCCGCCCTGGCGCTGATGAGCGCTTCCAGGGCCGCGGTCTCCGGCTTCAGGCCGGCCTTCATGCCGGCTACGATACCGGCGGCCTTGATCAGCCCGGCCTGGGCGGCCGAGATCTCTTTTTTCTGCCCGGCGTCCCGCAGGCCCGTCTTGAGCAGGCCGAGCAGCGCCGAAAGATCGTCGAGCAGCGCGTTCAGCTTCACGCGGGAGTGGGTCTTGGGAACGCGCCTGCCGCCGAACAGGTCGGTGAAGCCGAGGTCCCCGGCGCCCATTTTTGGTTTAAAATTCTTCGGCATCAAAGTTTGAAGGCTTTCAGCTTTTCAAGCACGAAAGCGGCTATGCCGTGCGGTATTTCCGCGGCGTCCCGCTCGAACTTGGCGCTTATGGAAGGGGCGTCGAACAGCCCGTCCTCTATCAGCACCGGGGAGGATTTGGAGGCGCCGAACATCTGCTCGCCGTTGTCTATGCCGGTATGCTTGTAGCCGTGTTTTTTGGTCCAGGTCAGCGCGCGCGGCTTCTTCTCGCGGTCGTAGCAGAGCTGGAAGCCCATGATCTCTTCAGCGGGCTCGAACCAGACTATCAGGTCGAAATCCTCGTCGTCGAACCAGCGCCGCCGCGGCTCGCCCGTTATCTGCATGACGTGCTTGGCTTCTTTGAGCATTTTTAAATTATATCTTAGTTATATCGAAAGAATCGAAATTGCCGGGCCCAATGGAAGATTCGGCGGCCCGCAGGGTCCCTTTCTCCGTATATTTCTTCACGGCGTACTTCGGGATGGAGGCGTTGGGGTTCATCAGGCCGGCCACTTCCAGCGAGATGCGCTGCGGCTCCGGCACGACCTGGTTGAGCAGGTTCACCGGGTTGTTGGTGCAGCTGTTGGAGAAAAGGTTATAGGTCTCTTTGTTGCGGTTGGTCTCTTCTATGCGGGCCAGCAGCAGCCCGAAAAGACGCAGCGTAGACTCCCGGCCGATGCTGATGTTCCGGAAGAAGATCTCCTTCTGTTTTAAATTCACGGTATAGTCGGCGTAGCTTTCGAAGGTCGTAGCCAGCCAGATCAGCGGGTATTTGCCGGCCAGCGCGTGGGTGATGTTGTAGCCCTGCGGCTCGCGACTCCAGCCCTCAGCGCCGAAAGTCAGCGCGGGGATCTCTGTGCCGCGGGAATCCACCGCCCCGCCCGGCTTGAAAGTGAAGACCAGGAAGGTGTGGCCGGTGCCGAAGGTTTTATAGGCGTAAAGGGCTTTCTCTATAAGCGCGGGGTTAACCGTCACCGTTTCCCAGGCGTAGCTCTTGTGATCCGCCGGGGTGCGGCCGGAGCGCACGCTCTTTATGACCTCTGTGCCTCCGCCAGCCGTCACTTCGGCCGGGCGCTGAGCGTAGGACAGGGGGGCGCTGTCGTCCCAGCCCAGGGTGTAATCTATGGCGCCGCCGCGCTCGGGCAGCTGCAGGGGCGGCAGGGAGAGCTGCTCCCCGGAGGGATTCAGCTGGTCCAGTGCCGAAGGCTGCTGGGCGCTGGAAAAAGAGTAGAAAGCCGTGAAACTTAGAAAGGCGAGGAACAATCTTTTCATCATGAATAGTTTACTCTTTCAGGCCGGGGCGCGGCAGGGGCCCGGGACCCAAAACTGCCCGGTTATTGGGCCCACCCCGCTCTGGGCACTGCGGGCACGCCGGGGTTGTCGCCCGTCAATGACAAAAAATGCTATTTTCATTAAACTAGTCTTGCAGGCCCGGGTTTGCCTCAGCCTGTCTGCTCTTTTCAGCCGTTCTTTTTACAGACGAAACTGCGTACACATCTAAAGGAGACATCATGCCCGCACACAAGATCGTTTGGACTGAAATAGACGAAGCCCCAGCCCTCGCCACTTATTCTTTGCTCCCCATAGTCCGCGCCTTCACCGTAGGCACCGGAGTGGAAATAGAGACCGCCGACATCTCGCTGGCCGGCCGCATCCTGGCCAACTTCCCCGAAAACCTTACCTCCGAACAGCGCCTGCCCGACAACCTCGCCAGGCTCGGCGAGCTGACCCTCACGCCCGAGGCCAATATCATAAAGCTGCCGAATATCAGCGCCTCCGTGCCGCAGCTGAAGGCGGCGATAGCCGAACTGCAGGCCCAGGGCTACAAAGTGCCCAATTACCCAGAGAATCCCTCTACCCCCGAGGAGAAGGAGCTGAAAGAGCGCTTCGCCAGGGTGCTGGGCTCCGCCGTGAACCCCGTGCTGCGCGAGGGCAACTCCGACCGCCGCGCCCCGCTGTCCGTTAAGAATTTCGCCAAGAAGCACCCGCACAAGCTGGCCCCGTGGACCAAGGACTGCCGCGGCCACGTGGCGCACATGACCGCCGGCGACTTCTACGGCAACGAAAAGTCCGTCTGCGTGGAGACTCCCGGCGAGCTGAAGATAGAGCTGGTCTCCGGCGGCAACACCACCCTGCTGAAGGCCGTGAAGGCCTCCAAAGGCGAGATCGTAGACGGCACTTTTATGAGCGTCAAGGCGCTGCGCCAATTCTACGCCGACCAGATAGAGGCCGCTAAAAAAGAGGACCTGCTGCTGTCCGTGCACCTGAAGGCCACCATGATGAAGGTATCCGACCCGGTGCTGTTCGGCCACGCCGTATATACTTTCTTCCGGGACGTCTTCGACAGGCACGCCGAAACCTTCAAGACTCTGGGCGTGAACCCCAACATGGGACTGGGCGACCTCTACAAGAAGCTCGAGACCCTGCCCGCCGACAAGAAGGCCGGGATTGAGGCCGACATAAAGGCCGAATACGACAAACGCCCCGCGCTCGCGATGGTGGATTCCGCCAAAGGCATCACCAACCTGCATGTCTCGAGCGACATTATCATAGACGCTTCGATGCCCGTGGTGGTGCGCGACGGCGGCAAGATGTGGAACGCCGCCGGCAAGCTGCAGGAAACCAAGGCCCTGATACCGGATCGCTGCTACGCGGGCGTCTACAAGGCCATGCTCGACGACTGCCGCGAGCACGGCGCCTTCGACCCGGCCACGATGGGCTCGGTGCCGAACGTCGGACTGATGGCGCAGAAGGCCGAGGAATACGGTTCTCACCCGACCACTTTCGAGCTCCCCGCCGACGGCGTTGTCCGCGTCACCGGGCCCGACGGCGTCCTGATGGAGCACCAGGTGGAGAAGGGCGACATCTGGCGCATGAGCCGCGTGAAGGACATCCCGGTGCAGGACTGGGTTAAGCTGGCCGTGCGCCGCGGCAAGGCCACCGGCGCGCACGTAGTGTTCTGGCTGGACAAGAACCGCGCCCACGACGCGCAGGTCATCGCCAAGGTGGAGAAATACCTTAAGGACCACGACACCGCGGGCCTGACGATAAAGATCCTGCCCCCGGTAGAGGCGCTGAAATATTCCAACGAACGCATCCGCAAGGGCGAGGACGCTATCTCCGTCACGGGCAACGTTCTGCGCGACTACCTGACCGACCTGTACCCGATCCTGGAACTGGGCACCAGCGCCAAGATGCTCTCCGTAGTGCCGCTGCTGGCCGGCGGCGGCCTGTTCGAGACCGGCGCGGGCGGTTCGGCCCCCAAGCACGTGCAGCAGTTCCAGAAAGAAGGCTACCTGCGCTGGGATTCCCTCGGCGAGTTCTCGGCGCTCGGCGCCTCGCTGGAGCACCTGGGCAACATGTTTAAGAACACTAAGGCCCTGGTGCTGGCCGAAACCCTGGATTCAGCCATCGCCAAATTCCTCGACACCAACAAGTCACCGGCCCGCAAGGTGGGCGAGATCGACAACCGCGGCAGCCATTACTACCTGGCGCTGTACTGGGCGCAGGCCCTGGCCGTGCAGGACAAGGACGCCGCCCTGAAGGCGAGGTTCGCCGAAACCGCCAAACAGCTGGAGGCTAACGAGGAGAAGATCAGCACCGAGCTGATAGGCGCGCAGGGCAAACCCGTGGACATGGGCGGCTATTACCACCCCGACCGCGAGAGGACCAGGGCGGCCATGCGCCCGAGCGCCGCGCTCAACGGCATCATAGACGCCCTGCTGAAGAAGGCGGAAACCGCGGCCGTTTAACCGGCTGACGGTGAGAAGGGCCCCGGCTTCGGCCGGGGCCTTTTTTCATTCCCGAATGGTATAATTTAATCAGAGGTAACCCCTATGAAAGACAAAGTTGCGAAAGTTATTGAGAAAATAAAGCCCATGCTCGCGGCCGACGGCGGCTCCGTGGAGCTGGTCTCCGTGGACGAGGCGAAGGGCGTGGTCACCGTGCGCCTGACCGGCGCCTGCGGCTGCTGCCCGCACGCCACCATGACGCTCAAGAACGTCGTGGAGCGCATGATCAGGGAAGAAGTCCCCGAAGTAAAAGAAATCGCCGTAGGCTGAGCTGTCAGCCGCGCTTACACAGATTAAGAACCGGCTGCGGATCCACCGCAAGGCGTGATCATTCTTTAATCTGTGTAGCCATTTTATGGCGCTCATAAACCTGCATACCCACTCTAAATTCTCCGACGGCACGCTGGAGCCCGCGGCGCTGGCCCGCGAGGCGGCGCGCGCCGGCGTGAAGTACTTCTCGCTGACCGATCACGACGTGACCGGCGGCTGGGCCGAGATGGAGCCGGCGCTGAAAGCGGAGGGCCTGACCTACTGCTACGGCGTTGAGATCAGCACCTCCCTGCACGAAAACCTGCATATCCTGGGCTACGGCGTAAACCCGGCCGACCCCGTGCTGAACGCGCGCCTGGCCGAGTTCCGAGCCCGCAGGGTTATCCGGATCAAAAAAGTTTTGGAACTGCTCAAGGGCCTCGGCATAGAGATAGCCTTCGAGGAACTGCCGGCGGCGGGCAACCGCACCGTGGGCCGCCCCCTGGTAGCCGACGCGCTGCGGGCCCGCAAGATCGTTCCCACCCGCAGCCAGGCCTTCAAGCGCTACCTGGCCCCGGGGGCCCCCGCCTATGTCAACCCCAACGGCCCCTCCGTAGAGGAGGCTATCAGGGCGATCACGGACGCCGGCGGCAAGGCCGTGCTGGCCCATCCCGGCGCCCTGGCCAAGGTGATGGACCTGCCCGCCTGGAGGGATATGGGCCTCGCCGGCATAGAAGCTTTTTACCCCGCGCATACCGGGGCCGCCACCAGGGAATATATTTCCCTGGCCGCGCGCCACGGCCTGTTCGTCACGGCCGGCACCGATTTCCACGGCCCGGGCACCGAGCGGGGCGACATGGGCGGCTTCGAATTCCTGGAAGAACATTTCGCGGAGATAAAAAAACTCTTTATATGAAAATAATCTCGCACCGCGGCGCCTCGGCCTACGCGCCGGAAAACACCCTGAAGTCCTTCAAGCTGGCCGTAGAGATGGGTTCGAAGGATTTCGAATTCGACGTTCACCAGACCAAGGACGGCCTGCTGGTGGTGCACCACGATTATTCCCTGCACTCCACCTCGGGCAAGGACGTGAAGATAGCGGACCTGACCTACGGGGAGCTCAAGAAGTTCAACGTGGCCTGGCACTTCAGGCCGGACAGGTCCTTCCGCTGCGTGCCGCGGCTGGAAGAAGTGCTGGACATCATAGGCCCGGCCGCCGACTGGCTCAACTTCGAGGTCAAGAACGACGGCAATGTCTACCCCGGCATAGAGGAGAAGCTGCTGGCTTTCATAAGGAGCAAGCGGGGCATGTTCGAGAAGACGGTGGTCTCCAGCTTCGACCACGGTACCCTGAAGCGGTTCCGCGAGCTTTCGCACGACCTGAAGTTGGCCTACCTGGGCCACGGCCTCAGCACCATGCTGCTGCTGCCGGCCCTGAAGAAGGCGCGCTCGGTGCGGGCCGTGAATTTCCACCTGGCGCTACGCATCGCCTTCAAGATCAATATCTCGCGGATAAAGAAGGCCGGCTTCAACGCCTGCGTCTACACAGTGAACACCAAAAAAGACGCGCTGCGCATGCAGGCCATCGGCGTGGACGGCATCTTTACCAACCACCCCGACATCCTGGGCAAGTGGACGCTGAAGGGCTGATATGGACAAGGCGCTCGAAGAGGAAATAAAGCGGCTGACCGCGCTGGGCCTGCACCGCCGCTGCGTAGAAGGGGCGCTGGAGCGGGTGGCCGCGCAGACGCTGGAGATCAACCGGCTCAAGGCGGAAAAGAACGCCGTCATCTGCGCCCATGTCTACCAGACGCCCGACATCATCCTGGGCATCGGCGACCTGGTCGGCGATTCCTACAAGCTGGCCGACGACTGCCGCAAGACCGCCGCGGATATCATAATCTTCTGCGGGGTGCATTTCATGGCCGAGACGGCCAAGATCCTCAACCCCTCTAAAAAAGTTTATGTTCCTTCTAAGAACGCCGGCTGCTCTCTCTCCGAGGCTATCACCGGGGAGGATGTGCGCAAGCTGAAGGCCGAGCACCCGGGCCTGCCCGTGGTCACCTATATCAACACCTCGGCCGACGTTAAGGCTGAATCGGACTGCATCGTCACCAGCGCCAACGCCGAAAAGATATTGCGCAAGATGTACGAGAAGCATGAAAAGGTAATCTTCGTGCCGGACCGCTTCATGGGCGCCAACCTGGCCAAAACCCTGGGCAAGACGCCCGGCAAGGATATTATCCTGTGGAAGGGCACCTGTATAGTGCACGAGCACTTTAACCCGGAACTTATAAAGATATACAGGCAGAAATACCCGGGGCTGGCCGTGCTGGCGCACGCCGAATGCCCGTCGGAGCTGATAGCCGCCGTGGATTTCATGGGCGGCACCGGCGACATGATGCGCTACGTGGAGAGCACCAACGCCGCGGCCTACCTGCTGGTGACCGAATGCGGCTTCGGCGAGCTGGCGAAGCTCCGTTTCCCGGCCAAGAATTTCATAGCCATGTGCCGGCTCTGCCCGTACATGAAGTCCATCACCCTCGACAGCGTGCTGGCCCTGCTCAAGAACCCCGCCCCCGAAGAAGTGACCGTGCCCCCCGCCATAGCGGCCCGGGCCAAAAAATCCATCGACAAAATGTTCGAGCTCGCGGCTTAATCCGCGGCACAAAATAAAGAACCCCGGGCTGTCCCGGGGCTCTTTGCTTTTTAGCGCCGCAGCTAGAATTTGGCGCCGCACTCGCCGCAGAACCGCGCGCCCTGCTGGCTGGGCTTGCCGCAGGCGGGGCATTTCGGCAGCTCGAGCGAAGCGCCGCAGTTGTTGCAGAACTTGCCCTCGCCGGACGGCTTGCCGCATTTGAAACAGATGGTCTGTTTGCTCTCGATCTTGCCGGAGAAGACCGGCGTCGCGGCGGCGGCCTCTTCTATGTCCTTCACCATTTTCTGCGACTTCGCGGCGGCTATCTCCACGTTGGCCCTGGGGGCGTCCTTGATGCAGAGGCCTTCCTGCTCGTTCCAGCAACTGTCGCAGGCCCACTTATTGCACTTCGGGCAGCGCTTGAAATGCCCCTTGGCGTCGTTCTGCGCCAGCTCGAAGGCGGCTTCGTGCTCCTTGTGCCACTCCGGGGACATCCCGGTGAACTTGGCGCTGATAGCGTTGGTCCCGCGTTCCAGGGTAGAGCCAAGGCTGTTCTGGCCGGCGATGCTGGCTACCGCGCTGATCACGTCGCCCAGCCCCTTGAAGAATTTCTTCTTCTTGTAAGTGGTGGACTCGGTAAAGCGGGTCTTGTAGCCCTCACGGCAGGTGTCGCAGAAGAAAGTGAACTGGAAGCCCGCCTCGGTGCTGTTGTCCGCGAAGTTGCTGGTGAAGCTTATCAGGTTGGACATATTATTTCTCTCCTAGCCGCGCCCCACAGGCGCAGTAATCGCCGAGGAAAACGGTCTTGCCGCATTTGGGGCAGACGGTCTCAAGCTTGAGCCCGCAGCCGGCGCAGGCCTTCCATGTCTCTTTTACCGGCGCGCGGCATTTATGGCAGCGCAGGTCGCCGCAGGGATTCACCTTCCCGCAGGCGGGGCAGGCCGCCGCGTCGGCGGGGGCTAATTCGCCGCAGTAGCGGCAGGGGTGCTGGTATCCTGGCATAGGGCTCCTTGCTTTGCGAAAAAAGTATACAAATTTTGCGCCGGCCGGGGCCGCCGCGGGCAATAAAGAACCCCGTGCAAAAACCCGGGGTTCTTTATTTAGTGCCGTCACTGATCAGGCTTTTTTAGCCGTGCGCTCAGCCTTCTATCTTTCCCAAGGCCCATTCCCGGTAGCGCTGCAAATGTTTCCAAAGCGGTTCTATATCCTTCCGGTGAAAGATCTCGCCCTCGTAGGATACGCGGTTCTTTTCGTTAATTATCCGTTCCAGGTGCCTTACAGATAAAAGGTCTTGTGCGTCCAGCGCCGCCACCTGACGCAGCAGGTCGGCCGCGGCCATGTGATCCTCGCCTTTGCTCCTTACCCCGCCGAACTTGATGGTGATGGCGTCCGTATAGGCGATGGCGGCGTGCACTATCAGCACCCCGGCCGCGTTCCAGTACTCGAAATCTTTGGCTACTTCCGCCCCCAGGTAGAAATTGTCGGCGACCGCGTAATAATCCTGGCCGCGCGGGCGCGGCACGGGAACTCTTTTGTTGATCCTGGGCGTCATGAGACTATCTCCCTGAGTTTTTTGTCGAGCAAGTCTATCCCGTGCGCGAGGATGTTCCGGATCAGCGGGTCTCCGCTGTCGTACCGGGCCCGCGCTTCGGCCGCGGTATAGGTTATGGGCGAAAGACGCAGGCCGTATTTCTTCGTGAAGTCGCGGCCGAATTCTGCGGCTTTGCCGGCCAGCGCGGCCTTTTTGCCGGTTTCAGCCACCAGCAGCAGGTCTATGTCGCTGCCTGGCCGGTCTTCCTTCCTGGCGGCGCTGCCGAACAGGGTGGCCGTCCTGGCGTCCCGGCCCAGGCCGCGCGCTATTGCGCCGCGCAGCTGCGCCTGGAAAGCCTTTTCCGCCCTGAAAAGCGGCAGCAGGGCGTCCTGTATGAGCGCATGGCTTAAATTGAGGCGCAACAGCTGTGTGTGGCCCGAGCCCTGGCGTATTACCAGGCCCAGGGCCTCCAGGCGGTCCAGCGCCTGCTTGCAGGCTTGGTGGTTTATGCCGGCGGCCCGCGCGGCCGCCCTGCCGCTCATTCCTTCGGCGCTGTCCTTCAGGGCGCGCAGCACCGCCAGCTGGCTCGGCGCCGCGAATACCCAGTCTAGCGGACATGACACAAAAGCTTTCTTTTTCCCCATATGTCTAGTATAACAGACGAATGTCTGTAAGTCAAGACATAATGACCCAGAACTTCTCCCCCCTGGGCCGTTAAGATAATATAGCATACATGCTATGGTATCTGCGGAGTTCTGGGACGTTATGAAAAATAAAAAAACAGGGATATCCTTGGGCGAGGTCTTTGCCGGCGCGGAAGGTGACCCGCGCTGGAAAGAGGCCTACGCCAAAGCCGATATCGAGGTGTGCCTGGCGCTGCAGATAGCCAGGGCCCGGGCCAAGGCTAAAATGACCCAGGGCCAATTAGCCCGCGCCGCGGGCACCACTCAATCCGTTATCTCCCGCATAGAAGCCGGTAACCAGAACCTAACCGTCCGCACCCTGGCCAAAATAGCCGCCGTCCTCCACGCTACTCTCGTTATTGCCCTTCGCTCCCCCCACGCACGGTAGTATTGTCCAGGTTTCCCGTTGAGGGGAGCGGAATCTCTTTAAGTCCTGAGATCCGCCCGTATCATCGCGACAATTTCCGGAAATTCCGGCACCTTGAAGTGGCCGTTCTTGCTTTCGTACACGACTATTTCGGCTTTTTTCAGCCGGCGGGCGTATTTTTCGGCGTGAGCAGGCGGTACGGTGGTGTCGTCTTTTGAAAAGAGCAGCGTGAGGCGGCGGCAGTTCTTTTCCAGCAGCGCAAGGTCGCGCGGCAGCCGGAAGCCGCAGCAGATCTCTTCCCCTGGCAGGCTGTTGTCGAAGGGAGGGCAGACAAGGTAGGCCGCAAGTATCTTCTTCGGGAATTTATTTTCTGAGAGATACCTGGCCAGGAAGATACCGCCCAGCGAAGAGCCGATGAGTATGATATTCCGGCGCAGCAGCGGGAGGTGGCGCTCCAGGTGCAGTTTCCAATCCTCGTAGCTAGCGCACTCCGCGCAAGGCATCTTTGGCCGGATGATCTCGCACTTTCCCCCCAACTGCCTGTCGAGATAGGCGTCGTGCCAGCGGATTCGCTCGCCGGCTGATACCGGCCGGTCCTTCAGGAACTTCAGGTAGGAGGCGCGTCTGCTGAAAGTGCTGCCGCCGTGTATGTACAGTATCTGCGGTTTATTTTTCATTGGTATTCCTGCCGAAAAGAAAAGCCCCCCGGTTGGTTCCCGGGGGGCTTTTGCAGTCTTTACAGGTCCGTCATGTAGGCTATCTCGTCGTACGGGGTGCGGTACAGCGGCTGCTTCAGGCGCTTCTGGTCGAAGATGTGCCCGAAGATGCCGATGGAGCGGCCCACCACGAACAGGGCGTTCAGGCAGCCCATGTTGACGATATTGTCGATCTCGTCCTTGCTGAACGAGCCGGCGCTGGTCAGCATGTCCACGAAGGCTATGCCGATACAGCCGTCCACGTTCAGGATCAAATTGCCCTTTTTCTTGGTGGTCAACTGCTCCACAGCCAGCGCGTAGTCCAGCAGGTCCGTCTTCTTGAAATGCTTCTTGCAGAAGGCCTTCAGCTGCGTCACGCGCATGTCCGGGTTGGTCAGGCTCTTTACCTTGTGGCCGATGCCGGGGATATTGGCGCCCTTGCCCTTCATGTCCGTTATGAACTGCTCGGGGGTCAGCCCGGCGTCGTAGGCGCGCTTGAATTGCTGCGCCGCGCCGTCGATGGCGCCGCCGAAGCGCGGGCCGATGGTAAGCAGGCCCGACGCCAGCGCCGAGATGATGTCCTTGCCCGCGCGCGCCGCCACTATGGCGTTATGCGCGCCGCTCACGGCCGGGCCGTGGTCGGCGGTCAGCATCAGCGCGGTCTCCAGGAACTTGTTGCCGTAGGCCGGCAGCTCGCGCTTGAACCAGAGCAGGCCGATCACGCCGCCTATCCCCATGCCGCTCTCCAGTACCTTGGAGATCGGGATGTTGAGGTATTCCAGCTCTTCCTTCTTCTCGTTGGAGATGGTGTTGATGAACGTGGTGGCCTTGCGGATCTTGCCCTCTTTCATCGCCTGCGCGAAATCCATCGGCAGGGCGGGAGCGTCAGCTTCGGGGGCGGGCTTTATCTCGCCTTTCTTCACCAGTTTTTTGTAGGTCTCGTTGATCTTCACGCCGTAGTCGTCGAAAGAGGCCGGCACTATCGCGCCGGCGGCTTTCAGCGCCGCGTTCTTGGCGTCGGCGGTCTCCAGGTCGGAGCCGGCCTTGGCGCCCGCGTGGCCGAACTGCACGCCCGCCGGGAACATCTTGGAGCAGGTGCCGGTGACCCAGATGACCAGGGGCTTGGTGATCTTCTTCGCCTTCAGGGCTTCCACGATGCGCAGCTCTTCGGTGCCGCCGATCTCGCCCAGCGCCACTATCATCTTCACTGACGGGATGGCCTCGTAGCGCAGGATGTGCTCGAGCAGCGTAGAGCCGGGGTAGGCGTCGCCGCCTATGGCGATGCCCTCGTAGAGGCCGTCGGTGTTGCGGGCTATGATGTTATAGCACTCGTTGGACAACCCGCCGGACTTGGACACGAACCCGACGGAGCCGGGCCGGTGCAGCTTGGATTCCACGATGTTCTCGTAGGTGCCTGCGGTATTGGCTATCTTGAAGCAGCCGGCCTTGATGCCGCCCACGGTGGCCGGGCCTATGACCATCTTGTCGAGTTTGGCTGCGGTGGCGGCCAGGATGCGCGCGCGGCGCTCCGGCACGCCCTCGGCTATCACGCACACAGTGCGGATGTTCGGGTTATTGAGCGCTTCCATGGAGCTGTCGAAAGCGGAGCGGTAAGAGGCGAAGTTCACAACCACGTCGGACTTGGGGTGCTTCGCGGAGGCCGCGGCCAGGTTCCGGTACACCGGCACCAGGATCTCGCCCTTGCCGAAGAAGACCTTGTGCACGCCCTCGCTGCCGGGGTTAACGATGGCCGCCACCGACGGGACCTTGCGCCCGCAGGCGTAGTCGAAGTCCAGCATGCGCTGTATGGCGTTGACGTGGTAGCCGTAAACGATGGCGGTAGTGTCTTTAGTGAAAAGTTCGGGTTTCATTATTTCTTGCCTCCTGCGCGCACGGCCTTGCCGTTGGCCTTGGCCGGCGACGGGTTAAGCGCCATGGAGACCACGGCGGTCATGTGGGTCTCGGGGCCGTATACCTCTATCGGCACGCCCAGGGTTTCGCCCAGTCTGCGCATGTTGGCCAGGCCCTCTTTGTAGTTGGGGCCGCCGCGGCGCACGTAGATCTTCACTTTGCCTTCCACGAGTTTCTGCTTGTATTCGGTCAGGGCTTTTATGATGCCCTTGAAGGTCTTGGCCACGTCGGTGAAGTTGGCGATGCCGCCGCCTATGATGAGCACCTTGCCGCGCGGGTCCTTCTTGCGCGTCATCAGGTCCAGGATGGTTTTGGCGTACTGGTAGGTGTCCTCGGCCGAAGGGTCGCCCGAGTATTCGCCGTAATTGGCGAGCTCTTTGGAATGGCCCAGGTCGCAGACGGTGTCTGCGTAGATCACTGAGGCGCCGCCGCCGGCCACCATGTTCCAGACCCGGCCGTCGGGGTTGAGCATGGTGAGTTTCAGGCTCGCGCCGGTGCCTTCGTCTATTTTGCGGATGAATTCCTCTTCCTTGGTGTGCTTCTGGCCGAAGGAGGACGGGAACTCCAGGTCGCCCCAGACCTTGGTGCATTCGAAAGCCGCGGTGTCGTCCACGCGCGCCACCAGGTCCAGCGGCACTATCTCGCCGTTATTGAAGGTGAACGGGTTGATCTCCAGGTAGGTGAAGTGGCCCTCGGAATACACCTTGTAGAGCGCCTTCACGAACTCTTCTACCTGCGCCCGGCGCTCGCCCAGCTCTGGCAGGTTGAGTATGACCTCGTCTATGGAAGACAGGATGGGCACCTGCGTTTCCTTCACCATGTCCCAGTGTTCCTCAACGTAGATGCCGCCCTTGTTGGAGAGGTACACCATGTCATAGTCGCGGTAGGCGCGTATGGCCACGTAGCATTCCTCTCCGTCCTCCCGGTGCGGGGTGAACGGCTCTATCATGAAGGTGTTCAACTCGCCGGTGGTCTTGCCCACGGTGACGGTCTTGTTCATGCGCTCGGAGATCCACGCCCAGGCGGTCTTCCAGTCGGCGTTGAGGCACAGCAGGCCGTGCTTGCCGCGCTTGCCGAACAGCTGGTCGGGCTTGGCCACCAGCTTCTCTTTCAGCAGCCAGGGGTGCTCCTTCGCCAGCTGCTTGGGGTCGGTGTCCGGCGTAACTAGCGCCAGCTTTTCCGACTTGCCCTTGAAAGACGGGATGTGCTTGGCCAGTCCGTCGAAAAGTATCTTCTTGCCTTCGTATTCCCTGATTCCGCGTTGTGCCATGGTGGTTTCCTTTATTTGCCGGTAGTGTGGTTCAGCAGGCCGCCGGCGGCCAGTATGCCGCGCTGCCGTTCAGAGAGATTGCAGACGCACTCGATGTCGGCCCCGGTGCGCTCATTGCGTATCACGACCGGCGCGCCTTTCAGGAAGGCGTCGTGCCAGACTCCGCAGGTCAGCTTGTCGCCTTTCTGGAGGTTGGCGTAATCGGCCGGGTTCTTGAACGTCAGCGGGGCGATGCCGAAGTTGATCAGGTTGGCCGCGTGGATGCGCTCGAACGACTTGGCTATCACAGCCTTCACGCCCAGGTACATCGGGCACATGGCCGCATGCTCGCGGCTCGAGCCCTGGCCGTAGGAGTCTCCGGCCACTATGACGTTGTGCGACTTGCTCTTGAGGCAGCGGTCCGGGAAGGTCTTGTCCACGTTCTCGAAGACGAACTGCGCGTACTTCGGGACGTTGGAGCGGTACTTCAGCCGCGCGCCGGCGGGCATGATGTGGTCGGTGGTGATCTTGTCGCCGACGTGTATCATCACCTCGCCGTTGAGGGCCTCGGGCATCCTGTCGTTCTTGGGCGGTTCGCCGATGTTGGGGCCGCGGAACACCTCGGTCTTCTTCAGCGCCGGGGTGGGCTTTATGAACATCGTGTCGTCAGCCAGGAACTCGTGCGGCTCGTGGATCTCGGGGAACTTTATATGCGATTTGCGCGGGTCGGTGAACTTGCCCGTTATCGCGGCGAGGGCCGCCACCTCGGGGCTCACCAGGTACACCTGCGCGTCGGCGGTGCCGCTGCGGGCTTCGAAGTTGCGGTTGGAGGTGCGCAGGGAAACGCCGCCGCTCTTGGGGGAGAAGTGGTTGCCGATGCAGAAGCCGCAGGCGCTCTCGAGGATGCGGGCGCCTGCGCCTATCATGTCGGCCAGCGCGCCGTTCTTGGCCAGCATCTGCAGCACCTGGCGCGAGCCGGGCGCTATGCCCAGCGTCAGGCCGGGCATCACGGTGTGGCCCTTGAGGATCGCGGCCACGGTCATCATGTCGCGGTAGGAGGAATTAGTGCACGAGCCGATTGCGACCTGGTCTACGGCGGTGCCGGCGAGGTCGGAGATCTTCTTGACATTGCCGGGGCTGTGGGGCGCGGCGGCCAGCGGCTCGATCTCGCAGAGATCCAGCTCTATTACGCGGTCATACTGCGCGCCCTCGTCGGCTTTCAGTTCCGTCCAGCCCTCTTCGCGGCTCTGGGCCTTCATGAATTTCTTGGTCACGGAGTCGGACGGGAAGACCGAGCAGGTCACGCCCATCTCGGCGCCCATGTTGGCGATGGTGGCGCGCTGCGGCACGGACAGGGTCTTCACTCCGGGGCCGCCGTATTCCAGCATCACGCCCACATTACCCTTGGTGGTCAGGATCTCCAGCATTTTAAGAACGACGTCTTTCGCGGTAACCCAGGGCTTGAGCTCGCCGGTAAGGTTGACGAGGTAAACTTTGGGGCAGGCCGTGTAGAACAGGCCGCCGCCCATGGCCACGGCCACGTCGAGGCCGCCGGCGCCTATGGCCACCTGGCCTATGCCGCCGCCGGTGGGGGTGTGGGAGTCGGAGCCGAGCAGCGTGGTGCCGGGCTTGCCGAAGCGCTCGAGGTGCACCTGGTGGCAGATGCCGTTGCCCGGGCGGGAGAACACCACGCCGTAGCGCGCGGCCACGGTGCGCAGGTAGCGGTGGTCGTCGGCGTTCTCGAAGCCGACCTGCACGGTGTTATGGTCGACGTAGGAAACGGAGAGATCGGTTTTAATTTCTTTGAGGCCCATCGCCTCGAACTGCAGGTAGGCCATGGTGCCGGTGGCGTCCTGTGTGAGGGTCTGGTCTATGCGTATGCCTATTTCCTGGCCCTTGATATATTCGCCTTCTTTGAGGTGGGAGGTAAGGATCTTTTCAACGATGTTCTGTTTCATGGAAGCTCCTTGGAAAACGCCGTTCTAGGCCGCCCGGACGGGAGGCCCTATATAATGTTTATATTCTCTCAAAAAAAGAGCGCTTTGCCAATTTGACAATAGGCAATATCACCTTAAGCCCCAGGAATACCTTTAGTCTGAGGCGGTCCAATTTAATAAAATGATTGTTGACATGAAAGAGCTGAGAGCTAAATTTCCCAAGACCTATACCCTGCCTTACCAGTTGGGCGTGTACCTGGCCGTCAACGCCGTGCCGGACGCCTGCCTGGTCCTGGACGGCCTCAACTGCTCGCTGGCCAAGGCCGACCTGCTGGCCGGCAGCCACGACCTCAACTCCACGCTGCTGTCCCCGCTGGGGCTGCACCGGGTGGTGGCCACCATGTCGGGCCCGCTGCCGCAGCAGGATAACCCCGAGAAGAAGCTTGCGGCCTCGCTGGAGGCTGCCGCGCGCTCCGGGCGCTATGGCGCGGTGCTGGTCAACGGCCTGCCTTACCTGAACCTGGCCGGCATGGATTACGACGGCGCGGCCTCGGCCGTGACCGGCGGCTGCCCGGTGCGCGCCGTGCCGGCCCTCTCCCTGGACGAGGACTGGCTGGACGGCTATGACAGGGCCTTGGAGGCGCTGGTCTCAGCCCTGCCGGCCCGACGGACCCCCAAAAAGAAGCTTTCAGTAGCGCTGGTTGGCTACCTTTACGACCGGGACGAGGGCGACCACCGGGCCAATCTGGCCGAAATTAAGCGCCTGCTTGGCCTGGCCGGGCTGGAGCTGGCCTGCGTGCTGCCGGGCGGCACCCCCTTTAAGACTTGGGAGAAGGCGCTGTCCGCCCAGGTTATAGTTTCGCTGCCCTACGGCCGGCGCGCCGCGGCCCGCCTGGCCGCCGCAACCGGCGCCAAACTGCTGGAGACTGGCCTGCCCTCCGGCCTGGCCGGCACTTCGGCCTGGCTGCAGGCCGTCAGGGTTGCCGCCGGGCTGAAGGGACCGCTGCCGCCCGCGCTGGTTGCCGAAGAGCGGGCCGCCGCGCAGAGCGTTTCGCAGGCCCTCTCGGCGCTGGCCGGCCAGGACCTGCTTTTCGCCGGCGACCCGCACCTTTACCTGGCCGTGGCGGGCATCGCGCGCGAGCTGGGCCTGCGCGTGACCGCCGCCTTCCTCAATTCCCGCAGCCGCCCCCTGCCGCGCGGCTCAGCGGCGGAACTGCTGCTGTTCTCTCCCCCGGTAGAGGCCGCCGCAGTCGCCCTTGCCGGCCTCGGAGAATACTCCAGGCCCGCCCTGGCCGTCTGCGACTATTTCGCCAGGGCCGAGGGGCTCTGCGGCTCCTCCTCCCCAGTGGAACTGGGTTTTCCTTCTTATACCCGCCACTGCCTGCAGCCCGAACCTTTCCTGGGCTACGCCGGGTCCACAGCGCTGGCCGGCCGCCTGCTCAACGCCGCCCTCGCGCGCCGGGCCGGGAGGCAAGCATGAGCCGGGAAAGCGTGGTCTTCTTTGGCAAGGGCGGCATAGGCAAAAGCACCGTCGCCTCTAATTTCTCCGCCCTGCTGGGCGCCGCCGGCGGCCGGGTGCTGCACGTAGGCTGCGACCCCAAGATGGATTCCACCCTGGCGCTGGCCGGCCGCCACATCCCCCCTTTCAGCGGCTCGCCCGGGCCCGACGCCGAGACGCGCCTGCGCGGCTTCATACAGCCCGGCGCGGTAAAGGGAGTTTCCTGCGTGGAGGCCGGCGGCCCGCAGGCGGGGCTCGGCTGCGCCGGCGCCGGCATAGGCGCCCTGCTCGAGACCGTTAAGGCCGCCGGCATACTGGAGAAGGACGGCTATACCGCCTCAGTTTTCGACGTGCTGGGCGACGTGGTCTGCGGCGGCTTCGCGGCCCCGCTGCGCCGAGGCTTCGCCAAAAAAGTGGTCATAGTCACCTCCGCCGAGGCGCTCTCGCTCTACTCGGCCAACCGGCTGGTGGCCATGACGCAGAATTTTGCCCGCAACGGAGTCTGGCTGGCCGGGCTGGCCGTCAACTGCCGGGACGACGGCGGGGCCGAGCTGGCCCGTGCCTTCGCCGCGGCCGTGGGCACGCGTGTGCTCGGTATATTGCCGCGCGATCCCTCTGTGCCGGAGGCCGAGCGCCGCCGCGTTCCCGCCGCGCTGTACGCGCCCGCGAGCCCTTTTGCCGCGGCCATGGCGGGCCTCTGCCGCGCCGTGCTGGCCGCCACCCCCGGGAAACCCCCGAAGGCCCTGAGCGACGCTGATTTCGGCGCTTTTCTCGCCGGCCGAGCGCCCATCGCGCCGCCTTCCGCCCCAGCGGCCGTTGCTACCCGCGCCGGCGCTGCCGAAGCTTTCCGCCGGGCCAGGCTGCGGCCCGTCGGTTTGGAGGGCGGCCAGATAGTCTGCGACTGGTCCGTGGCAGGCGGCACCCGCCGCATAGTCATAGCTCCCGCCGGCCCGGCCGCCGCCGGGCGCCTGCAGATCTCCGACTGGGCTGCCTGCATCCACCCCTCTTCCGACGAGAGCGCCGCCGGCTCCGAGACCATAAAGGACGCGGTGGCCGGCCTCGCCGGGCTTAAATTCTCCGAACTGCTGGAATATTTCGGCGGCCCCGCCGATTTCCACGGCAGGATGGGCTCGCTGGCCGCTCCAGGCAACTTCGCCGACAGCCGAAACAGTTCGGCCGGGCCCCGCCGCCCGCACATGGGCGCCGGTCTCTGGCAGCGCTTCATTTTCCCCAGGGGAGCCGACGGGCTGACCTTGCCGCCGGACCTGGCCGTAGCCGAGCACGGCGACGGCGAATGCCGCTTCTGCGAGGCCTCCGGCGGGCCGCTCGGCTTTTTCAGTTCGCGCGAAGATTCCCTGCCCGGCCTGGCCAAGGAAAGCCCCAACGTGTTCTCCACCGGTTTCGGCTCGCGCGAGGCGCTCTCAGGCGAAGGCGGGCTGGTGCGGCGCTCGCTGGAGGCCGCCGCCCGCGCGGCCGGCCCCGGCGGCCTGGTGGAGTTTTATTCTACCTGCGGCCCCATGCTGCTGGCCGGCGATACGGCCTCCGCCGCCGCCGAGGCGGAGAAAGAGTTCGGGGTAAAAGTCCGGCTGGAAAATTATAACAGCTACGGCGAATATTCTGCCGCCAAAGCCGCCGCCCGTGCCAGCCTGATGGCGGCTGGGCTGGCCCGGGGCCGCAAAAAATGCGGCCGCCCCAGCTTCGACCTGGCTTTTCACGGCTATTCTCATCTGAATGAATCTCTTTCCGGCGCGCTGACCGCCGCCGGAGTAAAAGTCTCCCCCGCCGGTACCGGTTTTTACGAGCATTTGGTTTCCGCACGCCTGGTAGTGCTGCAGGCGCCGGACGCTGCCCTTTGTCCGGCGCTGGACAAGGCCGGCGTCAAATGGCTGGTCCCGCCCGCGCCTTTCGGTTTCGGAGGAACCAAGAGCTGGTTTAAAGCCCTGTTCAAGGCCCTCGGCCGGGTCGTTCCCCCGTCTGCCCGCCCCCGGTCCGCGCAGGTCAAACAGCGCCTGGAGCTTGCGGCCCAGGCCGGGCGCTTCAGCGCTGGTTTCGTCACCGGCTCGTCTGAAATAGAGGGCCTGTCCGAACATATTCCCTGCCTGCGGCAGATGGCCGAAGCCGGCTTCGGCCTCAGGCTGCTGGTTCACCTTGAGAAGCCCGGCGGGAAAGCGGCCGCCGTTAAAGCTGCCGCGCTGCTGTTTGGCCGGCTCGGCGCCGGCAGTTTTAAGACAGCGTATTTCTCGACGCAGGAAGAGCTGGAGGAGCTGCTGGCAACACCGGCCGCCATGCGGCTGGTCTACTCCGACATACGGCGCGACCCGCGCGTGCTGGCCGCCGGCAAGACGCCCTTTTCGGCGCGGCTCTTCGAGCCGGGCTATGACGGGGCGCTGGAATCGGCGCGCCGGCTGCTGCGGCTCTGCGACTGGGACTTCAGCCGCAGGTACCTGGGGGGCGCATGAAGCCGGACCTCCGCGGCCTGACCCGCGCCGAACTGGAACAAAAACTCCTGGCGCTTGGCGAAAAAGCCGCCCACGCCGCCGCCATCTTCCTGGCCGTGCACCGGCGCGGCGAGACAGACCTGGCGGCGCTGACCGGCTTGCCGCCGCGCGTCGGCAGGGCGCTGGCCCCGGCCTTCTCGCTCGCTCCCCTGCCCCTCCCGGAGCGGCGGCAGAGCTCGAGCGACGGCACTAAAAAATTCCTTTTCCGCTTCGGCGGAGACGCCCCGGCCGAATGCGTGGTGCTGCCCGCCAAGGACAGGGTAGTGGCCTGCCTCTCGTCGCAGTCGGGCTGCGCCTGCGGCTGCACCTTTTGCGCTACCGGCGGGCTCGGCCTGAAGCGCTCGCTGACGACGCAGGAGATCCTGGCCCAGTTCGAGACCTGCCTGCGCGAGGCCGGCGGGCTCAATAGCCTGGTCTTCATGGGCATGGGCGAGCCTTTTCTGAACTGGGACAATGTAAAGCGGGCGATAGTCATCCTGTCCGACAGCCGCGGCCGGCATTTCCCGCAGTCCAAGATGACGGTTTCCACCGTCGGGGTGATCCCGGTCATAGAGGAGCTGACGGCCTCCGACCTGAGGGTGCGGCTGGCGGTCTCGGTGGTGGCCGCCGACGAGGAGCAGCGCGCGCGGCTGGCGCCGATGGAGAAGGTATACCCGCTGCGCAAGGTGCTGGCGGCCGCGCGGGAATATTGCCGCGCCCGCAAGGCGCACGTGATGTTCGAATACATACTCTTTCCCGGGGTCAACGACCGGCCCTCAGATTCCGCCCTGCTGGCCGGCCTGGTGCGGGACATCCCCTGCCGCGTAAATTTGATACCGTACAACCCTCCGGGCGGCCCCGGCGGCGAGACGCCCCGCGTGAAAGAATTCCAGCTGGAGCTGATAGCGGCCGGGGTGCGAACCTATTTGCGCCCCGAGAAGGGCGCCGACATAGCCGCCGCCTGCGGGCAGCTGGCCGCCGGGAATTGATATACTCATGGACATGGAAGGCAGGCTTAAACTCGTAATACTCGACGACAATGAGCTGTTCGCGGCCCTGCTGGCCGCGGCGCTGGAGGACGAGTTCGACGTGGCCGTGGGCCATAGCGGCCTGCACGGCATCTCGACCTGCCTGGAAGGCGGCGTGGCCGCGGTTATCACCGATATAGGCATGCCGGACCTGGACGGCCTGCAGATGCTCAGGGAATTCCGCAAGGACCCCCGGCTTTCAGCCATTCCCGTGCTGGTGGTCACGGCCACCCACTTCACCCGCCTAAGCCGCGAGGAATTCTCGCGCTTCCCGCAGGTGAAGCGCATGCTCTCCAAGACCGAAAGCATTGAAACCATTATAGGCGAAGTCCGGGCGGTGCTGCGCGAATGCGGCCTGCTGCCCCCCGCGCCCTAGTACCATCCTGCCCAGCCGGGCATAGGCCGAAAAGCGGCCGCGCCCTGGGCCTCCCGTCCCTATCGGTCCCGCGGCCTATTAAATAGAATTATCCTTAAGCGTAAAAGCTTTATCCCGATCTTCCGCGCGGCCGCGGGGGCAAGGCTTCGTCTGCGGCTTTAAGGCCGGCGGCGGGGATACGCACAGCGAGGAGAAGGTAAATGAAAAACAAGATCGCGGTTTTCGCGGCGCTGATGGCCGTTTCTGTCGCGGCGCGCGCCGCCGAAGTTAATTTTGACGGCTCCGCCCAGGGCGGCCCCGCTGCTTTTGCCGGCGTGGCAAGCCTGGTCTCGGACCTGGGCGGCGGCAAGCCGCACCCCGGGCCCAAGCCCGGCCAGCCCCAGCACCCCGGCCACCCGCAGCCCCTGCCGCCCCCGCAGCATCCGGGCGGCCCCGGCGGGCACCCTCCCCTGCCCCCTCCTCTTCCTCCCTCTCCCCAGGAGCAGTATCATTTCGGCGGCTACAAAGAAAGCTGCCGCACCTTCACCTTTACCGCGCAGAGCCCGCTGAACCTCAACGAGGAGCTGATAATGGAAGAGTACGGCGAAGAATGCGTGTCCTTCCACCCAGGCTATCCCGGCCACTGCCGCCCGTCCACCAGGTACCACAGCCGCAAGGTCACCATCAACATCGGACCTCGCAAGCTCGAGCCCTGGGAAACGGAGCGGCTGGAGCTCTGCATGAAAGCCCCCAAGCAGGTGGAGGCCAATGTCTCCGGCATGCTCTACGAGTACGCGGTCGCCTCCCGCAACGACGACGGCTTCTTCAAACGCTCCACCATCTTCACCCTTACCCCCGGCCCCAAGAAGCTTTCGCAGCCCGACGGCAAGGAGATCTCCATAGGCTACACCGGCCCGGCCGCCGCCGGCGGCGTCAGCATGCAGCTGGCCGACGGCAGGGCCGAATATTTCCGCGGCGAGAAGATCACCTTCGCCGCGGAGGTGATGCGCCTGCCCGAGATCACGCAGAACATGCCCGTGGAGGATCTGCTCAACGCCTTTGCCAAGTATAACGTGACGCAGGTCTTCGACGTGGCCGGCCTTTACGACCTGAAGCTGATGCAGGAGCCCAAGCCCGGCAAATACATGGTCACGCTCAAGTACTTCCGCACCGGCCCGTTGTCTTCCGGGGCCGAGGCCAGCATTATCGGGTCTTTCGAACTGAAATAAACCGCCCGAAAAGAAGAGCCCCGCGCCGTGTGAGGCGCGGGGCTCTTTTTTTTGTCCGCCCGTCAGGCTTTTCGGGCCAGGCAGAGGATGCGGTTGCGCCGGACCGTGAGCGGGTCCCCGCGGAAATTGCCCCAGAACTTCAGCGGCTTCAGCCCGGCCTTGCGGAGGGCGGCGGCCAGCCTGGCCCTGTCGTAGAGCCGGTTGAAGAAAAACCTGACCAGCGGCTTGCCGCCTTTTTTGGGCAGGCGTATCCAGGTGTTTTGCGCCCCGTCTGGCGTCAGGGCTATGCTCTCCAGCAGAAAATGGTCTTCCATCTCTCCCCAGCCGCGCGGCTTGAAATTCCTGCGCACGAAGGCACCGTTGACGATGTCGATCAGGAAAAGCCCGCCCGGCTTCAGCGCCCGAGCCGCGCCTTTCAGCGTCTTCAGGTCGTCGGAGAATTTTTGGAAATAGCCGAAGCTCGTGAATAAATTCACGACTGCATCAAACTCGCCGCAGAATTTAAGCCGGCGCATGTCGCCGCGCAGCAGGCGCACTTTCACGCGCTTCGCCCTGGCCCGCGCGGCGGCCTCCTTCAGGTATTCGGCGGAAAAGTCGAGGCCGGTGACGGCCAGGCCGCGCCGGGCGAATTCCACGGCGTGCCGGCCGGGCCCGCAGCACAGGTCCAGCAGGGCGGAGCCCTTCTTTAATTTCAGCTGCCTGAGGACGAAGGCCGCCTCGGCCGGGGCTTTCGCCACGGCGGCCGGGGAGGCCGGGTTGTAGAAGGAGTTTTTAAAGAAGTCTTTGTGCCACTCAGGCCTGGCCTTCATGGCTGCCGCGCGCCGGCCGTGACCGGCAGGCCGGCCATTAGTCGGTCACCGGGGCCGCGCCCGTGGCGTTCTCAGTGTCGGCGGCCGAAGGCGCGGGCGCCGGCGCTTTTTTCTTGGCCGGCGCTTTTTTCTTGGCGGGCTTCTTCTTGGCTTTCACTATCGGGTCGGCCTTCCTGTCGAACTTGTAGACGTTGTCCGGCCCCTCGGACTTGAACTTGTATTCGGAAACCGGCTCGGCCTTCTTCTTTTTCTTGGCCTTTTTCTTGGGGGCGGGCTTCTTGGCCGCTTTCTTTTCGGGCTGCGCCGTTTCCTTGGGCGCGGATCCTTCTTCCTCGGCGAAGACCGGCAGGCAGAGCGCCGCCGGCAGCAGCAGGGCTAACAGCAGGTTGAGAAGTTTTTTCATGTGAATATTATCCCGCCTTTTTCTTTTTTAGGGGCCAGTTCGGCCGCCTTTACCGCCGCCTCTATGAGGCAGGCCAGCGTCACCGGGCCCACCCCGCCGGGCACCGGCGAGACCGCCGAGGCCGAGCTCTTCAGGTCCTCGAAGTCGGCGTCGCCGCACATCTTGCCGGCCTCGTCGAAATTGGTGCCCACGTCTATCACCGCCGCGCCCGCCGGCAGCAGCTCTTTCTTGAGCCACTTGGCCTTGCCCGCCGCGGTGATCACCAGGTCTGCCTTTTTGAAGACCTCGGCGATATTCTTCGTGCGCGTGTGGCAGACCGTTACGGTGGCGTCGAGCGTCACCAGCATCTGCGCCAGCGGCTTGCCCACCACGGCGGAGCGGCCGGCCACGGCGATGTTCATGCCGGCCGGGTCTATGCCGTGGAAGCGCAGCAGCCGGATCACGGCCAGCGCCGTGCAGGGCGAGAAGAAGCCGCCGCCCTCGATCTCCGAAAACTTTTTGGCGATGAAGAGCCGGCCCATGTTCAGCGTGGAGAGGCCGTCCACGTCCTTGGCCGCCGGCACGGCGTCCCAGGTCTCGCGCGTCTCGAAGCCGTCGGGCAGGGGGCGCTCTATCATGATGGCGTCATAGGCGTCGTCGTCCCCCAGCCTGGCCAGCAGCGCCTTGAAGGCCGGGTAGCCTTCCTCGGGCTTCGGGGAAAAGAGCTTGACGCTGATGCCCAGCTTTTCGCAGGCGGCCACCTTGCGTTTCACGTAGACGGCCGAGGGCGAGTCGGCGAAATAATTTATGATAGCCAGCGACGGGGCGCGGCCCAGGCGCGCTTTGACCGCCTCTATCCGCCCGGGCAGGGTTGCCAGGATCTCCGCTGAAAGGGTTTTCCCCTCAAGTATCTTCATGGTCATATTTTAAATAAAAAAGAGCGGCTGCCGGCCGCCCTTTTTTATGTCTAGTCCGCGTTTATTCCTCGTCTTCCACGTAAAGGGAGCCGCTGAGGTAGCCGGAGCCGCTGAGGCTGAAGAAGCTGGAGGACGGCCAGCCCGAGACGGAGATGCTGCCGTTCATTGTGGTGGAGCCGACCATCTTGCCGTTGCGGTAGAAGGTGACGTAGAGGTTGGGGTAGACGCTCTGGAAGACGTGCTGGTTGGGGCGCACCCACAGCGAGACCGAGGTGTTGACGTAGGTGTTGTTGCTGGTGACCTTGCCGGAAGAATCGCGGAAGGTGGCCCAGCCGGTCAGGTTCACGCTGGTGAAGCCGCCGTCGGTGCCGGGCATCCAGCCGTTGCCGTTGAGGTTCACGTAGCCGGAGACCTGCACGTAGCTGCTGCTCTTGGCCAGGCCCGGTTTCGGGGACTCGGGCAGCTTCAGGACGGGAGCGGAGACGCTCACCTGGTCGAGCGCGCAGCCCGTGTTGAGCGCGAACTCGGAAGCGTTAAGGCTGCCGGCTATGAAAGCGCAGGCCGCCGCTAAAATAAGTTTTTTCATTGTACCCTCCATTACCAATAGCCCTATTATATCAAACTTAACCCGGCTTCCGGGCCCTGGCCAGGGCGCGGCCGGCGTCTATCCTCCCCCGGTCGGAAAAGGCCGCGCGCCCGGCCCGTTCGTAGGCCCGCTCCGCTGCCGCCCTGTTCCCCGAGTGCTCCAGCGCCGCCCCCAAATTCATCAGCGCGGAAAAGTTTTCCGGCCCGGCGGCGGCCGCTTCGAAATCCGCCAGCGCGCCCGCCGCGTCCCCCGAGAGGCTCCTGAGCACGCCGCGGTTATTGAGCAGCATTGATGAGCCCGGGTGTTCCCGCAGCGCCAGTGACGCCGCGGCCAGCCCTTCGCTATACGCTTTCGCCTCCTGCAGGGCGTGCAGTGTTTCGGCCCAGCCCTGCTCGCCCATCCCTCCGGCGGCGGCGGCCGCCCGGGCCAGGCGCACCGCGGCCGGGCCGTCACCCCTGCGGGTCCAGGCCAGCGCCCCGGCGGCAAGAGGATAGGGGTGTCCCTTCAGGCGTTCTGCCGCCGCGGCCAGGGCGGGGGCGCTGAAGTCTTCCTGCTCCAGGAGTATCAGAGCGTAGGAGAAATTATCCGGGTCCGCCGCGGCCAGCCTGCGCGCCGCGGCCAGCCTGCCGGCGCCGTCCGACAGGAAGGCCTCGGCGGCGGCCCGGGCGGCGGGCCCGCAGCCGGCGCCGCAATGCGTGTCGAAAGTTGAAACCGTTTGCGCCGGCTCAAGGCGCAGCGCCAGGAGCAGCCCTAATTCGCCCTCCGTTCCCGCCGGAGGTGCCTTGCCGGAGAGCAGTTCGGCGGCCAGTTCCCGCGCGGCTGCGCCCAGCGCGGCCTCAGTCTGCGGCAGGTCCCGCGCCAGTTCACGGCGCAGCGCGGCCAGTTCGCGCTTTTCAGCGCCGGTAAGAACGGCCGTCCAGCCGAGCTGCAGGGCGCGCAGCTTCGGCGTCAGGGGAGCCAGGCCAGAAAGCCGCCGCAAGGCCACGGCGCGTTTTTCCGGGGGCAGGTAGGCCAGGGCGGCGGCCAGGTCCAGGTCCCAGAAGGTGCGGTTGGTCTCTTTCAGCCGCGCCAGGTGGCCTGCGTCTTCCGCGCGCGGCGGGCCTTTTATGGAATTCTTTTCAGAGCGCCAGATCTCCAGCGCCTCAGCGTACGCCGCTCCGGCCTCCGCCTGCCGCCCCAGCTCCAGTTCCCGCATGAGTTTTACCAGCAGCAGCTCGTAGCGGTTCTCCAGCTGCGGCGGCCCGGCGGGCGCGGCGGCTTTCAGCACCGAGGTAATATAGCAGAGGTCTGGAGCGCCGGAGAGGGCGCACGCCTGCTCCAGGCTGGCCAGTCCCCTGGCCGTCAGGTCCAGGGCCAGCAGCGCCTCGCCTTTCTTCCTGTACAGCCAGGGATCGCCGGGATATTTCTTCAGCCCCAGTTCGGCCGCTATCAGCGGCGGTCTGGAGGCGCCCGGGTAGCGCCAGACCACGCCCAGCGTCAGCGCGGCGGCCAGCAGCGCCAGCGCGAACAGCGGCGGAGTAAAATAGTCGCGGCCCGGCTTTCCCCCGGGAATTATTTTTTTAAGCAGCTCCCAGGCCCCTCCGGCGGCCAGCAGCGCCAGCGCGTAGCGCAGCGGCTGGAAATAGCGCTCTTCGATGGAGAGCAGGCAGTGGATGAGGATGAAATAGGCGCTGAAGAAAGCCAGGAAGCGGGCCTCGGTCTTTTTGCGGCCCAGGAGCAGCCCGGCGGCTGCCAGCAGGAATAATACCGGGAACATCAGCAGGACATGGCCCAGTCTCCTGGCCACGGCCAGGGCGTAGCGGCCGGGGTTCTCCAGCACGGTCTTCACCGCCCAGGGGTAGACGCTCTCTTCGCGCGAAAGTCCGGCGAAGGCCCGCGCGTCGCCCTCTATGGTGAAGACTATGCCGCTGGCGCCGGTTATAACATTGCAGGCAGGCCGGCCCTCCTCGAATAAGATGGTTTTGCCGAACAGCGAGTGGTTCAGCCGCGCCCAGGGGACCAGGAGCAGCCAGGCGCAGGCCAGGAAGACGGCGGTAGAGACCAGCCAGGTCTTAGGCCGGGGCTTCAGCGAAAAATACTGGAAGAGCGCGGCCAGCGGCGGAAAGGCGAAGAGGGGCGAGCGCACCAGCAGCGTGAAGCCGGCGGCCAGCCCGGCCAGGGCCGCGGCCCCGGTCCCCCCGGCGGCCTGCCGCTTGAGCTCCAGGTCCAGGAAGAGCAGCAGCAGCAGGGAGTAGAGGGCCTGCTCCGCTTCCGGCGAGGCGCAGGTGATGCCCGCCAGCGCGGCCGCCAGCGCGAAGACGGCGCCGCGCGCCCGGCCCCCTCCGCGCGCTCCCAGGGCGTAAGCCGGCAGGCAGAGCAGCAGGCCCGCCAGCCGCGCCAGCCACGACGGGTCGAAGCCCAGGTGTGAGGCTGCGGCCGCCGCCAGGCTGGGCAGCGGCATGCTGAAGCTGGCGGCTTTGTCCGCTGCGGCGTGAAGGAGTATTTCTCCCCTGTCGGCGTAATAGGAGAAGTTCTGCACCGAGGGCGGAACCTTGCCCCAGAAAGCCCAGGCCGCCAGGGCCGCGGCCGCCGCGGCGGCGGCCAGGAAAAATGCTTTCTCACGCCGGGTTTTCTTCATAAGTTTTTTTTATTGTACTATATAAAAAGAAGCCGGCCGGCGGCCCGCGCGCCGGCGCCAAAGGACAATATGGAAAGGATAACCGAACACCCCGTTCTCCAGCCGGAAGAGCGGAAAACCGTGAAATTCACTTTCGACGGGAAAACCTGCGAGGCGCTGGAGGGCGAGATGATCTCCAGCGCGCTCTACGCCAACGGGATAAAGATCTTCAGCCGGCACAAGAAGGACGACGCCCCGCAGGGCATCTTCTGCGCCAACGGCCAGTGCGCCCAGTGCTCGGTCATCGCCGACGGGCTGACCGTTAAGTCCTGCGTGACCGCGGCCCGCGAGGGCATGCGCGTGGAGACGCTGCGAGGCGAGGCCCGCCTGCCGCGCGTGGCCTGCGTGCAGGAGTTCGGCCGCGTGGAGGAGCTGGACTTCGACGCGCTCATCATCGGCGCCGGACCTTCGGGCCTGGCGGCCGCGGCCGAGCTGGGCCAGCTGGGCGTCAAAACGCTCATCATCGACGACAAGGACCGCTTCGGCGGCAAGCTGGTGCTGCAGACGCATAAATTTTTCGGCTCTGTGGAAGACTGCTACGCCGGCACCCGCGGCGTGGACATCGCGGGCAAGCTGGAAGACCAGCTCAAGGATTATCCCTCCGTGCAGGCCTGGGCCAACGCCACCTGCCTGGCCGTGTTCTCCGACAAGAAGGTGGGCGTGCTGCGCGGCGACAAGTATTACCTGATCAGGCCCAAGGCCGTTATCAGCGCCACCGGCGCCCGCGAGAAATCCCTGGCCTTTCCCGGCAATACCCTGCCCGGCGTCTACGGCGCCGGCGCCTTCCAGACGCTGGTCAACCGCGACCTTGTGCGGCCGGCCAAGCGGCTCTTCATCGTCGGCGGCGGCAACGTGGGGCTGATAGCGGCCTACCACGCCCTGCAGGCCGGCATCGCCGTGGTCGGGCTCATAGAGGCCCTGCCCAAATGCGGCGGCTACAAGGTGCACGAGGACAAGATAAAGCGCCTGGGCGTGCCGGTATACACCCGCCACACCATACTGCGCGCGGACGGCAAGGAGAGCCTGGAATCCGTGACGATAGCCGAAGTGGACGAAAAGTTCAAACCCCTGCCCGGCACCGAGAAAAAATTCGCGGCCGACACGCTGCTGATAGCCGTGGGCCTTTCCTCCGTGGACGAGTTTCACGCCCAGGCCCGGGAGGCCGGCATGGAGGCTTTCGTCTGCGGCGACGCCGAAGAGATAGCTGAAGCCTCGGCCGCCATGTTCAGCGGCAAGATCACCGCGCACAAGGTGCTCAAGTCGCTCGGGGTGATGGCCGCGCCGGTGCCGGAGTTCTGGTTCGACCGGCTCCAGGTCCTGAAATCACGCCCCGGCGTCACCAAGGAGCCGGCGAAGAAGGACCACGACAAGCAGGTCTACCCCGTGCTGCATTGCCGCCAGGAGATCCCCTGCAACCCCTGCGTGACCGTCTGCCCCAAGAAATCCATCAAGCTCTCCGGCGAGAGCATCATGAATACGCCCCGGTTCACCGGGGACTGCATAGGCTGCTTCAAGTGCCTGCTCATCTGCCCCGGCCTGGCCGTGACCATAGTGGATTACCGCAAGGACCCGGCCAATCCTTCGGTGGCCCTGCCTTTCGAGATAGGCCGCGGTTTGGTCAAGAAGGGCGACCGCGTGCTGCTGACCGGCTGGGAAGGCGCAGAGCTCGGCGAGGCCGAGGTAATAGACGTAAAAGACTTCAAGGCCGAGAACACGCTGATCGTCATAGTGAAGTCCACCCCGGAGATCGCGGACCTGGCCGTGTCCCTGAAGCTTTTCCCCGCCGAGGCCGGAGTTAAAACCCCGGCCGAGCTGGCCAAGTCCGACGATGAAACGGTGATCTGCCGCTGCGAAAGGGTGAGCCTGGGCGAGATACGCCGGGCCATACGCGCCGGCACGCGGGACCTGAACCAGCTGAAAGCCGTCACCCGGGCCGGCATGGGCGCCTGCGGGGCCAAGACCTGCTCGGCCCTGCTGCTCAATATCTTCCGCAGCGAGGGCGTGGACCTCAAGACGGTCACGGGCTTCACCAGGCGGCCGCTGTTCGTGGAGGCGCCGCTGGGCGTCTTCTCCGGAGTGAAATGCCGCACCGAGGCCGATGAAAAAGCCAGCTGGAGCGGATTTTAGGAGAACATATGGCTGAAAACAATTACGACGTCATTATCATAGGCGCGGGCAGCATTGGTACCCCGCTGGCTATGGCGCTGGCCAAGCGCGAGCTGAAGACCCTGGTGCTGGAGGCCGCGGCCTCCCCGGGGCAGGGGCAGAACAAGTGCGCCATAGGCGGCCTGCGGGCCACGCATTCTGACGGCTCCAAGATAAAGGCCTGCCTGCGCAGCCTGAAGATCTTCTCCACCTGGCACAAGGAGCACGGCGACGATATAGGCTGGATAAAGGGCGGCTACCTGTTCCCGGTATATACCGAGAACGACGAGCGCGTCCTCAGGGAACTGCTGAAGGTGCAGCGCGGCTTCGGCCTGAACATCGACTGGATAGGCCCGGAGAAGGTGCGGGCGCTGGTGCCCGGCATCGCCGACAAGGATCTGCGCGGCGGCACTTACTCTCCCGACGACGGCTCCGCCTCCCCGCTGCTCTCCGTCAACGCCTTCTACCGCCGCGCCGTCAAGCTGGGCGCGGAATTTCATTTCCACGAGCCGGTGAAGGAGATCCTCTCCGAGAACGGGGAAGTGAAGGGCGTGCGCACCCCGCTCGGGCGCTACGACGCCAAGTGGGTGGTCAACGCCGCCGGCGCCGAGGCCGCCGCCGTCTCGGACCTGGCCGGGATAAAGGTGCCGGTGAACCCGGACTGCCACGAGGCGGGCATCACCGAGCCGGCAGCCCGGTTCTTCGACCCGATGGTGGTGGATATACGCCCCGGGGACAAGTCCAAGAATTATTATTTCTACCAGAACTGGGAAGGGCAGATAGTGTTCTGCCTCACCCCGCAGCCGCCCATCTGGGGCCATGACCGGCGCTCCACTTCGGAGTTCCTGCCGGAGATCTCGCGCCGCATGATCTCGCTGATGCCCAATCTGGCCACGCTGAAGGTGCGCCGCACCTGGCGCGGCCTCTACCCCATGACCCCGGACGGTTTCCCGGTGGCGGATTTCCCCGCCGCGCTGAAGGGCTACGTGCTGGCGGTGGGCATGTGCGGGCAGGGCTTCATGCTGGGGCCCGGCCTGGGCGAGGCGCTGGCCGCGCATATGGCGGGCCAGCCCTCCGAAGAGGACAGGGATATCCTCGCCGGCTTCAAACTGGAGCGCAGCTTCGCCGGCCAGGAAAAGCTGAAGTAGGGCGCCTCCCGCCCGGCAAGGCCCGCCCGCCAATAGCGGAGCGGGCCTTTTGCTATAATAATTTACCGACCGGTAAAATATTTGCAATAAAACCGGCCCCCTGCGCGTTGTACTGTAGACGCGGCACTACATAACCTATGAATATACTTAAAACCTTCCTCATGATCGCTGCCCTGGCCCTGGCGGCCTGCCCGGCCGCGGCCGGGCAGGACCTGGCGCTTACCTGGGACGAGGCGCGCAAGCTGGCCCTGCAGCATAACCCCTCGGTCAAGGCGGCCCTGGCCTCGATGGAGCAGGCCGGCTCCAGCTACCTGGCCAGCCTGAATTCCTATTTCCCGTCCGTCAGCGTGTCGCACGGCGTCAGCCGCAGCGGCGGCGACCTCCGCGACCCCTCCAACAGCTGGAGCGCCTCCATCTCGGCCTCCGAGGACCTGCTCAACCTCAGGACCGTTTCCACCGTGAAGAGCAGCCGCATCTCCAAGGAGAAGGCGGAGGCCGACTACCTGGCCGCCTCGGCTTCGGCCCGCCAGGCCCTGACCGGGGCTTTTACCGACCTGCTGTTCGCCCAGCGGCGCGTGGACGTGCAGAAGAAGATCCTGAATATCCGCGTGGAGAACGCCAAGCTGCTGCAGCTGAAGTACGAGAGCGGCATGGAGTCCAAGGGCAACGCGCTCTACACCGCCGCGCTGGCCGAGAACGCCGCCGTCTCCGTGAGGAAGGCCGAGCGCCAGCTGACCGCGGCCCAGCGCGCGCTGCTCGAGGCCATCGGCCTTGAGGGCGTCAGGCAGGTAAAGGCCCTGGGGGATATCAGCGTGCCGTCCTACTCGCTGGCGGACAGCGAGGTGGAGAACGCGCTTGAGCAGTCCCCGCGCATCGTGTCGGCCAAAAAGACTTTGGAAGCCGCCAAAGAGCGCGCCGCTTCGGCCCGCTATTACGCCTACCCCACGCTGCGGGCCAGCGGGTCCTACGGCTGGACCGGCGACAGCGAATTCCCCGAGAACAAGAGCTGGTCCATGGGGCTCAGCCTGAGCCTCCCCCTCTTCTCGGGCGGGCCCACCTACTATTTCAACAACCTCTCGGCCAATAAGAAGGCCCTGACGGCGGCCGAGGAGAACTACAGGGCGGCGCGTATCTCGCTGGCCGCCTCGCTGCGCACCGGCTACGAGGATTACCAGAGCTCGGCCGAGACCGCGCTGGCCAGCGCCTCGCTGCTGAGGGCCAACGAGGAGCGCTACAAGGAAGCCCAGATCAAGTACATGGCCGGCAAGATCAGCTTCCTCGACCTGGAGAACGTGGAGCAGAATTTCGTGGACTCCGACCTGAACCAGCTGGATTACGCGCGCACGGCCCACAGCCGCAAGGCGTCGCTGGAGCAGCTGCTGGGCGTGGGCGTGGAGAAATAAAGGGAACCATATGAAAAAGATCATCATCGTGCTGGTTATAGCGGCGCTGGCGGGCGGCGGGTGGTACGCTTTCAAGAGCAAGAACGGCAAGAGCAAGCCCCGGTACCGGCAGGCGCAGGCCGAGCTGCGGGACCTTTCCGAAATGGTGGACACCACCGGCGTGGTGCAGCCCGAGAACCGCGTGGAGATACAGCCCTCCTCCGGCGGCCGCATCGAGGAGATCCTGGTGGAGGAAGGCGAGCAGATCCGGGCCGGCGAGGTGCTGGCGCTGATGAGCTCGTCGGACCGCGTGGCCATCCTGGACGCCGCGCGCGCCTCCGGCGACGACCAGTACGCGCAGTGGAAGGAAACCTACAAGCCGATCAAGGTGATCTCGCCGATAGACGGCACCCTGATACTCCGGAACGTGGTGGAGGGGCAGACCGTGGGCGCCAACACCGTCCTGTTCGCCATCTCCGACAAGCTGATAGTCTCGGCCAGCCTCGACGAATCCGATATCGGCCGTCTCAAGCGGGGGCAGCGCGCCACCATCGTGCTGGACTCCTACCCCGACAAGCCGGTCAAGGGCACCATCTTTAAGATCCTCGACGAGGGTACCACCAAAAACAACGTGGTCACCTATACCGTGAAGATCCGGCCTGACCGCGTCCCCCCCTTCTTCCGCTCGCAGATGACCGCCAATATCAAGGTCAGCGTGTCCGAGCGCAAGGACGTCCTGCTGCTGCCGGCCGCGGCCATCGTCACGGACCCGGCCGGCGAGACTGCCGTGATAACGGAGCTGAAGGACGGGCAGCCGGTCTACGCCCGCGTGGAGACGGGGCAGAACGAAGGGGACCTGGTGGAGATAGCCTCCGGCCTGTCGGCGGGCGACAAGGTGTATTTCCAGATGCGGGGCTACTCCTCGCAGGTGGACTCCTCCGGCAGCAACCCGCTGATGCCCAAGCGGCCGTCGATGAACAGGCAGCAGCAGCGGGCGGTCAGCGGGCGCTGACGTCCGCCCCCGCGGCAGAAGAAGATTTTATGATCGAACTTAAAGGCATCAAGAAGGTCTACCAGATGGGCGGGGAGCCCCTGGAAGTGCTCAGGGGCGTGGATCTCTCCATCAAAGAGGGCGAGTTCGTCGCCATCATGGGCCCGTCGGGCTCGGGCAAGTCCACGCTGATGCACATCCTCGGCCTGCTCGACCGGCCGAGCGCCGGTTCGTTCAAGCTGTTCGGCCGCGAGGTCTCCGAGCTCGACGACGTGGAACTGAGCTACCTGCGCGCCCGCATCCTCGGCTTCGTCTTCCAGCAGTTCAATTTGCTGCCGCGCATCACCGCCGCCGCCAACGTAGCGCTGCCGCAGATCTACCTGGGCGAGAAAGCCCGCCCGCACGAGGCCAAAAAATACCTGGACCAGGTCGGCCTCGGCGACCGCACGGGCCATAAGCCCAACCAGCTCTCCGGCGGCCAGCAGCAGCGCGTGGCCATCGCCCGGTCGCTCGTCAACGACCCCAAGATCATCTTCGCCGACGAGCCCACCGGCAACCTGGCCTCGGCCCAGGCCGAAGAGATCATGCAGATCTTCCGCAGGCTCAACGACGAGAAGGGCATCACCATAGTGATGGTGACGCACGAGCCCGACATCGCCGCCTGGGCCGACCGCGTGATCAAGCTGAAGGACGGCCTCATTACCGAGGACGTGGTCAGGAAGGCCCCGGCCGTGCAGGTGAAGGAGATCAAGCGCCTCCATATCCCCAAGACTTTTTTTCTGAGCTGGCGCGAGGTGGCTGAAAACCTGGCCTCCTCGCTCTCCTCCATCATCAGCAACAAGACCCGCTCGCTGCTGACGATGCTGGGCATCATCATAGGCGTGGGCGCGCTGATAGCCATGCTGGCCGTGGGCACCGGCGCGCAGAAGGCCATACAGAAGCAGATGTCCTCCCTGGGCACCAACCTGCTGGCCGTGATGCCGGGCATCTTCAGGCAGGGCGGCGCCAGCATGGGCGCCGGGGCCGTGACCAGGCTGACCATGGATGACGCCAAGGCCCTGGCGGAGATAGAGAGCATCTCCAGGTCGGACGCTAACGTTTCCGGCGGGGCCCAGGTGGCCTACGGGGCCAAGAACCTGCGCACCTCCGTCAATGGCGTAGGCGCGGTCTACGCCTCCATGCGCAATTCCCAGCCGTATTACGGCCGCTTCTTTTCCGACGCCGAGGGCCGGCGCCTGGCCAAGGTGGCCCTGCTGGGCAACACCGTGGTGAAAGAGCTGTTCGGGGGCGAGAACCCGGTTGGCAAGACCATCAAGATCAATCGCAAGAATTTTACGGTCATAGGCGTGCTGCCGCTCAAGGGCGCGCAGGGGCCGCGCGACCAGGACGACGTGGTGGTGATCCCGCTGCAGACCGCCATGAAGGTGGTGCTGGGCAAGAATTACGTGGATTCCATCTGGCTGGAGGTCGCGGACTACTCCAGCATGGACCAGGTGCAGACCGACGTGAAGGCGCTGATGCGCAAACGCCACAACGTACCCGCCCACAAGGACGACGACGTGATGCTGATGAACATGGCCGAGCTGCAGACTATGCTGACCGGCACCATCAAGACCTTCAGCACGCTGCTGGGCATGATAGCCGGCATCTCGCTGATCGTCGGCGGCATCGGGATCATGAACATCATGCTCGTCAGCGTCAGCGAGCGCACCAAGGAGATAGGGCTGCGCAAGGCCATAGGCGCTACCAGTCGCGCGGTGCTGCTGCAGTTCCTCATCGAGGCGGTCATCGTTTCCGTGGTGGGCGGCGTTATCGGCATCCTGATCGGCGCGGGCAGTTCGCTGCTGCTCTCCAAGATCTCGGGCTGGGCCGTCTACATCTCGCCTTTCTCGGTGGCCCTGGCCTTCGGCTTCTCGGCCGGCGTGGGCATAGTGTTCGGCTTCTGGCCGGCCAAGAAAGCGTCCCTGCTTTCGCCTATAGAGGCCCTCCGTTACGAGTAAGGCATAATTTGATATATTATCAAGACCCCGGGCAAGACCCGGGACGGAACCTGGTTTTCTGGAGGCACCTATGGTAAGCGTTCAGGTAAAATGTCCCCATTGCGGCAAGGCGCTGATGAACTCGGCCAAGAAACTCGACGGCGTTCCGTCCATCGAGGTCAACCTGACCTACGCCGGCAAGCACGCCCCCCTCTACCTCAGCTCCCTTTACGGCAGCTATAAAGTCGAGACCGAGCTCAACATGCCCGCGGGCAAAGTGGCCGGTTTCCGCTGCCCTCACTGCAAGGTCGACCTGAAGAGCACCCGCAAGTGCGACGCCTGCTCCTCCCAGATGATAGCTTTTGAACTGAAGGCCGGCGGCCAGGTGCAGATCTGCTCGCGCCGCGGCTGCAAGAAGCACGTACTGGAATTCCAGGACCCCGCCGGCGAACTGCAGGCTTTCTACAAGTCCTACCTGAAAGCGCTTAAGTAAGCGCCGCCGAACGAACGGGGGTCAGGTCTTTACTTTTGACCTCGGCCCCCGTTCTCGTTCCAGGAACATGGTTTTAGAGCTAGGTCAAAAGTAGAGACCTGACCCCATGAACAATAGTTTCTTCCGCACGCATAAAGTGCTGGCCCTGCTGCCGCTGCTGCTGATGGGCGCCGGCGTCTGGTACTTTATCCGGGTCCGCGCGCCCGGCGCCGGGCAGGAGGCCCCCGCGGTGGAAACTGCCAGGATCTTCGCGCAGAAGCCCGCCGCCCAGGCCGCCGCTCCCGCTGCTCCCGCCGTTCCCGAACCCTTATCCTCCGGCGAGGCGGCCGCCAGGCTCCCGGAAGCCTATGACCCGAAAGCCGGCCTGGACATACAGGGCTCGCGGTCCTTCAACAGCCAGGTGACCAGCGCGCTGAAACTGATCTGGATGTCCGACCGCGAGACTTTCCTCTACATCAGGAAAAACCTTTCCATCGTGCGCAACGAGACGCAGACCGGCTTTTACCTGGAGAACGGCCGGCCGGTGGCCGCCCTTTCCAGCGCCCACGCCTTCCGCTCGCTCACCTGGTGCGCCGGCGTCATAGCCCACCAGGCCTGGCACGCCTCCTACACCGCCAACAAGAAGAAGAGGCGGTCTAAAAAGTACACGCCGCCGCCGCCCGGAGAGAGCAGCGAGCTGCAGGTGGAGGCCAACCCCGCGCGCCTGGACTACGCTGGCATGGATGCGATACTTTACATAGAGGACAAGGCTGCGGCGTTCCAGCTGGAAGTCCTGAGGAAGGTGGGGGCCCCGGCCAGCGAGACCGGGCCGCTGTTCCGCCGCGCCCCGCGCGACTTCCACCTGTCCCACGACGGCAATTACGCCATCAAGCCGTGACCGCCCTGCTGCGCCCGCTGCAAATAGGGCAAGTCGGACTTAAAAACAACCTGGCGCTGGCCCCCATGGCCGGCATCACCAACGCCGCCTTCCGCATTTTAGCCGCGGGCGGCGGCGCCGGGCTCGTCGTGACCGAGATGGTTTCGGCCGAAAGCCTGAAATACGCCAATAAAAAATCCTTCAGGATGCTGGAGCTGCTGCCCGGCGAGCGGCCGGCCGCCATACAGCTCTTCGGCGCCGACCCGGCGTCGATGGCGCTGGGCGCCCAGGCCGCAGAGCGCGCCGGGGCAGATCTCGTGGACATAAACGCGGGCTGCCCGGTGAAGAAGGTGCTGCGCTCCGGCGCCGGGGCCGCGCTGATGAAGACCCCGCTGCTGCTGGGCGACATAATTTCGCGCATGGTGAAAAGCGTCAAGGTCCCCGTCACGGTAAAGTTCCGCGTGGGCCTGGAGGCCGGCGAGAACCTGGGGCCGCTGCTGGCCAGGATCGCCGAAGAATCCGGCGCCTCCGCGATTACCCTGCACGGCCGGCCGGCCTCGCAGTTCCATACCGGCCCCATAGACCTGGAAGCCGTGGCGGCGACGGCCGCCGCGGTAAAGATCCCTGTTTTCGGCAACGGCGGCGTGGAGAATTCCGAGGGCGCCCGCGCCCTGCTGGAGGCCGGCTGCGCCGGGGTGGCCGTCGGGCGCGCCGCCATCTTCAACCCCGCGATCTTCAGCGAGATCGCCGCCGGACTTTCCGGCGGTTCCGTGCCGCCCCCTTCCGGCGCCGACCGCATGCGGCTCTTCCTGCGCTTCCTCGAGCTGAACGCCGGCCTCTACGGCGAGGAGCGCGGCCTGACCCGGGCGCGCAAGCTGGTGGGCTACTGGCTCAAAGGCCTGCCCGGCGCCTCCGGTGCGCGGAGCGCCTTCATGCGGCTTAAAACCCTTAAAGAGGCCGAAGAGCTTTTGATACAATATACGAAGTAAAACCCCGCAAAGGCCCCTTTATGACACAGGTTGAAACCCCGGAAACCCCGCTGATGCAGCAGTACCAGGCGCTCAAGAGCGCCTATCCGCACGCCCTGCTTTTTTTCCGCCTGGGCGACTTCTACGAACTTTTCTTCGACGACGCCAGGACCGCCAGCGCCCAGCTGGGCCTTACGCTGACCGCCCGCCAGAGCGTGCCGATGTGCGGCGTCCCGCACCATTCGGCCTCCGCCTATATCGCCCGCCTGCTGTCGGCCGGGCACAAGGTGGCAATCTGCGAGCAGGTGGCGCCCTCCGGAGACGTGAAGAAGACCAAGCTTTTCAAGCGGGAAGTGGTGCGCCTGATCACCCCCGGCACCGTGGTGGAGGACGAGCTGCTGCAGCCGCGCTCCAGCCGCTATTTGGTGGCGCTAGACCTCGATATCGTGGGCTGGGGCCTGGCTTCCTTCGACGCCTCCACCGGCGATTTCCTGGCCACCCAGAACCTCAACGACCCCGACCTCTACCAGCTGCTGTCCTTCATTTCCAAGACCGGCCCCGCCGAGATCCTGGCCGATTCCAAGACCATCAAAGAAATCAACAAGCGCGGCCTGGATTTTACCCCGGTGCCGGTGACCGAGTACGTCCGCGCCGACGCCTCCCAGCCGGCCTGGGCGGCGCAGTCCGTCTGGCAGAACCACAAGCTGGCCATGAAGACCGCGCTGAAGGTCACCTCCTACGTGCGGCAGACCCAGCCGGGTCTCAAAGAGGTCTTCGCCCCTTCTTATTACGAGCCGGCCAACCGCCTGCAGCTCGACGAGTCCGCCATCAAGACGCTGGAGCTGGTCTCCAGCCCCGACGGAGACGATTCCAAGACCCTTTGGGGCGTGCTGGACCTGTGCCGCACCTCCATGGGCTCGCGCCTGCTGCGCCGCTGGCTGCTGGAGCCGCTGACCGACCTGCGCGAGATCCAGTCCCGCCAGGGCTTCACGGCCTTCCTGGCCGAGGGCCGCGAGGCCCGCGAGCAGCTGGGCGACATCCTGGCCCAGGTGCCCGACATCGAGCGGCTGCTCGGCCGCGTGATCAACCTTTCCGCCTCGCCGCGCGACCTGGGCGCCGTGCGCAAGGCGCTGACGCAGCTGCCGCGCCTGAAGCTGCTCTTAAGCTCGGCCGGCTTCTTCGAATGCGCGCCCGAGCTGGCCTCCCGCCTGGACGCCGGCACGCACGCCCTGAACAGCCTGCGCGCCGAGCTGGAGCGGGCGCTGGCCGAAACTCCCCCCGCGCGCCTCTCCGACGGCGGCGTGATCCGCGAAGGCTACAGCCCCGAGCTGGACGAACTGCGCCTGGTGCGCCGCGACAGCCAGAAGCTGCTGACCGACATAGAGCTGAAAGAGAAGGAAAAGACGGGCATTCCCACGCTGAAGGTGGGCTACAACAGCGTCTTCGGCTATTTTATAGAGGTTTCCAAGGCGCAGTCGCAGAAGGTGCCGCATTATTTCGTGCGCAAGCAGACGCTGGTCAACGCCGAGCGCTACATCACCGAGGACCTCAAGACCCTCGAGGACAAGATCCTGGGCGCCGAGGAAAAGATGTCCAAGCTGGAGTCCCACCTCTTCGGGCAGCTGCGCGAAAGGGTGAAGTCCTCGCTGGGCGAGATAAAGACCTTCGCCTCCTGCGCCTCCGAGCTGGACGTTTTCTTCGCCCTCTCCGAGAGCGCCGTGCGCTACGAGTTCTCCCGCCCGAGGGTCAACTCCGGCGACCTGCTGAAGGTGGAGGAGGGCCGCCACCCCGCCGTGGAGCGCTTCCTGCCCGCCGGCACCTTCGTCCCCAACGACCTGGAGCTGGGCGGCTCCGACGGCAGGGTGATCATCCTCACCGGCCCCAACATGAGCGGCAAGAGCGTCTACCTGCGGCAGTCCGCCGTGGTGGTCATCCTCGCCCAGATCGGCTCCTTCGTGCCCGCGCGCGCGGCCGAGGTGGGCGTGGTGGACCGCATCATGACGCGCATCGGCGCGCAGGACCGCATGGCAAGGGGAGAATCCACCTTCATGGTGGAGATGCGCGAGACTTCGGCCATCATGCGCCTGGCCACCCCCAAGAGCCTGATCCTGCTCGACGAGGTGGGCCGCGGCACTTCCACCTTCGACGGCATCTCCATCGCCTGGGCCGTGGTAGAGCACCTCTACAAGCCCGAAGGCGGCCCCAAGGTGCTGTTCGCCACGCATTACTTCGAGCTGACCGAGCTGGCCGAGAAGTTCGCCGGCATCAAGAACTGCAATATCGCCGTGAAGGAATGGACCAACGCACTCGGCAAGACCGAGGTGGTGTTCCTGCACAAGATAGCCTCCGGCCCGGCCGACAAGTCCTACGGCATCCACGTGGCCCAGCTGGCCGGCCTGCCCGAGAGCGCGCTGGCCCGCGCCCGCGAGATCCTGCACGTCCTCGAGACCAAGGGCGACATCCGCGTGGAGTCCGGCGACGAGAACCAGACCCCCATGCTGCCCATCTTCTCCGGCCATCCGGTGATAGACGAGCTGAAGATGTGCGACGCCGACAACATGACGCCGCTGCAGGCGCTGTCGGCCATAACCGACTGGAAGAAGCGGCTTAAAGACTAGGTTTGAAGCGGCGTATTTCCGACTTAATCCTGAATACGATATAGGCGGCCGAGTACAGGGCTCCCGGCAGCGCCGCGGCATGGGCCTCCGCCGCGCCGGGCGAGAGATTTTCTATATTCATGGCCATGTCCAGCGGGTTCAGCAATATGAGGCGCAGGACGAAGATGAGCTGCACGGCGCTCTCTAAAAGCGCGGCCGGCCGCGCGAAGGGCAGCCGGAGGTAGAGCGCCGCCCCCAGGCCTCCTTCCATCGTGTAAAAAGCCAGGTTCCCCCAGCCGTTGCCGCCGGTTATGGCCCCGGCGCGGAAGCCGGGCCAGATAAATGTTTCCAGCGCCAGCCAGAGCGGCGCCGCGTAATAAAAATAGTCCAGCCAGTTCTTTTCTTTGTCCATAAGACCCACCGGAAATACGGCCTAATGGCCCATACGGATCCGGTGTATAGTTATTATAATTTAAGGGTACAGGGAGGCTCAATGTTTAAAAGTCTTGCACTTTCCGCTTTATCGGTCCTGGTCCTGGCAGCACCTGCTTTCTGCCGGTCATTTACGCTCGAAACTGTTTCGGCCGGGAATTTTCCGCAGTCCGCCGCGCCCGCTGCGCCGCGCCCCGCGCCCGTTACCCCTCCCGGGGTGACGATAGCCAATTACACCACCGACGAAGAGTTCACCTTCGAGAGCGACGTGCAGCCCGCCCTGAACGCGCGCATCAACGCGCTGAAGGCCGCCGGCCTCACCACCTTGGGAGGCCGCGTGGTGGAGAATGGCAACGACTACAGCTTCGTTATAGAGTACCTGCCGACCGTGAAGGGCAATGCCGCCCTGCCGCCGGCCGTGCTGCTGGAAACCTATAAAAACGGCGCCTCCTATTGGCTGGAGCGCGAGGCCGAAGAGGCCATGAAGGCCTGCGCCGCCAATTTCCGCGCCGCCAAACTGCCCGTGCTGGGCTCCTTCCTCTACGAGATCGGCAACGACAACGCCTTCGCCGTGGATTACCTGGTCAGGAACCTGCTGCGCCCCGCGCAGGAATACGACGTGAAGTTTTTGACCTATACCGGCGGCAAGTTCACTTTCGAGAGCGAGGCCGAAAAGGCCGTGCCCTCGTATCTCGCGCTCTTCAAGCAGGCCGGCGTGCCGGCCATACGCGGCGCGGCCGTAAAGAGCGGCCGCGACTACGCCGTGCAGGTGGAATACGTGGTAAAGACCGGCAAGGCCGCGCCGCGCCCGCAGTATTCGGTGGCCCGCTACGACGCCCGCGAGACTTTTAATTTCGATAAAGAAGCGCTGGCCGCCTCCAAGGCCGCGCTGCCCGCTTTCGCCCGCGCCGGCGTGCCCCCGCTTTCGGCCGTAGTGCGCCCCGAAGGGCGCGACTACTCCTACAGCGTGGATTTCCTGGTGGGCAATATCTACCAGGCCGGCGGCGTGATCCCCTCGGCCGCGGTGCAGACCTACCAGGCCCCCGAGACCTTCACCTTCGACAGGGAGGCCGAAAAGGCCCTGGCCGAAAAAGTCGCCGCCTTCAACGCCGGCGGCCTGCCGGTCATAGGCTCTGCCGTCACCGGCGAGCTCGGCTCCTATACCTACGCGATAGATTATGTGGCCAAGGCCGGCTCGCAAAGCCCGGCGTATCCCCCTCCTCCCCAGTACTGAGCCCGGAGTTTATGAGCTGAACCCGGGCTCCGCGCCCGGGTTCTTTTTTTATGGAACAAAAGAGCCCTTTCGAGGGGATAAAGACCTACGGCAATTTCGGCCTCCTGTGGCTGTTCGCGGTCGTTATTTTGGCGGTGCAGGTGGCGTCGCTGCTGCTGATGGAGATCCCCGCCCGCGCCCTCGGGCTCAAGTTCGACACCTACGAAGCCTCCATACCGGGTTTTATCCTGACGGCTCTCGCCGCCTGGTCGCTGCTGGCGCACCTCGGTGTCGCCTGGCGCCAGGCCTGGCGCGACTGGCAGGCTAACGCCTGGGCCGACCTGCGCAAGGCGCTGCGCTATCTGCCGGGCTACGCCGGCGTGCTGCTGTTCATGGGGCTGGTCCTTGCCGCGGCCTATTACCTCTGGGGCGACGCTTTCGCGGGCCTTATGAAGCCCGTCTCGGCCTCCGGCGCTGAACAGGAGGCCAGCGTGAAGGCGATGGCTTTTTCCGCGCCGCGCTTCGCCCTGCTGCTGCTGGCCGCCTGCGTAGCGGCGCCGCTGGCGGAGGAATTATTCTTCCGCCGCATAGTTTTTGCCTCGTTCCGGGCCAGGAGGGGATTCTGGTTCAGCGCCTTCTGGTCCAGCCTGCTGTTCGCGCTCTTCCACGGCGGCAACGCGCCGGTCACGCTGCTGCCGGGTGTCTACTTCTGCTGGGTTTACGAAAAGGAGCGCCGCCTGCCGGCCAATGTCATGCTGCACGGCCTGGTAAACTTTTTCGCGGTGCTCTTTAGAACGTTCAGCTGAAGTATTGTAAAATCACCTTATGCCGGAAATAAAAGTCCTTCCTGAAGACGTGGTTTCCAAGATCGCCGCGGGCGAGGTGATAGAGCGCCCCGCCTCGGTGCTGAAGGAACTGATAGAGAATTCCCTGGATTCCGGCGCCTCCCGCATAGAGATAGAGCTGCAGAAGGCCGGCCGCGGCCTGATCCGGGTGCACGACGACGGGCGCGGCATGGACCGCGAGGACCTGCGCCTCTCGCTCGGCCGCCACGCCACCAGCAAGCTCAACACTTTCGAGGATATCTATTCGCTGGCCACCTTCGGCTTCCGCGGCGAGGCCCTTTATTCCATCTTCGCGGTGTCGCGCCTTAAGCTGACCTCGTTCAAGGCCGGCGCCGATTCCGGCTACACGCTGGAGGGCGAGGGCGGCCGCGTGATAGCGGAGCTGCCCGCCCCGCCGGTGAAGGGCACCACCGTGGAGGCCGCCGACCTTTTCTTCAACACCCCGGCCCGCGCCAAGTTCATGAAGAGCGACGCCGCCGAGCGCTCCCACCTCATCAAGGCCGTAGAGGAAGCGGCCCTCGCCAACCTCGGCGTCTCTTTCCGCCTGGTCATAGACGGCGCCGAGCTCCTGAACCTGCCGGCCCTGCCGGGCGGGCTGTGGGAGAACCTCAAGAACCGCGCAGCGGCCATCTTCGGCAAAAGCGTTTACTCCGGGCTGGTCCGCGTAGAGGGCAAGACCGCCGGCATGGCCGTCTACGGCCTGCTGTCGCGGCCCGACGCCCTGGCGGCCACGCGCGCCAACCAGCATTTCTTCGTCAACCGCCGCCCCGTGGGGTCCGTCCTGCTGCGCCAGGCGCTGTACCGCGGCTACGGCCATATGCTCACCGGCCGCCACCCGGCCGGCGCGCTGTTCGTGGAGCTGGACCCGGGCTCCTTCGACGCCAATATCCACCCGCAGAAGCGCGACGTGAAATTTTCCTCCGAGAACGAGATCTTCAAGACCATTTCCAACACCGTGTACGAGGAGCTGCTGAGCAAGCAGACGGCGGCCGTGACCATGACCGCCCCGGAGGCCGGCCGCCAGTTCACTGCGCCCGACGTGCCGGCCTACCGCGAGGCCGCCGCCCCGCCGCAGACGGCGGCCGAGACCGGCAGCCTGTTCGGGTCCGCTTCCGGGCCGGAGCCGCTGACGCCGCAGGACCACCCGGACTGGCGCGGCCGCGACCTGGCCTACCTCGGCCAGCTGGCCAAGAGCTATTTGCTTTTCGAGTCCGACGCCGGCCTGCTGGTGGTGGACCAGCACGCCGCGCAGGAGCGGGTGCTGTTCGAAAAATACCTCGGTGAATTTTCCAAGGGGGGCGTGCGGGTGCAGCCGCTGCTGGTGCCGCTCGAGGCGGAGCTGTCGCGCTCGCAGATGGAGACGGTTTTAAAATGGCGCGACTGGATGAAGACGGCGGGCTTCGAGATAGACCAGCGCGGCCCGGCCACGGCGCTGCTGCGCGCGGCCCCGGCGCTTTTCTATTTCACCCAGCCCGCCTTCGCCGAATTCCTGGGCTATTTGTCCGAGGTGCTCGGCGAACCGGAGGCGGCCGCCGAGGACCTGAAGCGCAGCGTCATCGCCACGATGGCCTGCAAGAAGTCCATCAAGGCCCACGATTTCGTGAAGCCGCAGGAGGCTTTGCGGCTGATGGAAGATCTGAAGAGGGCGAAGGACAGCTACCACTGCCCGCACGGGCGCCCCACGCTGTTCTACCTGTCGGGCGGCGACATAGCGCGCCGCTTCCAGCGCTCCGGCGCCTTATAATTTAAAATTTATAGGTGACGCCGGCCTGCTGGCGGGCGTTCATCTCTTTGCCGGTGTCGAAAGAGAAGTCGAATGCCCATTTATTGGCCGCGAAGCCCAGGCCGAAGGTCAGGCCTTCGGCGGGCCGGTCGAACTGGTAGCCCGACCTCATGCTGACGGTAAGCCCCATCCTCATTTCCATGTTGAGCTCGGCCCCCATCTGGAAATAGCCCCGGTCTTTGTACGCCCCTATCCAGTCCGCCGTGAACATGGCGTCGCTGTGGGTCAGGTCCGTGGACGGGTCCAGCAAGTTCGGCGGGTTGATATCCACGCGCCAGGCCGCGCCGAGCCGCTTCACCGCCGGGGCGGGGTCGCTGGCCTCTTCGAACTTGAAGCCGCTGCCGGAATTCATCAGGGCCGCCCCCAGCGTAAAACCTCCGCCGGGGGAATACAGCGCGCCGGCGTCGAAGAGCATGGCCGAAGCCGAGGCGGTTTCGGCCAGCTCTATCCTGACCCGCTTGAGCGTGGCGCCGGCGCCGAAGCGCTCGCTGAACCTGTAGGCGGCCGAGGCGTAAACGGCGCTGTCCGTCTCGGCGTTTACCCTGCCGGTGACGCCGCCGGTCAGGTTGAGCGCGATGTCCCCGGCGTTGAAATGCATGTAGCCGGGGGTCAGCACCAGCGGGCCGAACTTGAGCGGCGCGGCCAGGAAACTGTGCCCCGCGTCCTCGAAGCCGCGCAGGTAACTGGCGGTCACCGAAAAACCATCAGCAAAAGCCAGCGCGCCGGGATTGTAATTGAGGCTCTCCGGGCTGCCGGGCACGGCGGTGAAGGCCTGGCCCAGGGCGGCGGAGCGCGCGCCCAGCGGCGCGTTCAGCGACGGGGCGGCGGTGAGCCCCGGCTCGGCCGAGGCGCGGCCGGCGCAGGCGGCCCAGGCCGCCAGCGAAAGCGAGAGTATTTTTAGCGCCGTCTTCGTCATTTTATCAGCACTATCTTCTCGGTGCCGTTAAGCTTGGGCCCGGTCACGTGCAGCAGGTAGAGGCCGCTGGCCGCCGTCCTGCCGCCGTCCGTCTTGCCGTCCCAGAATAGCGTCTTGGTCCCTACGGCCGCCGGGCCGCTGAAAAGCTTCCTGACCAGCCCGCCGTTAATGGTGTAGATGTCCACCTTTACGTCCCCGGCTTTGTAGATCGTGATGTCGACCCTGGCCGACCCGCCGCGCAGCGGCCTGAAAAGGTTGTCGGTAAGGACGGTGAAGCCGGGCCTGAAATCCACCCGCAGCACATTGGACATGCCTGCCGACCTGCCGCCGGGATTGGTGACGCTGACGCTGTAGAGGCCCAGCGCCGCGCCCAGCGGGGTGGTGGCCACCGTGAGCTGCGTATCCGATACGCGCGTGACCGAGGTGACGGGGATGGCGCCCGGGGCGCCGGCCAGGGCGGCCGTGTTCAGGCCCGGCTGGAAGATCTCCCCGTACACCGTGAAATTGGTCGGGCCGTCGTTGTCGTAGACCAGGTTCGGCGTGAAGCCGGTGACGACGGGCGACCTGGTCAGGGCGCTGTAGACGTAATCCGTGGCCGCCTGGTTGAGCGTGGAGGTGAAGTAGAGCCGCCAGCTGTAGGTGTCGGTGGAGCGCAGTACCGCTATGCCGCCCAGCTCGTTAAAGGCCGGGGCCGTGGAGAAGACCGCCGCCGGGGCGGAAGGGAAGGAGAATCCGTCGGCGCTGTCCGCGGCCAGCACCATGGCCGCCGTGGCGCCCGCCCCCAGCGTGCCGGAGGCGAAAAGCCGCAGCGTCCCGTTGGTGAGCGTGGAGACTGCCACGTTAAAAACCCCGGTGGAGGCCAGCACCTGCGTCTCGCCGGAGAAGCTGTTGCCGCTGTCGGTGCTGGTGGCCTGGTAGACCCTGTGGGAAGCCGGGTCGCGCGAGCCGTCGTCGCGGGCGTAGTAGAGCAAGGCCTCCCCGGAGCCCAGGAAATACGGGGCCAGGGAGAGCACGCGGCTGCTGCCGAACTGCAGCAAAAAGTCCGCATCCCGGCCCCAGGTCAGGCCGTCCGTAGAAGTGGCGCTCAGCACAGAATATATACCGGTGGAGCTGAGGCCAACGTAATAAGCCCTGTAGGGCCCGCTGGCGATTGCTGCGCCCTCGAAGGCGCCGAGGGCGGTGATGGAACTGGAATAAAAACCGGCCAATTCAGTGGAGATGCGGACTCCGGGCTCCACCGTCCAGTTCTCGCCGTCGGCCGAGGTGGCGCTGTAGACGGAGAAGGCGGCCTGGGAGGAGAAATACAGCCTGTAGCCGTTAGAGATCGGCCTGACGCAGTGCAGGTCGGCGGAGGACAGGCGTACTCCCGGCTCCAGTTCAAAAGCGGGCGCGCAGAGCGCGGGCCCGGCCCAGGCCGACAGCGCCGCAACCGCTAAAATAAGTTTCTTGATCAAGCCTTTGCCCCCGCCCTTAAGGCGCTTTTACGCCTGTAGAATTATACAAAACCCCCGCCCCTCAGGGCTTGCGCACGAAATGCGGCATTTCCAGTGGGATCTCCATGGACAGCTCCACCAGCCCGGCGGGCTGGCCGTCTTTCAGCCAGGGCGCCTGGTAAATTAATTTCTTAACCCCGTTCTTCTCTATGGTGTAGGCGTTGGTGTAGGGTTCGGCCAGCATTTTTTTGAGTTTCGATCTGGCCGGCTCCGGGTGGCAGTCCAGCAGGCTCTTGCCTATCAGCGAGCCGCCCCCGCTTTTGGCGAAGGTTGCGGCGGCCTTGCCGTTCATCTCCAGGATCTTTCCCTCAGCGTCGCAGACCGTAATGGCGAAATTTACGCCGTCTTTCCAGTTTTCCATAAGTCTCCGTGTAGCGCCCATCCGCGCTTTCTATATTATAAAATATGCGTATGCCCTCATCGCGTTTTCTTGAGCTGGCGGCGGCCCGCCGCAGCGTGCGCAAATACCAGTCCGCCCCGGTGGAGCGGGAGAAGCTGGACCTGTGCCTGGAGGCCGCGCGCCTGGCCCCGTCGGCCTGCAACGCCCAGCCCTGCCGCTTCGTCGTGCTCGACGACCCGGCGCAGAATTTAAAATTCTGCGCCGCGGCTTTTTCCGGCATCTACGCCGCGTGCAAGTTCGCCGCCGCCGCCCCGGTGATGGTGGCGGTGATCGCCGATACCGGCAAGCTGACCGCCTGGCTGGGCAACCAGGTGCAGGGCACCAATTTCCGCCTGGTGGACATCGGCATCGCCGCCGAGCATTTCGTGCTGGCCGCCGCCGAGCAGGGGCTGGGCACCTGCTGGCTGGGCTGGTTCGACGCCAAGGCCGCCGCCAGGGCGCTGGGGCTCGGCCACGGCAAGAAAGTGGAGATCCTTATTTCCGCCGGCTACCCGGCCGAAAGCCCGGCTGCGCGGCCGCGCAAGACCAAAGAAGAGTTCTGCTCGTATAACAAGCCATGAAAAAATACCTGATCACCCTCCTCCTGCTGCCGGCGCTGGCCGGCGCGCAGACCGCGGCCGACTGTGAAAAGAACCTCGACGCCTGCTCGTCGGGCTCAAAAAAACTTTCGCCTTTCGTGCAGGCCTCCCTCGGCGAGCGGCAGCCCCCGGCCCCGCCGGCGGCCCTGAAGCACAAGGCCGTGCTGAAGGCGGCCCCCGCTCCCGCCGTTTCTTCAGCCCCCGCGGCCGAACTGCCTGCTGAGAGGCCGGAGCCGGCGCGCAACGGTCTCTCCAGCCCGCTGTGGCTGGTTTTCGTAGGCGGCTCGCTGGCCGGTCTTTATTTGTACCTGCAGGGCGGCCGCAGGAAGGGGAGGAGAAAGTGACCATAGACTTCGCTGATTTCACCAAAGCGTCCAATCTCGTGCACGCCATACAGGGCGCCGCCCTGCTGCTGCTGGGCGCGGCCGAGGCCTACGCGGCGGACAACAAGGGCAGGAAGGTGATGCTGGCGGCGGCTGTAGCGCTGACGGCGTCCGGAGCGGCCATGTTCCTGGCCGTGCTGGCCCTGCCCGGCGGCTGGAGCCTGGAGCAGCTTGGCGCCGCGCTCGGCGTGCGGCGCGGCTTTTACCTCTTCATAGCTTTCGCCTGCGTCTTCAGCGCGGCCGGCCTGAGCCGCCTGACCCAGGAAGCGCTGGGCCGCGAGGGCGGCGGCTGGCGCGCGCTGTTCCTGGCGCTGCTGGCTTTCGCGGGCGTCCTCTATTTCACCATGGCCTGGCGTGTCAACGAGGAGGCCTGGCGGCAGGTGCTGGTCTGGCACGCCGCCATGGGCGCCACGCTGCTGCTGGCGGTGGCCGCCAGGACGGCCCATATCTTCTTCCCCCGGCGCGCCCTGAGCGTGGCCTGGGCCGCGCTGCTGATGATAACCGGGCTGCAGCTGCTCACCTACAGGGAAGCCCAGGGGGCCTTCGCCCCGCGGCTGGTCACCATGCAGACGGCCCCGGAACTGCCGGCGCCCGCCCCTTTAAAGAATGCGAAGCCTGCTGATAAAAAACGGCCTGCTCGTTGACCCCGTTGCCGGGGAAAACCGCGCCGACCTGCTGATCTCCGACGGGCGCATAGCCCGCCTGGAAGCGCGCTTGGCGCCGCCGCCGGGCTGTGAAATCTTTGACGCCGCGGGGCTTTGGGTTTTCCCGGGCTTCATAGACGCGCACGTGCACGCCAGGGAACCGGGCGCAGAAGACGCCGAAACGCTGGCCAGCGCCGCCGCCGCCGCGGCGGCCGGTGGCGTAACCTCGGCGCTGCTGATGCCCAATACCAGCCCGGCCATGGCCACTCCCGCCCTGCTGAAAAAATACCGCGCCCGCGCCGCCGGGCTGCCCGCCAATCTCTATTTCTCCGCCGCCGCCACGGCCGGGCGGGGCGGCAAGAAAATTTCAAACCTGGCCGCCCTCAAAGCCGCGGGCGCGCTGGCTTTTACCGACGACGGCGGGTGCCTGCCGCGCGCCCTGCTGGGGCGGCTGATCAAAGAAACGGCAGCGCTGGGCCTGCCGCTGCTGGACCACCCTGAAAATTTCCGCCGCACCGGCGGCGGCGTGATCAACGCCGGCCCCGCGGCCCGCAGGCTGGGCCTGCCCGGCATACCGTCTGAAGCCGAGGCGCTGGCGGTCCTGGGCGATATCCTGGCCGCCTCCTCGGCGGGGCCGCTGCACCTGCAGCACCTCAGCCTGGCGGCTTCGGTGGCGGCCCTCAGGGCGGCCAAGCGGGCCGGCTGGCCCGTCACCGGCGAGACCTGCCCGCATTATTTCACGCTCAGCGACGCCGATATAAAGAAGGACGACGCCTCTTATAAAATGAAGCCGCCGCTGCGTTCCCCCGCCGACCGCGCCGCCGTGCTGCGCGGCCTGTCCGACGGCACCATAGACCTCATCGCCACCGACCACGCGCCGCACGAAGCCCGCCTTAAGACCAAAGGTTTCCGGTGCGCCCCTTTTGGCATCATCGGCCTGGAGACGCTGGCCCCGCTCTGCGTGACCGAGCTGGTGCTCAAGAAGCGGATAACCCGGCGGCGGCTGGCGCAGCTGCTCAGCCTGAACCCGGCCCGACTGCTGGGCCTGCGCCGCAAAGGCCGTCTGGCCCCGGGCTTCGACGGGGATATTTCCGTCCTCGACCCCCGCGCCTCCAGGCGCGTGCCGGAAACCTTTATCTCAAGATCGGTTAATTCTCCTTTTAAAGGCCGCCTGCTGAAGGGCTGGGCGGCGGCCACCGTGGTTTCCGGCCGCCTGGTGTTCCGCGCCCCCTGACCCGGCGGCATTTGCTAGAATTTAGGCACAACATGGGCTTCTTATACCGCAAATTCGTCCGCAAGCTGCTTTTCAACCTTAACCCCGAACTGGTGCACGACGCCGTCATAAAAAGCGCCCGCGCCGCCCAGCGGGTGGAGATACTCAACGCGCTGGTGCGCCTGGTGACCAAGGCCAAGGATTTTCCCGTCACCGTCGCCGGGATAAAGTTCCGCAACCCGGTAGGGCTCGCGGCCGGCTTCGACAAGAACTGCGAGGCGGCCCGCTTCCTGGCCGGCCTGGGCTTCGGTTTCCTGGAGCTCGGCACGGTTACGCTGCGCCCGCAGCCCGGCAATCCCAAGCCCCGCCTCTTCCGCCTGCGCGAGGACAAGGCCATCATAAACAGGATGGGCTTCAACAATGCCGGGGCCTGGGACGCCGCCCGCTCGCTGGAGAAACTGCTGCCGCTGCCGGTGCCGGTGGGCATCAGCGTGGGCAAGAACGCCGACTGCTCCATGGAAGAGGCTCCCAAGAACTACCTGGAGACGCTGAAGGTGATGTACGACTTCGGCGACTATTTCGCCGTCAATATCAGCTCCCCCAATACGCTGCAGCTGCGCTCGCTGCACGGCGGGGAGAAGCTGCGCCGGCTGGTGGAGCCGATGCTGGATTTCGCCGCGGGGCAGAAGAAGGTAAAGCCGTTCTTCGTCAAGATCGCCCCCGACCTGGAAGAGAAAGATCTGGAGTCCGCCGCCGCGCTGGCCGTGGAGAAGGGCTTCGGCCTCATCGCCACCAACACCACGGTGAGCCGCGACGCGGTGCCCGCCTACTGGCGCAGCTACGAGGGAGGCCTGAGCGGCAAGCCGCTGCGCGAGCTTTCCAACGCGGTGCTCGGTAAGACCGCGGCGCTGGTGAAGGGCCGCGTGCCCCTGATGGGGTCCGGCGGCATCTCCGACGGAAAAACCGCCCTGGAGAAGCTGCAGCTCGGTGCGGACCTGGTGCAGGTCTACTCCGGCCTGGTCTACGAGGGCCCTTTCCTGGTGAAAGAGATACTGGAATACCTGGAGCGCCGGCACTGGGCGCCTCCCCGCCGCTGAACTTCATGCGGCCCGCGAAAACAGATATAATTTAGCCGGTTCCGGGGGCCGACAATGCAAAAAACCGAACTTATCGCCGCGCTCGATACGGACAGCCTGAAGTCCGCCGGGCACCTCATCGACAAGCTGGAAGGCTCAGTCAAATTCTTCAAGGTCGGCTCCGTCCTGTTCACGGCCGCCGGACCCGCCGCGGTGGACCTGGTGCACAAGCGAGGCGGCAGGGTCTTCCTGGACCTGAAGTTCCACGATATCCCCAATACTGTGAAGGGCGCGGTGAAACACGCCGAGGCCATGGGCGTCTACTCGGTCTCGCTGCACCTCTCCGGCGGCGGCGAGATGCTGAAGGCCTGCGCCGACCTGGAGAAGCGCCCCAAGCTGTGGGGCATAACCGTGCTGACCAGCTTCGACGAGTACGGCCTGTTCCGCGCCGGCTTTCGCGGCGGCATAGACAAGACGGTCAAGAACCTGGCGGCCCTGGGCCTGGCCAACGGCGCCGACGGCGTGGTCTGCTCCCCCCTCGAGGCCTGGCGCCTCAGGAATATCCACGGCGCAAAAATAAAGCTTATTACCCCCGGCATAAGGCCCGAGGCCCGCGGCGACGACCAGAAGCGGGCCGTCACCCCGGCGGCCGCGCGGGAGGCCGGGGCGGATTTCATAGTGGTGGGCCGGCCGATAACAGCGGCGCCCGACCCGGCGGTTGCCGCCGCCGCCATCCTCAAGGAGCTTAAATGATAGACGAGGTTGAACTTAAAGCTTACCTGGCGTCCTCGGGCGCTTTCCTGGAAGGCCATTTCCTGCTTTCCTCGGGCTTGCACAGTCCTAATTACGTGCAGTGCGCGCAGGCCTTGAAGAGCCCGGCCTGGGCCGGCAAGATGGGCGCGGCGCTGGCCGCCGGCTGGACCGGCCCCAAGCCGGACCTGATCCTGTCCCCCGCCATGGGCGGCCTGATCATCGGCCACGAGGCGGCCCGCGCCTTCGGCGTGGATTTCATTTTCACCGAGCGAGAGAACAACGCCATGACGCTGCGGCGCGGCTTCTCTATCCCCAAGGGCGCGAAGCTTATCATCGTCGAAGACGTCTTCACTACCGGCAAGTCCACGCTGGAGACCGCCGTGGTGGCGGCCGCCGCCGGGGCGCAGACCGTGGGCGCCATGTCCGTGATAAACCGCATGGGTGAAAAAACCCTGCCTTTCCACGCGCTCAGCCTGCTGCGCCTGGCCCTCAACACGCATCAGCCGGAGGCCTGCCCCCTGTGCCGCGCCGGCCTGCCGCTGGTGAAGCCCGGTTCCAGGAAATTCGTGTGAGGGCGGCGCTGGCCGCTCTCCTGCTGCTGCTGGCCGCCCCGGCCGGCGCTGAAAAGTTCGACGTAGAGACCCGCGAGTTTTACTCCAGGAACAAAGCCTTCAGGCTGTCGGTGGGCTATTCCGGCTCCGGCGGCGGCGGCCGCGCCCGGGCCGAACTTTACGGCGCCTCCGGCAAAAAGATCTCGGCTTTCGAAGCCGACAGGCCGCCTTTCATGGCTACCGTCTCCGGCGACGGGCGGCGGCTCATCTTCTTCTGCGGCTCCTGGGGCCAGTCGGTAGCCATCTTCACCCTTAACGTGCACGCCGCCTCGGGCGGGCTGCTGGCCAGCCACCAGGCGCGCATGGAAGGGCCGGCCGGCGAGGATTTTTCGGAAGACAATTCAGTCTACGCCGTAGGGGCGGACCAGGGCGACAGCCGCACCATCTTCGTTCTGGAAACCGCGAAGGGGCGGCTGCTGTGGAAGAAAAAATTCAAGGAGAGGCTGCTGGGGCTGAAGCTCTCCGGCTCGGGCAACCGGTTGCTGGCGGTCTTTAAGAGCGACGGGGACAGTTCCCGCGCGGTGGTTTTAGACAAGGCCGGCAAAGAACTCGGGAGCGCCGTGATAAGGACCGCCAATAACCTGTCGCCCCGGGTTTTCAGCCGGGACGGCGGGGAATTCGAACTTTGGGAAGACCGCACGGTTTACAGCGAAAAGGACGGCTACTGGCACGCCAAGCTGGTGAAGAAGCGCTTCTTCCGGCTGGCCGCCGGCGGCGTGGAAGAGACCGGCTCCAAAGACCTGTACGAAGATTTCAAGTAGGCCTGCTCAGGCCCAGAACACCAATTTATCGAAGAACAGCAGCGCCCCGGCGATGGCCAGTACCACGCCGGCCGTCACCTCCACGTAGCGCATGGCCGTCCTGAAGCGCGCCATGAAAGCGAAGAACTGCGCGGCCAGGGCCGCCGCTATCAGCAGCGGGATGGCCATGCCGGCCGAGTAGGTGACCAGCAGCGCCACGCCTTTGCCCGCCGTGCCCGATACCGCCGCCATGCCCAAAATGACCGCCAGGATGGGGCCGATGCAGGGCGACCAGCCCAGCGCGAAGGCGAAGCCCATCAGGAAGGAACCCAGCGGCCCCTGCGCCAGGCCGCGGGTGGACAGGCGCTTCTCGTAATTGAGGAAGTTCAGGTTCAGCACGCCGGTCATGTGCACGCCGAGCAGCACCATCACCACGCCGAAGATCTTCATCAGCAGGTACTTGTGGTCCAGCAGCAGCGCGCCTATGCCTGAGGCCGCGGCGCCCATGCCGGCGAAGGCCAGCGTGAAGCCGGCGATGAAGATGAGCGCGTTGCCCACCACCTTGCGGGTCACCACCTTGGCGTCGCCCTTTACGATCTCGCTGGCGGAGAAGCCGGAGAGCATGGACAGGTAGGCCGGCAGCAGCGGCAGGATGCAAGGCGAGAAGAAGGACAGGACGCCCGCCCAGAAAGCCCCTATGAATTCAGCCATTTAGCGCTTCTCCTTTTTTGCCGGCGCCGGCTTCAGGACCGGGGACGGTTTTACGCCGGGGATCTGCAGGTCTATCCTGAAAATATCCAGGCCGCCCCAGGGCCCGGTCTGCACCCGGAAAAGGGCCGTGAACTTTTTTTTAGCCTGGTCTTTGAAATGCACCGTCACCGTGCGGGCCCCGCTTTCCCCGGCGGGGGCCTTGGGTTCCACGGTGACCAGCTCCAGCTTATAGATCTTTTTGGAGGCGCGGTCCTCTACCAGGAAGGCGCCTTTCAGCTGCGTGTCCTTGCGGATGTAATCCGTGACGAAAGCGGCCAGGTCCTCGTCGCGCTCCTGCACCTGCGGCTCCTCTTCCTCTTCCACGTTCTTCAGGGTGTCCGTGGAGACCAGGGCTTCGGGCAGGCCCTCGTCCTCGAAGGCGGCGGCGGCCGGCGCGGCCAGGCACAGCGCCAGGACTGTTGAAAATAGCGGTTTCATTTCTTCCTCCGGCTTTCCGACTCCCGCACTATCTTCATCGGGTCTTTCTTTATCTCCGGCCAGTGGGCGGTTTCCACGTAGCCCATCACGGTGTTCCAGTGCCCCTGGCTCTTCAGTATGAAATCGCAGGCTTCGCGCACGGCGCCCATGCCGCCTTCTTTCTTGGTCACCAAATGCGAGGCCGCTTTCACCTCGTCCTGCGCGTTGGCGGGAGCTAAGGCGAGGCCGGCCTTTTTCAGCACCGGGATATCGGTCCAGTCGTCGCCCATGTAGGCCACGTTCTCCGGCTTCAGGCCGGTGTCGGCCAGGATCTGCCGCAGCGGCTCCAGCTTGGAGAGGAAGCCCTGGTAGGCGTAGCCCATGCCGAGCCCTTTGGCGCGCTCTTCGGTGCCGGGGGATTCCCGGCCGGTTATCACGCCGGTGACGATGTTGAACTGGTTGAGCAGCCGCAGGCCGATGCCGTCGAGCGAGTGGAAGGCCTTGAATTCAGTCATGCCGCCCCCGGCGGCCGGGATGTAGTACATCTTGCCGTCGGTCAGCACGCCGTCCACGTCCATCAGGAAGATTTTTATTCTTTTAGCCCGCGCGATGTTGGCGCTGTTTGTCTTCATACTCTCGTAGTCCATTTTTTCGCCAGCTCAAGCTCCTGCCTGCGGAAGGCGTAATTTTTCGGGGCCGGCCCGGTGTAGCTGAAAAGATACCAGTTTATGGTCTCCTCCAGCCACTTCGCCGCCGGAGTGGAGGCCCAGCCCAACTCTGCTTCGGCCTTGGCGATGTCCAGCGTGAAATCCCCCCCCATGGAAAACGGCGAGGCCTCGAAGTTGAAGCCGTTTTCCTTGAGCCAGGCGTAATCCGGGAAAAGGGCCGGGGAGTCCTTGTGCATGATCCTCGCCGAGACCTTGATGAAATCCTCCAGGGTCAGGGCCTGGGAATCGCCGAAATTGTATACCTTGCCGTGCGGCTCCCTGTCGTAGACCAGCGTCTCTATGGCCCGCGCCAGGTCTTTGGAGAAGATGTAGCGGTTGCGGAAGGACGCGCCGGGCAGGAACAGCGGCCCGCCGTCGGCCAGGCGCAGCCAGTAGGAATAGGCGCGCAGCGTGGGGTCGTTGGGGCCGATGACCACCGGCGGCCTGATTATGGCGGCGGGAAAGCTTTTTTCGGCGAAGGCTTTCAGGAATTCTTTTTCGGCCGCGTACTTGCCCAGGCCGTAGGCGTATTTTTCCTTCAACTGCGCCTTCAGCGGCAGCAGCTCGGTCAGGTTTTCGCGGAAAGGGGAGGTGGCGCCGTCCAGTACCGAGTAGACCGAGGCCGAAGAGGTGAAGAGGTACAGACCCGTGCGGCCGCTGAATACGCGGATGGCCTTCTGCGCGTCTTCGGCGTTGAAGCAGATATTGTCTATTATCGCGTCCCAGGGCTCCACGGCCATGCGCGACAGGTCTATCTCCACGGTGCGGTCCCCGCGGGACTGCTTGATGTCCAGCGGCAGGCCGTCCACGGGCACGCGGCGCGAAAAAACCGTCACCTCGTTGCCGGCCTGCTGCAGGCGTATGGCGGCTTCTTTGCCGAAGTAGCTGGTGCCGCCGAGTATCAGTATGCGCATAAGGTTTTTATAGTATATAAATTTTTAATGGCCGCTACTGTCCGGTAGGGCGCCGGCGTCGTTTCCGGCGCTTATCGCCCCGGTCCGGGATAATTGCGCTGCCGTGAGTCAGACTGTGCTTGCATTATTTACGGTTAACACGGGTTAACCATGCTTTGCCGCAATCTTGCATTTATGCCTGAAAAGATTGTGCCTGACTTTTTTCTTGTAAAAACGGTTAACATAAGTTAACATTGGCTAATGGCGCGGGAATATTATTCAATACCCGAGGCGGCCGCTATGCTGGGCCTCAGCCGGATAGCCGTTTTTAAAAGGGTAAAAAAGGGGCAACTGGAGGCTTTGCGCTTCGGTAGGAACTGGGCCGTGCCAGCTTCTGCCCTGGGCGCGGCCGCCGCGCCGCCGCCCGTCCCCTCCTCGCCGGTGTTAAAGCCGCAGGCTAAACCTGTTCAGGCCAAGACAAAAGATAAGTCCCTTCCCCCGCCGCCTGCCGACGCTGAAATGGATTCGATGGGCTGGGACTAACGCCCCTCCGGAACCTGGAACCACATGGGAGAGTAGGCCATCAGGCGCGCCAGCGGGAATTCCGTATGCGGCCTGTCGTCGGTCACGGCCGGGTAGCCGGCCGACAGCTCGTCCGCCTCCGCGGTGCCCATGGCGTGGGTGGCGTAGATATATTCAGGCGTCACGAAGGGCAATTCGCGGGCCACGTTCCCCCTCTTTATTCTGCCCGCCAGCACCTTGGGCCTGCTTTCCAGCGGCTGGGCCGAGGCCAGCGCCAGGAAGCCGGCCTGGCCGGGGAAGGCCCACACGTTCACTTCGGGGAAAACGTCTTTCAGCGAGCGTATTATCATGTAGTAGTCGCTCTCGAAACAGGGCAGCGGGATCCACAGGCTGAGTACGCCCGTTTCGGTCAGTCGCGAGCGCGCTATTTTAAAGAAATCCCGGCTGTAGACATTGACCGCCCCCGAGCTGTAGATCGGCGGGGTGACGTCCACTATGATCGCGTCGTATTTCCTGCGGGAGCGCAGCAGTTCGTTGCGTCCGTCGTTAAGGCGCACCTCGAAGCGCCCCGCCGCCAGGGACTTTTCCCAGTTGCCGGCGAACAGCGGGCCAGCTTCCCGCACCGCTGGCAGCAACTCGGCCACGGTCACCTTTACGCCGTGCAGTACGCCGGAGCGCAGGGTGTTGGCTGCGCCCAGCCCGATGATGAACATGCTCTTCGGGCTTGCCTGGAACAGCAGCGGGAAATGCGACATCAGCTTGCCCGCCTCGCCGTTGCCGGAGACGGCCAGGCCGTTTATGTAGAGTGATTTAATTTCCCCTCCGCCCGTGAAAAGTACGTCCACCGCTCCTCCCCTGTCCTCGGCGTGGAAAGCCAGCAGGCCGGGGTTGTGCAGCTGAAAGCGCCGGTTTATGGTGCTGAAGACGGGGTCGGGCACCGCGAAGGCCGCGGCGGCCGCCAGCGCCGCGCCGGCCAGCCAGGGCGTGAAGCGCCGCTTCGCCTCTCCGCCGGCCAGCGAAGCCAGCGCGGTGCCGGTGAGCGCGGCCAGGATGGCCGCCAGGATAAAGCTGAACTTGGTGCCGAGCTGCGGTATCAGGATGAAGCCGGTTATCAGCGAGCCGAGTATGGTGCCCACCGTATTGGCGCCGTAGAGCGCCCCTACCGCGCCCACCCGCCCTGCGGCCCGCACCCCGGCCTGCGCCGCCAGCGGGAAGAAGAAACCCATGAGGGCGGTGGCGGGCATTATAATAATAAGGGACCAGCCGAAAAGGTGGAAGATGTCGGAGGCCTGGGTGAGCGGCGAATACATGTATTTCGGGTCCGTGGCGCCTGTGCCGGCCAGGTAGAAGGCTCCCAGGCCTGCCAGCGCCACGCAGGCCAGCGCCGCCTGCGTTTTGGCCAGCAGCGGCAGCGTGTCCCCGTCATCCGCCCGTTCCCCGGCATAGAGGCTGCCCAGGGCGATGCCCAGCAGGTATGAGGCCAGCATGGCCGAGAAAGCGTATACGGAATTCCCTATGGTCAGCACCAGCAGGCGCGCCCAGAGCACCTCCAGCGCCAGGGCGGTAAAGCCTGAGGCGCCCAGGATCAGCAGCATCAGCCGATAGCCGCGCCGCCCCTCGGCGGTTTCGGCGGCCGGCGGGGCAGGCTGCCTCTCCTGCGGGCTGGAAAGCATAACCCGCAGGGCTATGGCCAGGTTCAGGGCCGCGGCCAGCAAGGCGGCGCCCTTCTCGCCGGCGTGGGCTATCAGCAGGTAGCCGGCCGCCAGCACGCCCAGGGCTGCGCCCAGCGTGTTCAGCGCGTACAGGCGGGAGATCTTCCCCCCCGAGTCCGCTGTGCCCGTGGACAGGGCGCTGACCAGCAGCGGCAGCGTGGCCCCCATCAGGGCCGTGGGGATAGCCAGGACGCCGGCTGAAACCAGCACCCGCAGCAGCGCTGTGCCCGCTTCCGCGCCGGCGGTTCCCCCCTCCGGCAGCAGCGGGGCTATGAATTCGGGCAGGCCGGCCATGGCCAGCGTGGCCGACAGGGCCGAGAGCGCTATTAAAAGTTCCAGCGCCGCGTAGGCTTTGAGCGGGTTTTTGGCGCCGTCGGCTTTTTTGCCCGCTATTACCGCGCCCAGGGCCAGGCCGCCCATGAAGACGGCCAGTACGGTGCTGGTGGCCTCGAGCGTAGTGCCGAAAACCCTGATCAGCATGCGGAACCAGACCGTCTCATAGATCAGCCCACTTACGCCGGACAGGAAGAACAGCAGCGGTATATTGGGGCGCGAGTTCAGGAAATTTTTAATCATCGGGAATATTCTATCAATAAACCGGCCGGCGGGCCCGGGTTGCCCGGGAGCGGCTTTAAATATATATAATCTTGCCATGGACAATTCATTCTTTGACGACCTTAAAGATATCCTTAACGAATTTGGCAAAAACAACCAGGGAGGCAAAATGGAAAAAGATTATTTGGGCAAGCTGCTGCTGCCGATCATAGTGGTGGTGGCGGCCGTTTTCGCGTTCTCGTCGTTCTTTATCATAGCCCCGGGCGAAGTGGCCGTTAAGACCCGCCTCGGCGGCATAGTGGACTCCTACAGCGAGGGCATGCATTTTAAGATTCCGCTCGTCGAGAATATCACCAAGTTCTCGATACAGATACAGCGCGCCGACATCAAGACGCAGGCCTTTTCCAAGGACCTGCAGACTATGAACTCCCACCTGGTGGTCAACCACCGCATACAGAAAGAGACGGTCGTCAGCATCTTCCGCAACCTCGGGCCCAACTATGTGGACAATATCGTGGATCCCGCCGTGCAGGAGGTCTTCAAAGCCATCTCCGCCCGCTATTCCGCCGAGCGCATCATCTCCGAACGCAACCAGCTGGTGGAGGAGATCAACGCCGAGGTCAAGGAGCGGCTCAGCAAGAAAGAGATCGTGGTGACCGACATCTCCGTGACCGACCTGGACTTCACCGACCAGTTCCTGAAGGCCGTGGAAGACAAGCAGGTGGCCGAGCAGCAGGCCAAGATGTCCGAAAAGCTCGTCGAGAAAGCCAAGCGCGACGCGGAATCCCAGATCGCCAAGTCCAAGGGTGAGGCCGAGGCCCTGCGCATGCAGCGCGAGCAGGTCACCCCGGCGCTGATAGAGCTGCGCAAGGTGGACGCCCAGCTTAAGGCTATAGAAAAATGGAACGGCGTCCTGCCCGGCTACGTCGGGGCGGGCGTGCCTTTTATCTCCATCGAGAAGGGCAAATAGTATTGACAGGCCAAGTGTCCAAAGTCCCCCGGCGCAATAGGGCGTAAAACCGTCTTTAGCCGGGACCAAAGTCCCCCGCACCCGCGGGGGATTTTGCTAAAATAGTCTTGATACTTAGGGAGGACAGATGAAAAAACTTTTTACCGCGTTCTTGTTGATGTTCATGGCTCTCGCTTACGGCGCCATGACCGGCGTTGACCTGCTTTGCGATACGGCCTACGCCGCGTCCAAGCCGAAGCCCGGCAATAGCGGCCCGGATGATGTGGATGACGGTTCCGGCACCGATTCCGGCGGCAACGGCGGCCCCGACGATACCAATGACGATGGCGGCTGCGGCAGCGGCGGCGGTTCTGATTCCGGCGGCGGCGCCGATCCGGACGGTTCCGGCGGCGGCACGGATTTCTAATCCGCCCTTGCAAGGTGAAGAGGCCCGGCTTGCCGGGCCTTTTCTTTTGCCTGGTGCGAGGCGGCCCTGTGCCTGTTGAAACCGGGCTGAAAATTTATGCTTTTGCTTATCTCTTGACTTATTTAATAATGTGTGCTATAAATTATATAAGTATAGTATAGTATTAATAAAATCAACTATTAAATTAACAATATGAATATTCCTAATAAATGTCCTTCTTGCTCCGGCAAGGTTACTGTAACCGAACTTTGCTGCGTGGACTGCAAAACTACCGTGAATGGTAATTTTGAACTCCCGGTCTTTGCATCTCTTTCTCACGAAGAGGAGGTTTTTTTGCGTGTTTTCCTGGCGGCCCGCGGGAGCATTAAAGAAGTAGAGAGGCAGCTTGGCATTTCGTACCCAACTGTAAAGAGCAGGTTGGAAGCCATATTGAACAAACTGGGCTTGGGCAGCCTGCAGGCCGAGGCCAAGGCGCGGCGACTTGAGATAGTGGAGCAGTTGGAGCGGGGGGAGATAACGGCCCAGGAGGCCGTGGCCCTGTTGAAAGGCCTGGAGGCCTGAGGGGGAAATATGAACGAAGAGAAATTGCGCATACTTAAGCTGCTGGAGAGGAAAAAGATCACCTCGGCGGAGGCCATGGAGCTGCTCGAGGCTCTTGGAAAGCCTGCCTCCGTTGCTGGCGAGGGGAAGGGCCGTGTCCTTAAGATCAGGGTCTACGAGGAAGGAACTCCTGAGGCAAAGGTAAACATAAGCGTTCCCCTGGGCTGGGCAAAGTTCATGGCCCCGTTCATAGAGGGAAAGATAAAGGCCAAACTTGCCGACAAGGGCTATGTTGTGGACCTGGGTAAAATACAGGAAGCCATAGAGTGCCAGGAGCCCATGAAGATCGTGGACGTGCAGGACGGGGGGGATAAGGTTGAGATATACATAGAGTAGTCGCGATTGTTTTCACGTGAAAACAATACCCTCTGAAAATACCATGAAGCGGTTTCTGCCCTCAAAAGCTTCCTTTTGAGGGCAGTTCCTTTTGTTTTCACGTGAAACATCCGCGGTCCTGGCGCCGTAGTGGTTGACAGGGGGGACACAAAACTATAGAATTAGTATGTCCTTTGGAATGGCGGGGGAATGTTTTCACGTGAAAACAATTAACAATAGTTTTAACAGGAGTTAATATGGCTGAAATAGTGGCGATAGCTAATCAGAAGGGCGGGGTGGGGAAAACCACCACGGCCATTAACCTGGCGGTGGCCCTTGCCGCCTTCGACTATGAGACCCTCCTTATAGACTTCGATCCGCAAAGCAATTCCACCTCCGGCCTGGGCGTGGACATTACAAAGAACAATAAGAACATTTACGACGTGCTCTGCGGGCGCGCTCCCGTGGAGTCCGCCATACACCAGACCTCAGTGGATTGGCTGGACATGGTGCCCACCAGCCACAATTTGGCCGGCGCCGAGATAGAACTGGTCAGCGAATTCTCAAGGGAAACCGTCCTTAAGCGGGCGCTGGACAAAATAAAGGACATGTACAAGTTCATCATCATAGACTGCCCGCCCTCCCTGGGGCTGCTGACTGTGAACGCCCTTAACGCTTCCAATTCGGTCCTTACCCCGGTGCAGTGCGAATACTACGCCATGGAGGGCCTGGCCTACTTCATGAACACGGTAGAGAAGATAAAGCAGGCCCTTAACCCCGGCCTAAACATAGACGGCGGGGTGGTTACCATGTTCGATTCCCGCATTAACCTGGCCAACCAGGTTAAGGAAGAGATAAGCAAGTACTACGGTGAGCGCCTCTACAAGACCGTTATACCCCGGAATGTGCGCCTTGCTGAAGCCCCCAGCTACGGACAGCCTATTTTTGTGTACGACCCCAGCTCCCGCGGCGCGCTGGCTTACAAAGAACTGGCGCTGGAGTTTTTAGCCCGCCGCGGCGTGGATGTTTCCACCCATCGCAAGTCGGACCTCTATGTCAACGAAGATGCCGAACTGGAATACGACCTGGGCGGCTGAAGTCCCGGCCGGGTTCGTTAAATCGCTATATATAAGGAAGGAGAAACTATGAGAAAGGCAATGGGCAGGGGTATAGACGCCCTCATCACGAAGGTTCAGAACAACGATATTTCCGGAGACCTGGTGCAGAAGATCCCGGTAGGCAAGATACAGCCTAACCGCTTTCAGCCCCGGCGCAATTTTGACGAGGCCACCCTTGCGGAACTGGCCGAATCAATCCGGGAGAGGGGCCTGCTGCAGCCTATCTCGGTCTGGAAGGACAAGAATAACGACCATTACGAATTGATAGCCGGCGAGCGCCGCCTGCGGGCCTCCAAGCTGGCCGGCCTGGCGGAAATAGACGCCATAGTAAAAAAAGACCTGGATGACGAACAGAAGCTGGGTCTTTCCCTGATCGAGAATATACAGCGCGAGGATCTTAACGCGGTGGACACCGCCCAGGCCTACAAGCAGTTGATGGACGCCTTCGGCGCCTCCCAGGCCGAGATCGCCAAGCGGGTGGGCAAATCCCGCGCCGCCGTCTCCAACACCCTGCGCCTGCTGGAGCTGGACGCCGAGATCCGCCAGGGCATACAGTCCGGGGCTATCAGCGAGGGGCACGCCCGCGCCCTGATCTCCATCCCCGACTCGGCCAAGCGCCGCGAATTCTACCAGCGCATCATGGCCGAGAAGCTTTCCGTGCGCGACGTGGAGAATTTTGCGCAGGGCTTCCACGCCGACAAGCCGCGCGCGCCTAAAACCCCGCGCGCGGGCTCGCGCCGCACTCCGGAGGTCGCCGAGCTGGAGAGCGCGTTGGAAAAAACGCTGGGCACCAAGGTGGAGGTCTGCCCCGGGCCCGGCCCGCAGAATGGTAAAATAGTCATACATTATTTCTCGCTGGACGATTTGGATAGAGTGACACAGATTTTAAAAAAGTAACACGAGGCTGTAAAATGCGCCAACTACTCGCGGCGGCCCTGCTGGCCGCCACTGCCGCGGCCGCCGCGGCGCAGGGCACTCCTTCCGACGGGGGGAAGCCGGCTTTTGCGGCCAAGTCCCCGGTGCCGGCCTACTTTGCCCCGGTGAAGAACCTGGGCCGCTATTATCTCTACGCCGACGGCGGCTTTGACGCCGACTGGTATGTCGGCTACAACAACTGCTGGATCATAAAGCTGCCGCCCGTGCCCACGGGCGGCTACTCCAAGGCCTACATCGGCGCCAAGATGGGCCGCACCAAGATCAAGTCGTGGCCCAACTCCTGGGACACCGAGCCGATACCGGGCAAGATCTACATGGCGCTGAACCAGGCGCCCACCTTCAACTCCGACCACACCTATTTCCTGACCGACGCTGAGGATCTGCCGCGCGAGCCGCTGCCCAACGATTCCCTCGACGGGGTAGACTCTTCGCGCTGGGTCTGGGCGGAAGTGCCGCTCTCCCGCGTTTCTTCGGAAAAGGACAATTACCTCGCCCTCTGGTCCTCCTCCCGCTATTTCCTGTACGCCTCCAGCTCTCCCATCATAGCCGCGGCCATGGGCGGCGGGGAGGCGGAGGACGTCTGGCTGAACCGCTCCATAAAAGGCAACGCCCCGTCGGGCGAGGGCGTGCTGGAGACCCCCATCTCCGGCATCAAGCCCGCCATGGCCGTCAAGCTGGTGCCGGTAAACGAATACAGGGTTTTGATCAAGGGCTTCGCCGCCGAGCTGTCGCCGGAGGAAATAAACGTTTCTTTTACCGCCATCGGCGAGGATATCCGCGCCGCCTGGCTCGAGATCTCCTACGACAAGTTCGACTGGCAGCGGGTGACGCGGTATTTCTTCCGGGCCCCTTATTTCTGGTCCTTCGGGCGCACCGCCCTTTCCACCGACATGTTTTACCTGCGCGCGGCGGCCACGGACAGCCTCGAAAACGTCGGCTATTCCATGCCGATCACGGTCCCGGCCGCTCCCGCCGCGCCAATTCCCCAAGCCGCTCCGGCGGAGCCGGCGGCCGGCGCCGGAGAGCAGCAGCTTAATGAAAATGATGAAGACTAATAAAAAATTCAATATCGCGGTGGTCGGAGCTTCCGGCATGGTAGGCGGGGAACTCCTGGGCCTGCTGGAGAGCCGGCGTTTCCCGGTCGGCGAACTGTACGCTTTCAATTCCGGCCGCGCGGCGGCCTCGGTGACCTTCAGGGGCAAAAAGCACGCGTGCAGCGCCCCCTCTTTCGAGGCCCTCAAAAAAGCCGACATCGTCTTTTTCGTCTCTACCGACGAGGTGGCTGAAAAATTCGCGCCCCGCCTGGCCGCCGCCGGGGTCTGGTGCGTGGACGATTCCGCCCGCTTCCGCCTTACCGCCGGCGTGCCGCTGGTAATCCCCGAAGTGAACGGGGAGGAGCTGAAGCCGTCCCGCAAACTTATCGCCGGGCCCAACTGCACGCTTACCGGCGCCGCCGTGGCGCTGGCGCTCATCCACCGCAGGTTCCGCGTCACCGAGCTGCGCCTGGCCACTTACCAGGCGGTCTCGGGCGCGGGCAAGGCCGCGATGGCCCGGCTGGAAGAAGAGCTGAAAGCCTATTTTAAGAGCGGCTCCGTGCCGCGCTCCTCCGACGGGAAGTTCCCGCGCCCTATCGCCTTCAATTTATTCCCGCAGGTCGGGAGTTTCGACGGGGACGGCCATTCCGGCGAGGAAAACAAGGTGGAGGCCGAACTGAAGAAGATCTGGGGCGACAGGAAGATAAAGATCAGCACCACCTCGGTGCGGGTGCCGGTGCTGCGCGGCCATTCGCTGGCCGTCTGGTTCAAGACGGCGCGCCCCTGCTCCCCGGCCGCGCTGCGCAAAGAGCTGCAGCGCACCCCCGGTCTTAAATTCTTCCCGCGGCCCGACGAGTACCCGACGCCCCTGGAGAACGGAAACCGCACGGAGATAGTTTACGCCGGCCGGCTGCGACGGGCCAGGACAGCGGCCAACGAATACCAGCTCTGGATAGTCTCTGACAACCTTTACAAGGGCGCCGCCCTGAACTCGGTGCAGATAGCGGAGAAGATAGCGAAGCTTTAAGGGGGAAAGATGAAACTGCAGTTCCTGACCGCGGCCCTGGCGCTGACCGGCCTTTGCGCCGGCTGCGGCAAAAAGCAGCCTGAGAGCGTGCCGCAGCCCAAGGCCGAAGCTGCCGCCCAGGCCGCCGCCGTGTCTACCGCGCCGGTCTTCAGCCAGAACCCTCTTGCCGCCCCCGGCAACTATCTTAAAACCACCGTCGGCCGCGTACAGGAGGCCAAGGACGCAAAGGCCCTTTACGAAGAGGCCGCCAAGAAGAGTATGGGCAGCCTGGACATGGACGATACCGGGGGGAACTGAGGCGCGCTTCCGGCGCTGTTTTGTGTTTATATGAAGGAGGGGAGATGGAATTCTTTCAGGCGCACCCGATAGCGATATTTCTGGGTTCGGCCGCCGTAATAATCGCGCTGGCTTTGTATTTTAAATGGCGGCGGAAGAAAGACCTGGAGCAGCTGGCTGTATCGATGGGGCTGCTGTTCTCTCCCGAGGGCCCCTGGCCCCACGAGCTTGAGGCCACCGGCCTGGAGCTCTTCAGGATGGGCCGCTCCCGCAAGGCCACTAACCTGATAAAGTTCAGCGCTTCCGGCGGAAATATAAGCGTTTTTGATTACCGCTATACCACCGGCAGCGGCAAGAACAGCCACAGCCATACTTTCACGCTGGCCCTGATAGAGGGCGTGCGCCCGCAGGTGCCGCAGTTCGAGCTGAAGCCCGAGTCCTTTATCTACAAGATCGGCGAGGCCATTGGGTTCAAAGACATAGACCTGCCCGCCTTTCCAGAATTTTCCGACAAATACCGCCTGACCGGTCCCGACGAGGCTGCCGTGCACATGTTCTTCACCCCGAACCGCGCCGCCTGGTTCGAGCGCACGCCCGGTCTGCGCGTGCAGGGCGCGCCCGGGCACGTGGTCTTCTTCAAGCGCGACGGCCAGCTGCCCGTCAACGCCTGGCAGGGCTTTATAGAAGAAGCCAAAGCCTTCGCCGCCGAAGTCCTCAGATAAAAACACGCCGCGCCCCCCCGGGGCCGCCTGGCCCTTGACAACTAGTTTAGAATACTCTAAACTACTATACATGAACAAAGCCGCGCTCGCCAAAGCCGAAGGGATAGCAGGCATGCTGTCGTGCATTGCCCATCCCTCCCGCCTCATGATAATATGTATGCTGTTGAAGAGGGAAATGTTCGTGCACGAGGTTATTGAAAAACTCGGCACGACCAAGGGGAACATCTCGCAGCACCTGCGCGTCCTTGCCGACCGCGGCCTCATCCAGAAGCGCCGCGACGGCAACCGCATCTTCTATAGCATTAAAGACCCTAAACTGGCCGACCTGATAGCCAGGATAAAAAAATTGTATTGCCCGAATTTAGATATTTGAGCAGGAGGAAACTAACATGGACCTTAGCCAGATAAAAGCTGATAAAACCGTAGACGCCCGCTCGATGGCCTGCCCCGGCCCCCTGCTGGAAGCCAAGAAGGGCATCGCCGGCGTGCCGGTGGGCGGCGTGCTGGAGATCCAGTCCGGCGACAAGGGCAGCCGCGAGGACATTCCCGCCTGGTGCGGCAAGTCCGGCCATGAGTATATGGGCGTGCTCGAGCACGACGGCTACGACAGCCTCTTCGTCACTCGCAAAAAGTAATTAGCTTGCGTGCCCCGGCGGGGGATATGGGCCCGTCGGGCACGCTATCGGCCACACCGTGGCCGCGCTCCCGCTCGGCCTCGGCGCTACGCAAGCCT